>Ga0075638_16_pt1 | contig 48308 bp, 44 predicted proteins | sample RifGroA1_FD_68390 | JGI IMG/M metagenome (GOLD analysis project Ga0075638, IMG submission 68390) | Microgenomates (Daviesbacteria) bacterium GW2011_GWA1_41_61 | reverse complement strand
CCTGGGTGAATTCTCTGAGGCTACCATCTCCGGCTTACTCACCTCTTATGAAGGGATCTTCCAAAACTCCTTAAAATCTTTAGGTGAGACTTACCTGGGAAATACCACCATAGCCGGTAACTTATCTGTTGATGGAACTATGAGTATTACAGGAAGTTCTTTAAGTACCTTGAGCACCTTATACCTTCAGAATGGTCCTTTGACTGAACTGGTAGATTTCTTTAACGGAGCCATCACCATGAACCAACAAGGCCAGGTTAAGGCTAAATCCATTTCTGTAGATGAAATCAAAGTCAGTAATAAGTCTGCCGGTACAGGAATTATTAAAGCTGGGCAAACTAAGGTAATTATCTATAACACCCTTATCCAACCTAATTCTATCATTCTGCTTACCCCTGAGACTCCCTTAACCCAAACCATGGCTGTAACATCTAAAACTCCAACCTCTTCTTTTACTGTAAAAATAGCTTACCCGGAAAGTATGGATATTACCTTTAATTATTTGATTGTCGGAATAAGCAGCGGTTCAGAACTCTAAATATTAATGTAGTTATAGTAGTTATTAATAGTTTGATATAGATGATTCTAGTTGCCAAAGTACCCCTAAAAAGGAGAAACTAGTAAAATGGATTAGGAATCCCTGTCCCTATGAACGAACGTTTAAACGGTATCTTAAACCAAATTTTTGAATATTTAGTTCTTTTAGGAGCTTTTTTTCTCCCCCTCTTTTTTTGGAATTTGACCTCTGAATACTATGAAACCCCTAAATACCTGCTGCTGCTTACTATCCTGGGGATTTTATTAATCCTCTGGGTTGCTAAATGGGCTGTCAGCGGCAAAATCACCTTTACCAGAACCCCTTTAGATCTTCCCTTAATCATGTTAATGATTGTTTTGGGGGTATCCAGCTTCTTTTCCGCCTCTAAGGCTGTGGCAATTTTGGGAAACTTTCCCCGCTTACATGGGGGACTTTTGACCTATGCAACTTATATTCTTTTTTACTTTGTGCTGGTCTCCAACCTCAAAAAAGTTAGTACTGCCCAAAAAATCCTTAACCTGCTTCTAATAAGCGGGGTGGTTTTATCGGTTATCACCCTCTTTTCCTATTTCGGACAACCGATCTTCCCCTGGAGCTTTACTCAAGCTTCTAACTTTACTCCTACCGGCATGAGCTTCTCTACAGCCGCCATCTTAGCTCTGCTTTTGCCCCTGCCTTTGGTGGCAATACTCAAAGACAGCGACTCTAAAACTAAACAGCCTTTAGATAGTTCCATCGAAGGAGCCGCCTCTAAAAAAGATTTAGCTTTAAATCAATTAGTCCGCCATCTATTTTGGGCCATAGTGCTAACGCTTTTTATCCTAACCATTGTTCTGATAGGATCTTGGCCTACCTTGGCAGCAGCTGTCTTAGTCTACCTTCTCATTATTATCTATACTCCCTCAACTTCTCTTAAGAAAAACTTCTCTTTTGTCCTGACACCAGTACTGGTGGGTGCAGCCGCTTTTATCCTGACTACTTTGCCCTTGGGAGGCAAGACTAATATCCTTTATACTCAAGCCCAAAATTTTCCTAGAGTAATTCAACTCCCCTTGGAAGCTTCCTGGAAGATCTCTATCTCCGCCTTCCGGGACGCCCCTTTTTGGGGTACCGGGCCAGCCAGCTATTTATTTGATTTTACTGCTTATAAACCACTGGAATTAAACGCTACCCAATTTTGGAACAAAAGATCTGACCAGGCTTTTAATGAATACCTCTACCTGCTGGCTACTACGGGAGCCTTAGGCCTTCTGTCTTTAATGCTTTTGACGGTCATCTTTATCTCCTCAGCCCTTAAAAGTTTAAAATCTCCTCAAGGGAATATCAGCAAGGTTCTATGTCTCTCCGGGCTGGTCTTTTTTACTCTTTTGGCCCTTCACCCGACTACTTTGACTTTGTGGGTTGTCGGCATACTCATCTTAGCCTCCTTTATGATCATCAATAAGGACTTAACCCAACAAATACACTTGGGGATCAGCACCTTCCATCATCCCCAAAAGCCTGAGCTCCGTTTTGATGCTTTACCGATCATTTTGTCGCTGCTGGTAATTATTCCTTTAGGGGTGGTCCTCTTCTTTGCCGGGAAGTTTACTTTAGCTGATTTTTACCACCGCAAAGCTTTAAACGCAGTGGCATCCGGCAATGCTTTAGGCGCCTATGACCAATTGATCAAAAGCGAGCGTTTAAACCCCTATATTGACCTTTACCGGATAGATTCGGCCCAAACCAACTTTGCTTTAGCCAATGCTATCGCTACTTCTAAAATTCCACCGCAGGCAACCCCCGGAGCCACCCTCTCTGCCGAGGATAAACAAGACATCCAGACACTGATCTCTCAAGCCATCAATGAAGGTAAAGTCGCAGTAACTTTAAGTCCGAATAACCCCGCAAACTGGGAAATTCTAGGCTCAATTTATAGGGAGATTTCCGGAGTAGCGCAAAATGCTCTGGCTTTCTCTTTGGACTCCTATGGACGGGCTATTCAAAAAGACCCTTTAAACCCTCTCCTAAGATTGACTGTGGGAGGCATCTATTACCAGATTAAAAATTATGATATGGCCGTCCGCTTCTTCACTGATGCCATCAACTTAAAGCCTGACTTTGCCAATGCTTACTACAATTTAGCCATAGCTTTAAAGGATAAAGGAGATTTAAGCGGTGCTACAGCTGCTGCGGAGAAGACAATTTCTTTGCTTAAACCTGAGGATAATGATTACACTACCGCCAGTGAGCTTTTAAACAACCTTAAGACCCAGGTTTCAAACCAACAACTGGAGCAACAAAGGGCGGAGCAAGAGGCTAGCGCTGCTGCTAAATCCCCGGCCAAGACTAAAAAAGCTACCTCCGGACTAGAAAATGAAAGTTTACCTAAAGTAGTCAATCTGCCTAAACCAGAGAATATCGCCACGCCCCCGGCAGTGAAGAAAACCCAAGAATAGTCTGGGATTGTGGACCTACCGGGAATCGAACTCGGATCTCAGCAATGCGAATGCTGTGTTCTACCATTGAACCATAGGCCCCGGAAATGTAAAGAAAAGAGGTGGACCCGAGGGGAATTGAACCCCTTATCTTCTCTATGCCATAGAGACGTCATACCGGTAGACCACGGGCCCCAAACAAGAGTTAATTGTACTATTTTCTACCTCTTTGTTCCAGTCTAAAGTACTCATAAACATCTTTGGTAAGCTGGGCTTCTACTTCTATTCCCTGGTTTTCATCTTTTAACTCTTTGCTCATCAAAACAATAATAAATCCTTTCTTGGGTTGATTTATCTGAGCTTCTGGCGAAGCTTCATTATCTTCCTCTGTGGTAAAGTAAACTATCCCTGCGTCATGACGCACCCGGGCTAGCTCTCCGGTTTTATGGACCACCAAGACTTCTTTACTGGGAAGCAAAGCCGGAATCCGGTTATTAATTTGAGCTTTACTTAAAAGATCAACAATCTGTTCTGAGACCTTAGCTGAGACCACCTGACCGTCTGCAAGCAACCTAAAATACCCGCCGATATCGGAAGGTGTGGTTACTATCGGGTCTGAGTCAAAAACAGTATTTTTCATCCCCAAAGTTTTAGTCATCTCCACCAGTAACTTATTGTCTTCCAACCGGCTAACCCGGAGTTGAAGGAGTTTCTCGCTGAGCATAATGGCAGCAAAATTATCAGAGATCCTGGCTACCCTATCCAAAGCCTCTTCTACCGTGTAGCTTAAATTTTCCGGAGCTTCTTTATAACCAAAATCAACGCTGCCTAAAGCTTCAGTTAAGTGTGATTTTTGGCCATAGATTGGCTGATCCATCTGTAAATTGCCATCCTGGACCTCTTTTAAAACTGCCGCCATTAAAATTAGCTTATATAAGGAGGCGGCAGGGAAAGTTTCTAACTCATTTAAGCCATACTTTTCCTGACCATCCAAGCTGGTAATATAAATGCCGAAAGTGCCTTCAACCCCTTGTAAATTTTTTTCCACCACCCTGGCTAAATCACCGTTATCTTCCACCTCTTCAATATTGAAAGAGTCAAAGCCTTTAAATTCAAATTTATAAGTTTTAGAGATATTAACCTCCAATGTGTGGGGCCCTTTACCAGTTACCCGAGCCACGATGAGTAAAATTATGATCAAAAGTATGGTATAAACACCTAGTTTAGTACGAATCCTGGGACGGTAAGACATAGATAGTTACGGAGTCTATTTTAAAATAGCTAAGGTGTTGACAGCAAGCCCTTTACCCCGATTTGATCGGGGATATCAGTTTCATTTTAATATTGCAAGCGGGTTGACGGCTATTCCTTTACGTTCGCCATTAGGCGAAGGCAAAGGTAGTACAAACTCGAGGTAAAGATCAAGTTAATGTTTGTTATTTGAGGATGGCCAAAGGATTAACAGCTATTCCTTTATACCTTATCTCAAAATGCAAATGAATTCCGGTTGATCTGCCGGTTGTTCCCATCTTACCAAGGACCTGGCCTCGGGACACAGTCTGCCCTATGGAAACATAAATATTGGAAAGATGGGCATAAAGGGTTTTATAGCCGTTGCCATGATCCACCACTACCCTATTACCATAACCATAGTTATCAGGCCAGCCGGCCACCACCACTGATCCACCATCGGCAGCAGCTATGGGTGGGGCCGATGAATCGGCCAGATCAATCCCCGGATGATACCAGGAAAAATACTGGGTAAAAGATCCCCGGGTAGGCCAGGAAAAACTCCCGCCACCCGGGGCAGAGAAGGCTGGTCCTTGAGTCTGAGCCAAATACCTGGGAGCAGCCCTGGGCTTACTAATCGGAGCTTTGGGCGGCACACCATCAGGTACAATCAGCAACTGATTAGTCTTTAACTTAAAATCATCGGGGAGATCATTGAAGGGATAATCCAAAACAGCCTGCGATTCAGCAGCATACTTTTTGGCCACCGACTCCAAGGTGTCCCCCGACTTAACTGTATGAGCTACCCCCGAAACAGGTAAAATTTTCACTTTTTGACCTGGTTTGATACTATCTTTACTAGTTAGATCATTTGCCCAAAGGATGGTGTCAACTGAAATATCATGCTCATCAGCTATGGAGGAGAGAGTATCACCTGTTTTAACAAGATATTCAATAACCTCAGAGCGAGGTTTTTTAGAGATATTGGTATGAGTATCATAAAGAGAGTTTAAAACCGGATCATCGGTGGAAGGTTCAAAGGTTTGGGCAAAACGGGGGTCTTCTCCTCCCACTCCGGGAAAGGTGGAAGAGATAATGGTTTGCCCCCCAAAGAGGCCGGAGGTTAATACCCCAAAAGCAGACAGTCCAATCATACTTCCATGCCAAACCCTTTTTTGTAAAATCCCCCGCCGAAACATCAATACCCCGACCAAAACATTCTTGGAATTTTCAAAGTTTAAAGCTACAAACAAGACCTTATTTCTAAGGTAACGGGCTAAAAAGCGGTTAAAGGAATGGAAATCTTCAGGTACAACCACCAATAAATGATTGTAGCAGATTTAGTCAATGGTTGGGTAGTGAGAATTCTACTTAATGTCCTTAAGGCTAGCTAAAAATTCACTATTAGAATTGGTTTTAGTAAGCCTCTCTAGAAACAGCTCGGTTCTCTCCCCGTGGCTAATAATGCTCACCATCCGCCGCATAATAACCATCTGTTTATAAAGATCCTCAGTAAAAAGCAACTGCTCTTGTCTGGTACCCGAGCCTTCAATATCAATAGCCGGGAAGATCCTTCTTTCAGAGAGAGAACGGTCTAAATGCAGCTCCATGTTCCCTGTACCTTTAAACTCCTCAAAGATCAGATCATCCATCCTCGAACCGGTGTCAACCAAGGCTGTGCCAATAATCGTTAAGGAACCGCCTTCCTCACAATTTCTGGCTGCTCCAAAAAACTTTTTCGGGGGGTATAAGGCTACTGGATCGAAACCTCCGGTCAAAGTCCTACCTGAAGGCGGCACTGAAAGATTGTAAGCCCGCCCCAGGCGGGTGATGGAGTCCAAAAGGATAACGACATCGCGACCCATCTCAACCAGCCTTTTGGCCCGCTCTAGAGCGATCTCGGCAGCGGTAGTTTGGTTTTCCGCCGGCTCATCAAAGTTGGAAGAGATAACATCACCCTTAATGGAACGGGAAAGATCGGTCACCTCTTCCGGTCTCTCTCCTACTAACACCGCCATCAGTACGACATCCGGATGGTTGGCGGTGATGCCCGCAGCAATCTCTTTTAAGATCGTTGTTTTACCGGCTTTAGGAGGGGAAACGATCATCCCCCTTTGTCCAAAACCAATAGGAGCGGTTAAATCAATCACCCGTTGAGAGAGGGGAAACTTCCCGGTTTCCAGCTTTAACAATTTATTGGGATAGATGGCAGTTAGGTCTTCAAAACGGGTTCTTTTCTGCCCTGAAGCTAACCTTCCTTTACCGGACACTCCTTCCGGACTGACGAACTGCTCAGCATCACTACCGTTGATTTTGTTGACCTGGAGCAGCCCGAAGTAGCGTTCGTTCTCTTTTGGTGGACGGGCAGCGCCTTCCACCAAATCACCGGGACGGAGGTTAAAGCGTCTGATTTGAGAAGCAGAGATATAAACATCACGGTCAGAAGGGATATATTTAGGGCGGAGGAATCCATGGCCCTCCGGCATAGTATCTAAAATTCCGGAAATTTCTTCAGTAGGCACATCCCGGCCTTCATACCCCCCATTAGAGCGGGAATATTCCCGGTTCGTCCGGTAAGCAGAGCTTCTATTGGCAGCAAGACCATTTTCGGGGGGAGGCTCTCCCACAAAGTCATCAATCGATCCCCCCTCAGACATTTCAGCCAAAGACCGGCCTGACCCTTTTGGGGTCTCCTCGTCTACTGGTTGACTTTTCGGCTTAAAAGAACGGGTATTTGGCATAAATTATTTAGTAGTTTAAGTTGGTAGCGCTTTAGTAACTTTTTACCATCAACAGTGAATTAGACAAAACTGGCTACTGGAAAAAGGAGGCTAACGATGGGAATAACACAACTATCGTAAGCTTGTCTATAGTATCACATAAACTAAAGGCAATGTCAACCCTTATATGTATACTAGTTACTCTCTTTTAAAAACTCTCTTTTTTGCCAGATGTAATGTCCCTTGCCCTCATGGGCTGGGTTAACCCTGCCCATCTTCCTTAAGCCCAAACCTAGTGGTATGAGTCCTGCCAAAGCCCAGGCAAAAACAGGCAATCCTGTTTGAGGCAAATCTTGAACACTAACATCAGCACTGCCTGTGACCGGCAATCCTCCTTTGGTGGTAGGCAAAGGAGTAGGTGTAATAACTTGCTGCTGCTGCTGCACCACCGCCGGCACCACTTGAGGAGCAAGTTGCTGCTGTTGTTGGAATACTATTGGAGGTTGCTCTTGAATTTGTCTGACCACCACCTGTCCGGGAGATGGAGTAACAGTCACCACAACAGGGATAGGAGGAGCCTGAGTAACAATTACCTGAGGTAAGGTTGGCTGGACTACCACCGTAACTGTTTGTTGAGGTTGAACCTGTTGGGAAACAGTTACCGGTTGAGGTTGGGGAGCAGTAGGTGACTGGATTACTACCTGCTGAGGAAGAGGCTGCTGGACTATCACTGGTGCAGATGCCGGCTGTTGAACCACTACCACTTGAGGAGCTAGCTGGCTGATGACTACCGGGGGCTGGGCGGAAGGTTGGCTGATAATTATTGGCGGTTGGGCAACTGGTTGTTGAACGATTATCGGTGGTTGGGATTGAGATAAAGGGATTTGTTCCCCTACAAAACCAGGTACTGCCGGCCCTAAAGTCGATACTCCGCTGGAAACAGGGAAAGTTGTCCCACTGTCCAAAGGAATTTGCTCTCCGGCAAAACCAGAATCCAGCCTCCCAAAATCACCTTGAGTAGTACTCTCAAGGGGGATCTGCTCTCCGGCAAAACCCGGTATAAACTCCTGGGCAAAAACAGTTAAAAGGCCTTCGTTTGAAGTTAGACTTTTAGCTGCTAAAAAACTGCCCAAAGTCAACATCAAAAGGGACATACCAAAGAAAAAGTAGCTAAAAAATTTCTTCCAAAAATATCTCCATAGACTCATCTTCACTCACCTTAATCCCTCCTTTCTTCTCTAGGTTCCTCATGATGTTCTTCGACATGTAACTGAGGATGTTCTCTGCCTTCGGCAGTTTCCATCCTTTCCAGGGCTTCTGCCATCTCAGGATCAATTCTGACTACCAGTTGTTCTACTCGGGCCACTCTCAGACGCTGCCTCCTTCTTGGCCTTGCCTGGGGCCTTTCCAAAGCTTCTGCCGGTGGTTGTTCTTCTCTTGGCGCCTCGGGTCCAGCTTCTCTCTCCTCCACCCTGGCTGGGACTGGAGGAGGAACCTCTCCCTCATCCGGGGGTTGTTGCGGAGCAGGCGGTGTTGCTTCCGCGGCTCTCTGCGGCTGACGTCTTAAAGTGCTTTCAATATTTTGGATTCTGTGCGCATGACCTATGAAATCTCTGTGCAACTCTTCCAGTCTCCGCTGCACAATTGGATGTTCATGCTCTGGAACAGGTTGTGGAGCCCCGGCTGCCGGAGGCTGAACCGGCTGAGGTTGAGCAGGGCCAGCTGGAGGCGGCGGTTCTGGAGGCGGTGGCGGCGGAGCGGCTGCCCTTCTCCTTTTCTCCTCTTCCTCGTGTCGGTTCCAAGCCCAAGCACCTATCGCTCCTAAAGTCACCACAGTTGCTGCTACCAGCAACCATCTCCACCAATCAGCAGGCACTACTGTTTCTGGACCTCTCGCTCCCCCAGGCGTTGGAATCTTTGCAGGCGTGACGATAGGTGTAGCCACAGGAATGGCTGGAGTTGGTACTAAAACTGCGCCTCCCTCAACTTCCCGGCCCACAAAAACCCTCCTGGCATTATGATCCTCCACCGTAAAAGGTAAATTCCTCCCGCTTTGATCAGTCCGAAGCTGCAGTGAGACTGCCGGCTGACCATTATCTCCTGTAGTATCACAGCGGCGATTAAACCTCGATGTGGTATCCACACCGTCACTTCCCACAAACACCGTCCTTAAAACTTGACCACCAGGGGTTAAAATAAAAGCGGTAAAGTTTCCCGCTCTTCCCACTATTTGGTCACCTACATCAAGGATATCCGGATCTCCTACCTGGTTGACAAACCGCACCCCAACAACCTGGACTGCCACTTCACAATTCCCGTTATGAGATAAAACTTCAGCGCGAGCTGAAGACCCGCGGTGCAGCAAACTGGCAGTACCCAGTCCCGCTCCTAGAGCCAAAGTAGTTAGGCCGCTCCGGTAGAATATCTGCCTCCACCGCCATCTCCCCCAAGCTTTAGCAGGCAGCATCTCAGTCTTATCTGGTAATCTATCTTCCACCCTCTCCAACTCTTTTTCAGTTGCCAAAATTTCCCTTTCCATATCCTAAGTAATTTAATACTCTAGGTTAAGAAGATAACAAATATGGGGTAAGAAACAGGCAAGAAGATAAGATCCGCTGCGTAAAACACCACAAAAAAGCGGCGCCTCGTCCGTCTGCTTTAGAAGCGCCGCCTTTTTAAAACCTTGATTTGGCCTAAACCAGGTTAATCTTTTTTAAGAAACTGACGTCTCTGCCATAAGAATTTGGCAGTTTCTTTTTGATCATCTTTTGATCCACCAAACCTCTTCAGTCCTACTCCCAGAGGAAGCAGTCCGGAAAGAGCCCAAGCTGCTATCGGTAAACCGGTCTTCGGTAAGGTGGTTACTCCCTGCACCTGTCCAGGTTGAGGAGTTGGTACAGTTACATTAACGTCACCAGTTTTTTGAGAAACATCTTGGTTAACGGTCTGACTTTGGCTTTGGTTCTGTTGAACTACTACACAGACAATAGTGTTACCGCTGACTACCTTAATCTGTCCCTCCGGACAATTTACTGTAACCTGTTGCCCAGGAGCCTGAGTCACACTGACAGTTGGTGTTACCGTTGGGGTAACAGTGACTGTCGGAGACACAGTCGGCGTCACAGTCACAGTCGGCGTAACAGTTGGACTCACCGTAGGAGTGACAGTAGGCGTTGCAGTCGGTGTCACTGTTGGTGTAGGAGTTGGTTGAACATTAGTAACATGAGCTTTAAAAGTTACTTCAACAAAATCTCCCGGCTGAACAGTTCCCACATCAATTCCTCCTAAAACTTCATCACCAATTGGACAAGTGTTCGGACAATTAAATTTATCTGTCATCGCGTTTATCCTGGCATGCCCAGCAAAATATCTTAATCCTTGTGGAACATCGCCAATAATATTGACAGTAGCAGTATCAGTAACTTCATTACCTCCAAAACTTGAGGTAGCTATTTTACCGGTGATTACCAACTGTTTTGCTGGGCCTTGGGGTACCTGGCCAGTAGTACTACCCCAAACCTGAACATGATTTGCTGGTTGATCACCGTCATTTTTAGCTACAATCCTAAATTCCACAACTTCCCCTGGTCTGGCACTTATTGGATCTCTCCATGTACCTTCTTGAGTAGTGTTGTTAAAAGCTTGCATGAAGTCTCCTCCAGCAAGCCGAGCTAATGCATAAGCTGTATAGGCCTTAGATAATAAGAAAAAAATGCTTAAACCAATAAAACCAATGATAAATATTTTTTTATAATTAATCTTAAACATTTGTCTCACCTCCCTTCAAAATATCCTTAATTTTAATTACCGCTTGGTGCGGTAGTTGCTCTTGGCGTACTGACAGTTACCGGCGTTTGTTCTGTTGTGGATGTTATTGGTGTTTCAGTTGGTATTGTTGTAGCTACTAATTGTGGTGTTTCAGTAGCAGATGATCCTCCCATAGTAGCAGTGGGTTGAGGAGGTTGAGGTTGGATAGTAGGCCTTGGAGTAACTGTTTTAGGAGCTTCAGGGGTTATTGGTGTTTCAGTTGGTATTCTTGTAGCTACCGGTTGAGGAGTATCAGTGGGACCCAACCCAGGAGTGGCTGTTGCTTGAGGTGGCTGGGGAGCAATAGTTGCTCTTGTAGTCGGAGTCTCTACTGGAGCTTGAGGAGGAGTTGTTGGCCTGGGTGTATTAGTAGGAGTTGGCTGCTCAGGAACTGGAGTTACTGCAGGAGTTATCCCTTCTGGAACACCGACATTATCACAATCTTCTTTCTTATTCTCCGGAGTACCAAGAGACACAGGGAATATTTGATCCGTTGGTTTGTCAACAATAATGGCTCTTAGTTCATTTGATCCATGAATAGTGACATCTTTTTCCCTGAGCTCTTTTACTCTTTGTAAATCAGTTAAAACCGTTTCTATAAAGACCTTTGCTCCCCCGGTGTTAGGATCCCTAAAAGTTATTCTTTGTTTTGATCCTATTAAAGCATCCTCTACAGCTGAGCTGATCTTTATTCCCCTTTTTTGAAGCTCAGCAGCCAGCCTGCTTTGACCGTTGGTAACAACCCGTAGATCATTAATACTGGCAATGACTACTACATCTTCAGCTTTTAGATTGTTAACATTAATCGGAGTGAAACCATGTTCCCTGGCTTTCTGTGGATTAGTTAAAAAAGATCTTCCTGTTTGGGCTTCTATTCCCTGAATACAGGTAATAACTTGTTGCGGAGTTTCAATAGCTGCCTCCAATCCTGCAGCTTCAGCAGTAGTTGCCGCAGAAGCAAGAAGGGACTCAAGATAACTTAAGATATTCCCTTGACTATTCACACAAGCAGCTACACCGGCATTCATATAACGGCTCGGGTCCCAAGGGTTATGACCTTCACTTTGAAGACGGGCATTATCATAGGCAGCTGCAATAACTTGTTGTCGTTTAGCTGAACCTAGTACTAAATCGATTGATCCATCATCGGGAGTGGGAGAGGAATAAGACTTGCCTACCCAGGAATCCCCATCTTGAACCTGAGGTTTAGAAGCACAAGCCGCAGCGTTCCCTAAAAACGCCGCTAAAAGTAACCCTCTCAATGCATGAGCAGCAGTAATACGTCTTATCCTTAAATCAGGCTGAGGTTGATGGCTTTGTGGTTCTCTATCTATGTTCATAGCTTTGTGTATTGTACTATAGGTTGAACTCATTGTCAACCCATCAATGAACTTATAAAATACCTCTGGATGTTTTTTAATTTTTAACCCTTTATCTTAAAAAACACTCTATATAGGATAGTAATTTAATGCTCATAGTTAAAAGAGGAGCAATAATACTGTAAGAAAATAGTAAAAAGGAGCAGACAGCAAACTCTGTTGGGAGCTCATCCCTGCCCTAGATGAGTTCCCAACACAATCCACTCCTACTCCCTAAAAGCCAACCTCCTCTAAAATGAGGGGTTGACAACAACCCCAATTTATGGAAATGTATTAGGTAGAGGTATGACTTTACTGCTCTAAGTCATATTTCTGAAATTAATAAAGGGCATTGCTATTCGAGACCGTCTGCGGTAGTAATGCTCTTTTTTTGATTATTTAGCTGATTTTTAAGCTAACCAGCTATCACATCCCTCTAACTATCCATAACCAAACCCCAACTTTATTTCCCTAATCTGCCTTAACTTTAACCCCGAACCATTAAGATCAACTCCTGATCACCGCTTAAAAAAATCTTTTTTACTTGTTCAGTTAACAGATCAGTTTTATTCTGTCTTAACCTTTTTAAACTTCTTCTGGGGACTTTTTTAAGCATAGACTTTTTAAAAATACCACATTAAAAATTATTTGTCAATGTTTTTAAGTCCTATAGGAATTTTAATGCTAAAATTTATATGTCTTGTAGTTTTTTAAAGAGGGTATTAATATACAAAAAGAGTATTAGAACAATCTAAATAAAGCGGGTAATTTTTCTTGTCCACCGGAATTTAACTGATGTGGATAACTGACTACTCTCTACTTACAACACCGAAGATCATTCTTCCAGCGGGACCCTGGATAATCTTACTGACTTCTACTTCCACTTCTTGCCCCATAAAAGCGACTGCCTCTTTAACTACTACCATGGTCCCATCAGATAAATATCCTACTCCCTGATTTTTGTCTTTACCCTGATGGACAATCTTAATCTCCAACTTCTCCCCTGGAATAGGTAAAGCCTTTAGAGCATTGGAGAGTTCGTTGAGGTTTAAAACCCTTACCCCGCTTAAAGAAGCCACCCGGTTAAGGTTAAAATCACAAGTTAAAATACGTCCATGTAAAATCTTGCCTAAACGGATTAATTTATCATCAACAATTTTACCGGCTAAATCTTTATCCCAAATTTCCAGTTTAACCCCTTCCACTTTTTTTAAATGCTCAATGACCTCAAACCCGCGCCTTCCCCGGGCTCTTTTTAAGCTGTCTGCCGAATCAGCCACCTGTTGCAGCTCAATCAACACAAAATTTGGCACCAACAATATGCCGGAGATAAAACCGCTTTTGACGACATCCAAAACCCGCCCGTCAATAATACTTGAGGTGTCCAAAATGACTGCTCCCTGCAACCCTTTCTGTACACTTTGAAAATCAGAATTTGAACTACTGGGCTTCAAAGGAGTAGAAGGCAGAAGTGACCAGCCCCGGGAAGCTAAGTGAGTAAATTGGTTTATTACCTCGGAAGCAATTTTAACCACCATTTCAGCTGCCAGATGGGTGGCTGTTCTAATCACCCAGGCAGTAAGCTGAGAAAAGGTCAATAGCCCAATTAAAACTCCAAGTAGAGAAAGAAAATATCTGGTCTGACCGGAGAAGGAAGGAAAGATCCCACCCAGAAAATAACCTATCAGCCCCAAGACCAAAGCTGAGATTATCGTCCCCCAAAACCTAAAGTTACTCATAAACATATTTTAATCTAGAAGCTAGGTACAGGCAAGCAGAGGTTAAAAGTTAAGGGGTAAAGTAAAACTAAAAGTTGCTCCCTTGCCCAATCCTGCCGATGCTGCCCAGATTTTGCCTCCATGGGCTTCTATAATCCCCTTGGCAATAACTAACCCCAGTCCTGTTCCCCTTCTTTCCCCGGTTTTGCCTTTGCCCAACTGTTCAAACTTAGAAAAAAGTTTGGGCAGATCATCCCTCTTAATACCATCACCGGAATCAGAAACTGAGACTAAAGCCGCTGCATCTTTTACTTTAACTTTAAGATTAACCTGTCCGGCATCAGTATATTTAATAGCATTGGAAAGCAGGTTGTCCAAGGTTTGGCCAAGACGCCGCCTGTCAAAAGGAAAAGTCTGAGGCAGATCCTGATCAATCTCCACCGTCAGTTTTAAGTTTTTGCCATCGACCAGCGACTTAAAAACAGCCGCTTTTTCCTCTAACAAATTCTGTAGGCTATCCTCTTTTTTGACTACTTCAAATCTCCCGGCATCGATCCGGGCCACATCCAAAAGATCGTTGACCAAACCTAACATATTAGTGGCCGAAGACTTTATAATCTCAATATTCCCCTGCAAATCCTTTAAAGGCAACTTCTCAAAGTCACTTAATATCATATTAGTACTGTAGAAAATAGTAGTTAAGGGGGTTCTCAGTTCATGAACCATCATCGCCGTAAAACTCTCCCGCAAAGTTTCCAGTTGTTTTTGAGCTGTTATATCATGAAAAACGATCACCGCTCCCAGAAGGTAACCAAATCTATCTTTTACCGGCTCGACATCAATTTGAATAGCTTTCCCGTTAATCTCTACTTCAGACAGCTTTACCAGATTTTGCTGCTCTAAAGCCTGCTTTAGGGCCCCTTTTAAATCAGTCTCTTTACCCAAAGCTGGAAAAATCTCCCATAGATGAAACTCTCCTTCTAAATTAAACATGGCCCGAGCTGCCAGGTTGCAAACCAAGATATGAAGCCTTGGGTCAACCATCACAACACCATCGCTTAAAGAAGAAACCATGGCCGAAAGTTTTCTTTTTTCATTCTCCACCACTTGATAGAGCTTAGTGGCCTGGGAAGAAACCTGGTTTAAGATGGTATATAAAATCGCTGTCTCCTCATCAGCATAAAGGCCCTTTAGTGGGGAAGAGACATTTACCAGACCTATGATCTGTCCTCCCACGACTATGGGTAAGTTAAAAAATGAGCCTACCGCTAAGTTTAACCGGTCATCTAAGGCGGTACCGGAAAGGGTTTCATCCACCAGACTTTCTTGAAGCTCCCGGCCCAACATGGTGGAAAAAGCCTGAAGCATTTGTAAGCGGACTTGATCCAAAAAGCTCCGGCAGACAGCCTCTTCAACATGAATCCGGGAGATCACTCTGCCCTCAACTCCCAAAAGCAGATAAGAAACAGTGGAAAATGGGACAATGCCCTCCAGGCTATCAGTCACCACTTCTAAAATTTTGCGGAAATCGAGTGAATAACCAGCCCTTTCCCCTAAAGACCTCAGAAGTTGGAGCTCTAAAACCCGGCGTTTAAGCTCTCTCTCCCCCTTTTCAGCTTCTTCGTTGCGTTTGAGGATGGCTGCCTGTGATTTTTTAAAATACCAGAGGAAAACTCCCAGCAGGATCAGATTTCCCCCCAGTATTAAGACTAATGCCAACGGATCCATATCTTTAGTCTACAAAAATATGGAGGAAAATAGAAGTATTGCCTATTTTATTTGGCTCATCTTATAGATTTTGAAGGAACCAAGCCCTAAAAGGAAAAAACCCAGGATAAATAAAGCGTAGTTTACTGCAGTGATAGTTTCCGGATCAGCCCAGGATGGAGAGATAGCCAGTAAAAACCCCATGGATAAAGAAAGCATTCCCAAACCAAAGGACACTGTAGAGACGGCTAGAATCCCCTGCCGTAGCCTGGCAGCATTATAAAGGGTTAAAAGACTCACCAAAAAGGCTAAGGAGACGGCAATCCATTGTAAAACCTCTGACAAACTGACCATCTTTTATTACTACTTCCTTTTGTTAGCTTGACGGCATCTTAACGTCGGGATATTGGGCAATGACTGATTCCAAAGTCATTTGGGCAATAGCCCCGGATAAAGCCATATACTGACGGGCCACAGCTGACAAAACTGCCTGAGGATCCCCGGTAAGCTCAACTACCACTCCCTCATCAGATACCTTTAAACCTTCCACCCTTCTGACCTGACCTAAAGCAACATTAGGCCCCAGCATGACCATCTGCTTTTTGATTAAGTCGGTAATTATATGACAATATTGATCTTGGGTCTCCATCTTTAGGGTTACCCCGACCCCTCAGGTTTATTTTGCTCAGGAATACTTTGGATAATATTAATCACCTGTCTGACCTTATCGACCATCTGAGCCGGCACCACCTGATATTTAACTAAAACTTCTGATACTCCTAAAGACCTTAATTTCTCAGTATTAATATCTTCAACATAGTTAGTCATGACAATTACCGGCAGTTTTTGAGTCTGAGGGTTACTGCGCAGTAAAGACAGAAAATCCACCAGATCTCCATCAGGCAGCAAAAAATCAGTCAGCACGGCATCATAGGAAAAAGCTCCAATCTTAGTTTTGGCCTCAGCTAAAGTGAAAGCCTGATCCACTTCAAACCCTTCCACTTTAAATTTAATGGTAATGAGGTCTGACATGGCCTTCTCGTCTTCAACTATTAAAACCCGCGACATTTTACTCCTCTCCAATCACTACTTCTAAATCAGCTTTATCGGTCTTTTTTAAATTTGCAGAGACAGTGGCCCTGTAGTCAGAGCTAAGATCGGAAACTAAAGCAGCAGCAGCTGACTCTGAGCCCTCTTTGGCCCTAACCTCAGTTTGCAGCAGACCCTTTTTAGGAGCATTACCGCTTTCTAAGATCTTCCACCCCAACTTTTCTAACTGTTTACCTAAGGTGGCGGCAGCCCCTGTTTTAGTGGTGCCGTTTAAGACTCTCACTTTAACCTCCGAACGGTCAAAGGAAGGTGTAGGGGTAGAAGTTGGTGTCGGTGTAACTTGAGGGGTAGGAGTAACTTCGGGAGGAGGTGTCCCCTGGCCAAAAACTCCAAAGAGCTGATCTTTAAATAACAATGCACCGGCCCCTGCCAAAATTAGGGCAACTAAGGGCATTAAAAGCATCAATTTAGAAGAAGCCCCTCTGGAAGAAGAGGAGGGCTTAGATGAGTAGTCAGAGGTTAATCTGCCTCCCCCTAAACCAACAGCAAAAGGCTGGGTGTTAACCTGTCTGATCCCCGAATGTTCTTCCGGGGGGGAATTTTCCGACTTTTCTTCTAAATTATCCAAAGTCTTTTCTACCTCCTTAGAGACACCCTTAGTGGTCATAAAGTGTTCTATATTTATGTTAAACTGGTCTTTGGCAAATTCCAAGATGGTACTTAAGTTATCATCTAAATTAGCTAAGCTGGATTCAGTCTTTCCCCAAGCGTGGCCATCTTTGGCCACTATCAACTCCAGAAGGTCCTGATCTTTGTCCTTAAGATGCTCAGGCTGATCAACTAAAATCACTGCTGAGGAAGTGGGATACTGGGAAGCTACAACTTCAGCATTAGGCAGATCCTGGTCATCCTTACCGCTTTCCTTGTCATAGGCCCAATATTGAACATATCCTGAGGGGAAAGGCTGGTGACCCACGACTAACTCGTCTTCAGGGTGAGGCCATTTAGGCTCCTCCCCCTCCTTGACTACCTGTAAAAAATATTCGGCTGAAGATTTCATTCTCGGCATAAAAGTTGTAATTAGGTGCAATTACTAGTTTAAACATTGTTTAACCAAAAAAGCAACCTCAGAATTTTTACCCGAAACTTTACCCGAAACAGAACCCGAAGATCCACAAGTTATCCCCATTAGCTAGACATCCTTTAAAAAAGCTTCTAAAATCATTATGAGTATGTTTTTTAGTGAATTTTTTGTCTTTTTTCTGGCCTCACTACTGACTTTAATCCTGACCTACTTTAAAGTCTCGACTAACACCTTGCAACAGATCATTGCCTTTCTGCTGGCGGTGTTGTTGATTTTTTCCAGCCGAGTAGTTTTTTCCCGTTCCCCGAAGATCCAAGGCTTAAAAGCACACTATATCTTGCTCTTTTTAACCGCTTCCTTTGTTCAACTTCTAGTCATCTCTACCGGAGGTTTCTACAGCCCTTTTCTGATAGTCCTCCACCTCTATACTTTAGGCAGCAGCTTTCTTTTAAACTCCCGGTCTTCTTTAAGCTTTTTAGTTCTTTCGGTAGCTTTATTGGTAATGAATATTCTTTTAAATTCCCAGATGCTGGCTCTCTTCCAAGACGACCCAGGAACAGTTCTTCTCTACTTTGTTTCCTTTGTGGTGGTTATCCCTCTGGCCCAATTTTTAATGTACACCTATCACATTAAAGACACCATCTCGAAAATCCTTAAAGAATATATTCAAATAGGAGAAAAAAGGGAGGAGTCCATTCTCCAGGGATTAAGCGAGATAGTGGTGGTAACAGACAAAAATTTAACCGTCATCTCCGTCAACGAGTCAGCTGAAAAGTCGCTAGGGGTGAACGCGGCGGGGATTATCGGCAAATCACTCCTCGCCGCTGTTCCCTTAAAAGATGAAGCTAAAAACCCTATCAAAGCTGAGGCTCTCTCGGCGGATAAGGTGATTGCCGACAAAACTACCCGGATTATTCAAGGCCTGCTCTTTCAATTTAAAAGCGACACTCAACCGCGGCGGGTGATAGTTCAGGCCAGACCAATAACCGACTCCGACGGAGAGGTTAACCAGATAGTGTTTATTATTAACGATGCCCTGATAAGCGACAGCTGGCAAAGGCACTCTGATTTAGAGCAATCGCGGGCTAAATTCCGATCCCTAGCCGAAAATCTGACTAAATCCCTACTTGGGTCTAAGTTAAATGATAAAGCCCTGTGGGCTGAACTTTTAGTTAATATTGAAGAGGATTTATTAACAGCTCAGGAGATTGAAGATCACCTTATTAAAAAAATTATCAGTTTCCAGGATGTAGCTTTTATGGCCAAGGAGATTGTCAGCAGTAAACAACAGCTAGCTTCAGGGCTGGGTATTTACTTAAACTTTGTACTCCCCAAAGAAGAGATTGCCGAAAATGCTCTTTTAAGCCTGGCGGAATCTGATTTTCCCAAAGAAGCTCTCCCCGTTTCCGGTTTTACTATCCCCACCGATAAAAAGTGGCTGGAGGAAGTTTTAAAAAAGGCTGTTGATCTGTTCCTTCTTTTAGCCTCAGAGAAAAGCGGTACAAAGGTACAGCTGGCTGTTATTAAACAAGGTGACAAGGCGATCATTATCAGCCTCTCTTGCCCTTACCCCCCCTTGGACCCCAGACAGCAAACGGAGCTTTTTACTCAGTATTACGGCAGTCTCCAAACTACCACTAACCTTAAGCTGGGCAGCGGCCTGGAAGGTTTTATTATAAAAAGCGTGACCAGCCAATTAAATATTCCTTTAACCGTTAAAGTGGCGGATAGTCCCCCCTGTTTAGTCTTAGAGTTAAGTTTAGCCAAAGTTGCCCCTAATACTCTTGACACCACCCATGAAGTTGTGTCTCAATAGAGTTGTATCTTAAATGAAAAATATCTGGGGAAAAATTAACCGACAACAAGGCAGAAAACTCCAGCTGACCCTGGTGTTTTCTGCCTTCGGGTTATTGATCTTTTTGGCAGGAGTCACTGCGCTTCCTTTTAAAGATAGGCTTTTGACCTCCCTTTATCCCAAACCCATCTCCGAAGCTGCTCCACCCATCCCGATGAAAATAGGCTTTAACACGACCGGAATCACTCATTATGGTTACACGGAAGCCCTCCCTTACGCTCCAGCCAGTCATATTGAGGCAGATCTTACGGAGATCAAAAGGATGGGCGGGACAATAGTACGGGTAGCGGCAGCTAACAAATACATCTCTGCCGAAGAATCAGCCCGAAGGCTCGATATCTTTTTGACCACCGCTGAAAGTTACAGTATCTCGGCAATTGTCTTTTTTGCCGGGTTAATCAAAGATGACACCGGACTTTACCCTCAAAATATTGAAAGTTATTACACTAATAATTGGAACGGGATGTTTTTTTTAAACCATGACTTTTTTGCCGAGGGTTATAAGACAACTTACCTCCCCTACCTTCAATCTATCATCTCTTTTAACAAACACCACCCCAACATTTACGCCTGGGAAATTGGTAATGAATTCAAAGATGATACCTCCCCCTCCACCTTAATTAATTTTATGGCTGATGTCTCTTCCCAAATTAAGGCGGCAGACCCCAACCATCCGGTTTCTTCCGGGATGATTAACGCTGCCCATGCCGGTTTAACACCTCAAAAGCTTTATGCCAGTTTACCTAATTTAGACATCGTTACTGTCCATGCCTATAACGGAGACCGGGCTGGATCTGCTGATATTACCTGGGCTGTTAAAAACAGAAAAAAGGCCATTATTGAAGAGGCTGGCTTTGCCGGCAGCAGCGACCGCTCTGCTTTAATCAGGACTGAAATAGACTACTGGAAATCGCTGGGAGCTTCAGCCTTTATACAATGGGGCTTTATGGCCAAAGGCTTAAATGATAATGGCAACGGGGATAAAAGCTTGGGCATGGATAGTATCTGGCACACCGATTATGATCCTTTAGCCTCTGTCTATCAAAACTTTAGTAATTTAAGACCGAAGATAAAATAATATGGATAAAAATTCAGCCCAAAAATCAAGCCTGCATAGCCTGCTTATCTTCATCTCTATGCTGGCTCTAATGGTTGGCTTTTTAACTTACCTCTATCTTCAAAATAAAGAGCTGGAAAAACTTGCCAACTATCAACCGGCTAACTCTCCGCTAACTTCTGTCACAGCTCAACCGTCTGCCCCTTCTGGGTTGTTCCCCGGGGAAGCATCTGTGGTTGTTACAAGTGACGGTTTTATTCCCGCCACTTTATTGGTTAAAAAAGGTTCACTGGTAACCTTTCTCAACCAAGACAGGAAAAATCATCAGATCTACTCTGACCCTCATCCTTCCCATAATAAATATCCCCTGCTTAATTTTGATGAACCCTTAACTAAAGATTCTTCCCTGACGGTTATCTTTGACAAGACAGGCACTTACACCTTCCATAATGAAAGCAACCCTTCAAAGATTAGAGGAACCATCGTGGTAGAGTAAGTCACTTCAGGGCCAGTTTTGCTGCTTGGGCAATAGATTGAGCGTTTTGGGGAGAAATTACATTAGTAAATCCTAATTTTTTAGCCTCACTGGCTCTTTTATCCAGGGATCTAACTGAGCGAAGCTCACCCAAAAGCCCCACCTCCCCCAGCAATACAGTCTGAGGAATAATCTTTTGGTCTTTAAATGAGGAGATAATGGCCAAACAAACAGCTAAATCAGCTGCCGGTTCAAAAACTTTTAATCCCCCGGTGACATTAACAAAGATATCTTGATCATATAAAGGCAACCCCAAACGCTTACTTAAAACTGCCACTAGAAGTTGTAAACGGTTGTTGTCAATCCCTGAACCGGTCCTTCTGGGAATAGGGGTAAAGCTTTTAGTTACCAGAGCCTGAATTTCTACTAAAAGAGGTCTTAGGCCATTCATGGTGGCTACTACCGTTGAACCCGGGGCATCAACTTTTTGCTCAAGGAAAAGTTTAGAGGGATTTTTAACCTCTACCATCCCTGTTTCTTCCATCTCAAAGATCCCCACTTCATCAGTAGGGCCAAAACGGTTTTTAGAGGCCCGCAGAACCCTAAAATTGGAGGCGGGGTCACCTTCCAGGGATAAAACCACGTCTACCATGTGTTCCAAGGTTTTGGGGCCAGCCACAGTGCCTTCTTTGGTCACATGACCCACAATAAAGATGGGGATATGTAAAGCTTTAGCTATCCGCTGCAACCTATGAGCTGATTCCCGAACCTGCCCCACTGATCCAGCTACGGAGTTTAAATCTTCAGTTTGCAGAGTTTGGATAGAGTCAACAATCACTAAAGAAGGTCTCTGCTGCTCAATAACGGCACAAATGGCATCAACATCAACTTCATTTAAAACTGATAGATTGGCTCCTAATTGTATCCTATCCACCCTAATTTTAATCTGTTGAGCTGATTCCTCTCCGGCAACATAAAGGACATTAGACAAATTAGACTTATTAGACAAATTTAAGTTCAACGCCAATTGTGTCAGTAAAGTACTTTTCCCTATCCCCGGATCTCCTGAGGCTAAAACCACTGATCCTAAAACTATTCCCCCGCCCAACACTCTATCAAACTCTCCCAAACCACTAGTTAATCTTTCATACTTTTGCCGCTCTATATTTACTAAATTAATTATTTCGGGTAACTTTAGTACTCTACTATTCTTTTTAAAGTTAGGGGCTTCAGTTTGAACTTCTTCAACTAAAGAGTTCCAGCTACCACACTCGGGACACCTTCCCAGGTATTGAGAAGATCTAAAACCACACTGCTGACAAATGTATACCGAAGAAGACTTGGCCATACATGTAAATTATACCAGGAAATAATCTCTAGCTTACAAGTTTACTTATAAAGAAGACCTTTGGTAGAAGTTAAAAAGGGAGCTAAATTGACTCTTCTTTTGACGTTATCAATACTGTCCACTAAAACATTTACCTTTTGCCCGGCATTATAACTTAAACCCTGTTCAATTTTAGAAGCGGGGATAAAACCTTCTACTCCACTACTTAACTTAACCACTATCCCATTCCCTGAAGCTTCAGTTACCACACCCTGGACCACATCATCCATTTCAAACTCCTCGGAAAGCTTTTCAAAGGGATCTGCCGAGAGTCTTTTTAAAGAAAGACTGATCCTGCCTAAATTCTCATCTTTGCCAATAACCTGAACCTGTATCTGCTGCCCAACCTGGAAGCTAGATTCTAAATCCGTCTCCCTCTCCCAAGAAATTTCCTGGGAAAAAATTACTCCTTCTACTTCTCCCTCAAAGGAAGGATCTTTCACTTGAACCAGCAGCCCAAAAGGAGCCACCAGCTCCACCTGACCCTTGACTTGCTGTCCGATTTCCAATTTACCGATCTTTTCTTTTTCCTCTTCAGTTAAAGCCTGGCGGGTGGAAAAGATTAATTTATTATTGGCCGGATCTACTTCAATCACCTTAAGGCTTAGTTCCGCACCTATTAACCCTTCTAATCCTTCTGATTGATGGTTAGTTCTAATTTGTTTCAAAGCTATTTGGGAGATTGGTAAAAAACCGCGTATCCCCTCCGCTTCCACCACAAAACCCCCTTTATTAAGTTCAACCACTTTTCCGATAAAATGAACTTTCTTTCCCATGGCTTGAGAAAATTTTTCAAAGCGGCGGGAAGCATAGATATTTTTTTGGCTCTGTTTGCCCGAAAGCGGAGGTTTTAAAGACAAGATAATTTGTCCCAGCTCTCCTTCCCCGTTTACCACGTAAGCGCTGATTTTATCACCTAACGTCAACTTCTCCCGATCAGTTGGAATAAATTCCTTTTTATTTATCAGCCCTTCGGATTTGCCTCCAAAATCGATAATGACCTCAGAAGCTGTTAAGGCTATAACTTCCCCTTCCACTTTATCTCCGCGGGAAAAATTATTAACTGGTTTTTTCGAATAAGAGGCCAACAGCTCCTCCATGCTCAGAGGTGTGGAACTAGAAGCTTTACCTGAAATTTTGCTCACTCATAATCACCACTTTCTTTTAAGGTAAATTCATTTTACCAATAATTGTTAAAAAGAGCAATCTATCAAGACAAAAATTATAAACAAGTTAACCTGATTAGGCAAAATACTATGGTGTGTAAGTGTAGTAAACAGTAATTCTGAAAGTATTGACGTTGGCAGTGCGGTCAGCTGTACCACCGGCTACCTTACCGGCTGCTGCCAAAACCACTCCAAAGTTGTTTGGATCATTAATATCTGCAGGAGTCCAGCTATTACTCCATAAATCAACACTGCTGCCATAAGTTGTATAACCTTCAGAGGTTGGCCAGTTGGCAGCTGTACCATAGTTAACACCAGTCACCACACTACCTTTGATTAAACTGACTCTATTGTCAATAACACTTCCTTTAGTCCCACCACTGGATAATTTTTGGATCTCAACCATGATACCATTAATAGTGGCTGTTGAAGGAATGGCAAATCCAAAGTTGGTGGCTTTGAGATAGTGGGAAATTGCAGTACCACTGCTAGTAACTGTAGCTCTAGAGGCGTCTGATACACCGACTGCAAAACTGGGGTTAGCCCAAGCTGATAAGGTACCTCCATTAGAGCTGTCATCTACAGCTGCGCCTGCATAAACAGTCACGCTTGTTGAGATTGGAGTAGGTGTAAGTGTGGGTGTTGGAGCAGTAGTAGGAGTGGTAGTCGGCGTCGGGAGTGGCGGAGCGGGAGGAACAAAAGCAGCAGCTAGAAAAGAACTGGTATAAATTCCTCCTCCTTTATCCATCACCACAGCTATAGTGGTGATTTCTCCTTGAAGGGTAAGAACCATCTTAGCAGCATTAGCCAAAGATGAAGCACAAAAAACGTTGCCAAAATTAGGTGACCCAGAAATATTATCAAAACTGGCTGCTGTCCCGCTCATAGCTGAAGAGCTAGCGGTGCACAATCTATTATCAGCAGCATCCAAAAAATCAGCTTGCAGTACTTTGGTCTTTTCAGACAAACTATAGTTAGCAGCTAACCCGAATGAGCCGTCGCTACATTCTGACTCTACTTGATACTCTCGGTCATTTAGGATCTTTAAAATCCATTTTTTAGCCCTGTCAGCAGAACCTTTCTTACATTTGGCTCCGCTTAAAGCGTTATTCTGGGCAACTCTGAGATAAGATTGCATCTGATCTGCGGAATTACTAAGAACCTGGTAACCTTGAAAATTAGTTAATTTCGGCAAAATTAGGATAACTAAGCCAGCAATTATACCTATCACCACCATCAATTCCAAAAGTGTAAACCCCAGAGAACTAATATTATGATGAATATATTTGGGACAGCTTAATTTTGACACGTTAAATTAGGGCTACATAAACAGCATATGCCCTTCTTGAACTAAAATGCAAATTCAGTAAAGTTTTTAATTCTGGCTGATAAGTCTGGATATTCTGGAAAAAGTTCAGGGCAGCTGTTTAAAAATCCGGCGATGAGCTATTGTCCCAAAGCCTTGCGACTTCAGTATCGTCACCGCTGGTACGTTTCACGACCCTGTTCGGGATGGGAAGGGGTGGTACCATACCGCTCCAACCACCGGAGCTTAATATTAGCAAATTTAGAACCCACAATCAAGTAGCTCAACTGTATGCCCAAATTGGCTAAATTATTTGTACCCTAAAATGTGAATACGACTTCGGTCGCCATAGCTTTTAGCAACAGCAACCTACTTACGAAGTGCCAAACATCCGACTTCGCACAAGGCTTCGTCGGACGAAGCAAAAAATCTCAACTATGACCATTAGTAAGTGTAAGCTTAATACATTGCTGCACTTCCACCGCACTCCTATCAATCCTTCAATTGCTTTCAGGATTCCCTTACGGGACCTGGTAGTCTCCCAGGGGTCTTAAAAGATACCTAATCTTAGGGCCTGCTTCGTGCTTAGATGCTTTCAGCGCTTATCAGTTAGAAACGTAGCTACCCGGCGCTGCCATTTTGTGACAACCGGCACACTAGAGGTTTCCTCATTTCGGTCCTCTCGTACTAGAAATAACTCCCTTCAAGTATCCAAACGCCCATACTGGATAGAGTCCGAGCTGTCTCACGACGCTCTGAACCCAGCTCGCGTACCACTTTAACGGGCGAACAGCCCGACCCTTGCGACCTTCTTCAGCCGCAGGATGTGATGAGCCGACATCGAGGTGCCGAACCTTACCGTCCTTGTGGACTGTTGGGTAAGACTAGCCTGTTCACGATATTCTCACATTACTGTGAGCGCTGACTATATCTTCATCCCGATTAAATCGGGAGTACGGCATATTATGCAAGTTAGAAAACATTGCATCTCGCCCAGGAGTTTAAACGGAAACTCTCTTAAGGGCTCAGTCGATACGGGGTCAAAAGGTAGTTTAGGATACTTCAAGGTTACAAGATTCCGAAGGAATCTTTAGACTGTTGTCGCAAGATTCCGAAGGAATCTTATAACTCATAGAAGAAATCACAAATAATTTTATTAATTGAACCAACTTTTTTGTTTCTACAACAGAAAAGTTAAGTACATACTCTCCCCTTTTCTTAATTTTTAGAATGGGAGAAAGATTAAAATTGACTTTTAAAGCATTCAGTAAATTATCAATTGATGCTTGGTCTAATTTGGGTAAATATAGATAGGCTATTCTATCCCTAGGATAGTAATAACCGTCATCCATAAACCAAACTGCCAACATCAGCGGATCTTTTAATAGATCAGAAATCTTCTCAGGAATAATCTTTTTCCCATTTTTATAAAAAAGGTGAAAAAAAATTCCTAGTTCAGATCCTGAATAAGATTGGGCTCGAATATATTGATAGGTTTTGTCAAAAACAGGATTTTTCCTTTCCAAGATTTGTGGTTTGGATTGAAAATAATTACCTAATATTTGACATTTCCAAAGTAAATATTCTTTCTGCAAAAGGCTGTGTTCCAGCCTTAACCGAGCATTTTTAGCACCGGTTTTTTGCAAAAAACCATCTCCTAAAATTGATCCAATAATTATCGCTTTCTGCTTTTTCGTCATACCTTCGACTTCCCACGGTATTGCCCTAACAATTTCTCGATGTAAGGAAAGACTTCTAACCTTAAATCATTAGGGTTCCACCGTTATTAGCCGTATTTACGATCCTATGTTACCACAGGATCAGGACACATTTGTATCCCCGGGGTAACTTTTATCCGTTAAGCCTAGGCGCTCCCACGAACCACCTAAGGATCACTAAAACCTGCTTTCGCACCTGCTCGACTTGTGGGTCTCGCAGTCAAGCACACTCTATACTTTTGCGCTTTAAAGGCCGTTACCATTGGCCTTAAGTGTACCTTTGTACGCCTCCGTTACTCTTTTGGAGGCAACCGCCCCAGTTAAACTGCCCGCCAGACCTTGTTACCCGCCCGGATTACGGGCGAGGCTAGAGACTTAAAAAATTAAAAGAGAGGTGTTTCATTGTCGCCAAAGCTCCCTCCTACGCTACACAAAGTATGGGAAGGCCGCATCTTCACAGCCACTGCAATTTCGCCGGGTCTATCCTCAAGACAGTCGCTAAGTCGTTCTACCTTTCGTGCGGGTCTGAACTCGCCAGACAAGGAACTTCGCTCAATCTTGTTGTTGTGACACTCTAATCGTCACATCTGTATATCGCTATACAGTTCGGACTCTATCTTCTCCGATAATATCGGAGTCCGACGTATTAGTCTCTGAGGATTCTTAAGATCTTTGAATTTTTGTAATCCTTCTGCAGTTAAGTGAATATTTTTTAATTTCATATCAACTGCCTTACAAAGGATTTCAAAATCCTTTTTCTTACAGGTTTTTAATTGATTCTCTTTAAAAAAAGGAATAATTATTTCTTTTAAGTCTTTGAAAGAACGAACACAATATCTATAAATATTTTCTTTATGGTTATCATACCTGCGATTCACATAAATCGCACCGCATCCAAAAAAGTTTTTAATTGCTTCTAAAGAAGCTAAACTTTTCTGGCCTTGAGTAACCACAAATTCAGGAAATACCTGAAACTTACTTCTAGTTGTTCTATTCTTAAAAACTGAAATAGAAAAACATCCTTCTCCATCTACAAAACCAACTATCCACCCGATCATCTTAAGTCTTTCCTGCTGATTGTCTGCACTTGTAACATTGTCAGTTGAATTAGGCATTAATTTCAGTATTACCGAAATAAACCCAAAAATCAACTAGCTCAAGATGCTCAGAGTTTCCAGCATATAGTCGGATTAAAAAACACACCACCATCTAGGGCTTTGAAATTCCAAAACCTTAGAACAGTTATAGTTACTGCTGCCGTTCACCAGATCTTAGGCCCCAGGCTCGTCCTCGAATTACTTCTCAGAGTCACTTGAAACATTAAATTACTGGCACTGGGCAGGTGTCAGCCCGTATACATCAGCTTTCGCTTTAGCACGGACCTGTGTTTTGACATCTTGCTAACTTACGTCCAGCTGTATTGCCGAGTTCCTTAAGGATAGTTCTCCCGATCGCCTTTGTATACTCAACTCGCCCACCTGTGTCGGTTTATGGTACGGCTAAAACTTCCCCCTTTGCGAATCTTTTCTTGAAAACAGAAAATCATCTACTTACGTATTCGTAACTCACATTATAGTGATTGGTTGTAAATCTCCGACATAACATCGGAGAAGTAACCAACTGCAGGTTTCCCTGCGAAGCGGATTTTCCTACTTCCACTAGTTTGATACTTAAACCCCCATATAGAGGGCTAGACTATTCCCATTCTGTCCATCCGCAAAGCTTTCAAACAAGAAGCTTCAGTATCTGAATTTTGACAGATCGTCCATCAGCTACGCCATTTGGCCTCGCCTTAGGTGCCGACTAACTCTCCGCTGATTAACATGGCGGAGAAAACCTTGGGCTTTCGGCGGTCCGATTTTTCATCGGACTTTCGCTACTCATACCGGCATTCTCACTTCTATACACTCCACCACACTTCACAATGCAGCTTCACTGCGTATAGAACGCTCCCCTACCACTCTCGCCTTTCGGCGGAATCCGTAGCTTCGGTAACAGACTTGAGCCCCGATTCGTTGTCGGCGCCAAATCCCATAGTAGACCAGCGAGCTGTTACGCTTTCTTTAAAGGATGGCTGCTTCTAAGCCAACCTCCTGGCTGTCTAAGGAATTTGACCTCCTTTTACACTTAGTCTGTATTTAGGGACCTTAGCTGTCGGTCTGGGCTGTTTCCCTTAGGACCGCTCCGCTTAGCCGGATCGGTCTGACTCCTGTTACACTTACAGGTATTCGCAGTTTGATTGGATTGGATAGCTTGCGCCACCCAAATCCATCCAGAGCTCTACCCCCCGTAAGATTACACCCTTCGATAAACTCAGGGTTCACAGGGCTATACTTCAATATATTTCGGGGAGAACCAGCTATATCCGAGTTCGATTGACATATCATCTCTAACCACACCTCATCCCAAACAATTGCCACTGTTACGAGTTCGGGCCTTCCGGTCGATTTCTCGACCGTTCACCCTGGACATGGTTAGCTCACTCGGTTTCGGGTCTGCCACAACCGCCTTAGTCGCGCATTTAACGCTCGCTTTCACTACGCCTAATTCGCCTTAACGACTTAGACTTGGCGGATGAGACAACTCACCGGTTCATTCTTCAATAGGCACGCGGTTGTCCGATGTTACATCGGACTTCCACAGCTTGATACGGTTTCAGGTACTATTTCACTGAGCGTTCCGCTCTTCTTTTCACCTTTCCCTCACGGTACTAGTTCACTATCGGTCCGAAAGTATATTTAGCCTTAGAGAGTGGTCTCCCTAGATTCACCCAGGATTACACGTGTCCTGGGCTACTTGAGGAACCGGCCACGGCAGCTTGGATTTCGCTTACGAGACTATCACTCTCTTTGGCGCCGCTTTCCAGCGACTTCAGCTATCCTTGCTACTCGCTACTGCCGCCTCACAACCCTCCGATAGCCCCTTGCGGGATCATCGAAGTTTAGGCTCTTCCCTTTTCGCTCGCCGCTACTAAGGGAATCTCTTTTGATTTCTTTTCCTGCGCTTACTTAGATGTTTCAGTTCAGCGCGTGCCCTCCCTAACACTATGAATTTATGTTAGGGTCTCGCCGAGGCGAGGGGTTATCCCATTCGGAAACCTGCGGATCAAAGCTTCTTGGCAGCTCCCCGCAGAGTATCGTCGCCTAGTACGTCCTTCATCGGTACTTTCGACCAAGGCATCCACCGTATGCCTTTATGTTGAGTATTTTTTGGCTTTCTTCCCCGCCAAAGGCGGGGTAATTTGGCCTTCATACATTTGTCGTATTCACATTTCAAAGTGCAATCCTAGGTTTTGCCTTTCTACCTAGATTAAGTAACTTAAGTAACTTTAAGTTACTTAATCTAAATACAAAGTGGACCCGAGCGGGCTCGAACCGCTTACCTTCTCATTGCAAATGAGATGTTCTACCAGCTGAACTACGGGCCCAAGTTCAAATATCAGACTTCAGATTTTTCATCCGACATCCGACTTCTGATTTCTGGTATTGAGGGATACAACGCTTGTTGGTTAGTCTTCCTCGCACCAGGAAGACCTTGGGTGAGGGAGTTAAACTTTAGGTACGTTGAGTCTCATCTTTTGTGATCTTCTCACTGACCCCTAGTTTAACAAATCGGGAATGTAGAGTCAAGTAAAGAATGTAGGTGAGAGTATTCAGTTCAGGCGGAAAACAATTAATAGCTAAAGCCATAGTCATGACTAAACGACCACACTGACTGCAATTAGCTTTATCCGATAAAAGATACCAGCAAAAATTTACGAGGCTTTATACCTTGACAAATTTAGGTATGTATACTAATATGTATGCATATGTTAACCAAAAGAGCTCAGATATTATTTAGTGAAGAAGTCTGGAATAAAATAGTCAAACTGGCAGCCTCTAAGAATACCTCGGCTGGAGAGCTGGTAAGAAAAGCTGTAGAAGAAAAGTATAGCCAAGAAGCAGACTTAGAACAAAGACGTCAAGCTCTAGAGTTGGTTTTAAAACACCGACCCAAACCCTTTAAAGGGAAAATAAATTATAAAGCCCTTATCAATGCCGGAAGAGAATATTAACACTTACATCATCGACACCTCTTTTATCCTGGCTTTTCTTTTGCCGGACGAACGATCGGGCCAAGTAGAGGAAATTTTCAAACAGTATGCTCTAGGAAAAGTGAACTTTATCGCCCCTTACATTTTACCTTTTGAAGTAGTAAATAGCTTAAAACAAGCTATCCCTAAAAGGATAAGTAAGCAAAGCGCCAGATTATTAGTTCAAGCTTTCCTAAAACATAAAATAGAGCTTAAGAAAGTTGAATTGGAAGAAGTATTCGATTTAAGTTTAACCAAAAATCTCTCTGTTTATGATGCTTCTTATCTCTATCTGGCCAAAAAGCACCACTTAAAATGCTTAAGTCTAGATAAGCACCTCCAAAATTTATCTTAGGTAAATTTTCCTACATTTATCACTTGCTCAATTAATCTGTTGAAATAGCCCTATTCATTATCATACCAGGCAAAAATCTATTAGTTATACACTGTCCCTCTATGGCCGGCAGATAAAATAACAATAATTTTATCTTGACGATTAATTCGGTAGATCACTCTGTAAACTCCGATTCTATAGGAAAACTTTTTGATCAACTCTCGCGACAAAGGTTTTCCTATCAACGGATCTTCTTTAAGTTCTTCAATAATCTCGGCAATCCTTAGTTTATCTGTTTGGGAAAGTTTTCTCAGCTCCCTTTTGGCTTTAGCGGTGAGTTTAATGCGGTACATTGAGCTTGAGTTCTTTTTTTACATCCTCCCAGTCATATACTCTTCCCTTTTTAATATCTTTCTCACCCTCTCTAATAGCCTTCATTAAACCAGGATCATTTAAAATCTCATTAGTTTCCTTCCAGGATTCATATTCTTGGGCAGACATAATAACTGCCGCTGGTTTACCATTAACAGTAACAATATATTCATCCAAATTTTTACTTACCCTATCTACCAGGTTGGTTAAACTAGCCCGAGCTTCAGTTATAGGTAAAGTTTTAGTCATATGGTGTATATTACATAATTCTGTACAGAATGTCAATAGCCAGAAACCAAAAAGAGCTATTTTCCTACATTTATAACTTGCTCAATTAATCTGTTAGAATAACCCCACTCATTATCATACCAGGCAAAGATTTTGAGCTGACTCTGGCCTGCCGATAATATCAGAAGACACTAAGGGTTCTTCTGTCCAAGTCACTATCCCCTTCCACTTGGGGTTGTCACAGGCTTCTTTGATGGCTTGATTTATCTCCTCAACAGAAGTTTTTCTACTCAAAAGCAAGGTGATATCAGAAATTGAACCGGTAATAACGGGTACCCTTAAAGCCCTGCCATCAAATAAACCCTTCAAGGCTGGGATAGCTTCAGTGACAGCAATAGCCGCACCGGTGGTGGTAGGAATAATGTTGACATAGGCAGCTCTGGCCCGTCTTAAATCATTAGATTTGCCCCCTGGAGGTGGACCATCAACTAAATTTTGCTCTGCTGTTACCCCATGAACTGTCGTCATCAAAGCTTTAACAATGCCAAACTTTTCTTGGATGATAGCCATCACTGGAGCGATACAGTTGGTGGTACAAGAAGCATTATTTATCAACTGTTCCCCTTTATACTGATCATGGTTTACTCCCATGACATAGGTAGGAATGGTCAGGCTTTTTGAGGGAGTAGATAAAATTACCTTTTTGGCTCCAGCTAATAAATGCTGTCTCATCCCCTCTTCATCAGTAAATCTGCCGGTGGATTCAATTACTACATCCACCCCTAAATCTCTCCAATGTAGGTTAACAGGGATCTTTTCAGCAGTTATTGGGTACTTTTTACCATCAATAATGATATTTTGTTCATCAGAAAAAACCTCTTTCTCCCATCTTCCGTAAGCGCTGTCATACTGCAAAAGGTGGGCTAGAATTTCCGGGGATGTTAAATCGTTGATGGCAACTATTTCAATCTCTTCAGGATGTTTTTCTAAGGCAACTTTAAAAGCAGCTCGGCCAATTCTCCCAAAACCGTTAATTGCGACACGGACCATAAATTTATTGTTCCATCTTCAAGTAAAAAGTGCAAGAGGATTAAATTAGAAGATAGTAAATTGAGAGGAATAAACGATGTCATTCAAATAGCGAAAAAAAGCTCGGTAAGTGCCGCTCTGAACTTGAGTACTGATTGTGATTTTGCTCACCAAACTTTTACCTGAATTAAGTGTTGTTTGAACACAAGGAGCAGCAGAACCGCAGTTGGAACAGATCTCTGTTTGTTCCCAGCTTTCCCCAGATTTTTTCTCCCAACCAACTACAGCAGGACAAAGTAAAAAGGACAGATCTTGTTGGCTGTTATTGGCAATTTGGACTGCGATCTCCTCTCCCTTATTATAACTTCCTTTTGAGAGTGTGACGGCAATACTACTGCTATTCTCTGTAAAAACGACGGGGCTGGGAACCGGAGAGGCGGTAGGTAAAGTTCTGAGATCTCCATCAAACCTACCAGGATTTAACACAGTAGAAATTGTGGTAGTTGGCCCTGATTGAGTCGGGGTCGGGGCAGAGGATGGAGAAGGTGTTGGTAAGACGACTACTTCTGGAGGGGCAGATTGGTTTTGTTTCTGCCGAACCACTACTACTCCCCCGCCAACAACAGCTAAAAGCACAAGCACTATTAAAACTTTATCCAAAACAAACCCTCTACTTCTCATTTTCATCGAGAGTATACCATAGATCAGTCTATTTCACATCAGTATCTATCAGAGGCCAAACTACCTTTGCCAAACTACCTTAACCCAAAAGTTAAATACTTGAGCGTATTAAGTTCAGGAGGACGGCACTTAATGGCTGAAACCATGGCCATTACCAGACAACCACATTCGGAACATTTAGCTTTGCTGGATAAAACGCATTGGGAGATTCTCTCGCCATTTCCATAATATGAGGCTACATATCTGGCTGCGCCGCAATTTTGGGGTGTTAATTTAGCTGTAAAATCCGGGTGTAAACGCCTAATCATCTCAGGAGTCATCTTTAAAAAATGGTCTGGGTCTTGTACTTGTAAGGCTAGAAGCCGCCCCACAACTGCTTCACGCTGGGTTTTACTTAAATGAAGATGCTCATCGTTTACCCCAGAAATTGGTGTGTGAGTACTGAAAAACATACCATCAGCTAATCTATTGGTTGACCATCTCTGAAAAATCTCTTCCAATTGGTCAACATTGGCTGCATTTAAAACTGTGTGAATATAAAGACGATCGATACCCTGTTCTCTAGCCTGTGTTAGGTTGCTGACTAATTTTTCATATAATCCCAATTTACCACGAATCTTATTATGAGTATCAGCATCAACCCCATCTACTGAGATAAAATGAGAAGTTTTCTCCAAGCGTCTTAAGGGTATGAGGCCAGAGGTTACAACCCAATTAACCGGCATAATTTTAACCACATCCTGAAGGAGTTTGGGTCGCATATAAGGCTCTCCTCCCACATAAGTAACATGGACCATACCTTCCTTTTTTCTCTTTTTTATAAACTGTAAAACTTTTTCGTCTGACATTTCTGGAACTCTAGGTTGTGCTTTCCAATAACAGGAACAGTCATTGGGGCAATGCTCACTAAGATTTAGGCTCCCAAAAACCGGTTGCCTTAGGGCTATCCTCAAGGCAGGTTTGACAAACTGAGCAGCAGAGATTAAGTTGTGTCCAGTTCTTTCTAACCAAGATTCGGCTGCCATAATGGGATCATTATATAAAGCTACATCAAAGATGCAAGGATAACTTACCTAAGAAGACTTCCCTATATTAATAACTTGCTCAATTAATCTGTTAGAATAACCCCACTCATTATCATACCAGGCAAAGATTTTGACCAAAAGCTGACTCTGGCCTGCCGATAATATCAGAAGACACTAAGGGTTCTTCTGTCCAAGTCACTATCCCCTTCCACTTGGGGTTGTCACAGGCTTCTTTGATAGCTTGATTTATCTCTTCTACAGTAACCTTTTTGCTAATTAAAAAAGTAAAATCAGAGATTGATCCTATAATCACCGGCACTCTTAAGGCTCTCCCGTCAAAAAGCCCTTTTAACTCCGGAATAGCTTCAGTGGTAGAAATAGCGGCTCCCGTAGTGGTGGGAATAATGTTGGTGTAAGCTGCTCTGGCCCGTCTTAAATCATTAGATTTGCCTCCTGGTGGCGGTCCGTCAACCAGGTTTTGTTCCGCTGTTACCCCATGAACTGTCGTCATCAAAGCTTTGACAATCCCAAACTTAGAATGAATAATGGCCGCGATGGGGGCAATACAATTAGTAGTACAGGAGGCATTGTTAATTAACTCCTGGCCTTGATACTGATCATGGTTTACACCAATCAGAAAAGTGCCAATATTTCCACCCTTCGCCGGAGCGGATAAAATTACTTTTTTTGCCCCCGCTAAAAGGTGTTGTCTCATCCCCTCTTCATCAGTAAATCTACCGGTGGATTCAATTACTACATCCACCCCTAAATCTCTCCAATGTAGGTTGACAGGAACTTTTTCGGCAGTTATTGGGTACTTTTTACCATCAATAATGATATTTTGTTCATCAGAAAAAACCTCTTTCTCCCATCTTCCGTAAGCGCTGTCATATTGCAGGAGGTGAGCTAAAACAAGGGGTTCAGTTAAATCATTAATGGCCACAAACTCCAGTTGATCAGCAAACCTCTCTACTCCTACTTTAAAAGCATTCCGTCCGATTCTCCCAAAACCATTAATAGCAACTTTAATCATAAATTTAGTGTAGAGTAAAATAGAAAAACTAGCAAGACAAACTATCTTATCCCTGTATCAACATTTAAGTCTATCTTAGTATATTGATTTGCTTTTACCTCGACTGATGTAGGTTTTAAAAAAGGAAAAGATCGATCTCCTCCAAGTAATAAATAATAACGTCCCGGAGGCAAGGAAACCCTAAATTCGCCCTTACTATTGGTTGTAAAACTAGTCACTTCTTGTGATTGATCATAATTTTTTATGATAACCGTTCCTTGGTAGGGCTTAGTACATTCCTCTCCTGCTTTTTGCACAGGACATGTAGGGCTTAATATAACCTGGCCATAAATACCACTGTTGGACTGGGTATCTTCCACAAACTCCTTACCATCGGCAGTTTTACATTGTCTGGGATAACTTTCCATTACCGGATAGCCTGCTTTAAGGCACTCATCAAAGCTTGTTATGCCTGATAATTTTTCTTTCTGGTTTCCAAAGAGATAAATGGCACTAACTACTCCCAGTAGTAAAACAGCTAGAAGAATTAATGCTGAAGGAACTTTCATACTACCTCCATTTTAACTGTGGTAAAACTTGTAAGATACCTTCTAAATCACTGTGTGTACCAATGACAGCATTATCAAAATACTTGTCTGAGCGGTTAAAGACTTTTGCCATCTGGTCAGAGGTCTGCCTCCCCAACCACAGCTGAAGGTGAAATTGAGTGTTGGGATTAATACCTTTAACATAGTTATACTTTTCTTTGACTGTTTTAACAAAATCCTCTTCACTCATCGTTGGTAAAAGTAATTGTCCCTGATAAGAAATCGCATCTACAGAATTAATGATATCACTCATTTGTATTGTTCCTTGATTGTTATCAATATAGCTTCGAAGTGGCGCAAAGCCCATTTTCCGGCCGGAGTTATGAACAACATTGGCAAACTGCCTTACTGAATTTACCGGATTCTGCAGATCAGAGGCAGGAGTCATACCAGGTTCCATATTATAAGCAACCCAATTGACGTTGACAGGGATATTATTAATGAGGTTCTGGACATCAGCTACTGCTGAGAGGAAAATCCCCTTTTGGAGGTCAATCTCACCATCAACACTATTTAAAGCTGCCACGGCCTGTTTAAACTTCCAATTATCCACAGTCATAGGAGTGTTAGCAGACTGCCTGACAGCAGGCATAGAAAGGAGATCCCCTGTTTTCAGTTGATCCTTCACATTGGCATAAAACCGTGCTTCAACTGTAACAGATAACTTTTTACCCTTTTTCTCATGATCCTGTTTTGAAGGTATAGGGGTAGGAGTTGGTGCTGGTCTGTAATGTTCGATAACCTGTTTCATCACATCAACTCTGGAAGGAAAACCTTTTGATAAACAGTTACCATCATCTTGTCTGTCACCAGTAGTATCATATTTGGAAGCATAGAAAATAATAATTCCATCAGGACTATTTTGCGAACCATCTTCAATAGAATCAATATACTGAATTACTCTTTCCGCTGTTATACACCTATTGTCAGGAGGATTGACTGAGACCTGTACCCAAACCTTATGTTCCACAATATAAGGTTTTATCTTTGAAATAAGGCCTTTTACCCTAGCAGCATAATTGGTAATTTGTTGACTTGGATCAGTGGTACCAAGATTACGTGAACTATCCTGGAGATATTGAGTCTGATAGAAAATGTAATCAGCATTTTTAAGCATCGCATAATCCTGATAAGAATAACTCTCCTCCAGTATGTACCCCATGGGAGCAAAGATAAATTTTAAACCTTTGGCTTTTGCCATACTGTATTGGGCTGATTCTGAAGCAATTTGCAAATCAAGATCAGTAGTCTCTATGTTTGCGGTGACATATCCAATGTTATGAGAAACTGCCAGATCCATGGAAGCTTCTGGGTTATTAAATTGAGTAAACAAAAACTTGATCCCTGCTTCTGCACTAGTTAATAAATTTATATCTTTTACATATGAACTTACAATGTCTGTTGATAAAGCATGAGTATTCCAAAAATCATAAGCTGTACTTTCACTTAAACTAATGTTAATGCCTAAAGGAAAGGATGATGTTTGGCTTAAGGTAGGCGTAATATCGTTGGCCTTAGGTAAAAAGTTAGTCTTTTGCTGAACCAGGTAAACCCCAACTGCTATCCCAGCTAATAAAAGCAACAACACTAAAATTTGAGCAAATCCTTTTTGGTTAAGATTTTGCATATTTTTTTAAGCAAATCATTGCCCTGGACAAGGGGCAAACTCACAGTTTGGTCCTGTCCTTGAAACATAAGACCCATCAGGACATTTTTTGGCATCTTGAGTACAGATACGGGGTGACGATGTGGAAGGACTTGAGGCTGGACACCAGCTTTCAGCAGGTTCAGGGATAAGACACCTGGGTTTACTGTCTAAACAAGCAGGTCTGGGAGTGCAGGATGGTTGAACTGTCGGATTTGGTGTAGTTGTTGTTCCGACCGACATTCTTTTAGCAGTCTCCTTTAAAATATTTTGGAGAGCAGGGTTTAGAATATCATCTTCATAAATTTCTAGATATTTAGCCTGGGCTGCCAAACCACGATCGATAGATGTTTGCAAAGCAATTGCTGGATCACCATATTTAGCCTGCTTATTAGTAAAAGCAGCTGACATCATAAAACCTGTCAAAATTTGGCTACTGTAGTTTTTAACAATTAAATAACCAGCTCCTTCGCTGTCATCTTTTAGGGGATTTAAACCACTGGTTTGAAGGGCAAATTGTTTAGGATAATCATTAACACCTAAGGAGATTACACCGCTTCTGATACTGTCGCGGTAGCTATTATCGGGAAGAGGTAATCCTGGGTATAAAGCTAAAGAAAAGTATTGATTGGGAAATATTCGAGCATAAGCGGCAAAGCGATCAGCAAAGGTTTTGTATTTCTTATCCCCTCGGGATTATTGTTAGCCCTATCCACTTCAGAAGGATGGACCAAACCTGCCTCTATCAAAGTTGACATGTCCTGTATTTTAGCATTTTTAAAGCTACAGGTCAAAACTTACCTTATCTTAAAGCTTCAATAGTGGGCAGAGTTCCTTCTGCTAGAAACTTTAACATCGCTCCTCCACCTGTTGAGACAAAGCTGAATTTATTTAAAAGTCCCCATTTGTTTAAAGCAGTAATGGTATCTCCTCCGCCAATAATACTCTCAGCCCCGGATTTGATAATCAGTTGAGCAATATTTTTAGACTGGTCATTTTGGTCCTCTTCGACTTTTCCTAAGGGTCCGTTCCAGACTATCATCTTGGCTCCGGAAATAACAGGCTTCCATTTTTGGACAGTTTCTTCAGCAATATCCGTCCCTTCTTTATTTAATTCCCCTATTAAAACATTAGCGGGGAGAGAAACGGCAGAACTCCGAACTAGCTCTAAAGTTATCTTTCCTCCTACTAATACCTGATCAGCAATTTTGGCCATCGCTAAAACCAGCGGTAATTTATTCTCCACTTTAGCTCCGCCAATAATTACCACCAAGGGTTTCCCGGGATTGCCCCGGACTTTAGTTAACACCTCTACTTCCCGGGCAAAATGTAATCCCGCCGCGTGAGGCAGGAGTGTAGGTAAAATAGTTGTGGAAGCAGCCGGATGATAAGCTGCAAAAGCTTCATTAATATAAACGCTTCGCGTTTGCGATAGTTCCGCCTTCGGCGTATAACTATCTAAAAAATCCCCTACAGAGGCCAACTCTTTTGCATAAGCTAAATCACAGGCCTCTTCTCCGCTTTCAAACCTTAAGTTTTCCAAAAGTCGGAGCTTACGCTGCCCTAAATCCTCACAATCTAAATATTGTTGTAACCAATCGTAAATGGGTTCCACTGAAAGCTCTTCAACCTCTTTACCTTCCGGTCTGCCAATATGTCCCATAATAATGGTTGTCTGAGCTTGGTCCAAACATAGTTTTAAAGTCTCCATCCCTTCCAGCAGCCTAAAATCCTCTGCCACCTCCAATCCATCCTCCCCAACCTCTTTGATTGGTACATCTAAATCTAAACGTAGTAACACTTTTTTATCTTTGATTAACTCTGCAGTGACAACCTGCATCTTTAGACCTCTTTTCCTTTTTTAGGCAGCCTCAAACGGAAATAGAGGCGCTCTGATTGGTCTTCATATTCAACTTGATAGTCTACTTTTAACATCTGGAGAATCTTTTTGGCCAATAAACCTTCTAACCCGCTACCAATGCACAGATGAGTTTTCTTTCCCAACTCTCCATAATAAGGAAGAAAGAGCTCCTCTTCTTGACCTTTTATGTCTTGTTGGCAAAAAGTACTCAAATTTAAAAGCACATCCTCTTTGTCATAAGCTAAACTAACCTGAACTAAGGAGTCTTTCCCCGGTGAAGATAGCAAAATATTTACTTCTAAAAGTTTCTGTATTAAATAATCAAACCACTTCGGGTCTTGGGGAACTGTAAAATAGGGGGAGGTCAAAGACTGAGGGGAGATCTTCATCCCCGGCGGGATATGCGCCGAAGCATCGGCACTAAATTGGTTATCAAAGACCAAACGGATTGGCACCAGCAATGCTGCTGCAAAATACTCTTCAGAGGCGATAGCCTTCTTAATTATATCTGCCACATCAACTAAAGCCCCTACAGGTTCAATTTGATGATCCTGAAGCTCTATGACTGTCAGAAGCTCCCCTTGAGCCCGGTCGATGATCTCAAATTGAGCTCTTAGATCCGCCAAACCAGAACCATCCAACCTGTTCTTAAACTCCTGGATAGCTGCCTGACTTCTTAAAGCAGCCCGCTCCAAATAAGGATGGAATTTTTTAATACCCTTACCGGGAAAACTCAAACCACTAATAACTATCATAAATTGCTCGAATCCAGCTTTAGATTTAGTGGTAGAGTAGATACCCAGTTTGACTTTACGGGGAAAGAAGCTGTTTTTTGTAGACAATAGCACCTCCCAAACACTCCCTTCCTCCCCCTTAACCTTATCAATTAAATCCTGGGGTGTAATTAGTTTCCCATCAGTTTCTTTTAAAAATAACAGGTCCAATAAAGCACAGTTGGTTATTTCCGAGGAAGAAAGGTTTAAAGCCCTCTCTACTCCCTCATTGGCCGAGAGAATCTTAAAATTAGTATCGGCAATTATAACCAGATCAAAAGTATTTTTCAGCCACCCTTTTTCCAAAGGACTGTTGACAACACCTCTACTTACTACTGAACGGATAATCCGGTTAAAGGCAACCCCCATATTCCTATTGTAAGCCTTTAAGGCAACCTATTACCAGTACCTCCAAGTAAGATACTTTACCTGAAGTTGACTGGGAGTAATCTGGGCTGGGGAAATACCTAATTTGGCAAAACCACTATCTAAAAGCTGGGCAGCCCATAAATCCCTTTCCATGACACCGGGAGCTCCTAATACGACTGCCAAAATCCTTTTGCCTTCCCTTTCAGCCGTCACCACAGTAGTTTTCCCTGCCATCTCGGTGTTGCCGATTTTAACCCCCCTGGCTCCCGGATAAACGCCAATTAGACCGTTCCAATTGTACAGATCAAACCGTTTGTGGTTGTTATCCGCCGGCAGCAGTTGGTAGCCTTGGGGAGTAATCTGAGCAATTTCCGGGTAGTTACGCAAAGCATAGTAAGTCAAAATAGTCAAATCCTCAGCGCTGCTGAAATTTTGGGGATTATCAAACCCCTGAGGATTAGCAAAACTGCTGTTTAAAAGGCCTAAAAACTTTGCCTTTTGATTCATGGCTTGAATAAAGATAGGCTCTTGGTATTTTTGGTCAATCCCCTCTTTAATAACTTCCGCTGCATCATTAGCCGAAGTGAGCAGCAAAGCCTGTAAAAGCTCTTCCAGCTTCATTTTTTGCCCTGGGACAACTCCAATTTTAGTCGGTTCAATAAGTGAAGCGTTGTAAGATACGCTAAATAACTCATCGGGTGAAGCCAGATCAAGCGCCGCTACGGCAGTCATAACCTTAGTCAGAGAAGCAATGGGCAGCTTTTGGGACATGTTTTTCTCCGCCAAGACTACCCCTGAATCCAGATTGACTACTAAATAAGAGGCAACCTGATCATAATCACCGCTGGCGTAAATAGTAGGGATCAGGCTGCTTTCTTTCTTCAACTGAAACGGTTGAGGCTTTTTTTGTTCAATCTTAGTCTTAATAACCTGCCATAAGTCATCTTTGGCCGGTAAAGGGTTGGTCAAAGACCCCTCTTGCACCAACCTTGGCAGCCTTAAAAAGTCCAAGGTTGAAGGAGCTTTGAGGCCTATTTGCAGTAGAAAGCTGACGGTAAATTGAGCAATTAAACTGATTAAAAAAACTTTAAAATTAATAATTTTCATCGCTAACAATAACCTTGCCGATTAAAGAATGATCGGCCACTTTTGGACCAAATTTATCCCTTAAAACTGCCCATAACTCTGTTCTGCCGTCTTCAAACCCTAAAGCCCACATGCCAACTCCTGCTAAATTTTTGTTTTTAGCAAAATCATATTTTAAACCTAAAGACTCGGGATCCTCCAAAAAGATCATTCTCCAAGTTCCGGCATCAGGGAGATAATAAGCTTTCCAGCCCACCTGTCCTAAATCATCCCAGCCTGTTTGGAAATCAGAGATATCTGCCCGGTCGGGGCGGACATTTTCCAAAGCTACAGCATAAGTTTGAGTGGCTGGCCTGCCCCGCCACGTCCAGGAAGGCCTGGTGGAAGCTTTAATCTCCGGTTGGTACACTACATAGTTATATCCATACCAGGGAACGCCTAAAATAAGCTTAGAAGAAGGCATAAGGGATAAAAAATCTTCTACTGCCGTGGAGACATCGTACCAATAATGTCCTTCTTTATATCCATAAAGGGGAGATGTGGGCATGGCAGTATCTGAGCCAGCTAAAGCAAAATCATAAGCCATCATAAAAATGCCATCTGAGGCGGAAGACAAAGCAGTGATATCGTAAATTTTAGGGTCTTTAACTGAGGCAGCATAGACGGAAACTGTTACCTTAGAGCTTGGGTTATAACGGTGCATTTGATCAGCCAGATCTGCCACAAAGTTAGTAAACTTCTGCCGGTAATCTTCTCCGGGGTCACCATTATACTCAAAATCAACATTGATACCATCAATACCTCTTTTTTTCACCTCCTCCACTGCTTGAAAGGTCGCATTTGCCTGGGCTTCAGGGTTATCTAATAAGGCCAAAATTTGACCGTTGTTCATTTGAGTTAAAGTCAAAACTACCCTGGTACCAAAAACATGGGCTCTTTTAAAAATATCAGTGGCTTTTTTACTTTTAAAGGTAGTATACCCGGGGTCTCCCCTGTCTAAATTACCATCGCCCAAAACCGGGATACCAAAATAAGCTAAAGTGGTTAGAACCTCAAAATCAACACCGGCTAATTTATCAATCGTCCAAAAAGGAGCAAAGCCAAAAACCTCTTTGGCACTTTTATCTTCTGTTAAAGGATGGAGAGGAGTCATCATGGTCACCAAAGAAGCGGCAATATTGGGGGATGGAGCTAACGCCGCCATAAAGGCCGCCATTAAAGTAGCTAAGCCAACCAAACCGGCTGCAAGATAGAGATTAACAGGCAGTAAATCCTTCATTTAGTAGTAGGGAGATATTTTGCGGATGTGCTTAAAACCTCCTCATTTAAGCGACAGCGCGGAGTATGGCAGAAATACAAAACTTTGTCAATGGAACAAAGTGTAATAAAAACTATCAGAAAAAGGAAATCCTTACTCTACTGGGCTGGTGAGAAGAAGAATAAAATTACCCAAAAAGTTATCTTGTAAAACTAATTTTTCCCAAAAAGAAGCAATTTTTCTTTTGACTAAAGTCATCATCCCTCCTTTCCCATGATCGGGATCAGTTGTAGGGTAGGACCGAGGTGACAAGGACCTAAACTTTTATGTTCCCGAGTGAGGTTCGGTCCTGATTTTAAAAACCACCCCAGCGACTCTGACGAGTTTTTACCTACCCTCAAGCCTGATTCTGCTTTAAGTTAAAAAGCATACAAATTCAAAAGACTCCGGTTAAACCGGGGTCAAGGTTAGGCTCCTTTGAAAATTCTGCCAACATATAGCAGAACTAAAGCCCCAATGACTGCCACAATAAATGAGGAAAGGTTAAAACCGGTGACTCCTATTCCAAAGAGCAGGTCTCCTAAAAACCCTCCTAAAACTGCTCCTAAAATCCCCAGGACTATGGAGCTCAGCAGCCCTCTTCTGCTTTCTCTGGGATCAATTAAGTTGGCGATTATTCCAACTATTAATCCAAATAATATCCAAGTAAGGATATTCGTCATAACCCCATATTAATAGTTGACCTTAAGAAAACAACAAAATTTGGGTAAGTTTTCAGCAAGAAAAAGATATCAAATCAGGTCAAAAAGACCTCTTAGGGAATTAGTATGATTAACTACCTTAGCTGCCAGGACGGTAAAGTAATTTAGTGGGCACATTTGGGATCGAACCAAAGGCCTCGTCTTTATCAGAGACGCGCTCTACCACTGAGCTATGCGCCCGAACAAACCATTTTAGCATCTTGAAACTTAATTTTCTACTTTGGAGGCCACGATCGGATTTGCACCGATGAATCGCGGTTTTGCAGACCGCTCCCTTAGACTACTTGGGTACGTGGCCAATATGAGGATTTTAGCACAAAAAAAGCCTCCGGATAAGTAGAGGCTTTGATTTTTGATCCCGAAAAAGTGGTGGGGAGAGCTTTTTAAAGAAGACTCTCAAACTTCTAACACTCGATGCGTGACATCGGTGATAATGGATCAAACCCCTGCTACCTGACTTAAGCAACCTAAGTCACTTAAGAAACTTAAGGAATCATTGAGTTTGATCAAATCTCCAGAAAGGAGGTGATCCATCCCCAGCTTCGGCTAGGGATACCTTGTTACGACTTCAGCCTCATCGCTGGTTTCACCTTCGTCCGACATACATCAGACTTCGGGTGCCCCCAACTTTGCTGCCGTGACGGGCGGATTTCGATAGTTTGGGTTACTTCGAGTTCCCACCCGGCGAGCGGATTTCCCGCACCGGGCGAGCCCTGTTATTCATCTGTGACTTTATCTGCTGGATTTTTATTAAGCCTTTATTACTTCTATGTTCGCCATTTTTAACCATTAAGGCAATTCGACGAAATAGCAAATAGTTCTTTAAATTTTTGAACTTTTTGTAATAATAAAAGCTCATCTTCCCTTAATTTAATGAAAAAATGAAGTTCTACTCGATAAGATTTATATTCTCCTTTTGGAGCTCTAATATCGACATAAAAACATCCCTCTCCATCAGTTAAGCCAATAATATAATCATCAGACAAACTTTCAGGTTTCTCCCTTCCTACATTCATATAACTAAACGTAGTACTATGGATCAGCTGACTTCTCTTCTTCAAGGACATCTTAATATTAAGATAGCCCGAATATTACCCAAATGTCAAGAAGAGATCTCCCTAGGTCACTTACTAAACAATTCCAGACATCCTAACCAGAATTTTTAATGTTCTTCCCCACTAACACACCGTAGGGGTCGAACTTCTGTTAAATGTTAGGCTGCCTTTTGCTTCAGGCCCTCCAAGACATCTGTCACCAAATTGTCTCTGCCAAATTTTTTTAGCTACAAGGATGGATTTAAACCACCTTGCTTAGTAAGCTGCTAGGCGCGCATTTATTCCTATGCTATAGGACGTGTGTACAAGAGGCGAGAACGTATTCACCGCGACCTGCTGATTCGCGATTACTAGCAATTCCGACTTCACGAGGTCGGGTTTCAGACCTCGATCTGAACTGGGGCGAAATTTCAGAGATTAGCTTGCCGTTACCGGCTTGCAACTCGTTGTTATTCGCCATTGTAGGGTGTGTGTTGCCCAGGGCGTAAGAGCCGTGCTGACTTGACGTCATCCCCGCCTTCCTACCCGAAAAATCGGGTCAGTTCCGTATGAATTATTTAACATACGGTGAGGGTTGCGCTCGTTACTCAACTTAATGATACAGCTCCAAATTTGCATTTAGCAAAAATTAGACTATCCCATCTCCGTCGACTTTACGGTACGGAGTCCGGCGTGTAATGGAAGTTTTGATCCAGATTATCTGGTACCTTCCATATCAGTCGTTACAGGGTCAAGGAAGTTTATATTTCATACTTTGATGAACATATGGTCCCACTAACTCGAAGAACTTTTTAAGACTTTTACTCCTAATTCGTAACTTGCCACTATTTTTTAAGGTTGCTTCTACCTCCCAAAACTCAAGTTTTCTTAATAAATCTATTCGACTTTGTAAATCAAATGATTCTGTTGAAAACATATAGTTAGATTTCATGTCATAACTCCCATCATCCATATACCAAACAGCAATAGCTAATGGGGTTATTAGTTCTTTTAACTCTTTTGGGAATACTTTACAACCTCCTCGATAGAATATATCTCTCCAGCTTTTGAAGAATTGTCGAGTCCAAAATCGAAAGGATTTTGTAACACGTTTGTCCTGTTTATCAAAACGGACAACCTCTTTTAAACCGGAATAACTTATCGAAGCTAGCTCTTGATGCTTCCATTTTATATACTCTTCTTGCTTATCTGACTGCTCAATTTGGATTTTGCCTAACTTTGTAAGATAAGCATCTCCTAATAAGCAACCAATAAGGATCTCTACTTGTTTATCAGAAACATCAAGTTTTAAGTTCTTACGAGCAGTGAAAATCATCTTCCCGACTTCCCTCGGTATTACTACTTATTACAATATCCGAAGCTAATCCGAATATCAAGTAGATTCACCGATATGAGCCGAATTTTCCATTTGACATTACTATCAACGGGCGCGATGGGCCTTTTTTCAGACCCCACGCCACGAGCTGACGACAGCCATGCAGCATCTGTGCTAGCCTCCTTGCGGATTTCCCGCCTTTCGGCGGGATAGAACTCTAGCATGTCAAGCCCTGGTGAGGTTCTTCGCTTGGTATCGAATTAAACCACACGCTCCACTGCTTGTGCGCCTCCCCGTCAATTCCTTTGAGTTTTAAGCTTGCGCTCGTACTCCCCAGGCGGTCCGCTTAACGTGTTAACTTCGTCACTGACCAAAAAGGCCAATAACTAGCGGACATTGTTTACGGCTTGGACTACGCAGGTCTCTAATCTGCTTCGCTCCCCAAGCTTTCGTGCCTAAGCGTCAAGAATACACCAGGTGTCTGTCTACACCTTTGGCGTTCCCGATCATATCAACGCATTTCACCGCTCCACGATCGGTTCCAACACCCTATTGTACCTTCAAGTCCGATCATATTTTGCCCAAAACCATGGTTAAGCCATGGGCTTTCAAGCAAAATGCATCGGACCGCCTACGCTACTCTTTACGCCCAATAAATCCGGATAACGCTTGCACCCTACGTATTACCGAGGCTTCTGGCACGTAGTTAGCAGGTGCTTATTCATCTGGTACCGTCATAATCTTCCCAGATAAAAGGAGTTTACAACCCGAAGGCCGTCAATCCTCCACGCGGCGTCGCTGGGTCAGGCTTTCGCCCATTGCCCAAGATTCCTAGTTGCTGCCACCCGTAGGTGTGTGGGCCGTGTCGCAGTCCCACTCTGGCTGACCATCCTCTCAGACCAGCTACCCGTCGTTGCCTTGGTAGGCCATTACCCCACCAACAAGCTGATAGGAGGCAGGCTCATCTCAAAGCGCCTTGCGGCTTTGATCTTGCGATCACATGGGAAATTACCCAACCTTTCGGCTGGCTATGTCCCACTTCGAGGTAGATTCCCGCCTATTACTCAACCGTCCGCCACTGACCCTTGCGGGCCCGTTCGACTTGCATGCTTAAGGCACGCCGCCAGCGTTCATCCTGAGCCAGGATCAAACTCTCAATAAAGAATTGTGTCTCGTTGGCTCGTATGCTCGCTTGCTCGATGAACGAGTAAACGAGTTACAAGTTACCGAGCTACAGATTCATTTGAATTGACAAGTTGACTCTTGTCTTTACCCCGATTTAATCGGGGTTTTTCCCACCACTTTTCCAGGATCAATATAGATCCGAAAAAGTGATTTTAAACTTTTTTGGTTATCAAAGTGCGAAGACAAAAAACACCTATTAGGCCATCAGCCTACTGGTGTAAACTATCTCTCAATTACAACCTTAGTGCAGATATCTTCCTGCTTAAACTAAGGCAAGGATATTTTACTTGATCGTAAATCTCCTGTCAAACCCGAAAAAAAATTATTTGGAGGGAATCCTGGTCCTTTTGATGACTTCATAAAGTACAATAGCCAGTGAGACCATGACATTTAAACTAATATTCACCCCAAACATCGGCAGCTCCACCACTGCATCAACCATCTCCAGCACCTCTTTAGATACTCCTTCACTCTCATGACCGACAACTAGTGCTAGGGGGTATTTGTACTCAAATTTGTCATATCGGACTGATTTATCGCTTTGTTCTATAGCAATAATCTGTATTTCTTTAACCTTTCCCCTAAGATCTTCAATCACTTCAACTGCCGTCTCTTTATATTCCCAATCTACCCACTCGGTAGTGTTAATTGAAGCTTTTTTAATTCGTGGGTTAGGAGGAGTTTCAGTCCCCCCGCAAAGATATATTTTTTTAGCTGCGACCGCATCAGCTAATCTAAAAATAGAACCGATATTATAGGTATCTAAAACATTATCCAGGATAATATAAATCTCGTTCTTTCTTAATTTTGAAGGACGGATTTTGAATTTCGCGCTTTCTTTCCTCAACTGTTTGGCATTTAATTTTAAATTCATAGATCAATTATACCGCTAAATGGGTAGTGTAATCGAACTCCAAAGTCAAAAACGATTGACAGTCTACTAAATCTCTTATACAGTGAAATTAAAGTGAAAAAAGCTGTTATTATTCTCCTGGTAGTGTTGGGAGTAACTTTAACCCTAAGTTTAGCCCCTCAGGTCAAACAGG
>Ga0075638_13_pt1 | contig 275699 bp, 309 predicted proteins | sample RifGroA1_FD_68390 | JGI IMG/M metagenome (GOLD analysis project Ga0075638, IMG submission 68390) | Microgenomates (Daviesbacteria) bacterium GW2011_GWA1_41_61 | reverse complement strand
CCTGTTTGACCTGAGGGGCTAAACTTAGGGTTAAAGTTACTCCCAACACTACCAGGAGAATAATAACAGCTTTTTTCACTTTAATTTCACTGTATAAGATAAATAAAAAGATGTCAAGCTCTCTAAGGTTCTTCTTGCCTAATACTTACCGTATTTTATTCATAATCTCATGCCTAAAGACTATTTTGTAAAAATATCGCAGGGGAGGTGAAAAGAAATGGCACAAGAGAGAGGAAGGAAAAAGGGCAGAAAAATTAGCCGTGAGCAGGCAGGTCGAAAAGGAAACCAAACAAGACCCAAAACTCATAATTTAAATCCAGACTTTTCCAGGACTATGGCTGATATGGATACCGAAGAGATGCCTGTGGAGGAGGAGTTTTTAGGCCGAAAGGGTGGAGAAGCCCGGGATAAGAGTGAAAAGATGAAAGAAGAGAGATAAATTTCACTACACAGAAACATTTCCTTGTTTTTGGGGCCGGACAATTAACCCCAACAACCTAATACCTTGGTCTAAAGCTTGAGTTAGAGTGTCCATTTCACTAGATCCAATATCAATAGTGATATGGAAAATTCCTTTTTCCTCTTCCTTCCAATCCCAAACAGTTTCTCCTTTATGAATAGGATGGTGTTGATGGGAGTTGTTTTTAAGAAGATACAAGTATTCCAAAAGGATATGTTCAAAAAGATGCCCAACTTCCGTGTTTTGAGCTTCCTTAAGAAACGGTATTTGTTTGTTATTAAAACATTGGTGATGGCAGAGCCCGGGGAGAAAATGTTCCAGGATAGAACAAGTTTGGGGAAGGGATGATGTGGTACAGTGGCAGTTAAGTACTCTAAAATAGATTCTTGTCTGATGCTGCTGCAGTTTAACCTTGAGTTGAAAATTGTCAGAAAAAAAAGGAGCAAGGTAAGTTTCGGGCATAGGCTTTTGGGAAAAACAGCTGTATTTATACAGTAAAATGAGGTATTTGTCAAACTTTGAGGTTAACGCAGCGGGACAGAAAGAAGATAGAGGATTAAACCGGCAACGAAGCTAAAAGGATAATATTAGAAAGTCCGAAAATTTCCAGTAAGGATCTAGAAAGTAAAGAGAGTCCATTATATACTATAAAAAGTGAGGAACTTATTCCTGATAGTTTTAATCTTTTTTAGCGCTTTCTACCTTAATTTTTCTTATGCCAGAATTTATAACTTTATCAAAGAACATAAGCTGCCCAACCCAACTTTACAACAAAGGTATACCTTAAAAAACGACCAAAATATTTTCTCGGGCGCCTCAGATAAAGATCAGCAAAAATATATGGCTTTAGGTGACAGCTTAACATCCGGAGTGGGCAGCCAAAGCTATGAAAAGACTTTTCCTTATATTTTAGCCCAAAAGCTGGCTTCCGGGAAGAAGGATATGCTGCTGATTAATCTTGGCCAACCGGGAGCAGATATAGCAGAGGTTTTAAAGTTTCAAGTTCCCGAGGCTATCAGGGAAAATCCTGATTACCTTTCCCTGTTAATCGGAACCAACGACGTCCATAATTTTACTTCCCGAGATAGTTTCCGCAACTCCTATAAAGTAATTATTAGCAACTTGAGTCAACAAACTAAAGCCAAAATCATTCTTATCAACATACCTTACTTGGGAACAAAAGATTTAATCTGGCCGCCTCATAACTTATGGCTTAACTTTAGAATCAGACAGTTTAATGAAGATATTGCCCAAATTGCTCAGGAAGGGAATCTTCATTTAGAAGACCTCTATACTCAGACAAAAAAACTATCCTCTCAACCCGGATTTTATTCTGCTGACCTCTTCCATCCTTCCGCGGAGGGGTATATACTTTGGGGTCAGATAATCAATGCAGATTAATGTTCAATTTCCCCAGTTTCAAACTTTAGCTTTTGCAGTTGTATTTATTACAACTTTGGTTCTGTCAACCAAAAAACATATTCATACTTCCTTTTTCCCTAAGTCTTTAACTGACGAGCTGAAAGGTTTGGCTATAATTTTAGTTGTTTTTAGCCATATCGGTTACTTCCTCTCTGCTGATGATAGTTTTTTATTCCCTCTTTCGGTGTTTGCCGGAGTAGGGGTCAATCTGTTTTTATTCTTATCAGGTTATGGCTTAATGACATCATCTATTAAAAATAAGACAAGCTTGCTTTCTCACGAAAGTAATCTTTCCCTAGTGGGCTTTTATAAAAAAAAGCTGCTGAAAATATTTTTCCCCTTATGGGTTGTTTTATCGGTTTTGCTGTTGCTGGATTGGCAATTTGGGAACAAAATTTATCCTATCAGTACTGTTGTTAACTCTTTTTTGGGGTGGTTCCCATCCGCTGAGATTTATCAGGACCTAAATTCCCCGTTATGGTATTTTAGTTTAATTCTCTTTTACTATTTAATTTTTCCTTTGGTCTCCTTCCGATGGTTGCTCTTTTTCTCTCCTGGTCTTATCTTGTTTTTAAGCTATCTGGTGGTGGGTTTGCAGTTACCTGTTAAGGAATCTATGATGCAGCTTTACAAATTGCATCTTTTGGCTTTTCCATTAGGTATGGTTTTAGCTTTAACTGTCAAGACAAACCTTTTAAAAAAATTGATAAAACTGCCCACTATTCGGCGGGGATCGTTGGGGCATCACCTGGCTTTTGTTTTGATGGTAGTGTTAGTAAGCTATACTGCTATTTACTCCGGGGTAGGGGAGGGCTTAAGAAAGGAGCAGTTAATTAGTTTAATCATTACCGGTACCTGGATAGGTATTTTTCTTCTAAAACCGTTTAGATTTAACTTTCTTACTTTGTTGGGGGTTTATTCTTATGAGATTTATTTGATTCATTGGCCCATACTTTACCGCTATGATTTCTTATACAAAATGTTGCCTCCCTTTTTGGCAACTTTTATTTATTTGTTCTTTTTTATAGGGATAAGCTTCTTGGTTCAAAAATTAGCTGTCTCTGTTTACCAAAAGGTTAACAGATCATATATACTGTAAACATGCCATATCTAGTTTTAATAAGACATGGGGAATCTAAATGGAATGCGCTAGAAGCTTGGACAGGGTTAACTGATATTAGTTTAGACGAGAAGGGAAGAAAGGTTGCCCGAAAGGATGGCGAGTTTTTAGGCCATTTAAACTTTGATAGAGCTTATGTTTCAGCTTTAAGAAGGGCTCAGCAAACCCTAGATGAGATTAAAGTAGTTTTAGGAAGAGAGGATTTGGAAACAGTAAAAAGTGCTGCTTTAAACGAGAGGGACTACGGTGACCTAACAGGTAAAAATAAGTGGGAACTGAAAAAAAAATATGGAGAGGAACAGTTTCTAAAATGGAGAAGGAGCTGGAATTACCCTGTTCCTAATGGAGAAACTTTAAAAGATGTTTATCTTAGGGTATACCCTTATTATAAAAAACATATTTTCCCAGATTTGAAAGCAGGAAAAAATGTTTTAGTAGTAGCTCATGGTAACTCCTTAAGAGCCCTGGTAAAATACTTGGAAAATATTCCTGATGATAAAATTCCTAATTTAGAAATTTCTATTGGACAGATATATCTTTATCAAATTAACTCTGAGGGTCAAGTTATCTCTAAAAATATTCTTACTCCCAGATAAGAAGTATTTATTTGGGGTGGTGTACGGGAGTCGAACCCGCTAAAACTGCCTCCACAGGGCAGCGCCTAAACCGTTCGGCACACACCACCATGCCTTATATATTTTACCAGGTTGGGGAAAGATTCTCCACCCTGCCACGAAAAAAGCCCCTTGCGGGGCTTTCTTCGAAAAACTTACAAACGGTAAAGAATGTAAGCCAAGCTTGCTTTTCTCTTACGAGAAAGGTAAGCATTTACTTATTAGCCTTGCGGTTAATAAGTGTTGTATTTATATCATATAGAAAATAACTCTGTCAATACCTCAGACTAGATCAAAAACAGTCAATATTAAAGATATAATTTTAAGGAGTAACGGTGGGAGTTGAAGACGGACTGGCTGTTGGGGTAGCAGTAAGGCTAATAGTTGGAGTCAAGTCTTCTGTAGGTGTAGCCGAGACGGTTGAAGTTGGAGTGACGGTAGCTGAGGGAGAAGCACTGGGTGTAGCAGAACCGGTAGAGGGCAAAGGATATTTTTTAAATATTCCGCTTGCCTTACCGGGAATAACATGGATTCTTTGGGCAACCAATACTCCCAGTTCATTAAGATTACCCACAGCAACTATTCTTTGCCCGACCACAAGAGCACTGACTGTCGAATCTTCAATGCCTTTGATTTTAACCGCTGTTTGGGCGGTAGTTATTATATTGTAAATCCTATCCCTTTGAATCTGATGGGCGAGAGTCAAATTACCGCTATTAATAGCCGTGATAACGCCCTGAATAGCCCGCCGTTTAGATTGGGCCGAAGAGGTAGCGGACTTGACATAAACTTTCGTTATTTTTTTGACCTTGCCTGCGGTCGTAGCTGTAGCGCTGTCGGTGCTGATTAAAGCCACAATATCTTTAGGTTTAATAGAGTTTAATTTGACAGCTTTATTATTTTTTCCCACTACTTTGGTAGTGCTGTCAAGGGTTACTGCGGAGGCTTCATTTTGTTTTTTATCTTTAATAGTAACTGTTGCACCATTGACTTTCTCAACTTCTCCAATCGTCACTTTTTTATCCTCAGGTCTATTACTCTGCCCAGGGTTAGTCTCAAGTTTTCCATAGACGTCAAGAGTCATCATTAAACCTGTAACCATCATGACACTAATTAAAGCTAACTTAAAATTAATTTTTTTACTCATTTTATTAAATTAACTGTCATAAACTATATCCAGGCTGATACTTTTTTCTTCACCGTTGTCAGCAAAAGCCTCGACGGTTAAGGTATTTATACCTGAGGAGAGATTAATTGTGCCTTCAAAATAGCCAGAGGCGTCACTTTCAATTGAATTGGCATCACTGTCGGTATAAAAAACTACCGTCGTTTTAGGAAGTGTTTTCCCTTTGACAGTAATCCTATCACTGACAACGATAGTTTCATCAGCCGGACTTTCTAAATTTAAGGTTAGCGGTTGAACAGTGTTTTCAGGCCTAATCCCAGTTAAATCCACAGGAGAAGTAGTGCTTTTGGTAAACATAAGTGCAACGATACCTAGAGAGAAGGCCAAAAGGATAAAAAAAGAAATTTTAGGAGGAAATTTCTTTAGAAATAAATTTCCAGAGGACTGTGACAGCACTTGCCCGGTGTTTTCATTTACCGAATCTTTAGTCTCTGGTGTTTGAGGCACAGTTTGCTCTTCTGTCATATCCTTTAAATTAATTATCTCTATTTATATTAACTATTACAAGATACCTGTTTATCCCTACTTTCCATATTAAGTAATTTTACTATAAAGGGCCTAGGATATCTTTGTCAAGTAGATAGTGGATTTAAGGAGAAAATGGCAAAAGTTGCCAAAAAGCTTGAGGATTTAAGAAGGCCTTTCCCAAATCAGGCTCCAACTTGCCAAAATCAAGTTGGTTTATACCAGAATAAACATTAGCCCTAATGGTTTTGGGTTTATAAAACGGTTTGCTTAAGGTAAACTCCCAAGTATAATCAGGGATCAGGTAACGAGCTTCAAGGGGAGGGGCCTGTCCTAAATTATTTAAAAATATAGGAACTCTATAATTTTTATCTTCAGAGTTGATGGTTAAAATATATTCCCCCGAGAAGTTACTTTTCCAGTCCAAAGCAGCTGAAATATCCAAAATTACCGGGGACTTGACTTGGGTGGCAAAAACATAAGGGGTTTGATCAAAGGGCTGGCTGCCTGAGAAAAGCTGCAGGGCTACCTCATACTTGCCGGCAGGGGGAACTTTAAATTGAACTTCAAAAGTTGCCTCTTGTCCCGGTTCCACTTTTATTGACGGGGATAACTGAACTGGACTGATAGACAGCTCCTTTTCTCCCTGGAGGGCGCGGATCTCAACCGTATCATATTCATTCCAGATTGACTGACCGGTGTTTTTAAAGGTCAGGGGAATTTTATAGATCTCATTTCTGACTATTGCGGGGTAAATATTACCATGAGTCAGCTGAGCTTTATTCTCTTGAAATGGCCTGCCGGCATCCTTGGCAAAATTGAGGACTGTCTCGTATTGGGAGTAATAATCAGGGTAAAAAGCTCCTAAAATTTTGAGGTTTTGTTTTTCTCCGGTCAGCCTTTTAAAGGAAAAGTGGTCAAAAGGAGATTCCTGGTAGTTTAACAGGAAAGGGGTGACGGCTACAACCCTCTTATCATTCCAAGCTTCTTCAAAAGCTATTTTAAAATACTGGCCGATATCTTCTGAGATGGGCAGGGATTTATCATAATTGATACCTTCAGCATGTTTCCAGCCTGTCTCGGTAATAAAAACAGGCAAGTTCTTATTTAAGCCAAGTCTTTTTAGTGTTTCTAACTCCCATTTCCAGGTTTGGACACTCCCTTTACCGCTATCCCTGGGGGAACCTACAAACCCGGGATTGGGATAGGAGTGGGAAACCCAGCCGTCAAGCTTGTTAAAAATAGCGGGGATTTCCTGATTCATCTGGGTTAAAAAGCTTAACTCATCTTGATAAAGAGGGGCTTTATTGGGGGCAGAAGCATCAAAGCCAGCGTTTAAGACAAAAAAATCCTGGTTTTTATTTTTTAAAGCAGCTATCGTTTTATCTAAAATTTGAGCATAAGAGTTAGCATCAACTCTGCCGGCCCATTCTTGACCCTGGTTAGGCTCGTTATAGATAATGACATAGCGGTTTTTAGTCGGCCAGTTGAGATTATCTAAAAAATCTGCCCAAGCTTGCTCTTCACCTTCATAGGGCAGTTTCCAAAAGTTTCTTTCTGGCTGGGTAGCCAGCCTAATAAGAGGAATCAGATGTTTTTTCCTCAACTCATCAAAAAAGGCCTGCCATTTAGGCTGATCCCGGTTTTTACTCTCCACCAACACCGTTACATAGCCCCAATCTCCACCGGAGGAGTTTACTAGTTGGGAAGCGTTGGAAGCTTCATCAGTAGTAGAAGAGATCAGATGGATACCAAAACGGTTGTTAGGAAAGTCCAAAGGATTAACAATAGCATAGGCAGGAGAGGTGATAAGTAAAAAGAAAAAAGAAACTACTGCTAATGTTTGGATATTTTTTAAAAATAATCTCATACAGCCTTATCTATTTTACCAGATTTCTATCTTTTCTGGCAGGGTAATTTGTATCAACTTATGAACTCATTTTTTTGCTTTTAAGTCCACTCAGGAGCTCCTGACGAGGTCTTAGCCAGACTGCCAGAATTTATCAGATTATTCCTGTCTGACGGTCTTTTACCGGACTTAGTCTATGCTTTAGGTCTAAAAAATGTATAAGTATGCATAACAAATTATGCACGTACAAGTAGACGCTTTCTATCTGGTACAGTTGGTTCTACCGGTTGTTCCTCATCGCCCTCATCGAAAAACCTATGAAATGTTAGTTTAATAGCTCTGAGTTTTTTAAGATCATCTGGCAACCAGACAAAAGTTACTCTCTCAAACTCCTCGTTCCTAGCATCTTCACCAGGTTCTCCATTCCTTTCACTTTCTTTCTTTAAATTTATGAGATTTTTTTCTGGAAGTATAACTTGTTTTCCATCCTCTAGCCATTGTGTTATTCTTTGAACTCTAGGAATACTTAAATTCCAAGCTGCCATATACCGTTCTTTCCCTAATTCTACATCAACATAGCTATTCAAAAGCTTTGCATATTCAGCAGGAGCTTGGAGATGAAAGCCAAAACGGAGTATATAAGGTTTCTCTGTATATTCGATATCATCACGACCTTTGTAAATCTTCTCAAAATGGGTCTCTCCGAATGGTTTTTCTATAGGAAATCCTTTCACGAGTGACTCTATCCAAGACTCTGGATCATCACTTATGACATCTATCCAGCCGGGGATTCCATAAAGGGAAACTCTTCTACGCAGCAATAAGGTATGATCATATCTTTCATAAACTATAGCAGGATTTTCACCTTTTTTAGGCCAATAAGACTTACGAAATCTTTCGTATGGCTTAAATGGGACATCGAGTTTTATTTCAAATGATTGGTCATCTTTTCTTAGTTCCCCACGAGGTGCTTCTACTGACATGTGAGGAATTATAGGGCATAAGATTATTATCCGCAAGGCCGAATGATATAAGGTAACGACCCTATATTCAAATTACTCAAGGAGGTGATTATTTGAGATGTTGCCCTTAGATGTAATCAAAAAATATTACCCTAATTCATCTGAAGAAGAACTAAAGGATATACAAGAAGTTGTTTATCTATTAAGCTGTGCAATTATGCAAGAATTTTATGGGCCGCCTTTAGGCGAGCCTCGCTCTTTGAGCGGGTCAAAGTGGATAGGAGATTTCGAAGAATCTGGTCAAGATGAGAAATAGCGAGCTCAAGGCTAGTTCGATTCCCGTATGGGTATTAGGTTATAGGGTTATTTTGGATAGAATTTTCTTTAACTGTCTACGTCCCCAAGCAGTTTTGAAATGTTGTTCGCGTTTGAAAGCTTCATACTTATCTACGTATTCTTCTTTATACCAAAGGACAAATGGAGTCCTGCCTTTTGTAGATTTCACTTCACCTGCATTATGTTCTTTAATTCGGTTCTCAATGTCTTTAGTACAACCAATGTATGTTCTGCCATCTTTGAGGCTTCGTAAAACGTAGACTTTGTACATTTATCCTGTTTAATACGCCCGTCTCGTCCTTTTTGCTACGCAAAAAGAGATGGACGAGGCGATGAGCGGGTGAGGGGAGTTGAACCCCTGACGTTCACTTTGGAAAAGTGACATTCTACCGCTGAATTACACCCGCTAATATTTTAAATACAAAGGTAATCCAGTGGAAGGCTTGTTCACGCTGAATTACACCCGCAAGTTGTTACATTGTACCAAATTTTAAGTAGATTCATGATACCTTTCTGTAACGGATACCAGAGCCTTCTCCAATACGCTCAATCTTTTTCATATTAAGAAGTTTATTTAAGACTTGGTTAACTGTAATCCGTGCAATATTAGCGTTTTTAGCAATATCATTAGGTGAAGCTTCATCCACTTCTTGTAAATATTGCCAAACTGCAAGTTGCTTTGGTGATAAGAAAGCTTCTATATTCTCCTCTGTTATTAGATTTATAGCCATTTGTGACTGAGAGAGTAGTATGCTCAAGAAAAAATTAAGCCATGGTGTAAGATCTTCGTTTTTTTTAAAAGTCTTCTGGCTTGTTCTTAAAGCCATGTAATAATCAGGCTTATTATCCTCAATCAGTTTCTCATGGGAAACATAAGGCATGTACAAATACCCTTCTTTAAGAAGTAATAGATTAGTTAATATCCTTGAGAGTCTACCATTACCATCCTCAAAAGGATGAATATTTAAAAATTCGACTATAAAATTTCCAACGATTAGTAGAGGATGGTATTTTTTCTCTTTTAAGGCATCTTTGGTCCAGTCAACCAGTTCATTCATCTGCTTTGGTGTCAGATATGCAGGTGTAGTATCGAAAAGTATCCCCATGTCACGACCCTGGAGATCTACCATCCTCACTTGATTCTCTTTGCTTTTGTACTTACCTCGATGCAAAATATCTTTTACTACATACTTAAGTAGTTCCTGATGTAGATGTTTAATAGTACTCTCGTTTAGGTTTAAGTCCTCCCAAGCATCAAAGATATTTTGCAGTAGTTCAAAATATCCCTTCACTTCTTGCTCATCACGGTCAGCAAACTTTTCTATAGCTATACCACGCATTAGTTTATCAACCTCTTCATCACTAAGCTTTGCTCCCTCAATACGGGTAGATGCTCCAGTTGAGGTAATAAGAACAGATTTTTTAAGCCTACTCAAAAATTGAGGACTTAAGTTTGTACCTTGGATCCAACGTCCTTTAAATTGTTCAATTTGAGCTATTTTTGACCAAATCTCATTAGGGACCTGGCTTAATCTTTTATCAAAGCGGGTTACGTTTTTAGTCAGAGAAAGGGAAGCTTTGCTTATACTAACCATATATATAATTATATATGGTTATATAGGGGAAGTCAAGCGAATCAGGTTAAGCTCATCATGATTCCAGTTTGGCTAAAACTATTAATCTTTTAAGATATAATCCCGGGGGGACGCAGGTCATCAAAGACAAATATCTACCATTTGTATCGGGAGGGTTGATCACCCAAGTCTCATCTGGATTGACCACTTTAAGCCCTTCCACCTGATACTCAAATTTTTGTTCTCCAGCTTCTACAATAACCTGATCTCCCTTTTTAACTTTGGGCAAATTGGCAAAGATGGCTTTAAAGTTTCCCGGCCTAAAAAGCTGGGGTAGGGAAGAGTGGCCGGTAATAAAAACATTTCCTTTCTCCCCAGGCAGGGCTGATCCCGGAAGGTGAGCTAAATTCTGTTCAAAATTATTACTGTCCACAGCTACTTTAATATCTGTCAATTTAATACTGGGAATAGAAATTTTAAACTCTGAATAGGCAGTCCCAGTTTGGCGCTCTAAAGTCGAGTTAAAGGCAGGAAAATCGCTCTCCACATCTTTAATGGAAATTCCTAAAACATTATTCTCCTTAGAATAGGCCGAGACTAGGGCCTTGTTTTGTTGGTAGTCTGTCATCTCCCAAATTTGATAAGCCAAAAGGGGCATAATCACCTGCATTAAGACAAAGACTCCTAAACCTAAAGATAGTAAAGAAAAAACTTTTTTGTACATATATTAATACTAAGAGCCAGTTGATCTTAAGTAAAGTAGCTTCTAAGAGTAAAAATTGGTACAATATCTTTATAAATTGTAGATTTTTAATGCGCCCATAGCTCAGCGGATAGAGCAATTCGGTTCTAACGAATAGGCCGGGGGTCCGAATCCCTCTGGGCGCGCATTATAAATTAAACAGAACCAACTAAGATTACTCCGGAAATTGTAATAATTGCTCCTAGAATCTGAAACTTAGTAACTTTTTCTTTGAGCCAGACCAGAGCAAGAAATAGGGTAACTACCCCGTAAGCCCCTGTTATTGGTGTAACTATAGAAGCTAATCCATCCTTAAAAGCTAAGTAGAACAGAAGATATCCAATAAATAAAGTCAGTTCACTGGCAATAAGGTAAAAAGTATCTCTATTGGCTTTAAGAGGCATGAGGTGTTTCCTATCAAATAACAACAACACTAGTGCAACTATTACTTGTCCAACTACGAAAGCTATCATGTAAGTGTATGAGTTAAAACCTGAAACCATGGTTTTAGCCAAAAAGTCTCCTGATCCCGCTAAAACTGCTGCCAGTAATCCCCACCATAACCAGGCTCCAGGTTTAATATTTCTAATTTTTTTGGGATTTCCGATGGACAAAAACAGTAAACCAGCAATAATCAAGGCAATACCAATCTGAGCCGGAAGTGTAATTGATTCTCTAAGAAAAGTTATAGCTAAAATAACTGTAAAGAGAGCGTAAGTACTTTGAACTGTGGCAATTAAAGCCGCTTTATCTTTTTCTAACACATAGTAGTAGAAAACATAGGTAGCAGCAGCAACCGTAGCTACCGGAATAACTGGCCAAAAAACCAACTTTCCTTGATTGATTAGACCAAACGGTAAGAGTGTAACTAAACCACACACAGCTCCAATAAGAACACCCATTATAGGAGTTAATGAAGTATAAGATCTTTTAAGTAGGGCAATACTAACTCCCCAGAGGATCGCAGTAAGTATGGCAAAAATTAACCACATACAGTTATTCTATCCAGTTTTAATCCTTAATGGTAGTTATAAGCTAGATTCAGGCCTATCATTTTCTGAGATTAATATGTCATAATCGTTGTGTGTTATTTGATAAGAAGTTTCTCAGTTTGTTACTACTTACCCTATTTTTAGGTGCAGCGTTATTTTTCCATTTTAATGTCCTTCAAAAAGTTGAGAGGAAGATTTTAGGAGTAGGAATTTCCACCCAACAGACTGAAAAACCCAGTGAAATTATATCTGAGGGCAGAACCAAGGTTAAATATCCTCAAGATTACACTATAGTTTTACTGGGTGATTCCATGACTGAAGTTTTGGGTAATAGTGATGAGCTGAGGGCATATCTTAAAAAATACTACCCGGAGCAATCTTTTGAAGTTTTAAACTATGGTTTTGGTTCAACCAATATCTTATCAGCTCAGGAAAGGTTGGAGTATGAAACTTTTTATGGCCGGACTTTCCGCCCCATTTTAGATATTGCCTTTGATTTAATTTTAATCGAATCTTTTGGCCACAACCCTTTATCCCAGTTTCCTTTAGAAGAAGGCCTAAAAAAACAAACCTCTGCCCTGGATAAGATGGTAGAAACTATCACCAGGGTCAATCCAAGTGCCAAAATTATTTTTGTAGCTACCATTGCCCCCCATAAGTCCCAGTATGGCCAGGGGAAGGTAGACCTAAGCCAGGAACAAAGAACCCGCTGGGTAGAAGAAAGGATCGCTTATATTCAAAACCACATTAGTTATGCCAACAGTCACCATATCCCGCTAATTAATATTTATCAAAAATCCCTAAATAACGATCAAGATGGCAAGCTAGATTATATCAGCAGTATTGACTTTATCCATCCCTCACCTAATGGGGTTTATTTTATTAGTGAAGAAATTGCCAAATTTATCTTTAAGAATCAAATATTAACCCCTTAAAAAGTAGGGTCCAAAAAGACCCTACTTAAGTATATCAGTTGTAGTTACCTTGAACCGCCTTTCCTTCCTGCTTCCCGGGCTTCCTCAGAGCTAAACTCATGAGCAGTACCCTTTTCATGAGCTTTCCTACCGCCTTTTCTGGATATTTCTCTTTGTTTTTGAGGATCCATAGAAGCAAAACCTCTTCGTTGTTGAGCCATAATCTTCACCTCCCTTGTGCTTTCACATCCTATCATCCGTGATTAAAAATGAAGCTAAATAGTTGTAGTAAATGGGTAAGAGAGCAAGTGAAATGGTTGTCTACTTAATTCTTTTTGTGTTATAACTATTTAGCATTGTAGCTGTAAAAAGGGTTAGGAATGAACGATTTGTTTATTGCTCTAAGAAATCAAATAATCCATCTCCTTTACACCCAATTTCTAAAAAGGATTTTCTTCCTGGTGGAGCCAGAAAAAATCCATGACGGAATAACCAAAGTAGGGGAAATTTTGGGAAACAATTCCTTAACCAGGAGTTTAACCTCACTTTTATTTAATTATTCCAGTCCGGCTTTAGAGCAGAATATTTTAGGTATCAATTTTAAAAATCCTCTTGGTTTGGCAGCCGGGTTTGATAAGGATGCCAGGTTAACTGATATCTTACCTTCGGTAGGGTTTGGCTTTGCTGAAGTCGGATCCATTACCGGGCAACCTTGTGAAGGAAACCCCAAGCCCAGGCTGTGGAGGCTTAAAAAATCAAAAGGTCTAGTTGTTTACTATGGTTTAAAAAATGAAGGCTGTGAAATAATCTCTTCCCGGCTTAGAAAGAAAAATTTTTTGATCCCGGTGGGGACGAGTATCGCTAAAACCAACTGCCCGGAAACTGTGGAGACTAAAGCTGGAATTGCTGATTACCTAAAGGCTTATCAAAGTTTTACCACTATTGGCAGCTACTTTACTATCAATATCAGCTGCCCTAATGCTTATGGAGGCCTGCCTTTTACTGAGCCTAAAAAGTTAGATTTACTGCTGGATGAGATAGATAAAGTTAAAACTTCCAAGCCGGTGTTTTTAAAACTTCCTCCCTGTATCTCAGAAGAGGAGGTGGATGAGCTACTGAAAGTGGTGGGGAAACATCAGGTTGATGGTTTTATCTGTACTAATTTAACCAAAGACAGGATGAATCAAAGATTAAAGATAAGGGAAAAAGAAATTCCCGGAGAAGGTAAAGGAGGTTTAAGCGGTAAGGTTGTGGAGGATTTAGCCAATGAGTTAATTACTCACCTTTATCAAAAAATTCAAGGTAAATATATTATTATTGGTTGCGGAGGGGTTTTTTCAGCTGAGGATGCTTATAAAAAGATTAAACTGGGGGCATCACTAATTCAGTTAATTACTGGCATGATCTTTGAAGGTCCCCAGGTAATTGGTGAAATCAACAGGGGACTGGTAAAACTGTTAAAGGCAGATGGCTACACCCATATCTCCCAAGCAATAGGCAAAGAGATTTCTTAAAGGTTTTCTTTGATTTTTTGGGCGTTTGATTGAATTTCTGTAAAAGGAGTGTCCAGTTTTTGTCTTTTAAAATCCAAATCTGTCTCATGATCCATGGGAATTAAATGGACATGGGTATGAGGGACCTCTCCTCCTGCTACCATGATACCAATTTTTCCGGTTTGAGGGTTAAAGGCTTTCTTTAAAACTTGGGCAATATTTTTACTTACCACCATAATATCACCAATCTCTTGATCTTCCAGATCAAAAAAGTAACCAATATGTCTTTTGGAAATTACTAAAGTATGTCCGGGATTGATCGGGGCAATACTTAAAAAAGCCAGGTATTTATCATCATCATAAACCTTAGCTGCTGGAATTTCACCTTTAATAATTTTGCAAAAAATACAATCTTCCATCTTTTGTATCATAGCACAAGTTTATGACTGTAGGAATTATAGACTTTGTGTTGTCTTATCAAGCCAAAGAGCCATTTGCCACCCTCTTAAAAAGGGCTAAAGTACGTACTAGTCGAACAGGAGCGAACCAAAAGATTTTAATCCTGAAATTCTAAAACCGAGTAATAGAAATTACGCACAAAACTATGTCTTTTGAAATCAATCTGAATTTGCGTTTTGGGACAATCTGTGATAATATACTTTTATCACGATGACTGGACTAGCCTAAGGTTTCGACCGACCGCGAATGCCAGTCTTTTTTTGTTCTAAAGAGCCTCTCAGTAAATCAATCCTCACAATATAATTTCGGTTGTTAAACTTACGCAGTAAACTCGAGTAATGCTTTGTAGGGGCTAATATCTTCAAAAGTTTACCCTGCTTATCTAAGTACTCAATTAAACAATGAAAATCGCCATCGCCAGACACAATAATTGCTTTATGGTAGTTTTTATACTCAATCATGGTATGAAGCACTAATTCTGCATCAACATTACCCTTGATTTTGGTTTTACCGTTATCACGATGTTCTAAAGTAGGTTTGAAAATAAGGATGTAGCCGCATTCTTGCAAAAAAGCATATAAAGATTCGTTCCCTGCGACTTGACCAATAAAAAGATATGCTTTGCTCACATAATACTTATTTCGTAAATATTGCCTGAATTTGCGAAAATCAAGTTGCCAATTTTGAGAACGGACCCCCAGGTTTAGATTTTGACTATCAATAAATGCATAATTTCCTTGCTTTTTCATTTCTAAGCCCTATCTTAACACAAAAAATATTAGCTAACTGTAGATAAGGAGAAGGTGGCGTCATATCAACTTAAACCACCATTTGACCAGTTCGTAAAAACTCGTCAGATACTACTTGGTCGAACAGGAGCGATGAATATTGAACTGCTCCTACCACTGGCAAATTCTATCATAAAATACTGGAAAATAGGAACGTTTGAGCAAATAATGCTGATAAAAAATAATCCAGAAATTGGGTATAATCAAGTATATGAATACTGATGACCCAACGCCAGCAAATGACAATAATCAGCAACAGCCGATAGAATCTAATAGCGATTCTGGTCAACCAATGGCAGATTTAGTTGATGCGCTGCAATCAGTTGATACAACTACCCCTGAAGCAGCTCTAAATGCAACCAGTATTGAGGATAATAATGGTGATCGAATAGAGCTTAACGAAGATCCACCTATTAAGAAGTAGTACCTTGAACCCTATGGATACTGCTCAAACAGATCAGGAATTATTTGAAAAAGAATTTAATACAAATCATATTCTTCCTATCAATGAAATGCTTGGAGGCGACAAGGAAATACCGTTTTTTTTAGATGAATGGTTAAAAAATGGACTTAACGCTAGCGCAGTTTACAAAACACTACACCCCAAAGTTAGTGATGCCTCAGCTAGAGTTCTAGGTTCAAAAAAGTTAGCAAAGATTAACATTTCCGCTATTTTAGCAGGCTATGATCTTGGGGTTAATGATTATATTGTGGGTTTAAAAGAGGGTTTAACAGCTATGAAATTTAATGAACTAACTGGAGAAAAAGTACCAGATTATAGAACTAGATTAGAATATCATAGAATTCTAGGAAAGCTATTAGGGTTTTAAATAATCAATTACTCAAAGTTTGTGATATTATTAATTTAATGCAAAAAGGATTCTCATCAATTCTGATTCTGATAGGATTAATTGCTGTGGTAGTAATTGTTGGTAGTTTACTCTATTTCAGTAAATCAACTAATAATCAACCTAGAAGTGAAATAAATGAACAGATATTACCTTCAACAGCGCCCACTCAGCAACAAGTTAGCACTAATGAAACAGGCTTAAAAACCTACACCAATAATAAAGATTATTATTCTTTTAGTTATCCTGAAGACAAATACCTATTAACCGAATACCCAACTGAGGAAACTACTACTGCGCAGGGATTCCCCAGTGAAGGGAAAAAATCATCTACTTCTCTCCAATATTGCCCTAGCAAAAAGTTAGAAGATTGTGCCTTCCCCAGTAATATATTCATTGTCAATACTTATGAGAATAAACAAAAGTGGAGCATAGATACTTGGCTTACCTCATCACAGTTCTCCCCGATCTACAGCCAATCTCAAAAGAAACAATATTGTTATATAACTGATCCAAGAACAAAAATTGTTAAAGAATCATTCTTGAGTAAAGAATCAGTTATGTATACCTTCTTTATTGATGAGGCAACTGCTAAAGGTGTTTGCAAGGGCGAGATATTAGAAGGAGGGGGAGAATTTAAGTATGTGTTTGTCGAAAATGGTCAACAGATTACTGTCTTATCCACGACTTCTGCATCCTTACAACAAAAACCAGAACTTGATCAAATCCTTTCTAGCTTCAAATTTACTCAATAGTCAATCTTACAAAAGTGATGTATGCTTCGAGAAACACCTCTCTGGTGGTATTATAGTTTCATGGATGAGCAAGAGTTAGACTTCACCAAACTTAAGTATGTTCTTTACGCCCGTAAATCCACAGATGATCCTCAGAGACAGGTTCGATCTATAGGGGACCAGATCTTTGAGTGTAAACAGTTAGCTGCAAGACTTGGATTAAATGTAATTAAAGCCCTAGAAGAAACAAAATCAGCTAAGAAACCCAATAAACGACCAATATTCAGACAAATGCTAAACGACCTCAAAAAAGGTATTTTTGATGGCATATTAGCCTGGAATCCTGATAGGTTAGCTCGGAATATGAAAGAAGGTGGGGAAATCATAGACATGATTGACGAAGAGGAGATAAAAGACCTGAAGTTTGTTACTCACCATTTTACTAAAGACGCAAACGGCAAAATGCTTTTAGGAATGAGTTTTGTATTAAGTAAGCAATACAGTGATGATTTGAGCCAGAAAGTTACCCGGGGTGTAAGAAGAAACTTTGCTGAAGGTAAATCTGCAATTCCCAAACATGGGTATGTAAGAACCGAGGAAGGATATTACAAACCTGATGGTAAAAACTTTGAGTTAATCTGTACAGCTTGGGAGTTAAGATCAAAGGGTGAATCCTTAGAGGATATAACTAAATTTATGAATGATAACGATTATTCAAAAGTTATTAAAAGAACAGGTAGAAAAGTTGATATGGATATAAAGATTTTAACTGACATTTTCCATGATCCCTTTTACTACGGAATTTTAGTTCAGGCTAAACAAACTGTTGATTTAAGAGAAATTTACAACTTCCAATCTGCTACCACTGAAGATATTTATAACCAAGTCCAGGAATTATCAGTCAGAAGACTAAAACCTTTTAATACAAAGCGAAGATTGGCTTTTTATCCTTTAAAAGCCATGGTTAGATGCTCATTTTGTGGACATAATATGGTGGTTGGTCCTTCAACAGGTAGTAAGGGTAAAAGATATTTAAATTACCGATGTGATAATAAGCTTTGCAACAGAAAGAAGAAATCAATTAGAGCGAAGGAGATATTTAACTGGATCTATGATTTCTTAAAAGATGGTCTAAATCTAACTGAGACTGACTATAAAAGATATTATCATGATTTAACCAGGCTAACAGATGAAAAGCGACAAAAGATTGGAATTGAGATCCATAGTAAGCAAGGCAGATTAAAAGTTATTGACCAGGAGATTAAAGAACGCTCTTTAGGACTTCTACAGCTTAATATTCAACCCACAGTCAAGAAAGTTAATGAGGATAGAGTGTTGGAACTTGAGCAGGAAAAAGAAGAGATAACTGGGAAGATCACTGGATTAAAAGAACAATTAACAGATCCGGAGCAAGATAAACTCTCAATAGAACAGTTCTTGAACCTCTCGAAAAATGCTGGTGTAATAGTCCAATCAGCTGATGCAATCATAAAAGATAAAATTTGTAGAGAAATATTCTTGAACTTCACTGTTGATGAGGAGAAAGTACTGTCATACCAACTTAAACCACACTTTGCAGAAATGCTAAAAAGTAAGCAACAACGTACTAGTCGGGGTGAGAGGAATTGAACCTCCTACTTTCCGGTCCCAAACCGGACGTTCTGCCGATGAACTACACCCCGTTTAAAATGTGCTGGTGGTGGGATTCGAACCCACAAGGCCAGAGGCCATTGGATTTTAAGTCCAACGTGTATACCATTCCACCACACCAGCAGATCAGCATATTGTACCAAAAACCGCCCTTTTGTTAAAATATGCAGGTGAAAAAGAAATCTAAAGCAAAAAGCAAACTTAAAAAATGGAGATTTCCTCTCTGGGGAATAGCTTCTTTAATCCTGGCTGGTTTTTTATTAGCTCAGTTTATCTTGCTGCCTTCTGCCAGCAACTTAAAAAAGGATGCTGATAATCCTTTTAAATTAACCACCACTACACTTCAACCAAGTGCTTTACCCCAAAAAATTACCCCTAAACCTACAAAATCCTACACTATCCATTCCGGCTACCAGCTAAAAGTGCCAATATTAATGTACCATTATATCGGCTATAACCCTGATCCTGCTGATAAGGCCAGGTATATCCTGGCTACTAACCCTGATAATTTTAAACAACAGATGAAATACTTGTCTGATCAGAGTTATCAAACCATCTCCTTGGATACCCTTTATGCTGCTTTAAAAAAACAGACCACTTTGCCTTCTAAACCAATCATCCTCACCTTTGATGACGGCTATGAAGATTTTTATACCAATGCTTATCCTATCTTACAGGAGTTTAACTTTAAAGCCACAGTCTTTATTCCCACTGGTTTAATGGAAAAAAGGGCCTATTTGACGTGGCCTCAAATACAACTGATGTCCCGGCAGGGACTCATTACTTTCGGAGCCCATACAGTAAATCACTATAGCCTAACCTCGATCTCCGGTGATGAGTCCTGGCAGGAAATTTCCCAGAGTAAAAGAGAACTTCAAAACCGTCTGGGGATTCCCATCAACTTTTTTGCTTATCCGGGCGGAAGTTTAAATAACTTAATAGTCTCCCAGGTTCAAAAAGCAGGTTTTGTCGGCGCTTTAGGCACCTGGCCCAACCACTTTCAATCTGAAGGCACGATCTATAATATGCCACGCCTCAGAATAAATGGCTTAATTGATTTAAAAACTTATATTGAACTTCTCTAACCTAATCTGTTAAAACTGACCTGGTTTTTTATCTTCTCGGGGTCTGGCTTCGTTAACAATTAATTTCCGACCATCAATATCTAAACCGCTTATCTCTTCAATAGCTTTTTTGGCCTCTTCGTCATCAGAAAGCTCCACAAAACCAAAACCACGACTGCGGTTAGTCTCCCGATCTTTTAAAACAGTCGCTGAAGTTACAGAAGAGTATTTGCTGAATAACTCTGCTAACTTGTTATCATCAACTGACCACGGAAGGTTACCAACGTATAATTTTTTCAACTTTAAACATTCACCACCTTTCTAACTTTATATTATCGACTTTAATCTTGAAAGTAAAGTGGTGCTTTGTCACAAAAAAGCTGCCCAGTTTTTAAATAGTTAACTGAGCAGCTTCTGTGCTCTATAGAGGAAACCTTAAATTTAGGCTTCTGGCGCGTCAGACGGCATCTGAGCAGGAGCTTGTTCCTCATTTGGAGCTGTATCTCCAGCTGTATCACCTCCCACAGCTGCTGTAGGTAGAGCCTCTCCTGATTCATCTCCAGAAGTTGGAGTATTAACAGCAGAATCATTTGCGGGCACAACAGGAGTAGTAGAATCTGCTACTGCTCCAGGGTCTGCAGTCTGGGTTGGGTCTGCTACCGGAGTTTGACCTTGTGGATCTTGATTTGTATCCATAAACTTCACCTCCCTTCTAGTCTTTTGATCATAAAGAAGATTGCTTTTTTAGTCAACCTAGCAAATTATGTAACTTTAGTTACAGCATAAAAATAGCTTTAAGTATATCCTTTATATACCTTATGTTAATAGCCGGATTTGATCAACGTGGGGTAGAAAGAATGATCCATGAATTGGAGGTCAAAGGGTATAATCTAGAAGATGTTTCAGTTATTATAAAACTGGAGAAAGAAGAGGTTGGCAAAAGTGACCGGGGAGAGATTGTGACTTTTATACAACCGGAAGCGGTTGGGTTGGAACTGGAAAAGATCCTTTCCATGTCTCCGCTGCTTCCGGCTTTAGGAAGTTTTATAATTAGCGGTCCCATCGCCGTAATTTTAAAATTAACCTATCTGGCGGCTCCCTCTGGTACCAATCAAGATTTGCCTTATAATGGTATTGAGGAGTTAAGCTGTTCTGATATCCAAGCGGTTTGTGATTCTCATGTCAAAAAAGACCAAGCCATGCTTTCTGACTTCTTAAGATGTATTGGTATCTCATCCGAAAACTGCCACTTCTTCACTCAATTGGTAAACTCAGGGGGAGTAGTAATGATTATTCCTGAATATGAAGAGGAAAATTGGTATGAAATTCTTTTGTCCCACGGAGCTTTACGAATAGAAGTTTTAGAAAATAATATGCCTCCCCTAAGAGGACAACTTTAAAAGGCTGTTCCCTCACCTAAAAAGGCTGATTCCTCTTCTAATTTTTTAAGATCCTTAACAATTAACTGCCTTCCCAAGTGACTGATTAATCCCTTTTTCTCTAATTTTTTCATCTCCAAACAGGTTGTCTCCCGGGTAATGCCTACTAAAGCTGCAATATCGCGGTGTGTTAAAGGGATACTAAGAACAACATTGGCCCCTTGTTTTTGCCCAAAGCTGGCAGCGCAAACTAGAATTATTGAAGCAACTTTAGTGTAAGCTCTACCGGTAACTAAATACTCCATCCTGGTTAACAACCTGTCAAACCTGGCCAACATTTTACTAGCCAACTCATAAAAAGTATCCGGTTGTGACCTGATATATCTTAAAAATTGTGCCTGAGATACCCGGTAAACCTCTAAAGAAGTAATTGCTTCCAAATAATAGGGGTTAGGGGTATGGTCTATCCCCCAAGAGATAGGGAAGAGGTCTAAAGGTTTTAAAATAGTAATTGTTAACTCCTCACCTAATTCAGAGATGCGGTAAACCCGGACGTAACCGCTACGGATATAGAAAATATTAGTTACTTGTTCATCAGCATATAAAACAATTTCCCTTCTTTTAAAACGCAACGGTTTGTAACTACTGAAGAAAGTCTCCAATTTTTTTAAAGAGTTATCTGACAGCATATATTTGAGTTGCTTAATATTAATAATGGTAATTTTTGGGGGTAATAATCCTATAAAGAACAGGTAATAATTTCGGTAGAAATTACACCTAATTACGGAAGTAATTACATCAACCGCCCCGGCAAAAGGGGCGGTTAGATTCTCCTCCAGGCACGGCCGATAAAAAGCACCAGTAAGGCGCCTAATATGGCTAGAATCATTGATGAAAGGTCAAAGCCTGTCACTCCAATACCCAAAAGCAGACTGCCTAAAAATCCTCCCAGCAATGCCCCAACAACTCCTAGAACTATCGCTCCCGCTATCCCTCCTCTTTGAGGGGCTGGATCAACCATATTAGCGATTACTCCAACTATTAATCCGAATAATATCCAAGCAATTATATTCATCTTTCACCCCCTTATAATTTATGAAACTGGAACAATCTTAAGACCAACTGTTAAGATCTCAAATAAAATAATGTAAGGGTTTTGTTAACAGCCATCGTTTTTTAGGGCTTACTTAAAATTTACCTAAAAATTAAGTAATTTACACAGTTGTATTAGATCATTAGACCACAATATGGTTCCACCCGTCCTAAGTAATTTATGGAAATCATCAAAATTCAAATACGGATTAATTGTGCTGGCCTTAATAATAAGTAGTTATTTTCTATATGAAGGATGGCCGGCGGGACAAAAAGAAAAAAAGTTGCACCCACCTGTAGTTGTTTCTTCCACTATCGTCATAGATACTACTGAAGATGAAAGGGCTTTAGGCTATAGCGGACAAAAAAAGATGGCTCAAGATTTACAAGGAAATCTGTATATCGGATACCGGAAAAAGTTTAATCAAATTTATCAGGTCTATGTGGCAAAGGTGATCAAAGAAAGGACTGGAACATGGCAGGTTACTCATACTGATCAACCAATTTCATCAATAACTAATAAGACTAATCAACGGGTTCCTTCTTTAGTTGTTGATACGGATAATAATATTCACCTTGTCTGGTATGGGGCTGACTCCAAAGAAAGGGAAGGGGACCGGCAAATTAAATACAGCCGTTCCCAAAATGGTGGCCAAATTTGGAGTAAAGCAATTAATATTTCTTATGTCGAAGGATTCAAAGATCAGTCTTTATGGCAGGAACATCCGGATATAGCAGTCACTAAAAACGGCAAGATATATGTTGTTTGGGAAGGAAAAGATATGGAACATCAAAATCAGCAAATTAAACTCTCCAGCTCAGAAGATGGGGGTAATACTTGGTCAAAATGGATCAACATCCAGCCATCTTCCAATGACTCACAATCGCGGCCTACCATCCTGGAAGATCATAAGGGAAGGCTGCATGTTTTCATGTACTCTGCTTTTAATCAGCCTTATCAGCAAATTTGGCATTCCTTTTCTGATGACGGAATAAAGTGGAGTCAATGGGAGAACATTTCCCAAAATAACTTTGACTCCCGGCATGTCAGTGCAGCAGTTACCAATCAAAATCAGATCATTGCTGTCTGGCGTTCACCTGACCAAGACAAAGGAAAAAGCCAAATTTTTATTTCCCTTTCCCAAGGGGATAAATGGTCTAAGCCAAAGCTCGTTTCTCCTTCTGGTTCATATCAATTCTTTCCCAGTGTAGGGAGTGACTTGTCAGACAATGTTTATATCACTTGGATGGAAAGCAACAAAAGGGCTGATTTTCCCAATGAAAATCCCTCTGAGGGTCAAATTTTGATCAGGGTATTAAACCGCTTAAATGAGAAGATCTTTCAAAATAAAATAGCTGATAATGCCATGTACCCCAGCGTAGTAAATAATCAAACTACCCAGCAAACCTTTCTTACATATCTATTAGAAGATGGCGATTATCAAATTCGTCTAACTACGATCATTAAGAAATAGCGGAGATTAAACTCTTACAAAGCTATTACCGTGAATAATTTTACTTCTTACCCTGGTAAATTAAGATGCTCACAGTTTCAATAAAAGTCCAAATTGCTTCTTAAGGAGAGCAAGACTTAAGAAACTTCTATGAACAGAATGGTGAAGAAATTAAAACCAAAAATTTGCATCATTGGTTCTGGATTTGTGGGGCAAGCCACCGGCAAAGGTTTTTCTTCTTTAGGGTTTAACGTGACTTTTTTAGATATTAATCCCTTGAAGGTCCAAAAATTAAGAGAGGAGGGTTTTAAAGCTTACCACCCTGATGAGCTCAAAAACGGTACTTTTGATTTCGATGTCTCCTTTTTATCTGTCCCCACCCCCACTGAAAATGAACGGATTAACTTAAACATGATGGAGGAAGCCTCTAAATATTTAGGCAAAAGGTTATATGCTTTAAATAAATACCACTTGGTGGTAGTCAAAAGCACAGTTTTACCCGGAACCACTGAAAATCTGGTTGTTAAACTTATCGAAAAATACTCCGGTAAAAGTGTGGGGAAAAATTTTGGAATCTGTATGAACCCAGAATACCTACGGGAGAGATTTGCTGATGAAGATTTCCTCAAATCTTGGGTAATCGTGATCGGAGAATATGACCACAGATCGGGTAATTTACTGGAGGAGATTTACGAGGATTTTGATTGCCCCAAGTATAGAGTTTCACTTCAAGAAGCAGAAATTCAAAAATATATCCACAACCTTTTTAATGCTGTCAAAATTACTTTCTTTAATGAAATGAGACAGATTACTCAAAACGCCGGGTTAGATCCAGAGCTAATCTTTCCCCTGGTAGCAGAAAGTGCGGAAGGAAATTGGAACCCATTTTATGGATTAAAAGACCAAGGCCCTTTTAGCGGTAATTGTCTTCCCAAAGATACCCGGGCATTTTTAAGTTGGGTTGAAGACAACGGTCTCTCAGCTGATTTGCTAAAGCAAACCATTAAAGTTAATGAACAGATAGCCCAAAAACACCCGGAGAAACAAAAAAACACGCCACAGCCAAAAAGGGATAAAACCTATGGACGTTATCTGGCCGACCGATCCATCCAACATTAAATTTGTCTTTGAACTGCCCTCAATAAGTCCAGTTGTCAGCCCGATAGCGGAATCTTTGACCAGGGTATTTACCACTTATTGGCAGTGGGTTACTTTTTATTTACCCCTGGGAATTATTGGTCTTTGGAGATGGGGAACATGGCTGTTTAAAAAAACAGTGGCCCAATTTTATCACCCTAAAAAAGGTTATTTTAAAACGTCAGTCTCTGTAATTACTCCGGTCTATAATGAAAATCCCAAAGTTTTTATTGATGCCCTAGTTTCCTGGGCTAAAAATTCTCCCCAAGAAATTATTGCAGTTATTGATTATACAGATATAAAATGTCTTAAAATCTTTGAGGATTTTCAAAAAGTTTTTTCCAAAGCTAGATTAATTATCACTCAAAAATATGGGAAAAGGGAAGCCTTAGCTGATGGAATAAAAGCATCCATAGGAGAGGTAGTAGCTTTAGTTGATAGTGATACTATCTGGTCGGAGGATACTTTAAAAAATGGCTTGATTCCCTTTGAGAATCCCCAAATTGCCGGGGTTGCTACCAGACAAAATGTCTTGCAGCCTAAAACACTGGCCCAAAAAATCTTTGATATTCAACTTGATCTCCGCTATTTTGATGAGTTCCCATTTTTGGGAGCAGCCGGTGATGCACTAATCTGTTTATCCGGGAGAACTGCCTTTTATAGGAAGGATGTGATAACTCCAATGATCCCAGATTTGGTAAATGAAACTTTTTGGGGGCAAAAAGTAGTCAGCGGAGATGATAAAAGACTTACTTATTTAGTACTGGCCTCTGGATGGAAAGTTGCCTATCAGATGACTTCCCATGTCTTTACCCCGGGTGTTGAAGATTTAAAATCTTATTTAAAACAACGGCTCCGCTGGACCAGGAATGCCTTAAGAGCAGACCTTCGGGCAATCTATCATGGCTGGGTTTTTCACCACCCCTCTTTGGCTTATTTTCAAGTTGATAAGGTTATTCAAGGATTTACTATACTGCTTAGCCCACTCTTTTTTATGATTGCTTTAACCCTACAGCATTGGACATTAGCACTGGCTATTTTTGTCTGGTGGTTTATAAGCAGAACTATTAAATTATATCCTCATCTTAAAAGAAGGCCTCAGGATATTACTGTCTTGCCTGCTTTCATTCTCCTTAGCTTTGTCTCAGCCGGGATGAAAATTTATGCCCTGTTTACTTTAAATACCCAGGGCTGGATAACCAGATGGGATACTTCCCGGCTTCCTCAATTTAAATTTTTAACTAAAATTCCCGCCTGGGGAGCAACTGTTTTAGTTTTTGCAGTCCTAGCTTGGGGAATTTTTTGGTACCGGCAACAGTTTCAACCTGTCTTATCTTCAATCCAACCAAATCAACCAAATAACTTAGTAACCCTGACTAATATTGAGACTGATGAAACATTATTGGTAGCGGGAGCTTCATCTTTAGATAACATTAACCGGATGCTGGTAACCCGGTATGCGGTTAAGCCCGGGGATTCCTTGGCCCGTATAGCCAAAGCTAATGGAATTACCGCAGATAGTCTTCTTAAGGCTAATATTAATATTTTGCCTAATTGGAATCAGATCAGTCCCGGTTATATTTTAAATATCCCCAGGTCGAATTTTTCTATTGATTTCCAGCCAAATTATTCCTATACCAAAAAGAACCCCGATATTTTGCAAATAAGTTTTGATCAACCATCTAACACCATCATCGTCCAGGGGAGAGGAAAACAAGTCACTTTAAAGAATATCCAATCCAGTGTAGGAAAAACAAAGTTAGAAGAAACATCCCCCCAAAATTGGATCTTGCGGTCTAACCTGTGGGTTAGAAACGGAGTAATGTTAACTTTAAATAAAGATGAAGTGACTTGGCTTAAACTGGCCAGTAATAAGAATGGTTTTGTAAATTTAAAATCTAATAACGGTCTGGTTTTAATTAAGGGTGTCAAAATTACCTCATGGGATGAGGATAATAATGATTTCGATAAGGATTATAAAAACGGCAGAAGCTATATCCTGGTTAAGGATTTTTCCCGGATGGATATCTATGATTCGGAATTGGCTTATCTGGGCTATAGGAGAACGGCACCGACTGAAGACTCTGTTTATGGTGTTGCCTGGCGGATGAGTAACGGTAAATTGGGGACACATTTACTCTCCGGTGAAGTTTTAAGCAGTAAATTTCACCACAATTATTTCGGAGCTTATACTTTTGGAACCACTTCGATGCTTTGGAGGGGGAATGAATTTTTCGATAACATTCAATATGGTTTAGACCCTCACGATGACTCCAATAACTTTATCGTGGAGAATAATAAATTTTATAACAACGGAAACCATGGGTTAATTTTTTCCAAAAGATGTTTTAATAACATCATTAGAAATAACCTCTCCTATAATAATAAACTCCATGGAATCATGCTTCATGAAAATTCTAATAATAATTTAGTGGAAAACAATACCGTTAGTGGAAATCTTGACGGTATAGTTGTCTATCAATCCAGCAATAACACTATCCGCAACAACACTATTTCTAAAAACCAAAGAGGGGTTAGGATAAATAAGGCATCAATGGATAATTTATTTGAGGGGAATCAGATTGAAGACAATAAACAATATGGCTTTTACATTTATGATGGTTCTAATAACAATACTGTTTTAAATAATAAAATTAGCAACAATCACCAAGCTGTCTATATCAAAACTAAAGAAAATCTTGTCACCGGTAATTTAATTACCAACAACCAAATAGGTCTATATTTGGTAGAGAACGCTTCAGAAAATAGATTTACCATGAATCAAATTATCAACAATAGCACCTATGGAATCTATTCCAAAACTTCAGCTGGTAATATTAACTACTTAGGTCCCAATACTATTGCCCAAAACGGTAAAGACATCCACCCCAACTAACCCCTATCTTGTCCTTACAAAAAACTTGACAAATTATTAAATTGAACTTACAATCTCAGCCGCTTATTAAATTAAGCGTCAAATTCCACTAACCAATGTTAAAACTTGCCCACCGGATGAAATATTTTTTCCTTGGTAGACTTAAAAAGATTTCAGCTAGTTCTGCTAAGTATAGTCTTATACTAATATCTACTGTAATCTCTACTCTCTTACTACAGCAAATTATCTTTAGAACTGGAGCTGATGCCCAAGAGGCTGCTACTCAAAATATTACCACTACCGGGACCGTTGTGGTAAACGCCAGCACAGTCATTATCAACAGCAGTAATATAGTCCAAGCAACACCCACCACAACGCTTTCAGCGGCTGCTCAGCCCGTTTCTGCACCAACCGCTTTAAAAAGTTATTATATTAATCCTTCCGGAAGCGATGAAAATAATGGACTATCCGCAGATAAACCCTTTAAGACAATTCAGAAGGCAGTCGACTTAGCCCAGGGAGGAGAGACAATTGCCCTAGCCCCGGGGACATATTCTCAGGATATAATCACCAAAAGAAATGGAACTTCTGATAAACCAATTATTATTTCCGGGCCTAAAGAAGCAGTTATCAAAGGCGGGGGGAAAGGCCGGATTTTTGAAATAAACCATGATTCTATAACACTTAGGGGTTTTACTATTGATGGTCTTTTTGGATCCTCATCTTCATCTTCCGGATACCGTGACAAGTTACTTTATGTACAAGGCAAAGAAACTAAATCCGGAGTTACAGGGCTGAAGGTTTTGGGAATGACTCTTAAAAATGCTGGGGGAGAGTGTATCAGACTAAGATATTTTGCTCAAAATAATGAAATTGCCGGCAATACTATCACAAATTGTGGAGTTTATGATTTTAAATTCAATGGCGGTGGTAAAAATGGGGAAGGGATCTATATTGGCACTGCTCCGGAACAGCTGGGTGACGGAAAAAACCCTACTTCTGATCCGGATCAATCAAACGGCAACTTTATCCATGACAATACTATTGACACTCAAGGAAATGAGTGTGTTGACATTAAAGAAGCTGCCTCAGCAAACATGATGGAGAACAATAAGTGTACCGGTCAAAAAGACAGTAATTCCGGGGGGATGGATTCCCGGGGAGAGGGAAATACTTTTAAAAATAATGAAATTTACGGAAATAGCGGCGCAGGAATTAGACTAGGTGGAGATAAAGAGACTCAAGGTATTAACAATAATATTTACCAAAATATTATCAAGAATAATAAATCAGGGGGTATAAAATTCCAAAGAACACCTCAGGGTAAAGTTTGTGATAATAATATGTCTACAAATGATGGCGGCAACTCTGTAGGTACTTACGGCTCTAAATACAACCCGACTCAAAGCTGCAGTTAGGAAACAGCCTTCTTTCCCAACTATTACCAAGCTATGGTTGATTTCTTACTGTTAAAAAATATGATTATCTTGTCATGAGCCCGCAAATCTTAATTGTCTTAATTTTATTTACCTTGATCGTGATCTCCGCAGCCTATTTAAACCAAACTGCCGGTTTCAGAAAAGAACTTAGCCCAAGCCCTGTCTCACCGACAGTTACTCCTAACAATCAAGGGGGTTCAGATAGTAATATCTCTGGTCTGAAGTATCCTAATTCCCGAAATATTATTAATGACCAAAACCAACAAGCTTTTATAAGCTTTGATGATCCCCAAGTTATTACTGATTGGTATAAAGAAAAAATTAAAGCTTTGGGGATGAATACTACCTCTTTTGTCCAAACCAAAACTAATGGTGATGTTTTAAATAAACTGGTTGGCTCCCGCGGTCAACAAAAAGTAGAGGTAGAAATTATTAAAAATAACCGTGAGCAGGAGGTAAAAATTAAATTAAATGTTAACAGCTAGAATTCCCTCTATCAGGTTATCTAAAAAATACCTTTTTATCGGGTTAGGCATTTTAGCAGCAGGAAGTTTGATCTTTCTGGGTACTCGACCCGGCCTATTAAAAAATTCTCAGGATAATTTTTCTTTAACTGCTCCCATCCCTAATAAATCCCTGCAAATAGCTGAACCAACCGCCAAAACATCTTTAAATAAAGAATTCAGCTTTCCGATAAATGACAGCCAGGGTAAACAAGTAGGAACTCTAAAATATAATATTGAAGGAGCTGAAGTGAGGAAGGAAATAGTGGTTAAAGGACAGAAAGCCACGGCTGTAGCAGGACGGATCTTTTTGATATTTAACTTGAGGTTGATAAACGAAGGCCAACAAAAAATTCAGGTCAACACCCGGGATTTCCTGCGAATCTCAGCCAATGGGGGACAGGAGTGGCTGGCCCCGGATATTCATAACGATCCGGTAGAAGCTCAGCCTATCTCTACTAAATATACCAGACTTGGTTTTCCGGTAAATGAGGGGCAAAAAAATTTTCAGGTCCAAGTGGGGGAGATCAACGGAGAAAAAACAACTTTTGATCTTCAGTTCTGATAGAGTCTAAATCCCCACCGCTAATCCAAACAACTATTAAATCAAGCGTTACATATATAGGCCTCATTGTTTTGCTATAACGTAAACCACATTCCCCATAATATTACTTATTATTCCTTAGTTCTTAGTCTATTCCTTTAAACAGTTAAACTTTCCATTAGCCTCTATAGGTTACCTTATTACTAAACTCTTACCAGATCTTAATTCTTTTTTAAAAGGAAATTTTTAAGATATGGTCAATGAAGTGCTCCGCCATAAGCGGATTTTTTCAGGAAAGAAAGGGGGTGAGAAAATGATAAGACAAAAGATAGCTACAGCGATTGCTACCGCATCACTTCTCCTTTACGCTCTGGCCACACCAGCTTTGGCTACTACAACCCTAGAGATTACCGGTAACGGCTCGGATTCTGATAGTACTGTTGATGTTACTACAAATAACAACACAACTGTTGTTCAGGAAAATAATGCTGAAATCACTAACCGAATTAACGCAAGTGCAGATACCGGCAATAACGATGCCAATGATAACACCGGCGGGGATGTGCAAGTAGATACCGGAGATGCCACCACTAGAGTAGAAGTCCAAAATCAAGCTAACTTAAACGTAGCTGACTTGGAAAATTGTGGAACCTGTAATGGTGACACTAATGTGGAGATCTCAGGTAACGGTTCAGACTCCGATAACAATGTGGAGCTTGAGTCCGAAAACGAAACTAAAGTTTTTCAATCAAACAACGCTGATATCAGAAACTGGGTTAGCGCAGATTCAAACACCGGTAACAATGACGCCAACGATAATACCGATGGTGATGTTTCCATTGATACTGGAGATGCTTCGACCACCGTGGATGTTCAAAACCGCGCTAACGCCAATATTGCCAATATCGGCGGCAACGGTGATGAAAACGGGGTAGATCTGGAGATCTCGGGAAACGGTTCAGACTCCGATAACACTATTGACCTTGATCTTGACCGATCGGTCTTGGTGGTTCAGGAAAATAAAGCAGATATCAAAAACGGTATCTGGGCAGATTCAAACACCGGTAACAATGACGCCAACGATAATACCGATGGTGATGTTTCCATTGACACCGGCGACGCCCAAACCCGGGTTGAAGTTGACAACGCCGTTAACTTTAACGCCGCTGATGTGGATTGTTGTTTATTCGACGTAGAAGCTGAAATTTCTGGTAACGGTTCGGGTTCTGACAATGAGATTGAAGCTGAGTTAGAAAACGAATTAGAGGTCTTTCAAAGCAACTGCGGAAAGGACAACAAACCTGAAAACCATGACTTGTTCTTAGATGGGAACCAACATGGAGACCACAGAGGTTGTGAGGTGGAAAATGAGGTTTGGGCAGACGCTTTTACTGGTGATAACAAAGCCAACGATAACACCGATGGTGATGTTGAAACCAGTACCGGTGATGCCGAGACTAAGGTTGAAGCTAGCAACAGTGCTAACGTTAATCTCTTTGGCGAGGATGTAGATTTTGACTTTGATTTTGACCTTGACGAACTCGAGGACTTACTTAGCCAACTCCTTGAAGGACTGCATCTTTCTGCTTAAGTAAATTTGGTATAAAGGGTAGCCTTACCTGCACTTCAGTAAGGCACCCTGAAACCAAATCAAAACAGAAAGGAATAAAAAATGATCAAAAAACTTAAAAAAACTTTATCAGTAATAACAGTTATTACTTTACTTTTTAGTCAAGTAGCTACAGTCACAGCCTTGGAAGCGCCTACATCTCCGGCTGAACCAACACCCAGGGCAGAGCAGTCCGCACCACCACCTCCTCCGGCTGAACCAACACCGCCAGAAGCGCCTACTTTAGAATCCCTGCTTGAACCATCGCCTGCTCCAACTGAAAACTCTACTTTAAAAGAAATATCCCCCACTTCTACAGAATCACTGCCAGAAGAAACACTTGTCCCGCCTTCCACCCCCTCTGATACCCCAACTGAAAGCTTAACTGAAGATACTTCCAACTCATCAAATACAACACCACCGATAGACAATGAAGTCTCTCAAACTACCGGAGGGGAGTCCAAAGACGGGGAGGTAGGGGACCCTCAAATTACCACCGGAAATGCCTTAAACACAGCTACAGTAACTACATCTGCTAATGAAAACTATTCTGCGGCAACCTTACCGGGTGACAGCAGTGTAACTGTAGAAAATACTGATAACGGCTCAAGATCTGATAACTCTGCTTCCTTAAATAGTGATTCCGGTATTACCACCGTTTCAAATAACCTCGCTGATGCACAAAATAGCTTAGACCTTGATACCAACACCGGTAAAAATTCCACTTCGGAAAATGTCGGCAGCTCAAGTATCGACACCGGTGATGCCAATACTACAGTTAACCTTATTACCGCCCTAAATACCAATTTAGCCGGGGTGGCTGTCTCTGAATTTAACGTAGTAGATGATCAAAATGGTGATCTGATATTAAATTTAGCTGCCGGCTGTGTTTTAGGGTGTTCTGCTTTTTCAGACACCTTGGTCGCCAATACTGATAACGGCACAGATTCAACTAACTCCGCTCAGGTGGAACAAACTAGCGACAGTCAAACTTTTCAAAATAACGATGCTACTTTAGAAAATAACCTGACTTTATCCTCTAACAGCGGCGATAATGATGCCGATAAAAATACCGGCGGAGATTCAACCATTACTACCGGCGATGCTAATGCTGCCGCCAATGTTTTAAACTTTATTAATAACAATATCGCCGGCCAAGTGGTCTTGGGTATTGTCAATATCTTCGGAGATTTAATAGGAGATATTATCTTACCTGTATTAGGAACTACCTCCACTACCACAGTTTCTAATACAGATAACGGATCTGGCTCCCAAAACACGGCAACTTTAGATCAGGACTCAACTAATCAAACTTTCCAAACTAATATTGCTCAAATTGAAAACAACTTAAACCTCCAAGCCGCCACCGGAGACAACGAGACCAATAAAAATACCGGAGGCAGCTCTCAAATCCAAACCGGTGATGCCAATGTTGACAGCCAAACTTTAAATATCGCCAACTCCAATATAACCGGTGGAGACTGGTGGTTAGTTTTGGTCAATGAGGCGGGGGAATGGGTCGGTAAAATCATTGGCTCCTCTTATGGCACCAATTATGCCGGGTCAAAAGGAACCCAGTTTACTATAAACAGTAGCGGTGATATTACCGCTACCAATCAAGGGAACGGTTCAGATTCCCAAAATACAGCCTCCATAGATCAAACTGCAAGTAATACCACCGTCCAAAATAATGTAGCCAAAATTTTAAATAACATTAATCTTTTTGCCAATACCGGCGGTAACAGCGCTTCTAAAAATACCGGCGGAAATTCATCTATTACCACCGGTGATGCCAATATCGTGGCCAATTTAGTTAACTTCGTCAATAACAATATTGTGGGGGGTGGCAGGCTGACAGTCGTCACTATCAATGTCTTCGGCAAATGGATTGGGGATTTCGTCGGACCCGGATATCAAAAAGAGGTCCAAACTGAAAACACAACTCAGGCTGGCAATAATCCAGTTGAGCAAGGAAATCAGCAATCTAACCAAACTGCTCTCAGTAATTCCAACAGCCAAAATAATCAATCAGCTCCAGCTAATAATACCAATACCTCAGTTGCCTCAGCCGTAGCTGAACCAATTAAAAAAATCCTTCACACCGGAGGATTGATATATTCAAATAATGATTCAGAAGATGCTGCCGAAGTAGCCGGGGAAAGCTTTGAAGAAACTTCCGGTGGACAAGCGGTAACACTGACTAAAGGGACACAAAACGAAGCCAAAACAATTACCTTTAATTTAGCTTGGCTTCTACCTTTGGCTCCACTTCTGTTAATACTGACACTGGCAACTAAAAAGCTTAGAGATTATGGCAGAGTAAGATAAACAATTGTGACACTTTTCTTACATTACCTTAATCTTTTTAATACCTGAGCTTCATAAAATATATAGGTAAAAGAAGAAATGATAACCGGAAAATGTTACAGCCGACTGATATTAACTATTACTTTAACTTTAATCATCATGGTAGGATTTTCTCCCTATGTTCAGGCAGAAGAGCTAATAATCACCGGTAACGGCTCAGACTCTGACAATCAGATCTCCATAAGTTCGGATACCAACACCACAGTTGAACAATCCAATAATGCTGATATCAGAAGTAACGTCCAGCAAGCAGCTGACAGTGGTAATAACAGTGCCTCTGACAACTCGGGTGACGCCTCAATACAAACGGGAGATATCAACACTACTACTGAAGTTAGTAACCAAGCTAACGTTTCCACAGTTGATATTGCCTGTTGCAGCAGTAATCCCACTGAAGCTACTATTTCCGGCAACGGTTCAGATTCGGACAACAATATTGAAATAAACAGTTCTAATCAAACCAATGTTTCGATAGATCAACGGGCAGAAATTAATAATGACATAGATGTTAATGCCAATACCGGCGGTAACAGCGCCAATAGAAACAGCGGAGATGTTTCCATTGACAGCGGGGATATTGAAGGCCGGGTAGAGATTAGAAGTAAAAATATCAATATTGATTCAGTTGATATCGAGTCTTGCTGTAAGGAAATCTCAATAAAGGTTGCTGATAATGGCTCAGACTCTGACAACTCCATCAAAGTTAATGAAGATAATGACATTAGTGTAGTTTTAGATAACAGAGCCGATGTTGAAGACGAAGTCGATATCGATGCTGACACCGGAAATAATGAGGCTGAAGGAAACTCGGGAGATGTATCAATTAAGACAGGGGATATTGATTTTGAGGCAATCATAGAAAATGGTCCGATGAACATTAAGTTAGTCAGAATTGGTCCGGAAGAAGAGGCCATTATTACTCCTCATGAGGAAAAGGAGGAAAAAGAGCAGCCTGCCCAACCTCCTGCTCAACCGCCATCTCAACCAGCTGCTCAACAAGCTGCAGTCAGCGCTCCACAACAACCGGCCGGTGAAGTCCTGGCAGCTGCCGCTGAGGAAGGGGAGGTCTTACCTATCAGCGGAGATTATACCATCTTAGGCTTGACCATCATCAGTGCTTTAATGTTCTTACTAGGACTGTACTTGCGTTTTCATCCAGGACGCGATCCATCGATTCGAAAAATTAAACCTTAGTAACTAAAACCCCCTTAATAGGGGATTTTTGATGATTAAAATATTTCTATGAGGAAAAATTTAGGAAATTTATTGATTATCTTGTCACTACTGCTTCTAGGTTTCACTTATTATCCCTTTTTAAGGCTCTATCTGCCTCATTCTTCCTCACCAGCAGTTAGTTTGGCTGTAAGTAATTCCTTTTACATCAACATCCCCAAAATCAATGCTCAAGCCCCAATAATTTTAGATGTTGATCCTTTCAGTCAAGCTGTCTATCGAAAGGCCTTGGAGCAGGGAGTAGCTCAAGCTCGTGGGAGTGCTTTACCGGGAGAAGGAAGAACTATCTTTTTGTTTGCCCACTCTTCTGATGTCCCCTGGAGGATGACCAGATACAACACCGCCTTTTTAAGGCTGGGAGAACTCCAACTTGGTGATAATATCTTTCTCTATAAAGAGGGCCGGGAGTATAAATATCAGGTGGTGGATAAAAAAGAGGTTTGGCCAGATGAAGTTCAATATTTAAAAGAAGATCAAGGTGATCAGCTAATCCTTCAAACCTGCACCCCCCTAGGCACAGCTTTAAAAAGACTACTAGTTTTTGCCCAACCTACCTGATTTCGTAGCTTAAGGTAACTATCACTTTAATCTCTGAGGAGCCCGGTTCAATTTGGGTAGCTTTCTCTGCCGGAGCCCCTATCGCAACATCCATCCGAAGCGGTACGGGAATAGGGCCTCCCTCAAAATTTTCAGTATAGTTAACTAATCTGCCTAAAGAAAACCCGGCAATTTTAGCTGCTTGCTCCGCCGATCTTTTAGCCTCGGCTACAGCTTGTTCCCTAGCCTCACCTTCTGCCTTGGTTTTATCATCAACATCAAAAGTAACCCCTCCCACCTGATTTGCCCCACTAACAGTGGCCTCATCAATAACCGAGTTAACCTTATCAATATCCCTAACCTTAATCTGTAAATTAGTACTGGCACTATAACCGCTAATCCTTTGAGTACCACCTCTAAAATCATACTCAGGACTGATATTATAATTGGTAGTTTTAATATCTTTGGGATCAACTCCCAATTTTTTAATAGCTTCCGAAACCCTATTTATAACACTATTAATTTGATCCTGGGCCTCTTTAACTGTAGAGCCGTTAGACCGGATACCCACACTAACTACCGCAATATCAGGTTTAATGACAGCAGTTCCTTCTCCTGTAACATTAAAGGTGTCAGATTTAGTAGTGGTAACGCTGGTGATATTAAAAGGAACCGGCCCGGCTAACCTGGTATAGAGAAAAAGAAAGACAAAAAACAGACCAAAAATTGAAGCCCAGCGGATTAATGAATCTCTCATCTTAACTTAGTTTAACAAAATCCCTTAACCCCTGCAATCATTTATCTTACAAACAACCCCAGTAAAAACTAACTGATAGTAAACTCAGAGGAATAAATAGTCCCAGAGATATATTGGAAACTGGCTCTATAACTGCCAGCTGGGGGATTGGCATCAATTTTGACAGTAAACATTTTCTTCTCCCCTACGGCCAGGTTAATGGTAACACAGGGAGCAGCTGAACCCTCCGATGAACTGATCTGCTGACTCTGATAACCAGTGCTGGTTTTACGCTCAAAAGTCAACCCGCATCCAGGACCATTAAGATAGGGGATCTGTTTACCTGTGTTATTGGTTACCGTTACCTCAATTTTCTCACCCAGGCTATAGGCGCTTTTAGTCAATTGTATCTGTATTTGATTAGCTTGTCCTGTATAAGGAGTGATACTCGGTGGGACAGAAGTAGGTAAGGACCTTAGATCTCCTTTAAAAACTCCTGGTGTGAAAGGAGTTCCCACTGTTACTTGAGAAGTAGGAGTAGGAGTCACAGCTTGAGAGACAACAGAAACTTGAGAAGGGGGTAAAGTAGGAAATCCAGGTTGAGGAAAGGCCTGGCTTACAAAGGGGGCTAACTTTGGAGAGGTAAATATTAAATAGCCCCCAAATATTAAACCCAAAGACAAAACACCTAAAAGTATCAACACTAACTGGCTAAAACCTCTAATCATCTACTATATAATACTACATTCTTGACAACAGTTTAATGATTTGTTCTACTGAGTTAAAAGCGGAAACTTTATGATAAGAAAAAACCTTAAGTTATTTTTTTTATTAATCTTTTTAACTTTTTTAGTTCCAACCCAAATTTTAGCCAGGGTAACACCTAATGATCTTTACCAGGCCAAGAGAGCTGCTTTTGAAAGTAACTTATCTAAAATCCCTGATCCTTTTAAAAGGGAGCAGGTTATCAAAGCTGATCAGTTGTTAAATGAAATCAACCAGCAGGTGTCTTTAAGGTTTGATAAAGATATCAATAGATTATCTGCTATCTTAGAGGAAGAAAAAGAAAGGCAGGGGAGAACAGATACTATTGTAGCTTACGGGCAGGGTAACACCACCTTGGACTCTGCTGCTTATTATCTCAACTATGCTGCTGAAGCTATAGCTTATCAAAAAATACAGGATTATACTCCTCAAATAGGACAGGGCAGTTTAGACAGGGCTTTAAAATTAAGTTTAAATAATTTGAATGGCAATTTAAAAACTGTTAAAGGAAAAATTTTAAGGGCTAAACTGGAAGTTAAAAAGGCTGTAGATTACTATGAAAATTAAATTACTCCTTTTTATCTTAATAGGACTGGCAACGATTGGTTATCTAAGTTCTGTCACTATTTTAAAAGATAGTCCCCAAAAATCAGTCAACCCCAAAAGTAATACCCCAACTCAGGCTAAAGTTACCCCAACTCCTACTCCCACCCCTTTACAGTTTAATTTTGACAGCTCTACAGATTTAAAAAAGGAGTTAGAGTTAATAAACCCCCAAATCCAAAGTGATGATTTCAAACCCCTGGAAGAAATCATTGATTCATTAAGATAACTTACCTAACATTAAATCTTCTCTTCAGCAGAAAATAAAGGACATTAAAGGCTGAGCCAAAAAATAAAACTAGAAAGAGTGTTTCAAAATTTAATAAACTTAGGCTGCTGGCTATGACTTTTTGAGGGCTGGTAAAAACAAACCAGGAATGGATCCTTTCCAGTTTCCCCAAAACTACTCCAAAGGCTATTAAATAATTAAAAATAATTAAAGTAAAGAAGGCCAAAAATTTGAGGCCGGATTTTTTAATAAACTTTTCAAAATTATAAAAACCCAGATAATAAGTAATAATTCCCACCGAGAGAAGAAGGGCATACTGAATAATCAGCATTATTTGACTGATAAACTCCAACCTAAAAAATTGTTCCGGGAAATACTGGATGTCAGTTAAGAGATAGATGGTATTGGGGATAAAAAGGAACCATAAAATAAAAAGAATAGCTTTAAATAAGGAATTTTTAGTGTTTAAAAAAAAGCTAAAGAAAAGCCCCATCAGGGCTAAAAATATATTTAAAGACATCCAGGATAGATTGCCGAGCAGTAGGGGCATAGGCTAATTTTATCACTTTTCCCCCTGTCAGTTAACCCGGAAAATTGGCTTTGGTTTTAATTCTTGACAATACAAATATCCTCTATACAATTTAGAATTGATGCTGACAGCACTCCTTTTAGCTGTGTGGTTAGAGAGCAAGCTACAAGTGACTTTTTCAATGGAAAACCTTTTTTTGATATTGCCTTAGACACTGTACCACCTGGAGTAATCTGGGCTCTGGGAGAGATTTTTGGTGGTAGGAATTACGGATAACTTCAGAACGTTTAATTACAATTTGGGTCTAAGTTGAACTGCTCTTTGGATTATCTTTTCTCCAATTTCTCCCCAATTAAAGTAGGTGATGTAATCTATAGGGTTAATGAGTTTTATTTCAGTAATAGTGCCTGCTGGATCTGATAGGAACTCCCCAACAGGTTTAACTTTACAAACTACTCTAAGTTGGTAGTAGAGATTACCGTTAGGGTCCGTCACCTCTTGTACCCCAATGGGTCGCCATTTTAAAACCTGCATATTAGATTCTTCCTCAACCTCTCTTTTTAGAGTTTCTTCAATACTCTCACCTATTCTAAGCGTACCGCCCGCTAATCCCCAAGTTTGTTTCTTGCCATTTAATACAATTACCATTTTGTCTTGATAAAAACATACACCATAAACTTGTCTTATTCTGGCACGGTCTAGGTGGTCATAATTGGCCAGCTCATAATACCTGAATTTATATATTTTACCATCACTATGATAATCAGCAGTTAATGAGTTTTGCTGGGTGATGTTATTGTCCATAATTTAATAGTATAGCAGAAATGTTGAATATAATAACAAATTCTGGTATGGTATATTGAGATTTATTGATATGAAAAATTTACTGTCCAACCAACGAGGTTTTGTACCTGCTATTCTTCTTCTCATTATGGCTGCTGTAGGAATTACAGGCGTTGGGGCTGTCGCCGCTTCTAATAATAGTAATCCGGGTGATACGCTATTTGGGCTTGATAAGACAGTTGAAGAAATGCGAGTTACTTTTACACCTGGAGATGAAGCAAAAGCAAAAATTCGTTTAGAGATTGCTGGCGAACGACTTGACGAACTCCAAACACTTGCAAGTACCAATAACCCAGTCGATCCTGCTGTGCCCGAAGTGCAACAAGCACTTAGTAACGCAACTGTTGCTGTAAGAAATGTTGAAGTAAAATTCAAGGAAAATAAAATTAAACTGCAATCTACTGACCTTCAGGCACTTCTTACTGAGTTACAAACTCTTCTTGCTACTCATCAAGGATTAATCCGCAAAGTTGAAATAAAAATTGAAGATGGTCAAATAAAAGCAAAAATCAAACTCTTTGAAAAAGAAGTAACTGAATCAGCAGAGTTAGTCAGTGACGACCTCGATGATTTGGAAGATGACGGGCAGCTTAATAACTCTGATGATGAGAATGAAGAAGAGGAAGAGGAAAAAGATGATGAGAAAGATGAAGATAATGATGATAGTTTTTCAAATAGCAATTCAGGCAGTAGTAGCTCTGGCTTGAACTCTGGTAGTAATAGTGGGAGTGGCTCAAGCAGTAGTGATTCAGATGATGATAAGGAGAAGGATTAAGATAGATTTTTCCTAGATATGTATACTTGGAGTTAACTTTCTAAATAAGAGGTGGGATCTTTTAAAAAGTTAGCAATTTCCGAAATGACCTGATCAGGGCTGTAAGAAGATTTAATTAGATATCCGGCTGCCCCAAGGTCAAACCCTGTTTTCATAACTGTTTCTTGTCCTAAATTTGTTAAAAGTACAACTTTTATATCTTTAGTTTGAGGATTTTGTTTAATTTGTTTTAAAATATCTAAACCATTTACACCAGGGAGCATAATGTCTAAAAGAACCAAATCAAAACGATCCTTTTGTAATGCTTTGATTCCATCTTCACCCAAAGAACATGCCGTAATCTTGTAGCCTGCTCTTTTGAGTTCAGACTCATACATCTCCCGAATGAATAAGTCATCTTCTATTAGTAAAATTTTCTTTTCCATGTCTATAAACTATTATAGATATTTAATCAGTCAAATACCAGAGTCTTATGGTCCATTTTAAAATTTGGATTTTCTATAAAGATGTTAACTTTTTTAACAAGCTCGTCTGGGCTAAGTCTTACTTTTAAGAAGTACCCTGATGCCCCGCTGTCAAAAGCGGTCTTGATAACCTCTTCCTGTCCTAAGTTACTGAGAAGCACTACAGGAATATTTTTTGTTAGATCTTCTTCTTTAAGCTTTTTTAAAAGTATTATTCCATTCATTTTTGGAAGCATTATATCCAAAAGAATCAAATTAGGTAAGTTTTGTGCTAAGTTGTAACCTTTTTCTCCGTCTTCTGCCAAAAGGACCTCAAAACCCGCTTTTTCCAGGATTATCCTGTATAGGTCGAGTATATAAAATTCATCCTCAATTAAAAGAATTTTTTTCATTAGTTTAAGAATTTGTACAATGAAGGCTGAAACTAAAAGTAGAGCCTTTTCCAAGTTCCGAGTTTACCCAAATTTTGCCTTTATGTAACTGCACAACAGATTTTGCAATATACAAACCCAATCCTGTTCCTTTTGAACCTTGTTCCAAGGTTCCTGAAACCCTGAAAAACTTAGTAAATAGGTGAGGAAGTGCATCTTTGGGAATACCTTCTCCTGTATCTTGGATATGGGTGATGACTTCATTGCCTTTTCTTTCCAGCCATACAGTAATTTTGCCCCCGGGCGAGGTATAAGTGATGGCGTTTGCTAAAAGATTTGTTAATACTTCATTAATACGGAATTTGTCTGCTATTACATTTATAGAGGATTGTTGAGGTTTAATAAACTCAAGTGTGATTTTTTTATCGTTTGCCTGATTAATTATTTCTGCAACTACCTCATAAATATTTTTAACCCAATCAAGCGGGAGCAGACTTAAAGTAAGATCCCCTTTTTCTATTCTTGAAACATTCAATAAGTTTTCGACCAAAGAAACCAGTTTTTGGGTAGAGATACCAATTCTGGATAAAATAGAAGTTTGCTCTGGATCCATAGATTTTGCATAGTCTCGGAGGAAGATGTGCAAATAACCTTTGATGGAGGTTAGCGGTGTCCGGAGTTCATGGGCTGCCATAGAAACGAAATCAAGTTTCATCTCTTCTAATTGCGACTGTTCGCTAACATCATGGAAAGTTAAAATTCCTCCCATATTTACCTTGGGACCTTCTTTAATTTGCGAAGCAATTAAATTAGCAACGAACTCTCTTTTGGCAGTTATAACCTTCAATTTATCTTGGTTAAAGGTTACCCCTTCAAAATTATCGGTTCTAATTGGACAATAGCTGGTAATCGGAATAATTTGGTTCTCGCTATCTTCGACTTTAACTACTGTTGTGAGTTTATTGCCTAATAATTGTTTTGCAGCCAAACCGGTTAAAGTAAGTGCTGCTTTATTTACCAAAATAATTTGCCATTGTAAATCCACTGCAATAACAGCATCGCTGATACCTGATAAAACTACTTGCAGTTTATTCCGTTCAGCGGCGATTAATTGGCGGTCTTGTTCCAGGTTAAAAATAGATTTTTTTAGACTTCCAGCCATTTGGTTGAAACTGTTAGCCAGATCTTCAATTTCATCTTTGGTATTAATACTAACTCGGGCTTCAAAATCACCTAGCCCTAGTTTTTTGGCAGCCATATGAACTTTTTCAATCGGTGAAATAATAATATTGCTGTAGATCAAAGTCATAAATATTGAACTTAATATGACTAAAATTAAGGCTACGGAACTAAATCTGGTTATTTGTTCCACTGGATATAAAGCAACTGAGCCTAATTGTTCGCTGACTGCTATTAGACGGGTATCTAAAATCTCATTAGACACCAAATCTATATTTAATTTAATCGGAAAAGCTAAACCAATAACCTGCTGGTTTTGGTCATTGGTATATAAATCCAAACTATTTATTTCTTCATTATGATTAATAATCTTATCAATAGCAGGAATTTTTGAATAATTCTTTTGAGCTAAAACTACCGAGATATCGGAATGAGCAACTACAACGCCATTTTGGTCAACGATATATACTTGACTATTATTAGAAGAAGCAATTTCTTTGACTACGTCTTGAAATATACGAACGTCGATTACTCCAATAATTGCTCCGCTAAACTGCCCATCGTGATCAAGGAGTTGTCGTCCGATTTGCATATAAGGTATTCCGTTTTCAAAATAAAGAGATCCGATAAAATAACGGGATTTTTCAATCTGGGCAAACTCGGGTGAATTTTTCCGATTTGTTAAATCTTTTTCGTCAAAGATCTTAATAGCGTTTTTGTGGATAATTTCATTACCGGTTTTATCAAGTATTGCAATATCGACAAAGTTGGGATTTTTAAACAAAAATATATCCATGAACTCATCTTTTAATTGTTTAGTAAGCAAGTGCGAAAAAGTAGTATCGATTCCTTTCAGTACAGAAAGTTGCATAGAGATAAATGATTTGACTTGTTCGGTAACAAGCTGGGCAACTTTATTTTCTAAGTTTAAACTGTTATTCTTTTCCGCTTTTTGAAGGTTGTATATGTTAAGAATTGAAACTAACAATAGAGGTATAACTGCAAGACTAAGGAGTAAAAGGATGAATTTGAAGCGCAACCTTAATCTGGGCATAATATATTAATCTTAGTTTATCGATAATTTCTTTACAAGTAAAAAATTACGGATCTGTTAGGGATTCTTTCTAGTAAACTTTTTTATATTATTCCTGATTACAACTCTAAATAGGAGAGCGTTACTAAAAAGCCTAATGTTCCTTTGATGAATTTAAGAATCTCTATGATAAATTAATTTATTTATCAATTTTTATATTTGCTATAGATAGCATAGATTCTGGAAATTGAATCCCTGCCTCTCTAGCTCTGTTCAAATTGAGAATGAGGAGACTTTTTGAACCGTATTCGATAGGAATATCCTTTGGTTTAATTCCATTTAAGATCTTTTGTACCATGACTGCCGCCTGACCTGCAGATGCATGAAAGTCATCAGAGAAAGCAAAGCTTCCACCGGAAGACAAATCCTCTGATGGCACTACGAAGGGTATGTGTAAACGGTTTGCAAGTAGTGTTTCGTCAGCTTCCTGCGATTTGCCTTCGCCGTGGTCATCTGAATCATAAAAATGACCTGGAAGATGAATAAGACCGTCAATATCGCCAAGTTTAATTTTATCAGCCACTTCGACCCAGTTTTCTTTTGCTAGACTTGGTGGTTTCTGGGTTTTGTACTCTACAATAGAAAGCCCAAATCTTGGTGCTTGATCTTTAAGTTCTTTGAGAATTGCATCACTAATTCCAGGAATCATAAATCCATCAGTGAAGGCAGCTATTCTTTTAGCTTTAGGATTTATTTCTTTGAAGAATAACAAAGTTTTTTGGATTGACTGTGTTAAATTTGTAGCTACCCCTGTAGCGTTATTGCCCGAAGATTTATAAGATTCGATTAATCCGTAGTTAAGCGGATCATGGAATCTAGTGGTAAATACGATTGGTAAATCACTACCGGATTTTTTAGTAACGTCAAGCGCAACTTTAGCACTACTTTCGAAGCTAACGAAAAGAATATCTACTTTATCTGCTATTAATTTTTGTACAGCTTTATTTACATCTTCTTCCATCTTTGGTCCTGCTAAGATAACTACATCGTCATATGTAATATCTTTATTAGTATATCCCAATTTTCTCATTCCCTCTTTGAAACCTTCAAGAGCATCAGTATGTTGCGGGCGGAAATATATTGTGCCGATTACTTTTGGTTTTGCGGTAATCTGTGTAGTCGGTTTAGTTGAGACAGATCCATATGCAAACCATCCAACTATTCCCAAAACGACGATTACAATAAGCAGTATCAAAATTTTCATATTACTTTTTCATATTACTCTAGTTTAATTATGCTTAACTTTACAATAAAAAATTATCTTATATCTGTCAAGTACTCAAACTACTTTCTTATACCAATTTAGAAATGTCATACCCCGCCAAAATTAAAATGTCATCTTAGCAAAGCTGTCAGGATCAGCTATTATGCACAGGTCTATGCTGATATGTCTGATACCCCACTTAAGAAAGAAGAGATCCAAAAGCTTAAAATTATTGCTGATGTCTTAGACAGAAAAATTACTAACGGTGAAGCGGCCAAGAAATTGAGGTTATCAATTAGGCAAGTAATATTCCGGTGATTGCGAATGTTGACTTTGGACATTCGGATCCTAAAATTACGTTTCCTGTTGGGGGAAGTTGTAAATTGGAAGCGAAAAATAATCACCAATCACTTCAAGTTCTTAAGCGTTAATTAAGGTTTTCCAGAATTTTGAGTCCCTAGGGCACATATACTGGCTGGCCGTTTACAAAAAATGTTGAACTTCATTTGGTTAGCTCGGCCTTCGGCCTCGCTTGCTCCAGCGCGGCGCCCCCACCCGCCGCGCCTCCGAAACTGTCGGCTCGAATTCGTTTTTCAAACGAAAGAAAAAAACGCAAAAATTTTAAAGAACTTTTTATTAAACTCAAATGGCGCAACCGGTGGACTCAACAAGAAATCGCTTTCTGTTGTCCGATTGCGCCATTCAAAAAAGCGACTTCTTAAATTATTGAGTCCGATATCAATATACATAAAATCTACGGTTAAAACAAGTCATTAATGAAGATTAATATCTCTTTGTAGTAATATTAATGTATGGATGGCGAAGGTGCGGAAACAGCTCCAAAGCAAGAAATGAGGTTTAATATGAGGGTAGATGATGCCAGACAAAACAAAGATGCGTCTCAACAGTTCGCATTATCTGAAAGACTAAAAGCAGATAATGTGGATATAGCTCTAAGTCAGGCTCACAAGTTTCTAGGTGAATATGGCGGATGCCATCATCAAGACCTTAGTGTTCAGCTGGTTGACGGGAAAATTGGCGAAGGAACAATAAAAGGAACAGTTATTGAACTTCAGCTACCAGGCAGAGAACAGGCTATTTCTGAAACAAGAGGATTTATTGAACCTTTACTCAAAGATGTAAAAGAGGAGGACAAAGATAAGGTAGTCGGTGGGTTAGCAATTGCCCTTACCGCCTCAACAGCATTACACGAAGGCGTCCACGGATTATTAGACAGTAGGCCAGGTTCTAAGTTTTCGTCCGATTTTGAGGCTGTTACTGGCTTTCCTAATGAACAAGGAAGAGCCTCAACCTTATTGGACGAGGGTATCGCATACGCTATTCAAGGTATCTACGCACCAGATGTTGAACCAATAGGAAGTATAGCTCCTGCCGCCAAAAAGGCTGATGAAAGGTCGGTTAAACAAAGGAAAACCTTAGGTGAAAAATTAAGGCCAACGGTAAAAGAATATATTGATAGTGGTAGGAGTATAGACACTAATTTTTTTGAAATAGCAAAGGGGGCAATGATTGATGTGCAGACTACAGAAATAGAAAAGCAAGAAAACGGAAACGAAGTGTTAAAAATTGCTGAGAAAATAATTCTTACCCCAATACCTTTAATTACAGATAAAAACAATTCTCCATCAGGAGACAAAAGGGACTTTGTATCACTATCTCCATATTGGCACTTAGATGAAAGCGGTAAACCAAAGCAGGTGGACACAGTTATCAATCCCGAGGTAGAAAGTTATCAAGACCCTAAAAAGCTCCAAACAATTAAAAACGCAATTTATATTTGTTCCTTAGCGGCAAACGCCACTGAGGACGGCACGCAAAAAGAAAGATTTGGAAATTATGCTGTATCTGCGATAAGAACCTGGTTTGTAAACGATGAAACACGGATGACCCCTTCCTTAGAATATGCTCAAATAAAACAAGGTGAGGAAAGCGGTAATTTTTATGGAATTATTGATGGTGCGGGATTAATGCAGGTCGTTGAAGGTATTAGTAACTTAAGAGATGCTGGTTTGATTGATGAAGAAACTCTTGATGGAGTTAGAAAGTGGTTTGACCAATACTTGAATTGGTTGCTAACAAGTGAAAAAGGTATTGGGAAAAAGGACGCTGGAAATGAAAAGGAACGAGGAGGAGAGAGAGCGATGCTAAATAATCACGGAACTTTTTATGATGCTCAGGTTGCGTATGTTGCCGACTTTTTAGGAAGGGAAGAGGTTGTCAAAGAAGCCATTCAATCAACAAAAGAAAGAATGAAAACACAAATAATGCCGGATGGAGAAATGACTGAGGAAACCAAACGGGGAGATATGTCCCTAGATTATCAGGTATTTAATCTTTTTGCTTTGAGTGAAATGGCTGCTATTGCTAAAAAGCACGGTGTAGACTTATGGAATTATCAAACAGATGATGGAAGAGGTATTAGAAAGGCTTTTGAGTATGTAAACAGTCAATTGGAAGGCAAGGACAAAAAAGCCTTTAGATATAATAGGACAGGAGAATTGTATTACTCATTCCGTGCCGCCTCCCGAGCCTATGGGACAGAAAACTACTGGGATTTGCCTCAAAGAGTTTATAATGACCCATTATCCAGTGAAGTATCAGCAAAAATATTTGGAGGGGCCTAACTCCCGGAGTAAAAAAATAAGCGATTGCGAAGCAATCGCAAAATCGCGCGCGCAAAAAATAGTTGCCATGATTTATCTATCACGGCAAAAACTGTCGGCTCGAACTTCTTTTTATTGGATCGGCGGCTGTCCGCAAGTTTCAAAAAAGGCGGATTTGACGCGCTTTCCGCGGAGGCGCCCTACGTTCCTCAGGGTAAAGGCGCGGAAAGCGCTACCTCCCGACCTCTTTCCAATTCTTACTGGCTGCCGGGCTAGGATTCGAACCTAGAATTCTCTGTTCCAAAGACAGATGTCCTACCATTAGACGACCCGGCAATTTACATCAAGACAACGAGAATTATACCTAATTGGGGATTGATGATCAATCTGTTGACAAGGGTTTTGAAATCTGAGCATACTAGAATAGATAGAGGGGGTGAGAAAATGAAAGACTTAAAACCGATTGCTGGAGTTTTAGTTTTAATTGGTGCTTTAAATTGGGGTCTAATAGGCCTTCTGAATCTTAACTTGGTTAGTGCAATATTGGGTACAGGATCATCTTTAGAAAAGATGGTCTATTTGTTAGTGGGAGCTGCAGCCGTTTATATGGCTTATGTAATGTTTGGTTCTGCGAAAAGTAAATAGTTATTTTAGTAGAACGGTAATTATTTGAAAACACTGCTTGTAAAAAGCAGTGTTTTTATGCTAAATAATGACCATGAGTAAAAAAAATACTACTGAAGATGGATTTAAAAAGTACGGTTTCGCTGGAGAAAAAGAGGTTGAATCTGGAATTATTAGAGTAAATAAAATTATAGAAAAACCCGGAAGCAGAGAAGCCTCACCATCAGATTTAGCATCCATCAGTGGATTTGTTATTACACCTGACATTTATCAACATCTGGAAGAGGCTAAACAAAACCTGCAAAGACTAACTTAGGAGCGGCGGACCGGATTTGAACCGGCGACCTTCTCGTTGGCAACGAGACATTCTACCACTGAACTACCGCCGCAACAGACAAATTATACTTTTATATACCTATGCCTGCAAGTTATGTGATATATTAAAATAGCATGAGTGATGCAGTAGCTACAGAATTACCCCTTGTTCATAAGACTGATATAAGTACCAGCAAAGTAGAAACGCCATTAAAGACACACAGGCTGGAAAGGGTTCTATCTCCTGTGAATTTTTTAGACTCACACGGAAGGTTAACAGATGAGGGAAGAACCTATCTAGGTCAATTAGCAGAAAGTACTATTATTAAAAGAATTGGGGGAGGCACTTCTAAAGAAGTGTTCTCAGATAGCGAAAATAAAAAAGTTTTTGCCATAGTACAGACCACTAACCAGGTAGGTACGCAGCAGGCCAGAAATCAAGTACGATTCTATGAAGAATTCAGTCAAGATCCTGATCTTCGGGAAACAGTAGTTCTACCAACAAAAATTATAGAAAATGAAGCGGGAGAAGTTTTAGGAACCGAACAACCTTTCTATGGGATGGCTGTTACCGAATATCTAAAGAGAGGTACGACGCTAGAAGGCGCAAAAGTAACAAAAGTAAGTATTGATCAATTTATTTATCGTTATAGAAAAGTTATCGCCCGAACAGGACAAGCTCATGGGGACTTTGTTATTGGTAGTATGGAAAATAATGGTCAGATAGTTTTTAAGCCCGATCTGGAAAACTTAAGAATAGGCCCAAACGGGGAGATTAAGTTCATCGACTACAACGGAAGAAACGGTATTGTTGCCTTTAACGGAGACTGGAAACCGACCGATTCTGCCTATAATATTATAAGAGATGGTGATCCAGACCGCGTACAAACTGCGCTTTATAAACTTTTTATTCATTGATACTGTTCTTGTTTGTCTACCCAACTTTCACTAACTTAATACTGTACTTAGAACTGTTTGAGTTGTAAAATACGCTCTATGGTTGAAGGTAAAATATTTGGCTGGGATCTAGAGCACACCTTGGGTAATTTCTATCCAATTGCTACAAACAGACGCGGGCCAAATGCCTCTTATGATGAAGAATTATCGCTTAAATGTTTAAGGAAAGGAGTTACCGGATTCCTGGAGAAACTATGCAATCATAACTGCCGTAACTTTATTACAACTCAAGGCAGTACCGCTTATGCCCAAGAGGTTTTAACCTTAACTGGAATAGCTAAATATTTTGAAGGGATCTTTGACGGCGAACAAATCAATGCTTGCCGAGGTAAACTTGTTAAACCCCTGGCTAGAAAAGTTGGGCTTACAGATGAGGAAGCTCGAGAACGGATACTAGTCACTGGCGACATAAAAGATGATCAGCCAGCAGATATTAGTGGTGTGGTTTTTGTTTTTCACCCTAGCGGATATCGCCACGATGCGGATATTTTGGACACTGTTTCTAGCCTACTTAATGATTTAGGAGAAGGTAATTTTAATCGAGGTTTTTCCCGCTTATACTGGAGAGCACACTCACTTCAGGATTTACCACCAAGCTCACGCTTCTACAAAGTAAATGGTTCAATTAGATTACTTTTAGAACAACAAACCACAGTTTATTCAGAAACAATAAAAGGTACTTATGGGGCTATTATTGTACCTACTTTAAGAATTTTGTAAACCTACTTTGTGCCTCAGGTAGGAATCGGACCCACATAAACGGTTCTTCAGACCGCCGCCTTGACCACGTTGGCAACTGAGGCAGATGGTGGACTCGGAAGGACTTGAACCCTCGACCTTCTCAGTGTAAATGAGACGCTCTAACCAACTGAGCTACGAGTCCATTATACCATGGTGCCGGGGACAGGAGTTGAACCTGCAAGCCTTGCGGCAATAGAACCTCAATCTATCGCGTGTACCAGTTTCGCCACCCCGGCTTGGTGGGCGGGACAGGAGTTGAACCTGCATTCCATTGCTGGAACTACGACCTGAACGTAGCGCGTCTGCCAGTTTCGCCACCCGCCCATAATACCTAGATATTTTACCAGAATTCTCTCCGGATTTCCTGCCCTCTTAATTTGACTTTTTTATGCCTATAGGGTATAATTGACAACAAATCCTGGAGTATTACCCCTCAGACTCCAGGATTTTTTTCTTTGGGGAAGAAAATCCTTTCTTCCCTGGAGAAATGTATGTTTAACAAAAAAATTGTTACCTTGCTACTATTATCTATCTTTTTAGTAAACGGGCCTCTGGGGGCTACGGATACTATTGGCCCAAATACCGGCTCCCAAAAGGAAGAAATTGTCTCGAGTACTATTGATAAAAGAGCCCAAATCCTCCAAGCTTATTTGACAAAATATAACTCTCCCTTACAATATCAAGCTCAGAATTTTGTGGATGCAGCTGATAAATACAACCTGGACTGGAAACTTGTAGCTGCTATCTCAGGAGTTGAATCCACTTTTGGTAAACATGTTCCCGGGGGATCAGGAACCCCTTATAGCTCCTATAATGGCTGGGGATGGGGAGTTTATGGAACTCAGGCTATTTACTTTAAATCCTGGAAAGAAGGTATTTATACAGTGTCTGAAGGATTAAGAACCAATTACCTAAATAAAGGGTTAACTAATCCTTATGCTATTAATAGGGTTTATGCTGCCTCACCCACTTGGGGAGCTAAAGTTTCCCATTTCTTAGCTGATATGGAAAAATTTGAAAAGCAATACACCAAATCCTCAGATAAGGATAAAGCCCCGACTTTAATCTTTAAAACAGCTGGCAACTCTGCTGCTTTAGCCTTAAATTAGCTCTTTGCCTTGTTTTCTTAAAGTCTAAAGTTTAAAATTTCTTCATGCAGGCAAGGAAAATCCTGGCTTTAACTGTGGGGAAACTGATTTTCAAGATAACCACTATATTAAAGATCGGCGGAGGTTCAGCAGCTCCAGGACTGTATGCTTTAAAAATTTATCCTGATTTGGTTTCTGACCTTGCTTCCCAAATTCCTCAAACCATTGTTATTACTGGCACCAACGGCAAAACTACTACTGCCAGAATGTTAGCTCATTTTGCCACCAGCTCTGGATTAAAAGTGATCAGAAATTCTACAGGATCAAATTTGGAAAGAGGTATTGCTTCAGCTCTAATTTCCTGCTCCCATCTGCCAACCGGCGGACTAAAAAACTTTGATTTGGCTATCTGGGAACTTGATGAAGCTGCTTTTAATCAGATAGTGCCTAAATTAAAACCTCAAATTATCATCTGCCTTAATATCTTTAGGGATCAGCTGGATAGATACGGTGAGGTTGACAGTATTGTTAAAAAATGGTGCCAAACCCTAAAAAATATGCCACCCAATACCACCCTTTTTTTAAACGGGGATGATCACAAACTCTTATCTTTAAAAAAATGTTTTAAAGGACCAGTTTTTACCTTTGGGGTGGAAAATTACAAAATCAGAGGGGAAGAGCATTTTAAAAAAGTAGGACAGGAAAAGCTTGATTTAGAAGCTTTAAATGTCACATTACTCGGCCTGGACGGAGTTAAATTTGAGCTCAAAGAAAGTGATGGTTTGTGGGATTTTCTGCTTCCTTTACCGGGGATCTATCATATCTATGATTTCCTGGCAGCCTATGTGGCAGCTTCCAAACTGGGAATAGAGAAAAAAGTTATTATCCAAGCTTTAAAAAGCTTCTCCCCGGCTTTTGGCAGGGTAGAGAAGTTTACCCTGCCACCACCGGGGTGGAGGCACAAAAACGAGGGAGGATATATTTTATTAATCAAAAATCCTACCGGAGCTACTCAGGTTTTTGAAACTTTAAAAGGAGAGCTCAAACCAGAGGATAGGTTACTGATAGCTTTAAATGATAACTTAGCTGATGGGACAGATGTTTCCTGGATCTGGGATGCGGATTTTGAATTACTTCAAAATTCACCCCGAGCAGGGTCGAGGGACTTCCTAATTTTTGCCTCAGGTACCAGGGCTTCTGATCTAGCTTTGAGGCTTAAATACGCCGGGTTTAAGCCTGAAGCCATCCTGGTGGAAAACAACCTTAAAAAGGCTCTACAACAGGCTACAGAAGGCTTAAAAGGACGGTTGTTTATCTTACCTACTTATACAGCCATGCTGGGGATACAAAAGATCTTAGTTCAACAAGGTCTAAAGAAACACTACTGGAAAGAAGATTAAACCTTGAGCAGAGTATAACCAATTTTTTAGAGCTTTCTATGATATAGCCACTACTGACACAAGCAGGATTCTTCTTCGGGAGCCAGATCCACTAGAAGTTTTGATTAAATTCTCTCTGTAATCTGTCAAAACGGTTAAAAGCTAAAACCACTCTTTTGTGTAGTTTTACCAGAGCTGCCATATGCTGCTTGCAAAAGACTGCTATTTAAATTAATCTAAGATCCATGACTGCAGAAGGTGAGTCTAGGAGAGAACCGAAAATAACTTTAACCCTGGATAATTCTCCTGAGTCTCGGGCATTAAGAAGAGCCTTGGAAAGGAGAGGAGTTCCGTTTAAAATGATCTATGCTTCCCGTCAAGTGACCGAAGTCCCTGCCTGGTCAACTCGGTATGGAACAGTGCGGGGATGGCACGCTATTAAGCTTTACTTTCTGACCCCTGAAGAATGCCAACTAGAACCAGATAAAACTCCAGATGATTTATGAAATTGGAATCAGAATTAGGAAAAATTGAACAAGAATATCTTCAAAAACTAATAAATAATGTTAGCCAACCACCCATCTTTGAAGATCCTCAAACCCAATCTTTATATGAAAAATTTATCAAAGCATCTTTTCTTATGGAAAAAGAGGAACAGGAAACTTGTACCAGGCTTTATGTTGAACATATTGCTCAGGTAAAAATGCCAGAAGAATGGTGGAAAGATAATATGTGGCTTGATAAAGTTGGTCAAAATCGTAATTGCGCTACCCGACCATTAGAAGACGGTATAACTTTTTGGAGCAAGTTATATGAAGGAATACCCGGATTATTGTCTAAAAAGGAGGTTGAATGGTTGGTTAAAGAAGACCCCCGGGGCGAAGGAGGGAACAGCTTACTCTTCCACCTCTCAATGCACCCACTTTCTACTTTACCGGCTATTGTTGCCACGTATATCCATGCTTGGAAGTGAAAAGTGCTACAATTTCCCTATGAAACTGACTATTGGCTATCTCTATGGAGACTGTATGAATATCTATGGAGATAGGGGCAATATTATTGCCTTACAAAAAAGGGCTCAGTGGAGGGGGATTGGAGTTGAAGTTAAAAATATCTCCTTAAAGGATAAACTTAAAGCTGGAGAGGTTGATCTATTCTTTTTTGGTGGAGGACAAGATCAAGCCCAAGCGTTAGTAGCTAAAGATTTAGAGGAAAGCGGAAAGGGGAAAATAATCAAAGAGGAAATAGAGAGGGGAGTACCGCTGTTATCTATTTGTGGAGGTTATCAGCTTTTAGGAGAATATTACAAACCCCATGATGGACCAAAGTTACCAGGGGTTAACCTTTTTCCTGTTTATACTGTAGCCAGTTATGATCGGATGATAGGCAACATTATAGTCAAGTTAACTGATCAACTAATCGTGGGTTTTGAGAACCATTCGGGTAAAACTTACTTAAAAGAGGGTGGGCAACCTCTTGGTAAGGTTATTAAGGGTTTTGGTAATAATGGGGAAGACCATACAGAAGGCTGTATCTACAAAAATGCTGTTGGCTGCTACATGCATGGTTCATTACTGCCAAAGAATCCTCAATTTACTGACTGGTTTATCCAAAAAGTTTTAGATATCAAATATGGTAAGAAGATTAAACTAAGCCCTCTAGATGATGATCTGGAAATTAAAGCTTACCAGACAGCCATTTCCAGGTTTGGTTAATCCTCTGATATCTGATAAAATACACTTACGCCGGGGTGGCGAAACTGGCAGACGCGATAGGTTTAGGACCTATTGCCGCAAGGCTTGCAGGTTCAACTCCTGTCCCCGGCACCATAGAGAACTTTTTAGATTATTTTTTAGATTAGCTTGTTCTATCAAGCTACTTTCAGGTTCGAGCGAACTCATTTCATCATTAGTGGTTTTTATACCCTTTTTGTATCGCAAAAACAGGAAATGAAGCTGAAACTGTAATTTTTGATCTAGTAAGATCTGCTTCGTCTTCTTGTGTATACAAAAATGGTAATTTTGTTGTTATTTCTTTTGTAAGCAGTTGCATATATTTCACCCCCTTTATTCATCTGGTAATTGATTAAGGGGTTTGACTAAGAATGGGTTGTTAAGCGGAGGGGTCAAAACAAAAGTCTGTCGAGTTCTGCGAGACAGTCTTTTGGCGAACGAACAATCCTTATTTATAAGAATTGTTTTACGGTCGCTGTAGGCGACGGTAAAAGCGAGCGACTTTTGATCCCGTAGCCGATATGCGGTAGCGACTGCCGTCTCCGACCCAAACTCTATTTACCAATAGGCATATCAACCTCTGGTTGGTAAATCTCTATTAACGCGTCTTGCTTACTATTATGCTAATATAGGGACACTGCTAACTTATTATGTCTGAAAGACTTATAACTAGAAGGAATTTACTCCAGTTGGCTATTGGAGGAATTGCTATTTTAGTTGCTCCCACATGTAGTGCTGCAGATAAATCCGAGGGAAGTGTAAAAGCAACAAAGCTAAGTTCTCCAATAATTCCAACTGTAGATAAAAAACCCGAAGGAGGTGATCCTTTAAAAATAAAACCACTTTGGAGTGAGCGTGGTTTTAGAGAGCAAGCTTTTGGTCAAATCTACAAGCAATTGGAGAGTAAAAACTATGTTGGTAAAAGTAATCTTGAGGCGGGGAGGTCTATTTATTTAAAAGACCCCAACAAGAAACCTTTTTATAACACTCCGCCTGAAGTTTTTGGATCTGCCTATGGTGAAGTCCTAACTTTTTATAGGGAATATCAGAACCCGCATCTTCTTTGGCCTTTAGCTCAAGAATATAGAACATTGGGTTTTATGAACGTCTTTCTTATTGGTGGTTACGGGGATTTTCCTCAAGAAGCTAGGACTTTAAAGCCAGGAGCAGAAAAGATTTTTGCTGAAGCGAATGTTATCGAGGGTTTAGTGGATGGAAATAAAAAATTTTCAGGTATTAAAATTGAAGAAGTTCACTATGGAACTGATGGTAGCCCAATCTTCCGTTGTACCAGTCAATTCAATGCAAATATGGTAAAGGTTGGTGAAGCAAACTTAGTTGGTAAAAAGGTAGAAGAGTATTACTTTCTTTGGCCAGCACGAGACAAATAGTTTTATCCCACAAGGGTTTGTACTGTTGGTTATAGTAATATTTGCATAAATCCGAATATCGTTCGCTAGTGGATCCTCTTTGTCGCTGAAAAAATTATAATTATGTAGAGCTACTTGCCTTAATGATCTATGTTATCTTCCAGTAGAAATCAGAACTCCCAAAGGAATCGGTTTCTCGGTGGTGCGTTTCATGAAATCAAATGCTACTTGCATTAATCCTGAACCGTCCGCATTAATATAATAATATTGATCTTCATGAACAAAGGCAAGTCTGTTATTTCCCGACAACCATCTGATATTGTCCAGGGGTCCTGATAAAGCCTTTGGCAATTTTATTGTTTTTCTCTCTTTACCGTCAATATCAGTAAAAAACAATGAACCAGGGCAACTAACCACGATTTTTTTACCATCTGTTGATAGATCCATACTGTCAAGAATATGAAAGTTTTCTGTAATTGGAGTTGATCCAGGCTTACCCGAGGCAGGGAAAGGGTCGTTTTTAACATATGAAGGACAATCTATTGTTATTTCTAGCGGTTTAGGAGATGGCAATTTCGTTACATTGGCAACATAAACTTTGTTTTTAGAACCCTTTAGAGAACCTTGTTCCAACATATAAACAATTTTTTTACCATCAGGGGTCCACTGAAATCTAATGCTTGCATTAAGAAGGGAATCAAGCCCGTTAGCTAGTTCGTGAGTCTTGCCCTTAGAAGAAAGCGGATATTTCTCGTCTAGAGTAAGCGGTTGGAGCGGAGCCAAGAGAATACTGAATTGCCCGCCGTATTTATGGTTGATAAAAACAATCTTCGATCCGTCTGGGGAGATGGCTGGGTCATGGTCGAATCCGGCGTCGCTCGGAATAATCCGGGTTGTTAAATCTTTTTGGAGATCGTATAAGTAAATACCATCCACCCAAGATGTTCTTTGCTCTGGTGGCCAACCGAAAACCCGTTGTAAACGGGAATTATAGAAACGGGAACTAAAGATAATAAGCTTTCCATCTGGTGACCAAGACAACTTTGCCGGACTTGGAACTAAACCTGTTCGTTGCAAACGATTACCTAACTTATCAAGAATCCATAAATCACTCGAGTCGAATTGAGGTCCTCTGACATACCGCTGAAGGGCAAACTTGTCACCTGATGGAGACCAGGCTGGTAGAGAAATTAGGTTTGAGTTAGTAATACGTCTTGGTTCACTACCATCCGAATTAGTCAGTACTACTGCGGCTTCTTCAACCTTTTCCAAATTCTGTTCTAAGTATTCATGCCCGTAGTGTGTCTCCGGATTGGTGAATACTAGAAGTTTACCAGCCGGACCTTTCTCTCGTTCAACGATTGGTATTGTTTCAGGTGTAGAGATTAATGCTGTACCAGGTGTAGGGGTTAATCTTGGCTGAAGTGTAGGAGCGGTACCTTCTGGAAGTTTATCAGGCTGTGATGTGCAAGATCCAATTACAGTGCTTAGGCCTAATACGCCTAAGGTATATAAAAATTTCCTTCGATCCATCTCTAGATCACATAGACCCATAATTTTTGACATTATATCTCTATTAGCTGACTATAGCAAATTAGAACTCTCGATTTAACTTCAATTTGTAAATACTGTATATCGGTTCTGCGCCAGGACATTGTATCCATTGGTTTAATTTACAAAACAAACCCAGTTTTAGTCCTAAAAGCAATAGCTACTCCTCTAGTATTTAATGTCCCCCAATGAAGTAAACAGGGATTTTGTAATAGATATTATTGATCGAACTAATATAGACCGCAAAAAAGTAAATTTACAGCCATTAAAGGAAAATTCTGCGCTAAATTATGCTGCATATTTAAGGGCAAAGGATATCTTAGATAATCCAAAGCTGTTTCATCTTAAGATAATCATTAAGTTGTTTAAGCTGGAAAGCCAATAGTTCTGTTTCTTCAAGAGCATAGAAGAAAGTTGTATAATTTAGCTTGTCGAGAGTAAAAGGTTCAACTCCTGTCCTCGGCACTAAATCCTCTAGGCCTTTTCTTCTTACACAATTCTAACTGAAAAACAACCCTAAAAGTGATATACTAGAGGCTGAAATATGGCTAGCCTGACCTTTAATCAATCAAACAATAAACCTAAGACACCGCTTAACTACTCCCAGCTTTGGGGGATGGAAGAAGGGGAAAGGGGGAGTGTCCAAGATTACATCCAAAGAAACCCTGATGATTTTTTTGTCCGGCTACAAAGGGTCCTGGAGGAAGATAAAAAAGAAGAACCACAAACTGAAATCCCTCCTGTTTTTGTAGAATCCAAATTTTCTGCCACCGGGGAGATGATCTTTCCCAAAAGTGAAATCCAGATAGAATCTGTAGAGAAAACCAAGGCAGGGATACCTCAAAGCAGTCAAGAATCCCTAAACCAGATACTGAATTCTACCTCTGAATATACCATCAAGGCTACTGAAAATGTTCTAGCCTTTACCGAAGGTATGGTTTTAGAAAGCGGTGGAGCTTTTGCTGATCTGTTTAATATGGTTACCGGCAGGGAAAAAGGCCAAGGTAAAGGCAAAGAAAAGCCTGGTGAAAATAAGAAAGGTTCAGAAAAATTAAAGCCGGAACAATTTAATTTAAGAGCTCAATCTTGGAACCAGGAACTTCAGGCAGCCCAAGCCAGAGAGTCTCAAATTATTGAAGCTAAGGAAGAGGCCAGATCGGGCATTATAGGCAGTACTGAACAGCTGGCCAAAGCTGCAGGACTCCAGTCGGGATATGAAAAGGTCAAAAATGTTTATACCAGATCCTTTATTGCTGTCAAAAAAGCTTGGGATAATGTTAAAGCTCAAAAAAACCAAAAACCAGTTTATATTGCTGGTAAAAGAGCTGCTGGTAAGGGTTCTGATATTAGGTTAGACAAGGCTGCTGAGGGGGGAAGACTTTCTAACACCGGTGGAGCAGGAGTAGGGTAAAGTAGTGGGCACTGAGGGACTTGAACCCCCGACATCTTACACGTCAAGTAAGCGCTCTACCACTGAGCTAAGTGCCCAAATTATATGTAAATGATACCATCTATTGACTCCCACCTCAAGACTGGGTATGGTATAAACAGATGGATCAAGTTACTCCTCAAATAAAGCAACACTTAAAAGCCAATATGACACTTAGTAAAAAAGAAATAATTGTTAATAATTTCTTAGGAGGACTATTTTGGGGTTTTGGATCAGTAGTTGGAGCCGGTGTAGTAGTTACCGTTATTGGATACATTCTCAATGCCTTAGGAATCTTCTCTGCAATTGGTAATTTTTTCAGTCAATTCCTTGGCCCATTTGCTATTTGACAAATACTGCCCAAATGCCTAAATTTAACCCATGGCGCAAGATCAAAAATATCTGGAAAATCTAAAGCATACTGCAGCTCATCTTTTGGCAGCTACTGTAGTAGATCTGTATCCTCAAGCCAAACCCACTATTGGTCCAGTTATTGAAAATGGCTTTTATTATGATTTTGACCTGCCTCAACCTATCTCTGAAGAAGATCTACCTAAGATTGAAAAAAAAATGGAGGAAATCTTAAAGGGTTGGAATAAGGTAGCAGGCAGAGAGGTTTCTGCTCAAGAGGCTAAAAACCTATTTAAAGATAATCCTTACAAGATTGAGCTGATTGAAGATTTAGAAAAGGAAAACCAACCAATCAGCATCTACACTGCTGGTCAATTTGAGGATTTATGCCGCGGCGGTCATGCTCAAAATCCTAAAGAGGAGATCAAAGCTTTTAAATTGCTTTCAGTAGCCGGAGCTTACTGGAGAGGGGATGAGAAAAACAAGATGCTCACTAGAATCTATGGAACAGCTTTTCCCACCCAAGAAGAGCTTGATGAATATCTCAAGATGTTGGAAGAAGCCAAAAAAAGAGACCATCGGAAAATAGGTAGAGATTTGGACCTATTTGTTTTCTCCGACCTTGTTGGCAAAGGACTTCCGCTTCTTACTCCCAAGGGCACAACCATCCGTCGTGAATTAGAGCGCTTTATTGTCGACGAAGAACTTAAAAGAGGATACCTTCATGTAGTAACCCCTCCTCTGGCTAAAGTAGATTTATACCGAGTCTCCGGACACTATCCTTACTATAAAGACACCATGTATCCTCCTATGAAAATTGATGAAGAGGAACTGATCCTTCGTCCTATGACTTGTCCTCATCATTTTATGCTATATAAATCTCGCCCCCATAGTTATAAAGAGCTGCCCTTAAAGTTTGCCGAACTTTCTCCCCAATACAGGTACGAAAAAAGCGGTGAGCTAACTGGTCTAACAAGAGTGCGGATGTTTACTTTATCAGATGCTCATATTTTTTGTACTCCAGAACAAACTAAACAGGTAATTAACGATGTCTTGGATATTATTTATGATGTTAATAAAGCTCTGGGTTTAACCAAAGGAGTTGATTACCGTTACCGTCTATCTTTGGGGGATAGGGAAGATGAAAAAAAATATTATAAGGACGATTCTGCCTGGGACAAAGCAGAGCATGTCTTAAGAGAAATTTTAACAGAAAATAAAGAACCATTTCTTGAAGCCAAAGGAGAAGCTGCCTTTTACGGACCAAAGATAGATGTCCAAGCTAAATGGGCAAATGGTAAAGAGGAGACTGCCTTTACTATTCAATACGATTTCGTAATGCCGAAGCGTTTTGGTCTTAAATATATTGACCAGGAAGGTAGAGAAAAAGAGGTTATAGTTATTCACCGCTCGTCAATTGGGGCTTTTGAACGAATTATGGCTTTCTTAATAGAAAAATATGGCGGAGCTTTTCCGGTGTGGCTGGCTCCTGTTCAGGTACAAATTATACCCATTTCTGATAAAAACTTAGGGTATGGACAAAAAATACTCGAACAACTTAAGGACTCAAACATCAGGATAGAGCTTGATAAAAGAACAGAAACGATGCAGGCTAAAATCAGAGATGCCCAGCTGCAAAAAATCCCTTATATGTTGATCATTGGCGGCAGGGAAGAGCAGTCAGGCACTGTGGCAGTTAGAACCAGAGAAGGTCAAGATCTGGGAGCTATTAAAGCAGAGGAGTTTATCAATAAAATTAAAGGGGAGATTGAATCTAAATCATAACTATGTTAAGATTGGCTAGCTACGGAGGTAGAAAAGTATAGGCAGATATTTTCGCATTAACGACAGAATTCAAGCTTTAGAGCTTCGGGTTATTGATGCTGACGGAACTCAAATTGGTATTATCAGTCGCGAACAAGCTCTGGAGAAGGCTAAGCAGCAGAACCTGGATCTGGTAGAAGTAGCGCCTAACATTCAACCCCCTGTAGCTAAAATTACTGATTTTGAAAAATTCAGGTATCAGGAGGAGAAGAAGGAACAAGCAGCCAGAAAGCATGCCAGGGATGTAGAACTGAAAGAGATCTGGCTGTCACCAAGAATTGCTCAGCATGACTTGAAAGTGAGATTGAAAAAAGCTGAAGAGTTCATTGACAGAGGAGACAGGGTAAAGTTAACTGTTAAGTTCAGGGGCAGGGAGATGGGTCATCCTGAGGCAGGTTATAATGTGGTCAATCAGGCTTTGGATTTGCTGGGTGAAAAAATTTTGGTGGAAAGAGAAACTAAATTTGAAGGCAGGAATCTAACAACGATAGTTGGACCTAACAAAAAGTGAGTGTTTTATGAGCAAAACAAAGATGAAAACTAAAAAAATACTGTCTAAGAAGGTCAAGATCAGCGGCAGCGGTAAGATCTTAAGATCCCACCAGCTAAGATCAGGACATTTAAGGCGCAAAAAAAGTAAAAGCGCCTTAAGGCGTCATGCTGTTCCCATAATAATCAATAAAAGTATTACCAAAAGCATTAAAAGAATGTTGGGTCTGTAAAAAATCATGGCACGAGTAAAACGGGGAGTTACCTCGCATAAAAAACATAAAAAACTTTTAAACCTGACCAAAGGTTACCAGGGTCATCGGAGTAAGTTAATCAGACAGGCTAAAGAGTCATCCCTTCATGCCGGGCAATATGCTTTTGCCGGCAGAAAACAAAGAAGAAGAGATATGAGAAAGCTGTGGATCACCCAGATGGGGATAGCTTTAAAACAAGAAGGAGTTTCCTATTCTAAATTTATCTCTGATTTAAATACTAAAAATATTACTTTAGATAGAAAAATCCTGGCTGAAATAGCAGTCAAGGATCTTCCTACTTTCAAAAAGATCGTTTCTGAAGTCAAGTAAACGGTAAATATTTAGTCAGCTCCCGTTTCAACTGAGCTTCATTGGTAATATCCTTATAATAGGCCAGAAAACGTAAAAATGTCCCGCTTTGAGCAACCCGAAGCTTATTTAAAACTATCTCTCCGATCTGCTCTGAGGTAATCTTTTTAGTTTTTAAAGAGACAATCTCTTTTTCAATCTCGCGGGTGATCTTATCTACTAATTTTTCTTTGCTGCCGCCTTTAAAACCAACCGCTGCCCGGTAAATTCCCGAATAAAGCTTGATATGGCTAAACATCTCGCTTTTGCCGGATTTTTTAATCACTACCAGATGCGATAAATCAGCTACCTCGTGGGTGGTAAAGATGGTACCGCAGTTTAAGCATCTCCTGCGTCGCCAAACAGCGCTATTGGCATAAGTGGGGCGAGTATTAACAATTTGTGTTGATGGTTTACAGCAAAACGGACATTCCATATCTATATGTTGACATTATTTATTACAGTAATACCTCAGCTTATCACCTCCAGTCAAGAGGCTAAAAGTAATCCTCTGTCTCTATTCTGTTATATCAATATCTAGTTTAATTTGGTAAAACCATTATATGGAAATTATTATTGATGGGCAAAAATGGGATGTAGCAGGTTATCCCGGATATCTGGGAAAACACAAAGACGCTCAGGAAGAACACTGGAATAAACGTTTTGGGGCAAATAGGTGGCAGCTTCTTTGGATGACAGCTTCAGGTGAGATCTGGGATTATCCCCGGGTTTTTTGGAGAATTTATGTTCCAGGCTATACTCATTTTTTTCAAAAACAGCCTACTTGGGCAAGATGGATCAGCCAAAACTTTGCCTATACTTATGATAAGGATTTAATAGGGAGAAAGGAAGCTTTCGACCTTCAGGCCCTTTACGGTAAGCCAGGAGTAGCTAACCAGTTCCATCATGTGGCTTTAAATGAAGCTTTGGAGTATGTTCTAGGCTTACCTTTTAAAGAAGCAATTCCTTTACAGGTTCGTGAAGGAAAAACCGGTACGAATAAAGAGGAGTGGCCTCTGGGTTGGAGGTTTAGCCCGGGGAGAATTCCTACTACCAGACCGGATCTAATCCCTCCTACCACAGTTAAAGGTTGGTGGAGAGAAGGAAGTATTGAGGATTTTTATCAAAAAGCTAAGGTATTACTAAGGAAAGTCGGTCATGAGTAAAACTCACTTGGCAATCATGAGAAGTTCCTGGGGTTTACTGCCAAAAATAGTCAGCGGAGAAAAGACTATTGAATCCAGATGGTATCAAAACCAATACCAACCTTGGAAAAAGATTGACAGTGGAGACATCATCTATTTTAAAGATAGCGGTCAACCGGTTACAGTTAAAGCTAAGGCAGGCAAAATACTGCGTTTTGATCACTTAACCCCACAAAAAGTTAAAGAAATTCTTCTTAAGTTTGGAAAAGACGACGGGTTAGATATCCAACAAGACTTTAATTTTTACTACAAAAAATTTAAAAATAAAAACTACTGCTTATTAATCTTTTTAAAAGACGTTCAAACTATTCTTCCTTTTAAGATTTCTAAGCAGGGATTTGGAGCTATGTCAGCCTGGTTGGTAGTAGACGACATTAACCAAATGAAGATAATCAAGTAAAAGCCTACTTTTTCCCCTTTAAAGATAAAGGATAAAGATACCCCAGAAAGCCTAAAGCCAAAAGTCCCAAACCCCATCTTAAGGTGTGCCCATCAAACAAAGGATAAGTAGCCAGTACCCCCAAACCTGCTCCAGTAATCAAATGAATGGTTGAATTATAAACAGCATGATTTTTTAAATAATTGTTAACTTTCTTGTCCATTTTCTCACCCCCTTAATATTTAGTTTGCCTTTTCTCAAAGAAGATGTCAAGAAAAGAAAAAAACCTCTTGCTTTTTATAAACAATTTTTTATATAGTAAATAGTCATGGATAACCCACAAACAGATGACTTAACAACAGAAGAAGTCAAAGACAATAAAACTGCCGGTGATGGTAAAGACCAAAGTCAGGCTTCTGTTTTAATTAATCTGGAACAACTAATTAAATCCCATATTTCAGGAGTAGACAGGTTAAAAGAAGAAGTTACCAAACACAAAGGGATGTTGGATGATATCTTAGCCAATGATCAAACTTACAAGGAGCATACTGAGAGGGCCAAGGAGGCTTCCAAGATCAAAGCTGCAACCCGTGCCCAGATTATGAAACAACCTCAGGTAGCAGAACTGGCAGAAAAAGTAAAAAGCATGAAGGTAGAGATAAACGAAATGGAGGATGCCTTATCTGATTATCTGAAGGAATATCAAAGGATGTCCGGGGTAAATGAGATAGAAGGGGAGGATGGGGAAGTCAGAGAGATCGTTTATGTTGCTAAGCTCATAAAGAAGTTTACCCCAGGCAAAAATTAGCTCAACTTAAAATTTTACTTTCCTTCTCCAATACCCTATAATATCATCATGTGCGAATATCAGCAATTTGAAGTAAATAATCTTAATACTACTTACCGTCCTGTTGATAATGAAGATATAAAGAGTGTCCCTAATAGGGAAGGTGGTAAAAAAGAACCCAACATCAAACTCCTACTCAATATTGAACCCTGGAAGGTTTACCTGGGGGACACATTAAGACATATCATTGCTCGACAAGAAGAGATTTTACAATTGCCTGATAGCCCGCAAAACAGATCCTTTCAAGAATTTTTGGCGAGAATCGCCAAAAATCTGGGAAATGAAATATTATATGATAGTGAGAGAACAATAAGAGTAGAAGACAGTCTATATTTTGACCCTTATGCCTCGATACTGATCAATTACATCTTTGATGACGCAGGATACTAAATATACTCCCAACCCTTCAGATATGCTAAAATCTAGGCAAGATGGAAAACAGGCTAAAAATAATTTATCAAGATTATCTTCATAAAATCCAGCAAACTAAAGATTTAAAATCTCTGGATGAAATTTTTTTGGCTCTTTTTGGCAAAAATGGGGAAATAACTTTAGCTACTAAGGAATTTCCTAAATTATCCAAGGAAGAGTTAAAAGTTGTTGCTCCTTTGCTAGCCAAGGTTAAAGCAGAGCTGGAAGAAGCTGTTACCAAAAGAAGGGAAGAGATCAAAGAAGAAGGATATCAAAAGCTGTCTGAGGAAAAGTTGGATCTTACCCCTGTAGAGTTACCCAGGGAAAAAGGCCACCTTCATGTTATCACCACTTTTGAAGAAGAAACCGTTGGCTTGTTCCAAAAATTGGGCTTTCAAAGATATGATGCTCCTCAAATTGACAGTGATGACTTTAATTTCAGCCTTTTAAATATTCCTGAGGATCACCCAGCCAGGGATCTTTGGGATACCCTTTATTTAGACAGTGAAAGGTTTGGCATTGAACCGGGCAAGCTTCTGCTTCGAACTCATACCTCTAATTCCCAGGTGAGAATTATGAGGGAACATCAGCCTCCTTTTAGAATGATGGTTTTAGGCAGATGTTTTAGATATGAAAACTTGGATGCCAGACACGAACACACCTTTGAACAGTTTGAAATTGTTTATGTAGATAAAGGTTTAAGCATGGCCAACCTTCAATATCTCTCTGAACATCTCTTGAAGGGTATTTTCGGAGAAGAGATGAAGGTTAGAATGACCCCAGGCTATTATCCTTTTGTAGAACCGGGAGCAGGAGTAGACGGACTTTGCATCTTCTGTAAAGGTAAGGGTTGTAAAGTTTGTGGGGGAGTAGGCTGGCTGGAGCTTGCCGGGGCAGGGATGATTCACCCCACGGTTTTAAAAAACGGTGGTATTGATCCCAAAATTTATTCCGGTATCGCCTGGGGCTTCGGACCATTTAGGATGTTGATGCTTAAATACGGCATTAATGATATCCGTACCTTTTTAAGCGGTAACTTGAAGGAACTTTTAAAATATGAGGGCGAAAGTAAATGAAAGTTTCTATTGGTTGGCTTCGGGAATTGGTTAAACTTAACACCTCCATAGAAAAAACGATCAGCTCAGTGGACCTTAAAACCATCGGGGTTAAAGAGGTTACAGAAAACTTTTTTGAGCTGGACATGAAGGGCTATAACCGGGCAGATCTGCTGTCACTGCGGGGTGTGGCTTATGAGGTAGCAGCTATTACCGATTCTGAGGTAACTTTTAAGGAACCTCAAGATTCAGAATTTTCCTGGGTCAAACAGAAGCTGCCGGAAACTCCGGTTAAAGTAGAAACTGAAGAGAATTGTCCTCTCTATTGTATTGCCAAAATCGAAGGACTAAAGGTCGGACACTCCTCTCCAAATTGGGTTAAAAAATTAGCAGACTCCGGCATGAGATCTGTTAACAATGTGGCTGATGTGACTAATTTAGTAATGCTGGAATATGGTCAACCCACCCATGCCTTTGACGCTGAGAGGGTAAAAGACCAAACTTTAATTGTCAGGATGGCTGACACCGGGGAAGAGTTAATTACTTTGGACAACAAAAAACGGATTCTTGAGCCTACCGATATGGTTATTGCTGACCCCCAAAAGTCTGTGGGGCTGGCTGGGGTAATGGGAGGAAAAGATTCCGAAATTTCCGATAACACAACCACCATTTTACTGGAGGCAGCTATTTTTAATCCCACTACCATCAGAAGGACTGCCGGCAGGTTTAATCTGCCCTCTGAGGCCAGTAAAAGATTCCAACATGGTTTAACTAAAGTAAGGCTTCTTCAGGCAGTAGAAGCAGCCATTAAAATGTATAAGAATTTAGGTGGGAAGCTAACTGCTATCACCATCATTGATCACTCCCAGGAACAAGCAAAGGAAATTGAAGTTTCTCACCAAAAATTAAACTCCTTGATTGGAGTTGATATCAAGCCAGATTTTGTGCAGTCTTCTTTAGAAAAACTTCACTTCCAGGTTGAAAAAGTTGGGGAAAGCTGGAAAGTTACCCCTCCTTATTGGAGACAGGATGTGGAAATTGAGGCTGATGTCATAGAAGAGGCAGCCAGAATGTATGGCTACGAAAACATTCCTCCCAAAAAGTTAACAGGTGAACTTCCCCAAAAAATAGACCAGGGCCTTTTTGAGTTTATCTCTAAACTTAAGCAAACCTTAGTAGATACAGGACTTGATGAGATCCAAACCTATTCTTTCTTTTCTACCCAAGTATTAAAAAACTTTGAGGTTCCCAAGGAAAGACTCCTCAAGGTAGCAAACCCCATGTCAGCAGAAACAGAATATTTAAGAGTCAGGATTGCTCCAAACTTAGTAGAAAAGGTTGCTGAGAACTTAAAAGCCTTTAAGGAAGTGGGGGTCTTTGAGGTAGGAAAGGTTTATCTTCCTATGGAAAGCGGTCCTTCGGAAAAGTATGTTTTATCTATTACCTTAGTTGATGAGACCACTAATCCTTTACGGAAACTTTTTAGCATCTGGCAAAAGGTAAGTGCTGATTTAGGTCTCAAAGTAACTGTAGAAGAAGGAGAACAAGACGCGCGGGAAAAGGTTGTTTTCCATCCCACCAGGTTTATCAAACTTATGGTCAATGGCCAAGATGTAGGAAGACTTGGAGAAATTCACCCCAGAATTATTAACAGGTTTGGAGTAGAAAAAAGAGTAGCTATGCTGGAAATAGCTTTAGAACAACTATAAAGCTACTGTGACACCGATAGCGGTAGAGAATTGTTGACCGTTGTTATCTTCTAAAGTAGTGGTAATGGTATGGGAACCTCTGTCTCCTTCCGGAAACTCTATATGAACAGCAAATGGTTCTGAAGTCTGGGTGGACTTAACCGCTCCGTCCACTATCCAAGTAACCTTTTTAACTCCATTAGGTGAGTTGGTTTGAGCTAAGACATCAAAAATCCGGGGAACATTAGCCCCATTACTAACATTAACAATAGAGATTGCCCCTCCACCGCCTCCTCCGGAAAATCCGGGAATACCGGAACAACCTCTGCCTGCCCCTACAAACCTGCCGTCTGCTGCCGTTAACACCCAGGTATCAATCCCTACCTGCCATTTGTCTGCTCCAGTGGGATCATTTTCCTGAAGTAAGATAACATCTCTTTCTTCTAAATCTTCACCGTCATTGGCTAACCGGTGGGGATTACTTTTACAAACCTTCTGTCTTTGATAAGCTAAAGAGGCAGATGTAGGCTCAGTCCCTTTAATAAAAAATTCCTTTCTGGTAGGGGAGCCGTCTTTGGGTTGCCCTCCCATCAAACCATCAATATCCGCATAAGACACCTCATCAGGTGTTTTGGGCTTTTCATCCCCTTTCTCCTTTAGGGCTTCAATCATAATCTTTTGCCAGATAGGGGAAGCTCCAGTCACTCCGGAAGCAATAGTGGGGTTCATTTTGGAATTATCGTTATTACCCACCCACACGCCAACAACTACCGAAGGAGTAAAACCAACTGTCCAGTTATCCCTTTTTTCATCAGTAGTTCCGGTTTTAACAGCCACAGTTTTACCCGGGACATTAAGGATGGAATTAGAACCAAAAGCAGCTGAGCGGGCTCCGTTATCAGATAAAATATTGGAGATAATAAAAGCAATTCCTTCCTCTAAGATTTTAATCCCTTCAGAATTTTGATACTCATAAAGTGTTTTGCCAGAGGTATCAGTAACTTTTAAAATAGGGGTTGGATCATGTTTAACACCGCCGCCAGCTAAAACTCCAAAAGCAGAAGTAAGATCTAAAAGCCTCACCTCCCGTCCTCCCAAAGTTAAAGACAGCCCTACATTGTTAACATTTTCCTCAGTTGGCTCCCAGGTAGAAAGACCCATCCGGTAACCCAAATCCATCACATTTTTCACCCCTACCAAAGCCAACACCTTCACAGCCGGAATATTATAAGAGTTACCTAAAGCATAACGGACCTGGGTCGGACCATGCCACTGCCCATCATAGTTAATAGGTATATAAGTAGGTAAACCCTCCCCCCCGGGAAACTCAGTTTTAACATCCATTAGTACCGAAGACGCCGTATAACCTTTTTGCATGGAGGCAGCATAGGTGATCGGTTTGGTGGCTGACCCTGGTTGACGCAGAGCCAAAACAGCGTTGTAATTACCGTCATAATCCTGAGCAAAATAATCCTTTGAACCGACCATAGCCAAAATATGGCCGGTTTGGGGGTCTAAGACCACTGCTGCTCCGTTGGTAGCATTATATTTTTCAATTTTTTTGACCTCAGCTTTAACAATCTCTTGAACCTTTTCCTGCAATTTATAATCTAAAGAGGTGGTAACCCTAAGTCCACCTTCTTCTACTACCTTTTCCCCATATTGCTCAATTAGCATCTTTTTAATATACAGCACAAAATGGGGAGCCTTAAAACCAACCTCATTTTTGGAAGTCCTATAAATTAGCTCTTCATTTTTAGCTTCCTCGACTTGCTGTTTGGTAATATAGCCGTCTTCCAGCATTCTTCTTAAAACTTCTATCTGACGGGTTTTAGACCTCTCCGGGCTGGTGCCATAAGGGGAATAAACAGAAGGTCTTTGGGGAAGTCCGGCTAAAAGCGAGCTCTCAGCCAGATCTAAATCCTTGGCATGCTTTCCAAAATATAAATTAGCTGCGGCCTCAATACCATAGGCTGTCCCTCCATAAGGGATCTCATTTAAGTACATCTCCAAAATTTGGTCTTTGCTGTAAGCCCGTTCAACTTGAACTGCTAAGATAAACTCCTTAATCTTTCTGGTAAAAGTTTGTTCATTAGAAAGCAAGGTATTTTTTACCAGCTGCTGGGTTAGGGTAGAACCTCCTCCTTCAATCTTCCTGCTTAAAATGGAGTCAGAAAAAGCCCGGGTGATACCCACCATGGAAAAGCCCTGGTGTTTATAAAAATCTTTATCCTCAATAGCGATGGTAGCTTGTCGGACATAGACGGGAATATCTTCAAAGTTAACCGGAGTGCGGTTTTGATCTTTAAAAATGTCATATAAAAGCTCCCCATTTCGGTCATAAATTTTAGTGGCAGCAGCTAAATCCCGGTTAGCAAGTTCGGAGGGGGAGGGCACTTGAACTACAAAAAAGATAATAATTAAAATAGTGAGGAGAATTCCCCCCAAAGCCATGGTTAAAATAAGGGTAGATAAAGAAGAAAAGAACCTGCTTTCCACTGAGAGTAGATGCCCATGAAGCCTTCTTAAAGTCATACACAGGTAGTATATCAGGTAGACTTCAAGCCCTCAACTTGATAAAATATATGCTGCCCGGAGGTGGCAGAGTGGCCAATTGCATCAGACTGTAAATCTGACGGGATTTCCCTTCGAAGGTTCGAATCCTTCCCTCCGGACACAGTTATCCTATAGTTTGACATCCGCTCCAAAATCGTCTATAATATGCCCCATGATAGAAAATTCAATTGAAGCTCAACTTACTAATCCAACTCATAGAGCGAAAGACATATTAAGACTGGCCGGAAGATACTTAAGGCCAGTATTTTCTGCCCTTTTATTGATTCAAACACTTGCACTTCCTGTCTGTGCTTTGGCTGAAGTAAAAAATAGCAGTCAAGAAGTATCAAATGAGTATCTTGTTGATGTCATAATCCACCGCAGTTTACCCCAACAACAAGCTGAAGATTGGGTAAAAGATGCTGTTGATAACTATTTAAATAGGCGCTTTGCTGAATCAGGAACGAGTAAAAGATTTAGAACTGATCAGATTATTCGAGATTATGATGAAAAAACAGGTTGCAGTATGCCGGGAGCAATACAAGTTTATGATAGATGTGAATTTAATGACGGAAAGATCAGGGTTTGGCTTTATCAAAAGGATTTTAGATATGGAAGTATTTTAACAGGCACTTCTGCAAACCCTGTGAGTGCTTCAGTCCAGACAGAGCTTCCCTTCACGATTTCAGTTGAGCAAGATGGTTATTTTGGCCAAAGAGTACATGGAGATCAATTACTTCATGAAGTTGGGCATGTATTTGGTATACCTGATTACTATGAGGAAGATGTAAATGCTAATTTAAACCTTGTTGCACCTGTAGGAATTATTCCATTTGCAAGAGATGTAATGCACAATAATTACCAACATCATCATTTCTCAGATACTTCAAGAAATTACATTGAAAGAGTTGATCAATTGCCAATAGGTTTTGGAGAACCTCATTGGGAAATTCAATTTACTCCAAAACAAACTATTCTCAGGATAACAGACGATGAGGATACACCACTTAACGGAGTTAAAGTTGAGTCATTTCCCCAAAGGACATCTTTTACATCTTTTAATGAACAAAACCTTACAAAAAGAACAATTCCAAATATTCCTTCTCTTACAGGGTATACTGATGAGTTGGGACAATTTAACCTGGACCCTGAGGCCGGACCTGCTGTTTTTTTGAGGGTTACTTATAATGATGAGGCACGCTATGCTGCTATCACAAGATCATATTTAAATCATCTATATTTTCAAGGATATACGGATACTGCTTTAGTTTCTGTTGTTTTTTCAACTTTACACGTACTCGGGGAAGGTAGCAACAGATACTTAACAGCGCCTGGTATATTCGTTGAATTTTAGATAGTTAGCAATCTATTTGATTTGTAAAAAAATGTTCTAATGTCATCTAGTCCAGAGGATACAAGTCCTATAGTTGACACAATAACTCATCATTTCTATTTTTATCAGGCGATTCTGAGTAGGCTGAGATACATCGGTAACACTTTTCTTTTAGAACGACCCCTATTTTTTGATTTTATCATGTTCATCTTATTCATATGACCCAATTAGGACTTCTGGCTCTTTTCGTAAGCTTCTGAAGCTATTTTGGCCATTTCTTGCTCAGTTGCACTGCCAACAAAGTTTAATCGTGCGATAAATTTATCAATAAATTCTTCTTTTGTCATAGATTTAGAAGTGTTACCGATGTGCCCTGCTCGTTCAAAAATTTGACTCCAGGAAATATTACTGATATAAGTAAATAAATGCTTTTTCTTAAATCAAAACTTCTCATTTTTCCCAAATGGGTCTGGCTGTACGGACTGCTTGGCTGGTTTTCAGCTGAAATTGTGACTGTTTCTACTCCTGTAAATAAAATAGATATTGGCACAATCGTTTTTTCCATCCCTTATTATTTACTCCAGCTGACAATTGTGGCAGATATTATTGCCCGGAAAAAACCATCTCTTTTCGGTCTTTTTCTGATTGGTCTAATCTATGGCATCCTTGAGGAGACCTTTTATATAAAAAATCCTCCTCTTTTGACACTTCTTTTAACTTTAGGCCACAGCGCTGTCACAGTTACTTTTCCATATTTATTAGTTAATTACCTTATTCCAGGTGAGAAACAGCCGTTTTTAGGCAAAAAAGGCTATATCCTGATAATTTTTTGTCTAGCAGCTCTTTATGCCGGAATGGCCATGTTTCTTCCCTTTACAAACATTGCTTCCCTGCTCCTGGGTATTATATTAACCATTATTCTGCTGGTAATAATCAAACTCTTCTGGAAAAAACAACCTAAATCAGGCAAAGGAGCAGGTTTTTCCATAAAGGAAAAGCTTGCCGTTATTTTTGTTGCACTCTTAGCTACTATTTCCAGCCAGCAAAATTATTTGGGAGTAATCATTATCTTCCTTTGGTTCATACTTAGGCAAAAAACAGCTAATTCCAAAGATATCTATTTTGTGACCATATTGTTTTTAATATTTCACTTTCTAGGATCAATATTTAATAAAAGCGCTGACCCGGCAAATTTATGGTTAAATTATCAAATTTCTTTTACTGTTGGACTACTCATACTTTTCCTGCTGTGGAGAAAAAGAAATTTTTTACAAAGTAACATACTACATTTCAACTGACATTATTTCATACTCTTAGCACCATCAGAAGCACTTTGGACAACTATAGTTGAATCTCTAAAAACATTGGGGCCAGAATAGAATGCTTCTGCGTCAGGATTATCTCTGAAGAAAGATGCAAAATCATGTTTTTCCCTAATTTGAACACCTTGTTTCTTCAGAAATTCTTCTCCTGACTTGTCCAGATTAGTGCTACAGTGATAAAGTTTTCAACAATTGCCGGATTTCTGCTGTTAGGTCAGACCGGATAATGATCTCATCATTAGTCAGGGTATTGAGAATCCTTGCGTCAGTAATCTGCTTCAGCAATTTAATAATTGCTTTGCTTGATTTTCCAGTTTTTAATTCCATGTACTCACACACGGCAAGTGCCATGAAACAGATGAGGATATGTGCTTCAATTGTTTGTTTTCTGAAATGGTAAATTGGCCGTATCTTTAGATCGCTCTTGGCAATCCTGAAGGCTTTTTCTCAATCTCCTTTTTCATGGAACAGGTAGCAGCAATATTCCGGTAAAAGTTAGCTCTTTGATGCCTGATGCCAAAGAGTTCCGAAAGGAGTTCTAATGACTCCAGCTTGGATGCGGGTTGGAGAATACGTATGAGAACAAGGTCAAGGAAAAGCTGAATGCTCCCGAGCCAGATACAATAGAAATGTTCTTATCTGATCCCCAGGAAAATGTGGAAGCGATGGCCATAGATAATGCTTCCGGTAGCGAAACCGAAGATCTACTGAATATCTTAGAACCCCGGGAAAGACAGGTTATAGAATTAAGGTTTGGACTTTCTGATCAGGGATATGTACATACTCTAAAAGATACAGGAAAGGCCTTAGGCGTTACCAGGGAAAGAGCCAGACAAATTGAAGCTGAGGCTCTCAGAAAATTAAGACAACGGCCAGAGGTAAGAGAAAGATTCCGGGCTCTCTTTTCAGACTAGTGAATGTGGTGTCTTCTTTTGACCTTCAGTTGAGCTAAAGCCTTTTCTACAGTTGCCAGGGAGACAGCATATTCTTCATCAGTTAATGTTTGTTCCAAGGCTGCCTCAGCCCTCTTTTTAGCTTCCTCCACAGCTTTTTCATCAATCTCTTCTGGTTTTTCTGCCAGATCGGTAGCAATAATCAAGGTATTATTAACCATCTGCAACAGTCCTGAACCCGTAACCATATAACTAACCTTATCGCCAATTTTAATCCTTAGCTCCCCAGGAATAATTTGAGTCATTAAATTTACATGGTGAGGAAGCAGGCCTATCTCTCCATCTGGAGTTGTTACAGTTACCATATCCACATCACCATCATAAATCTCTTTTTCCGGGGTAACAATTTTTAAATGTAGTTGACTCATCGGACAAATAATTCTATGCTTTTTATAGATAACTTTCAAGGCTAAATATGGATGATATAACTGAAGGGGAAAACGCGCTACCTAAAGCAGATGATAACCCCTACACCGCTCCTCTAACCAAAAAAACTTTATTGGAAAGACTACATCAAGATAAGTTAAGAATACTGGAACAAGAGGGAATCCCAAACTCAGAGAGAAAACCTAAAAATATGGCAAATCTTGCTACAAGAAAAATTTCCCGGAGAGCGGTAGTAACACTAGGTGGGGTTGGTTTGGCAGCGTTAGGCTTAAGGATTTGGAAGGGGGAAGATATGTTCAATATATTAGCTGGCAACAGTTCTCAAAAAACAGAGAATAATCTGGACCAGGGTCTAATACATAACCCAGAGGTTCCTCAAGCTCCTGAAGCACCTAAAATAGCGGAATATCTAATTGAAGATTACAAATTACTTAATGAGATATTAGCTCAACCTATTGATTATCCGGAACCTAAACCAGACAAAGAATTTAAACTCTCTAAAAGACAAACAAAGGAAAAAGAATATATAGATAGATGCTTAGCACCTGACAGTGATCCTAAAAAGAAGTTAGAAAGAATAGACCGAGGATTTATGGTAATAGGAGATTACAAGTTAAGAATCCAGCTTCTGAAAGAACGATTTAAGCTTAGACAAGAAGGTAATAGTGGACTTAGGAAGATAACAGAAGAAGAAATTACTTGGGCTAAAAGCAGAATAAAAGAGGATTTTAGTGAAGGAATTCATCCAGAAGTCTTAGCTATCTGTACTGATGCCTACTTTCAAACAAGGGAGTTACTGTTTAAATTAAAGGCAGAGAAAGGTGATAAATTTTTAAGATTTATGAGACCAGATTTATACCTTTTGAAAGAAAAAGGTGATTTAACTCCTGAATTGGAAGCTAAATTAGATAACTTAAGCGTCGACGATATATTAATGAATCCAGGGGGAATGGCAGAGCTAGTTTGTCAGGAAACTGATCCTAAAATTCCTCCTGATAAAGATAATTCTGGAAAAATAATCAAAAAATATCAACGCAAGGGTTTTGCTCATATCGGTCATGTAGCTGCTAAACCGCAGCTAAAAACTAATGTTGAAAAAGAAACTGAAAAACAAGCAGCTGAGAGAGTTAAACAAGAAGCCAGCCTAACAGAAATTATAGGAATAATTTCCAAAGACACAAAAATCCAAACCGGACCAGGGGAATACATTATGCTCCAATATAATGAACACCGAGTTCCGGGTTCTATAGCAGGGGAAGGAGACATCAGAGCCGGAGCCTTAGGGTTACAATTTATGCCAGCTACTGCTTTATCAGAATATAATTTTAACAAAGAAAACTTCAATATAGGATTTAATCCTTTTGGACTGGAAGCTGTGGTTGGAGCTTATATTATGCTTTCTCGTGGTATGATCTCTGTAGATCAAGATACTGGCAAGAAGGCATATCTTCGATTTGGTTACCTAAAAGGTGAATACCCAAGAAAAGGACAGGAAGATCTGGGAAAATCGTTAAGACATGATGCTATTGAGAGGTGGAACCCACATGATTTTGAAATCAAACAAGTCTTAAAAGCAGCTGATGATTACTACGATAAAGTTATCGGACCGAGGGTTTTTGAAGGTAAAATTGTGCCAATGTATGAAAATAGACCAATAGTTTCTAGAAGATCTTGAGAAAAAGATACTTTTTATTGTAATATCAATAAGTTATGTCGGACCATAGCCCTGATGCAACTATAATTACCTGTATTGATTTTAGGTTTCAACCCTTTATTAATAAGTGGGTAGATGAAAACTTTCAACCCAGAACTTATGATAGGGTAGCTTGGGCTGGGGGAATTAAAGACCAGGAAGTATTTTAAAGCAAATAGAGATTTCCCACCGTTTGCACCATATTCGAAGGGTTCTCTTTATCAACCATGAAGATTGTGGAGCCTATGGGGAGGAAGGAACTCATGAAAGACATCAAGAAGATCTTCAAAATGCTGCCTCAAAAATCAAAGAACAATTCCCAGATCTAGAAGTAGAAACTTATTACCTCCACCTTGATGGAACCTTTGAAAAAACCTCTTAACTGTTTAATCTCCGATATAGATTTGTTATTTTAAGCTGAAAATGGTATCATTTTAAGACCGCAAAAGCGGTTTTTTTGTGCTTTAGAGAAATACAATATATGTCAGAAAATAATATTAGGAATGTAGCGATTATTGCTCACGTTGATCATGGTAAAACCACTTTGGTGGATGCCTTGCTTCGCCAATCCAAGACTAAACTGGGTAAAGAATTTAGTGAAGAAAGTACCCTTATTATGGATAGTAATGACTTGGAAAAAGAAAGGGGAATTACCATATTTTCCAAAAATGCTTCTGTTGACTGGAACGGCACCAAAATCAACATTATTGATACTCCAGGCCATGCCGATTTTGGCGGAGAAGTAGAAAGGGTCTTAAAAATGGCAGATGGTTGTTTACTGTTGGTTGATGCCAAAGAAGGCCCAATGCCTCAAACCAAATTTGTTTTAAAAAGAGCTTTACAGTTAGGACATAAGATCATTGTGGTTATTAACAAGATTGACAAACCAGATGTTAGAATCCAACATGTTATCAATAAAACCTTTGACCTGTTTTTAGAACTTGGGGCAGATGAGCAGTCAGCCTATTTTCCTGTCATCTATTGTTCCAGCAAACTTGGTAAAGCAGGACTGGAACCGGACCTTCAAAAGATGACAGATATAACTCCTATTTTTGATGCTATCTTGGAAATTATTCCAGCACCTTTGGGAAACTGCAACCAACCTTTACAGATGTTAGTAACTTCCATCAGTGGGGATAATTTTAAAGGTAGAATTGCTGCAGGCAGGATCATAAACGGCCAATTAAAAACAGGACAAGATATTATGCATATAAATAGAGCTGGGGAGATAAAAAAATACCGTTTAACCTCCCTGATGACTTTTCAGGGACTTCAAAGAGTGGATAGCAAAGAAGCCCAAGCAGGAGATATCGTGGCCATTTCAGGAATCCCTGAAATTACTATCGGTGAAACAATCGCTGATGTTTCTAACCCTCAAAGATTACCGCTTTTGGATATTGAAGAACCCACCGTTAGGATGACTTTTAGCGTTAATACCTCTCCCTTTGCCGGGCGTGAGGGTGAATTTAAAACCTCCAGACAGATTCAGGAAAGGCTGTATAAAGAGTTAGAAACTGATGTTGCTTTAAGAGTGGAAGATTTGAATGGAAGCTGGATAGTCTCTGGTCGGGGAGAGCTGCACTTGGCTATATTAATTGAAAGAATGAGACGGGAGGGATTCGAATTCCAAGTTTCCAGACCACAAGTTATTGAAAAGAAAACAGAAGAAGACATCTTTACACCTTATGAAACGGTTTATCTAGAAGTACCTGAAGAATACTCAGGAGTAGTCATGCAAAAAATGGGGCTTCGCCATGGCCAGCTGCAAGATATGAACACTGAAGAAGGAATTGTAATTATGGAGTTTATTATTGCTACCAAAGAGCTTTTAGGTTATAGAAGTGAGTTTGTCTCTGATACTCATGGCTTAGGTATAATTAACACTTCGTTTTTAGAATATAGAAAAGATCCTGGTAATATATATCTTAGAGACAGAGGGTCACTAATAGCCCATGAAAACGGTGTAACTAAACTTTATGGTCTAATTTCTGCTCAGGATAGGGGGGAGTTATTTATTGGTCCGGCAATTCCTGTTTACTCGGGGCAAGTAATCGGTCAAAATTCCCGGGCTGATGATATTAGAGTCAATGTCTGTAAAGAAAAACAATTAACTAACCACCGGTCTGCCGGTGAAGGAGTCTCTGAACACTTTAACACTCCCAAAGTTGTCAGTTTAGAAAATGCCTTGGAATATATTGATGACAGTGAGTTGGTGGAAGTAACGCCCAAAAATATCAGGATCAGAAAAATTAACTTAAACGCCCGTTATTAGAATACTGTTGATAGCTTGATTGTTCTATGAAAGTTAAAGCAGTACCTTTTTTATCAGCTCTACCGGTTCTGCCAATCCGATGAATATAATCCTCATAAGTATCCGGTAAATCATAATTAATAACATGGGTAACATTATTAATATCTAAACCTCTGGAAGCTACATCTGTAGCTAAAAGTATTTGGATTTCATTTCTTTTAAAACTTTCTAAAGTTCTTTGTCTTTGTCCCTGTTTTTTATTGCCATGAATAGCTCCCACTCTAAAACCTCTAAACTCTAATTCTTTATTTAATTTTTCCACACCATGCTTGGTCTTGCCAAAAACTAACACCTTATCAAAACCATCCCGAGTCAAAAGATCATGAAGTAGATCTATTTTTTTGTCATTACTTCTTACCCTTACCACATCCTGGTCAATATTGTGTGCTGATTCTTGACGTTTTATAGAAACTGTCACCGGATTGGTCACAAAATTTCTTAATATTTCCTGAATTTTGGGTGAAATAGTGGCTGAAAAAAACAGTGATTGGCGTTCCCTTGGCAGTAGTGAAATAAAATACTTAACATCATTAATAAAACCAATATCAACCATTAAATCAACTTCATCTAAAACAATAGTTGTAGAATCCTCTAAAAACAGGACTCTTTTTTGAACTAAATCTTTTAATCTTCCCGGTGTTCCTATCACTACATGTGGGTTGCGCCTCAAATCCTTAATCTGGCGGTTGATATTTTTACCGCCAATAATCAAGGTAGAATAAACATTCATATCTTTTGTAAAAGCATAAAATTCATCGTCAATTTGCAGGGCTAACTCACGGGTAGGAACTATAATTAAAGCTTTTTTTGAGCGGTCTTGGTAAATTTTATTAATTAAAGGAATTAAAAAGGCGGCTGTTTTACCGGTACCGGTGTCGGCTAAACCGATTAAATCCCGTCCCTGTAAAATAGGTTCGATAGCTTGGTCTTGTATGGGAGTAGGTTGGGTATAACCACGGTAGGCAATATTTTGCTTTAAAACTTCAGCAATAGGAAAATCGGCAAACTTATGTTGGGGAACAAAATCTTCCATTGGGGAGAGTTCTTGAGGTTTAGATATAAACATCCTTTCATCTTTCCCTAACAATTTAGATTCATTGTGTCTTCCGGGATTATTAAAACGAAAATTCCGGCGATTACTGGAAAATTTTTGAGGACCATGAAAATGCCCACCGTTAGATGGCCTGTTAAAAGAACTGTTTCGAAAATTTCTTGATTTTTGATACATAACTAGATCCTTCTTCATCCTAACTTAAGAGGATGAAGAAGAAACATATATAAAAATTAGTGAAAAAGAAGTGCTAAAAAATCTTAGGAGCTACTATCAAAAATATAATCCCGCTAACTTTTTAGCATTCCGCGTAAAACTTGCAGTAATTTGAAGGGAAGAATTGTCGTATAGCTCAAATTCTAATTCAACTAAAATCTAGTATATCATAAAGGAAATGTAAAGTCAAATCCTATAGGATTTTTGATATCCAACACTACTGGTTAGTAAAGTTTCCCGGAGAATTTATCTTTCTCCAGTTGTGGCGAATACTCTCTCTAACCCGATGTTCTATAATCGTTGTTAATTGATAATCCATCTTCCTTGCCATCAAACTACCGCAACGGGTATAAGGGGTACTTTTAAGTGCTCCCTGCTGGCAATCAGCTGTAAAAAGTGATTTATCAACCATCTCAAGCATCCATTCTTTTAATTCCATTCCATAAAAGTCATTAGCCTCTTTTAAACCATACCTTCTACAAATTTCTTTAAGGTCATCCCAGGAGATAACCTTACGAGCTGCTTCCACTTTTTTCACCTCATCATAAACAGCATCCAAAGGACAACCATTTCCACAACAAAGATTGCCTTCTCTATGGGCTGCTACCTCTATATTACCCGAATGCAGATCTCTTTCCATATATTTATCAATGGGACTTACTAAACAGCTAGTTGGTCAATAGTCCCAATCATGTAGAAGGCTTGTTCTGACTTATCATCATGTTTTCCATCTAAAATCTCTTTAAAACCTCTGACTGTTTCTTTAATAGATACATACTGGCCTGATCTTCCGGAGAAAGCCTCAGCTACAAAAAAAGGTTGGGTCAAAAACCTTTGGATCTTCCTGGCTCTGGACACTGTTAATTTATCCTCCGCAGATAGCTCTTCCATTCCTAAGATAGCAATAATATCCTGCAGCTCTTTATACCTTTGTAAAACTTTTTGCACAGCTACTGCCACCTCATAATGTTCCTGACCCACAATCTCGGCAGTTAAAGCCCGGGAGTTGGAAGAGAGGGGATCAACAGCTGGGTAAAGACCTTGTTCTGTTAAGCCTCGGTCCAAAGCAATGGTAGAATCAAGGTGGGCAAAAGTAGTGGCCGGGGCCGGATCAGTGTAATCATCAGCCGGGACATAAACTGCCTGTACTGAGGTGATAGAACCCTTCTTAGTAGAGGTGATCCTTTCCTGCAAGGCTCCCATCTCGGTAGCCAAAGTAGGCTGATAACCTACAGCAGAAGGGATCCTACCTAAAAGTGCTGAAACCTCAGAACCAGCTTGAGAAAACCTGAAGATGTTATCAATAAACAATAAAACATCTTTTCCTTCCTCATCCCTAAAGTACTCTGCCATAGTTAAGCCACTCAAAGCCACCCTCAGCCTGGCTCCCGGAGGTTCATTCATCTGGCCAAAAACCATGGCTGTTTTATCAATCACTCCTGAAGCTTTCATCTCATGGTAAAGATCATTTCCTTCCCGAGTTCTTTCACCCACTCCGGCAAAAATAGAGTAGCCTCCGTGTTCGGCAGCGATATTTCTAATAAGCTCCTGAATTAAAACTGTTTTTCCTACACCTGCTCCTCCAAAAAGCCCTACTTTTCCGCCTTTGACAAATGGGGCAATTAAATCAATAACTTTAATGCCAGTTTCAAAAATTTCTGAGGCAGTGCTTTGCTCAGCAAAAGCTGGAGCTAATCTATGAATAGGTAAACTCTTTTTTGATTTAACGGGAGCTTGTCCATCAACATTATCTCCCAAGACATTAAATAATCTGCCTAAAACTTCTTTACCAACAGGCACAGAGATAGGAGCGCCGGTGTCGAAGGCTTCCATACCTCTTTTGAGTCCATCAGTAGGGGACATCGCTACAGTTCGCACTGTACCATCACCAAGATGCTGCTGAACCTCCAAGACTATCTTTACTTTAGCAGAGGCTTCACCATTTACTTTACCATTACCTTTACTTTTCTTCTCAGTCGACCCTAAAGTTGCCTCTACTAAAACAGCACTGTAGAGTACCGGAGTTTCCCCCCTCTTAAATTGTAAATCCACCACCGGACCGATAATTTGTGCAATTGTTCCCTTGTTCACGTTTTTAATTCACCTTTTCTTCACTCCAGCGCAGCTGCCGCCGATGTTATCTCCAACAGCTCTTTGGTGATAGCATCCTGGCGCATCTGATTATAGGTTAACTGTAAATCTACCACCAGCTCTTTAGCATTATCTGTGGCATTTTGCATAGCCATCATTCTGGCTGAATGTTCCGAAGCTCTCATCTCCAACAAGGCCTGGTAAATTTGGGTATCAATAAAATGGGTTAAAGCAAAATCAAGAACTTGATCGGGAGTAGGTTCAAAGAGAATTTCCCCACTAATTGATTTTTTCTCTTCAGTCTCTTGGCCTTTTAGTACCTCATTTAAGTAATCCTTATCAATTGGTAAAACCTTAACCAGTCTTGGCTCCTGCCTTAATGTAGAAAGAAAATGGGGGTAAAGCAGGTAGACTTCTCCCACCTCCTCATTTAAAAAAGTAGAGATTAATAACTTTCTCAAACTGGCAGCTTTTTGGAACTCAATATGTTCCAAACTTTCAAAATCAGCATAGAGGTTTTTCCCTGTCCTGACAATAAAATCCCGTCCTTTTTTACCTATGGTGTAAAAAACTACATCCTTGTCAAAAAACAGCTCATTGCTTTGAATGAAACGGAAAAGGTTAGTGTTTAAGGCCCCGCAAAGGCCCTTATCGGTTGATAAAATCATCACCCCCACCTTATCCAAACTATTACTGTTTAAAAGCTGATGGTTCTCCGATTTCACCTTACCGGATAAGGAGACAAGGACAGAAAGAAAAGTCTCGGTATATGGCCTGGATGAGAGGGCTTGATTTTGAGCCTTTCTCATCTTGATGGCCGAAACCATCTGCATGGCCTTAGTAATTTGGCTGGTGTTTTTAATAGACTTGATGCGTCTGCGCAAATCTCTGGTACTAGCCATAGGGGTTAGGGTTTAATAAAACCTCCCAACACTTTCTTCACTGTCTTTTCTAATAGAGAAGTTAAACCGTCATTTAACTCCCGCTTACTCACTATTTCCTCTAACAGTTTTTTCCCGTTTAATCTAAGATCTGATAAAAACTTTTCCTCAAACTCTTTAACCTGCTCAACTGCCAATGAGTCAAGATATCCCTGAGTCGCTGCCCAAAGAATAGCTATTTGCTGCTCAACAGGTACTGGATTATATGGAGGCTGCTTCAAAATTTCCGTAATTCTTCTTCCTCTTTCTATTTGAGCTTTGGTAGAAGCATCCAGGTCCGAGGAAAATTGGGCAAAAGCCGCTAATTCTCTAAATTGAGCTAAATCAAGCTTTAACTTTCCAGCTACTGACTTCATGGCCTTAACTTGGGCTGCTCCGCCTACTCGGGAAACAGAAAGTCCAACGTTTAAAGCCGGTCTCACTCCCGAGTAAAAAAGATCAGATTCAAGATAAATTTGGCCATCAGTGATAGAGATAACGTTGGTAGGAATATAGGCCGAAACATCACCGGCTTGGGTTTCAATGATTGGCAAAGCCGTGAGAGACCCTCCGCCATATTCTTCTGACATCCGTGCCGACCTTTCAAGCAGACGGGAGTGGAGATAAAAAACGTCTCCGGGATAAGCTTCACGTCCGGACGGTCTTCTTAAAAGCAGGGAAACTTGCCGGTAAGCCCAAGCATGCTTGGAAAGATCATCATAGATAATAAGTGCGTCTTTGCCCAGGTCCATAAAATACTCACCCATAGCTGTACCGGAGTAGGGAGCCAAATATTGCATGGAGGCTGGATCGGAAGCAGAGGCTACCACCACGATGGTATGATCCATCGCCTCATTCTCTTCCAGTTTAGCTACCAGTTGGGCAACCTTAGACTGCTTTTGACCAATGGCCACATAAATACAGATAACATCTTTTTGACTGATGACGGTATCAACAGCAATAGTAGTTTTACCGGTATTCCGATCACCAATAATAAGCTCTCTTTGGCCTCGTCCAATAGGAATTAAAGCATCGATAGCCTTGATCCCTGTTTGTAGAGGAACAGAAACTGATTTTCTGGTAATTACCCCTGGAGCAACTTTTTCTACCGGGTAAGAAAGTTTGGACTTAACCGGACCTTTGCCGTCTAAAGGATTACCCAAGGCATCAACTACCCTTCCAATCAATTCTTCACCTACCGGAACCTGAAGGAGCCTGCCCGTAGTTTTTACCTCATCACCTTCTTTAACTTTAGTAAAGTCTCCTAAAATAATTGCTCCTACGCTATACTGCTCCAAATTTAAAGCTAAACCAAACACTCCACCTGGAAACTCAATTAGTTCAGACATCTGAACATTAGACAAGCCTTCAATCCTGGCAATTCCATCTCCCACTTCTACCACTGTACCCACATTTTCTACCACTGCAGCGGTTTTTAGCTGTTTAATTTGATTCTCGATTTCAGTAATTAAATTATTCATTCTCAGTCTCTAATTGCTTCCTGCAATTTAACTATCTTTTTACCAACACTGTCATCATAAACAACATCGCCAATTTTAACCCGTAACCTTCCTAAAAGTGAAGGGTTAACACTAGTTACCACATCATTTACCGGATAATTTAGTCCCATTTGTTTAGAGATCTTATCTACTTGATCACCAGTCAGCGGTATAGTGCTCCAAATTTGGAGAGTCCTCTTTTCCACACCGCGTCTTAAACCCAAAAGATAAGCTTCTAAAGCAATAATTGCCTTTGAGAGCGGTAATTGTTTTAAAATTGTGACACACTTTTGTACTTTTTCTTCCACTAAATTACCCTTATTATCAAAACTCATTTCAACTAACTTCTCAACTAACTTTTTTAGTTGTTTATCTTTTTTCATGATTTAATTTAACTCTCTAACTGCTTTATAGACTTTTTAATCAGCTCTTTTTGATCTTTCTCGGTCACCACTTTACCAGTTACTTTCTCAAGTGCTACCATCACCAAACCGGCTAACTCACCCTTTATGTCTTGATACAACTTTTCTCTTTCCAGCTTAAGAGACTGCTGGGACCTTTCTATCATCTTAGAAATATCCTTTTGAGCTTTTTCATGAGCTTGGGCAATAATTCTGTCAGCCGAGGTAGTCGCTTCCCCAATGATCGTCTCCGCTTCTTTAGAAGCTTTTCTTAAAGCCTCCTCACGTTCTTTAGAAACTGCCTCAAGTCTTTTCTCAATTTCCTCAGCGTTTTTTAAACTCTGAACAATTTTCTGTTTCCGCTGCTCTAAAGCCTTCAAGATCGGTTTATATAAAAACCTCTTTAAGATAAAAAGCAGTAACAGAAAATTTACTACCTGTGCTATCAATAAAACTGGTTTAACACCAAACTCATTTAAAATCTCCATAATTAAAGTCATCAGCTATCCCGATTAAATCGGGATAGCTGATGACTGACTACTTAGTAAACGCAATCACTAAGGCATAAATGGCAATAGCTTCGGCAAAAGCCATTCCTAAAAGCATGGCGGGAAGAATTTTACTCTGGGCATCAGGATTTCTCCCAATAGCTTCCATAGCCTTCATCCCAATCAAGCCAATACCCAGTCCGGGCCCTAAAGCTCCTAAACCAATAGCTAAAGCTGAAGCAAGTCCTTCAGGCATACAATAATCTCCTTTCTTTTTGTTTAAATACTTTCTTCAATAATTCTTTCCTTAATGCCCGGGTTTTTCAGATAACAAAGCCATAAAGACAAGCGTCAGCATCATAAATACTGCCGCTTGGATAAAACCAACAATTATTTCTAAAAAATAAAAGGGGAGAGGAACAACAAAAGCAAAAATCCCCGCAATTGTTGCCAAAACAATTTCTCCAGCAAATATATTACCAAATAACCTGAAAGAAAGCGAGATGAGTTTAGTAAATTCTCCCACCAACTCCAATATTCCCACAAATAAAAATATAGGGTTTAGGCTAAACCACTTTTTTAAATACTGCCAAATTCCTAAATATTTGAGGGCAAAAAAGTGGGTGGCTACAGCTGAAATTGCAGCCAAAGCCAGGGTAGTATTTAAGTCGGCATTAATTGAACGAAGAAGGGGCACAAAAACCTGTTTCCCTTCATGAACTTCTTTAAAGCCAACAGTCCCAAAACCTGGGAGAAGTCCTAGCCAGTTAGCGGTAATAATAAACAGGAAAAAAGTCATCACAAAAGGGAAAAAGATTTTAGCTCTAGAATGGGCAATCTCTTCGCTTAAGTTATAAATCGCTTCGATTATAAATTCCCAAAAATTTTGTAAAGAAGAAGGTATGGGGGTAATTTTCCGGGAAGATATTACAGCCAGGGCAGAAAGAATCCCGGTAGTGGCTAAAGTTACTAAAAGGGAATTAGTAATCGGGAAAGAACCGATATGTCCAATAGTTTCTGCAGCAATCTCAATATCCATAACAGCACATTTTACCTGAAGCCATAAAAGACAGTCAAGAGAAGTAATGTTTTCAAAAAGAGGGAAATTTCTAAAATAGTTTATGTTATAGTGATTGACTATAAGCTGAAAAAATGTTATTATTCGTTGTTCAGTCTTCTTCTGCCCGGCTGAAGTTAAAAAAGAAAGGAGGAGGATATCATGTATCAGAGTACAACAGGACAAATTTTAGGTGCCTCTGTGGCTTTAGCTGGCGGTGCAGCTGTCTTACCAAATACCGGTAATGAACCCCTAACCATGGTTTTATCTTTTGCATCCATAGCTACTGGTTCTATTGTTTTAATTAGTTTTATAGTGACTCGAGTATTAAAAAGAGTCATATAGAAAAATGATCAATTTAAATAGAACCTCGCTTATTCTCAAGCTCTTACCGGCCTATCTATTAGTAGTTTTAATGATAGGCTATTTTGTTATTCAAACAAGAAGTTTTTGGGGGGGAAGGCAGTCTCAGATAAACGAAAGGCTGGGATTTTTATCTTTATCAGAGAGTCGGAAGCCTTCTCTACCCCAAACAAACTATTTACTAGGGGACCCTTCAGCGATAGAGGTGCCTGCGGTAGGAATAAAGGCCAATATTAAACCCGGAAAATATAATCTTAACACTAAAGTTTGGGATATTTCTCCGGTTGATGCCTATTTTGCCGAAGTGACTTCCCGGCCAAATAATTTCTCCGGTAATACCTTAATTTATGCCCACAACACGGATAATTTATTCGGATCCTTAAAAAGGATAAAGATAGGAGATAAAGTTTTAATTTATACCAAGAATAATTTGATTTTTGAATATAGATACAGAGAATATGAGGAAGTCGCACCGGAAAACATGGAAATTTTTCGTTATCAAGGTAAACCCCAGCTGACTTTAATGACTTGCAGCGGGTTTTTAAACAGTAAACGAAGGTTGATGTATTTCGACTTTTTAAAAGTCATATGAAAATATTATCTTTTATTAGCTATCTAATTGTTTTTTTGGGTATTGTTAATCTGTTGAGAATGATGATCTTTCTTATCGGCTCTGATATTTATGGGCTTAAAAAACATCTTGCTCAAAAAAAATCTACCCAAAGCAAAAAGAAGCTCTATAAGCCGTTACTTAGCGTCGTTATTCCCGCCCATAATGAAGAAAAAACGATTATCCGCTGCCTCAGCTCTGTGGCTTCTAATAACTATCCTCAAAGTAAACTGCAAATTATTGTGATTGATGACGGATCAGTTGACCATACCCCTAATTTGGTTAGAAAATTTAAAGAAAAAAACAAGCTTTTGAATTTACAGTTAATTAGACAAAAAAATTCCGGTAAGGCTAATGCTTTAAATAAGGGGATAAAAAACTATACTAAAGGATCACTGGTAATGTGCCTTGATGGTGATTCTTATTTAGAAAAAAATGCTTTGACTTACGCTGCCCAATATTTTGAAGATCAAAAAGTCGCAGCCTTATCTTCTAATGTCAAAATTATCGATGATAACAGCTTGATAAACTTAATTCAAAAATTTGAATATTTAATCTGCTACCAAATGAAGAGAGCTCAAACTACTTTTAACATTGAATATATTATCGGCGGAATCGGTTCAGTATTTAGAAAAAGCATTTTAAAAAAGGTTGGGTTTTACGATCACGACACCGTTACTGAAGATATTGATTTAACCATGAAAATCTTACAAAAAGGCAATAAACACTACCGGGTAATTTATGGAGCTGATGTAATAGCCTATACTGAAAGTTGTCAAACAATAGGCGCCCTGATTAAACAGCGTTATCGTTGGAAATGGGGAAGAAGTCAGACATTTTTCAAAAATAAAAATATGTTTTTTAATTCTGATCAAAAATATAGCCGGCTTTTGACCTATTTTTATTTACCATTTGCGATCTTTTGTGATTTTGCCTTCTTTTTAGAACCGTTTTTGGCAGGCTATATTCTGCTGGTAATCCTTATTTTTAAAGACACTTTTACCTTTATCTCAGCTTATACTGTTATCTCTGCCTATATCGGCATAAATATTCTAGCTGAAGAAACATTAGGGAAAAAAGACAAAATCAAATTATTGTTAATTTCTCCCACCATGTATATCTTTTTCTATTTATTAAGTTTTGTAGAATATGTGGCTTTAATCAAAGCTTTAATCAATTTACCTAAACTTTCCCAAAGCATTAACCAAAAGCGTTGCTTTTGGCAGCATGTAGACAGAAAAGGCATCAGCGTTGATTTTACGGTTTGAAGCCTTCGTAAGCAAAGAAGTTGCCGTTTTGAGCCACACAAACAAAGGGGGTATCTTTCCTCATATTGGCAGCATGGCCGGAGGAATTAATCCACAAAGTAACCACTTTCTGGTAATCAGAAATTTTGGCCAGGTTTTCTATTACTACACTATAACTGGGGTAGGGGAGAGTCTTACTACTCAACCTATTGCTAAAGCCGTCATGGTTAAAAGCTGAAGAGATTTCTTGGGCTCTTATAGCTGCAAAATCACAAGTATAAGAATCAGTTTTAACTTCAGATAATCCTTGGGATCTTCTATAGTTATTAATCTCCTGCATCAGGTAATCTTGGACAGAAGAACCAGAGGTTAGTGGAGGAGGGGGAGAAGTAGGTTTAGGAGTGGGGGAGGAGGTAGGTTTTACAGTAGGAGTAGGGGTCACCGTTGCAGTTGGGGTAGAGATAACTTCAAAGGTAATATCGTACACAGGCTCAGAGGCAGTTGTTAAAATAATCTTTGGTTTAGGAGGAGGAGTAGAAGCCGGTTTAATTATCAGGCCGGATAGATGGCTGAAAAACCCTAAAGGCAATAAAAGTGTGGCTAATATGGCAGACGTAAAAGTCACAGACTTTGAATATAGAAAGATTTAAAAACTTTGTCAACTAAAAATTTTGAGGCTAATTTTGCAAATTTAAACCTTGTAAAGACAAACTCAACCATCAAATTATTTTTGACTGTTTTTGATATCTTTTGTACTAATTACTGGTAACCTTTGGCTTGAAGTTTAAAAAGGGTGGCATACTGGCCGTCAACCTTCATCAGATCACTGTGGCTGCCAGATTCCACAATTTTACCATTATCTATGACATAAATTTTGTCAGCATTTCTGACAGTGGAAAACCGGTGAGAGATGATAATGACTGTTTTATCGTGAGACAACCTTTCCACCCTGTTAAAAATTTCTGATTCAGCTTTGGCATCAATTGAAGCGGTAGGTTCATCCAAAACCAAAACTGGAGCATTTCTTAAGAATGCCCGTGCTAAAGCAATCTTCTGCCACTGCCCAATAGACAAATCAACTCCACCTTCAAATGTTTTTCCTAGCATCTGCTGATATCCTTGGTCTAACTTTTGGATCATTGGGTGTGCTCCAGCAGAGGTAGCTGCCCGAATAACTTCTCCAACATTAACCTCCTCAAAGGCCTTACCAAACCCAATATTCTCTGTTACTGTATGTTCATACTTATTAAAATCCTGGAATAAAACTCCTACATGCCGGTACCAATCCTCTAAATCAAGATCCTTCAAGTTAATACCATCAATGAAGATTCCCCCCTCCTGGACATCATAAAACCTCACTAAAAGCTTAATAACTGTTGATTTTCCAGCCCCGTTTTCGCCTACCAAAGCAATTTTTTCTCCTGGGTTTATAGTTAAAGAAAAGTTTTTTAATATTTTCTGTTTAGAATCAGGATAGGCAAAAGTAACATCTCTAAATTCAACAAGGGGAGTCCTCCTTAAGGTTAGCTTTTGAGGATTCTCCGCCTGTACCACTTTAGGTCTAGCTTCCAAAATATCAAACATACTTTTAATATAAAGGCTGTTTTCAAACACTCCAGTCATATTCCTAAATAGACCTCCTAACCCGCTTTGGAAATTAGAAACCACTCCGGTATAAAAATTAACGTCTCCAATGGTAATTCTTCTGGCTAGAGCTTCAAAGATCACAAAGATTTCAAAGCCAATAAAAACTGCTGTCGAGAGCGCATTAAAAATCAAATTTAAACCATAATTGCGTTTAGCAAGCTTGGCATTATCAAGGTAAAATTTTTCCTGAATAGATCTAATCTCGTCAAGAAACTTTTTGGCTAATCGAAATATTTTTACCTCCTTGATAGTCCAGGCATGTTGTAATAGTCCCGATAAATACCAAAACTTTTTCCTAAAAGGTGAATTTCTCTCCCAGATACCCCAAGAGAGCTTTGACTGTTGTGTTTGATTAATAAATTCTGGGACAGCCACTGAAGCAATCAAAAGTACTAAGAAAGGGTTAAGATTGGCGATAGCAATAAAAGCAATTATTACCTGAACCAAACTCTGAGCTCCCATAAATAAATAGGAAACTAATTGCTGAGGCCTCCAGGAAACACTGTCCCTAACTTTTTCTAAGAGATCCTTAAACTTACTATCCTCAAAATACTGGATATCCAAATTGACCGTTTTTTGAAAGATCTTCTCATTAAGATAAATTGGTACCTTAGTCCAAAATAAACGTTCCATCAACTCTTGGGTTCTAAAGGTAACATCTAAAACAAAATAGGTTACAACTCGAAGTCCAATAAGCAGGTAGAGCCGATTAAAATCTATTGGTACCCCCTGGGAAACTACAGCTACTACCAAATCAATAATTAATTTATAGATGTAGAAATTTATAAAAGGTATTATGGCTGGCAAAATTGAGGCAGTAGCTGAACCTATAAAAAGCCAGCGGTCAACCTGCCAGACTAGCTTTAAAAGTTTCCAGGAGACTGTAGCGGTCTCTTTAATTTGATCAAATTTCTTTGTCGGGGTTTTTTCGGGTTCCATCGTACTATCCTACCATAAATATATATTAGGAGGGAAGAAAGAAAAGTTTGTTATTTGTTACTACTCTAAGATATAATTTATATACCAACTTATGACTGATGAGCAAAAGTTCAATTTAATAACCAGGAATTTAGATGAAGTTTTAACTGAAGAAGAACTTAAAGCTCTAATTGCCTCAGGAACACCGCTCAAGCATTACATTGGTTTTGAAATATCAGGTAAAGTTCATTTAGGAACTGGATTAGCCACCTTACAAAAAGTGAAAGAATTGTATCAGGCTGGAGCAGAAACAATTATTTGGTTAGCAGACTGGCATGGATGGATAAATAATAAATTAGACGGGACATTAGAAACTTCTCAGAAAATGGCTCGTCTATACTTTGAAGAAGCCATGAAAGCTGCTTATCTCTGTTTAGGAGGAGACCCTTCAACTCTTATATTTAGACAAGGAAGTGAGATATACAAAGAAAATCCCGAATTCTGGGCAACCACAATAAAAGTAGCTAAAGCCACTACCATCTCCAGGATGTTAAGATCAACTACTATCATGGGGAGGCAAGCTGGTGAATCATCCGATACAGCTAGTCTATTTTACCCAGCTATGCAAGCAGCTGATATCTTTACTTTAAGTGTAAATATTACCCATGCCGGAACAGATCAAAGGAATGTCCATGTTGTAGCACGAGACGTCAGCAGAGATTTAAATCGTCAAAAACCAGTGGCTATCCATCATCATCTATTACAAGGTCTTCTTAAACCTGCCGTCTGGCCAATTCCTGAGGAAAGCCGGGAAGACATGATAACTGCACTAAAAATGAGTAAATCTAAACCGGACAGCGCTGTCTTTATCCATGATAGCCCAGAGGAAATTAGAAGAAAAGTAAATAACGCTTTTGCTCCAGAGGAAGAAGTTAAATTTAATCCCATTTTAGATTGGTGTAAGCATCTAATCTTTTATAATCCAAACACCACTTTGGTGGTTAAAAGGGATGAGAAATGGGGAGGGGATTTACACTACACTTCCTACCAAGATTTAGAGGCTGATTATGGAGCTAAAAAATTACATCCTCAGGATCTAAAACAAGCTGTAGCAGAGTGGTTAATAGCTAAATTAGAACCTGCCAGAAAGTATTTTGAAGATCCCCAAAGAAAAACTGCCTTAGAAGAGATAGAGAAATTTACTAAAAAATGATACAATAATTTTATGTTGTATTCAAAAAAATTTAAAATCTTTTGGATTATTCTTTCTGTTATAGCCGGAGCTTCTATTATCCTTTTCTCACTTCTGCCTCTTTTGCAGGGTATTTAAATAACTATAGTTAAATCCTAATTGGCCGGGAATAGATCTTTAGAAAATAATTTAAAAAAACTAAAGTTATTTAGTTGAGGCTTGCTCAAGACGTTTTTCTGCCTCTTCCCAATTTACTACCTTCCACCAACTTTCTATATAATCAGCCCTTTTGTTTTGATACTTTAAATAATAAGCATGTTCCCAAAGATCGAGTCCTAAAACTGGAAACTCCCCTCGAGAAATTGGGGAGTCCTGGTTAAGAGTGTTAACTATTACCAGTTTACCACTGTCCAAAACAAGCCAGGTCCAACCGCTGCCAAAAACTCCCAAAGCTGAGTGGTTAAATTGTTCTTTAAAAGCTTCCCATCCACCAAAAGTTTGGTTTATAGTTTCAGCTAACTTTCCATGAGGTTTACCTTCACCAGAAGGAGCCATCATGGTCCAAAAGATAGAATGATGATAGTGCCCTCCGGCGTTATTTTTAACTTTAGTTTGGATTTCCAAAGGAACTTTATCTAAAGATTTTAACAGTGTCTCAACATCCATCTTCAAAAATTCCTCATGTCCTTCTAAAACTTCATTTAAGTTTTTAACATAGGTGGCATGGTGTCCATCATGATGGACTTTCATAGTAGCCTCATCAATATAAGGCTCTAAAGCATTATAGCCATAAGGAAGATCGGGAAGTTCAAACATACTTGTACTATACTATAGTACAAGATAAAAAGGAATAAAAATAGGGTAATAAAAAGGTAAGATCAATCTAAAGGTTAGCTTCCCACCTATAGGGTGTAAAAGTAAGTGTTCCTTTAGCCGGAAAGCTATTTTGAAGAGTTTTTCTATCAACAATTCCAGCCAAATTATTCATTACAGAGCCTAATACTGCTCCCAAAGCTGGGATTGTCCACCTAGAAGCTCTTTTTGGTTCTCTTTCAGACACTACCAAAGGAACCCTAACAGCAGTTAAAATTCTTTGATAGCTTTCTCTAGCCTCTACCTTTCTGGCTTCCTCTGCTTCCTTTATAATCTGAGCATGTTTGGCCAAAGCCAACTGAGCTAATTTACCCCCTAAATTTTTATCTATTTTTTCTCTTCTCAATAATTGATTTAAAACATTACATTTTAAAACTGGAGAAGCCAATCTCTGCAGAACTTCAGGTGGAACTTGTGAGCCAATAACTCCAAACTCCTCACCCAATTGTTCTGCTCTAGTTTTACACTCTGCTATCTGATCATCATAAACACTCACCCCATCCCAACTTCCCCAATTACGTAACATCTGCGCTTTCATCTCCTCATAAAATAACCGTTGCCTTTGAGCTTCCGTCAACTGCCAAGATACTTGTTCTAGGTTTTGATCCAACTCTCTCTGATGAGCAAAATAACTATTCCACAGTTCTAGCACTCCCTGTTTCCTTTGAGACCGTCTTAAAGCAACCTTCTCTTTCCTTAAAATTTCCTTATTTCTCTTTAAAGCCCAAAGCTCCCCAACCATAGCGTCAACTTTAAACTTATCTTGAAGGCTCACCACCTCAACAGCTTTTGTCAGATCGTCTAAATCAATTCGTCCACTTCTATAAAGCCTCGCTAGCCTTTGGGCCCGTTTTAAACCAAGCAATTCATTAGATTCATTAACAGAAAGAGTTTTCCCTTTCCTTGATTGAGCAGGAATACCTTGAAAAATATTCCTTTCGACTTCCTTTCTCTTATCAAATAGTACTAACAAAGGAGTGTCTTGCAAGTACTTTGCTAGCTCGGTCATTCCCTGATCAATTATCTGATTTCGGTCGGAAACTTTTCTTTCTGCTTGAGTTGAATTTTTGGTATCAAGAAGTCTTTGCTGAAGATAGGCTCCGGTAGAGGATTCTTCTTCTGGGGTTAAAGTAAAACCAGTTTCCACTGGAAATATTCTGGTTCTTCCGCACCACAATAAAGAACCCTTTCCTAAGATAGCAACACAGGCTTGTTCTCTTATAGAAGTTTTTTGTAAGGCAGAATCAATTGGATAGGTTTCAGCAACCTGAGATTCTCTTAACCCCATAGGAAAAATTACTGATCTATCATAGTTTGTTTTATCTTAAAAGACAATAATGTATTTAACTTTTAAAGTATTTTTCTAATAATTTCTCTTCCTTTATAGATGATATACTCAGCTTATGTGGCTAAAGATAAAACCTTACTTGATTTTTATATTACCTTTTATATTGATTATTACCCTTTCTTATTACCTTCAAGGCTTAGTTTTAGCTAATCAGGAAGAGGTTACCAAATGGCTTTCCAGCTTTGGTCCCTTTGTAATCCTGGTTTATATCATCTTACAGTTTATCACTGTTGTTTTAGCCCCTTTAGGTGGATTTTTCTTAGTTATCACCATGATTGCTTTATTTGGTCCAGGTATAGCTTTAACTTTAGCTTACTTAGTAGTTACCCCTACCTATCTTTTAAACTTTTATTTAGCCAGAAGGTATGGCAGGCCTTTGGTAGAAAAAATTATTGGTAAAACTCCCATGGGAAAGATTGATCATTATGTTGCCGATGCCGGAACTTTTAGTTTAGTGATCTTAAGGGTCTTTCAGGGAGGCAGCTTTGATTATTTGTCATATGGACTGGGACTTACTAAACTCTCTTTTAAAACCTTTGCTGCTGTAAACTTTTTAGCAGGTATTCCAGGAACAATTTTAAGTTATTATATCTTTACCAAATTTGAAAATCTCACTTCAGCACTCTTGACCTTCTATGCAGTCACAATTATCCTAGCAGCCATCCCCATCTATTTCCACCACTTCAGAAAAAAACACAAACAGTAGGATTTACTACTGCTGCAGGGATATACCAGATGGTATATCCCAAGGAGTATAATTGGCTCATGGAACTCAACACCCCTTTATCTGGTTTACCGGGGATAGGCTATACCTTGGCCAAAAGGCTTATTCGTCTGGAGCTTTTTAAAGTAGAAGATTTAATTAACCATTATCCTTTTAGGTATGATGACTTTTCTAAAGTTTCTAAAATCTCTGAAGTAAAAGTAGGGGAGACTGTAACTTTGGAAGGGGAGGTTTGGAGTATTAAAAATACCTATACCAGGTTTAGAAAAGTTTTAACTAAGGCTACTTTAAATGATAGCACTGGCTCTATGGAACTTATCTGGTTTAATCAATCCTGGCTGACTAAAAATATTAAAGTAGGGGAGAAGATTAGAGCTTCCGGAAAAATAGACAGGTTTGGTTCTAAAACCACCATGGTAGCTCCTGACTGGGAAAAAGTAGAGGAGGGTAAAGTGAACCTCCATACCGGCAGACTGGTCCCTGTTTATCCTGAAACCTATGGTTTAACATCCAAGTGGCTCAGACAAAAAATAGCTTCTTTACTCCCCCGAGCTTTGTTTCAAATAGGAGACCCTTTACCAAATTCTATCAAAGATGAGATGTTACCTCTGCCAGAAGCTTTAAATCTAATCCATTTTCCCCAAACTTTTGATGATGTTGCCAAAGCTAAAAAAAGGCTGTCTTTTGATGAACTCTTTTATATCCAGCTGGCTACCCAAAAAGCTAGGCTGGATTGGCAACAAAAACAAACTATTAAACCCTTAAAGATTGATCAGGAAAAGATAAACCGGTTTGTTAAAAATCTGCCCTTTGAACTGACTTCTGCCCAAAAAAAAGTTACTCAGGAGATCATTGATGATCTGCAAAAGGGACATCCCATGAACAGATTAGTCCAAGGAGATGTGGGTTCAGGTAAAACTGTGGTGGCAGCCATCATTATCTATTTAACCTATTTAAATGGGCTCAACTCTTTACTTATGGCTCCCACAGAGATCTTAGCTTTCCAACACTGTCAAACTTTAACTAACCTTTTAGCTCCCTATGGTCTAGAGGTGGGGATTTATACAGGCAGCAGAAAAATTTTGCAGGGTAGTTCTCATGTTATCGTTGGTACCCATGCTTTGCTTTCTAAAACCCTGGAAATAGATAACATTGGGTTAATAGTGATAGATGAGCAACAAAGGTTTGGAGTGGAGCAGAGAACTTTGCTTAGAAGTAAAGCTAAAATCCCTCACTTTTTAACCATGACTGCTACCCCAATTCCTCGAACTGTAGCCTTAACCATCCATGGAGATTTAGACATGTCTGTTATTGATGAACTGCCTAAGGGCAGAAAGGAAGTTAGAACTCATTTTGTCCCTGCCTATAAAAGAGCTGATGCTTATAAATTTATTGAGGCTCAAGTCAAAGAAGGCAAACAAGTTTATATTATTACCCCTTTAATAGAAGAGTCAGAAACCATCCTTTCGGCTAAAGCTGCCAAAGTAGAGTTTGAAAGACTTAAAAAGGAAGTTTTCTCTCACCTTAGATTAGGGCTACTCCATGGAAAACTCAAATCCAAAGACAAAGAAGAGGTTTTAAACCAGTTTAAAGATGCTCAGATTGATATCTTAGTCTCTACCTCAGTAGTAGAGGTAGGAGTGGATGTGCCTAATGCTACTATTATGCTGATTGAAGGGGGAGAGCGGTTTGGTTTAGCCCAACTGCACCAACTCCGAGGCAGGGTAGGCAGGGGATCTGAGCAATCTTATACTTTTTTGTTTTCTGAGGAGGAAAATGCTTCAGCCATTAACAGGTTAAAAAACCTAGAACACATCCACGATGGGCTTAAACTTTCCGAAATTGATCTTAAAATCAGAGGCAGTGGAGAAATCTTTGGAACCAGACAAAGCGGCAGATGGAATTTAAAAATAGCTTCTTTTTCCAACTTAAGTTTAATAGAAAAAAGCCGGGAAGCGGCAACTAAAATCCTAGAGCAAAACCCTGATCTTGACAAATACCCTAAGCTTCGTGCAAAATTGTCTAGTTTAGCACAAACTGTATCACCAGATTAGGAAGTTTCTATGCCTGCAGAACCAAAAAGAAGACATAGTAAAGCAAGAAAAAGAACCAGAAGAGCAGCTATTAAGTTAGTCAGCCTGGGTTTAATAAAGTGCTCTCATTGCAAAGAGTTAACACCTTCCCATCAGGTGTGCCAGCACTGCGGCTTTTATCAGGGAAGGCAGGTCAAAAGAAAGACCAATGTCCAGGTAGTAAAAGCCTAGATGAAGACTTCCCAGGATCCCCGCCATCTCAAAAGAGTCAAGGCGATAAAAGATCTTTTTGCCTGGGAATTTCAGCCTAAAATTAATCCCCAGACAGAGTTAGGAACAGCGGTAGTTAAAAACTTAGATCAAATAGACAGAGCCATTGAGCAGGCAGCTTCCGACAGGCCTTTAAAACAAATTAACCGGCTGGATTTAGCAATTTTGCGTCTGGCAATCTTTGAACTTTTAATAAAGAAAGATACTCCCTTTAAAGTAGTGGTTGATGAAGCAGTTGAACTGGCCAAAGAGTTTGGATCAGATTCCAGCCCCAGCTTTATCAATGGAGTCTTAGGTAATATCATCAGTAAACATGAAATTAACAAATGAGTGTTGACAGAAGAGGCAATAATCTATAAAAAAGAATAAGGAGGGAAAAAAGAAATTATGATTGACCAAAAACAGATCATCGAAGCTATCGGTGAAGCTTTAACTTTACCAGCCCCGGATATTGATCCAGAGTCTCATCTGCAGGATGATCTGGGTTTAAATCCCGTGGAAGTGGCTGACCTATTAGAGTATCTAGCCCGCCGTTTCAATATTGTCTTTGAACCTGCTGAGGCTCAACAGATAAAAACTGTGAGTGACCTAATAGAGCTAATCGAAGATAAATCATTAGAATAATCTCCTGCCGATCAGCCAAAAGGTAAGCAATTATGAATATCGAGTTTCGTAAAATTCTAGAGGGATATGGGCTAAGGCCTCAAAAGGAAGCTTTTTATCGGACTGCTTTTACTCACCGTTCTTTTTTAAATGAAGTCAAAGTAGCAATAGAATCCAACGAGAGATTAGAGTTTTTAGGGGATGTAGTTTTATCTTTTATCATCTCTTCCTATCTGTTTGAGATCAGACCCCAAGACAAAGAAGGGGATCTGACTAATCTTCGGGCCTATATTGTTAAAACTGACAGTTTAGCCAGGGTAGCCAAACAACTTAATTTAGGGCATTACTTAAAATTATCCAGGGGAGAAGAATTGTCTGGAGGCAGGGATAACTCCCAACTGCTGGCTAACACTTATGAGGCCCTTTTGGGGGCTATTTTTCTGGATTTAGGATTAGAGCCAACCAGAAAATTTGTTGAGGCTACACTTTTACCACTTTTTGTTCAAGAGGTGGAAAAAGGGGCTCCCAGGGACCCTAAAAGCCAGCTGCAGGAGGTAGCTCAAAATAAACTGCAAACTTCCCCTAAATATAAAATTTTACAAACCTCAGGTCCTGATCATGCTAAACAATTTACAGTCGGAGTTTTTGTCCAAGGGGAACAGATAGGACAAGGAGCAGGCTCCAGCAAGCAACAAGCAGAAGAAGAAGCAGCCAAAGAAGCCCTCATCAAACTCACCAAATAATTTAGTTAACCCTTAATATCTTCTCCCTTGAATCAAAGTAAGATATCGGTTATACTTTTGCCCATGCCGGTAAAGATCAGACTGATGAGAATAGGTGCTAAAAGCAGACCCTTTTACAGGGTGGTAGCTGTTGATGAAAGAAGAAAAAGAACCGGAGCATATCTGGAACTTTTGGGAACTTATAACCCTTTAACTGAACCTAAAGAAATTATCTTAAAAAAGGAAAGGATTAATTACTGGATGGAGCATGGAGCAGTCCCCTCTGATGGATACTTAAGGATTATTGGTAAAGCCCCTCAAAAACCCCCCAGAAAGCCTAAAAAAGCCCAAGAAAAGAAAGCAGAATCTGCAGTTGCCCAAGAACCTGCAAAGGAAGCTCAGGAGTCTGAAGCAGAAACTCCTTCAGAAGAACCAAAAAAGGAAGAAGTATAAATTAATGAAGGATTTACTTGAATATATTGTTAAGAGCTTAGTCTTCAAACCTGAGGCAGTGGAAATTACTGAGGAAACACAAGATAATACCCTTAACTTTAACTTAACGATAGATCCCGAAGATATGGGCATGGTTATAGGAAAAAGCGGTCAAACCATCAAAGCCATCAGAAGAATTCTCGTTACCCGGGCTATTGCCGAAAACTCCAAACTGCGGGTCAATGTTAACCTCCAAGAGGTTAAATAATTCTGCCTCATCCTAAACAAATGAAAATAACTGTCATCACTTTATTCCCAGAGATTTTTGAACCTGTACTGAATACTTCAATTTTGAAAAGAGCTAAAGATAAAGGCTTGGTGGAATACAATTTGCTTGACCTAAGACAATTTGGAGAGGGTAAACATCAAGTAGTTGATGATCGGCCTTTTGGAGGAGGTCCGGGGATGGTCTTAAAACCGGATGTCTTAGCCAAAGCCTGGCAGGCTGCCGCCAAACCACAAACCGCAAACCATAAACCATATACTATTTTAATGTCTGCTTCAGGATTTCCTTTTAAACAGTCCAAAGCCCAAAAGTTTACTCAATTTGATCATCTGATGATCGTTTGCGGGCATTATGAGGGGGTAGACCAAAGGTTTGTTGAAACTTATGTTGATGAAGAGATCTCTATTGGGGATTATGTTTTAACCGGAGGAGAGCTGCCAGCCATGGTGGTTATTGATGCTACAGTCAGGCTGATCCCTAAAGTTCTTAAAAAAGAGGCAGCGACTGAAGATGAAAGCTTCGCCAAGCTAAACGCCGGGATACTGGAATATCCTCAATACACCAGACCAGAAAGTTTTGAAAATTCCCGGGTGCCTAAGGTTTTACTTTCCGGCAACCATCAACAAATTGCCCACTGGCGGAAAGTACAGTCCCTTGAGAAAACCCAAAAAATCCGTCCTGATCTTTTAAAAAGCTAGCCTTCATTCAAAAGGGTTAGCTTTACCTAAAGGCACAGACGCAGTCTCGTCAGTGGTACTAAGTAAAGACTCGGAGACTATTTTAGATAATTTGCTTAAAAGTTGACTTTCTCTGGGGGTAAATTGAGGCACCGGCTGATCTAAAGCCACAACCGAAGCAATCGGAGCAGCAGTATAAAAAACTGATATGGGAATATCTGACTCCACAATAACCCCATCCTTTTGAAACCTAGCGCCGATAGCGTCAACCCGAAAAACCCGGGAACCTTCCTTAAGATTAATCAAAAAATCTTTCACCGAGCTGATAGGCCCCAAAACAGTCGTGTTTAGTTGAAAGCTATCTTTATCTGAAGATGGTCTTTTTGCCGAAGCATACGACACTGATTTTAAGATTAACCCCGACCGGTTGACTAACTCCTGTAAAGATGAGAGGGCTTCTGAGACATCTTGATCACCGGGTAAAACCGTAAAGACCACTTTTAAACCCTCTTTAACTGCCACTTGATCAATTGCTTCCATCTGCTGAGCCCTCTGAGCAAGCTGAGCAGACTTATCACTGATGACCACTATCTCTTCTCTCAGTTTTAGATAGTCCAGGAACTGAGGGATTATCACCGCTGTCACAATCCCCACTGCAGCCGCAGCCACAAAGACTGGCCACAGCCAAAGTTTATATTTTTCGTAAAATTTCTCTAGACCTAACATCGACTGCTTTTCTCCTTCTTCATTTTGGCGTAATACTCAGAGAAAATCTATATTGCCCGTCTTTACCCACAGCTAAACTGTTTAACTCTATCTTCCTGATCAGGTCAGAATTTTTTTCTTGATTAGTTAAATTTACCAAAAGTGTTTCCAAGGAATCAACCGAAACAGAGCTTAAAACGGCCTCCATCTGCCCATTCTTATCAACTCCTAGATCAGATATTTGTGTCTCAAAAGGGAGAGAGAGAACCATCAGATTAAAAACAGCCCTCTTTTTGGTATCTCCACCACTTAGGCTGTCAATCAAACCCAGTTGTTGTTTCAAAGTAAGCAGCTGAGATTCTCTGTCTTTAAGCGCCGTTATTTTACTCTCTGCCCCGGACAAGGTTTCCTGAGCTTTTTTTAGGGGAGCTTCTTGGGAAAGCCTTAACATTAAAGTTCCGGAGGCAAAGAGAACAATCAGCACCAAAACCACAATACTGAGCCTGTTGACAAAAACGAGTTTAGAGCTGTGTTTTCTCTCCAGAAGAAGATCTTCCGGAAGTAGGTTAAAAGCAGGTCTGGAAGTATTGACGGTTTGACTATCCATAATTTTTACTGGCTAAGTTTACCCCTCACGTAGAGCCAGGCCAACAGCTACCACATACTGAACAGTATTCTCTTCCAATTTGCTTTCGATGCTGCGATCCTTTTGAATAGAAGCCCAAGGGTCAGCTTCTTGTACTTCCATCCCTAAATTGTTGGCCAGATATATTACCAGCCCAGGCATTTTGGCCCCACCCCCGGACAAGACCATCCGTTTAACTGGATTTTGAGTGTACTTGGTTTGGAAGGACTGAATGACTCTTTGCGACTCAGTAACGATAATATCTACTAAAGGTTTTAGGGCCTGATGGATTTTACCTCCCAGCTGCTCCTGGGACAACCCATAAACCTTTTTATATTCCTCGGCCTGCAGGGGTTCAAAATTAAGATACTGGGCAATAGCCCGGGTTAAAGCCATCCCTCCAGTAGCAATGGAACGGGTCAGTAAGATCAACCCCTTGGAAACCACGGCAAAGTCAGTAGAGTTGGCTCCAAAGTTGATAATCAAGGTTGTGGGAGCAAACTCATTGCTCCCTATTAAAACTCTGGTTGCGGCAATCAGCTCCGTTTCCAGGGCTTGAGGCCTCAGTTTAGCCAATTCTAACACCCGCAGGTATTTGGAAACCGTATTTTTAGGAGAAGCTACCACAAAAACAGTAGTGTTATTGCGGTCCTTTGATCTGCCGATAACCTGCCAATAGAGGCTGACTTGATCAGCGGGAAGAGGCACAAACTCTTCTGTTGAATAACGAATAGCCGAAGCCACTTCTCCGTCCGAAAGATAGGGGAAATCACTGACTACTCTGGTAAAAATTTTTGATTCCGGCAAAGCAACCACCACTGAAGAGGAGGGAGTTTTCACTGAACTCAAAAGGTTTTTAATGGCCGAAGCTACTGTCTCCAGATCCACATCGGCATCAGAGATCATCCCAGGCTGGGGAGCAGCTATGCTGCCAAAGGCTACCAATTTAGCCGGCTTACTTTTGTGGGATAAAACCACAGCTTTAATGGAAGAAGTCCCAATATCCAAACCGGTAACAAAATCAGCCATATATTTATATATTATCACATTATCTTATCTGGTAAGTACCCTTAATTAAAGAATAAGCTCCGGAAGGACCTGAAGAAAAGAAGCTGTTAGCCAATCCCTGGTCATACCTGACTACCACATTGTTCATCAATTTAAGCTTCCAGGCGGTAATTTCCGTCATATTGTTGTTGTTGGCAACCATAATACTACCTAAATTAGTATAGATGATGCCGGAATTATCGGAGTTATTTAAAGAGATGGCATCCCGTCCCTCCGGGTCGTCACGGCTGTTAAACTCGGAAAGAACAATCAAATAGCTCCCGGGGGTACCGCTGCCAAGCAATCTATTGCCATTTTCCAAGGTGATAAAGTTATCAACCATCACCACTCCGCTGGAATCACCATAGGCCGGATCTAGCCTTAGAGTATTATTGTTGCTTAAAGCCAGGTTACCGGTAATCCAGATCGGTGAACCGACAGTGACAGTGCAACCTAAAGGCAGGGAGATGGAACCAACATATTTCCCAGCTGCCAAAGTGGAGGGACAGGTAGTGATGTCACCACTGTAAACTGCCGATGAGGAGGCAGTGTTTTTCCATTGGCTGATGTTACTCTCCGACAGAGGCATCGGCTGAGCTACAGGATCAGATGACCCCGGATAAGTACTCGAAGCGTTAATATCCTCAGCTATTTGATAATAAGCTCCTCCGCCAATATTTAAGTTACGCAAAGTGTTAGCATGGGCATCACCGCCAATATTCACCCCGTTGCTGCCGTTTATATATGTTGGTACTCCTCCCATATAGGTTTCAAAATCCAGATCAAAGTTTACTTGAGTCCAAGTAGCATTGGCTGCCAGCCAATGAGAGGTCCAACTAGCCAAGCCCCTGGTATAACCTTGAAGGGAGTCTGCCGACCAAGCCCAATAGTTAGTTGAGCTGGAAGAAGTGTCAAGCAATATCCAATAAGTAGTATCAGCATTCAAAAAAGGTGGAGAGGTAAAGACCACCTCGGCTAGACCATAGGTGCCTGTTACTGTACTAGCCAGTAAGGTGCCTGAGGAGAGGATATTATTTTTATCCGGCTTCCCGCTACTGTCAGCTAAAATCCTTACTACCAGATCGGGAGGGGAACCATATTTTTTAAGCCTTAACTTGACCTTATTCAAAACACTACTTAAAGTAGGCTTAAAACTTTGGGCGGTGTCCAAAATGTCCTGACCGCTGACATTAGTCCCAAAGATAAAATCGCTGCAAACTGATGAGCAAGCACTTTGTTGGTTAGCAGTCGGTTGGATACCGCCGGCCACATAAACATCCCCGGTAATGCCTGAGTTATTCTGCATGATAATATTTCCATTAGAATAAACCGAGCCAACATTGCTGCCTACTCCCGTAACCTGGCTGTTTTCGGACATTATTAACCCACCCTCACCAACTTGGATGCCATAATAAAAAGCCGCCCCTAAACCCCGGGAAACCGTGGCTTTAACTTGCTTTTTAGATTTTGGCTGGGCTTTGGAGGGAACAAACCCCCAGGACTCTACATTTTTAGATCCATTAGCTAAAGTTGTAACTGTAATTTCAAAGGAACCAGGTCCAAAAAATGTTTCCCCCTGGCCAAAGTAAGCTCCTCCTTGGGCATTTAAAGAAGTAATCGCTTTATCCAAACCGGCTTCAGCTAAATTGATTGCCTGAGCTGACTGAAGGGAGTAGCGGCTGTTAACCCAAAAATTCATCGCCCCGCTGATAATGACTAAAGTCATGGTTAAAATAAGACCCAAAACAATTAAAGCCAGAACAAAAATCTGTCCTTTTTGCATAGTTTCAATTCCTTAAACTAGTCACTGCCTTAGAAGTCCGGAACGAACTTTGAGGCCCATTGTTCTCTAAAATTGACAAAATTACCTCCACTTGCGTAGCTATATTAGCACTCACCACAGTGTCATTATTATCTAAGTAGTTAAAAGTTATGGAGCTTAGTGCCTTAGTTAAAACCAGGCTTTGGCTTTTCCTGGTGCTTAAGGGATTAGGAAAAACCTGTAACCTTAAAATTTTATCCTCAGCTGCATCAATATTGACCACTGTATAATCATAAGTATCACTGATAACCTCCGAAGGCCCCAAAGCCGGCATTTTTAAAACTAAGGTCTGGCTGCTGGTGGTATAAAGGGGACTGTCCTCAGGGTACCCCACAGCTACCTTTACCGCTTGACGGATATTTTTATCAATCTCCTGCAGCCCCTCATTTAAACTTAATCCCTGATCAATAATGGACGATTGTTTGTAAAAAAATCCGCTATTGTTGACTAAAAGCGTCACCAGCATAACTCCCACAATTAGGGCTGCAGCCGTCACAATCAGCATCTCAACTAAAGTCAGACCTTTCACTGTCCAACACCTCCTACACCTACTAAAGTCACAAGCTCTAAAAATTTATTCTCGGCTCGTTCTTTCCAGTTAATTTGGACAGTTACTTTTTTAACCTGTTCATCATTTAAACAAATGTCTTCAGAACAGTCCTCAATACTATAGGAAGCTGTGGAGGAGGGTATCTTAGTTAAACTCTCGTCAGAAAAAACAGTTGTCCCATTAGGCAAATTTTTACTATAGAGGTTCTTTCTTAAATAATTAATCTTCTTACTGGCTACCTCCCGGGCGATGGAATTGTATTTGCTGCCGGTAATCGAAGCTGTCCACGATGGTAGATTAGCCACAACCATGGCTAATGCCAAAACAAGCATTACCACCAAAGTAAGTTCAATTAAAGAAATTCCTGACTGGGATGAAGGTTTAATTCTAATTGTGCTGGGCAGTACCATGATCAATCCTTTGCTACTTATTAATAGGTGCTTCCGAAAAGAGGACAAAATCAAAAAAGTGAGGCATTACTTCTCTTTGGCGAAAAACTTGTAGTACCCTCTGGGCTTCTCCAGCTTCACCAGTTGATTTATAGATATTAGCCTGAGGTGGCAAAACGTCATTAGCATTACCAGTCGGTTTGACTGCTACCGGGTGATTTAAACTGCTGTATAAAATCCTCACCCGAGCCATTACTAAATAAACACCGGATGAGGTGGCAATATTCTCTGAAGCACTGGCATAGGAAATAGTATGTTTACAATAAAACTCGCTTTCTATAGTATTATTGTTTGTTAAAACCCTATTACTATCTCCGCTGCTGTCAACGCTGGTACATTTAGTAAAATTAGTGCCTCTTGCTGTCGGCTCTTCCGTCTCTATCCAACTGCGCCGGCTTTCAAAGCGGGGAGTGGCAGTGGCGGTATTCCAAACAATCGAGTCAATTTCAATGGCCGGTTTGTCTGCCGCATCAGTATAGGCCTGAGGGATACCAAAATAAATATTAAAAGTGTTTAAAGGTTTAACTCCGCCTGAGGCAAAACCATAAAAAGCATCAGGAACACCATCCAAGGGGTCATTATCTTTATCCGGATCGGCAAACCAAAACTGGGCAAAAGATGGTTTACCAATGGGAGGGTGTTCTAAGGCATTATTGCCTACAGGCAGTTTATAGAATTCGGCTGAAGCAGTAGCTAAATTAGGAAAATTTACCGGGACAGCAACACCCGGAGGAGTGGCTAACTTTAAGACCTTCTCAATCCCGGCTTCAGCAGCCGAAAAAGCCCGGGAAGAATCTTCAGTTTTTTTGGAGGTAGAGATCTCATTAATGCTGCGGCCGACAATAGATAAAGCCACGGCCAGTGAGACTACCATCACCAGTAATAAAATAATTATGACTTGCCCTTTTTGATGAAAACTTTTCCGCATTTCTTTTTTTAAAATCACCACGAACGCCGAAGCTGTACCGTAGTGGTAAATACCGGAATACCTCCTTCCTTAACGTCTGCCTCATAAGCTCCTGCTCCAACTTTGACTCCGGGAAACAGTCTAAAGGTTACTGTTATAGCATCATTGTACCCCTTTTTTTCAATCTTTTTAAATAAAGGGCTGAAGCTGGCTTCATCAGTCGAATAATGATCTACCGAGACTCCTTTGATGGTATCCAAGTCCGTCAGATAGCTTTTAAAACCCAGATCAACCCTTTTGATACAAAGCTGCGAATCAGTAAACCCCTGACTGCTTTGCTCTTTATCCGTGAAATACTCCTCAGTTAAATAACCGTTGGTAGTATTGGCCACAGGTCTTATTAATCTAAACCTGATATAGGTACCCTGATTGGGGGAATAGCCGCTGGGTTTAAACATGGTAATAGTATCATCAATAGTATCACTATCATCCTCTAAATCTCCGACACATTTGACCTCTCCGCCCTGGCGGATACTGGTAGAAAGCTTTTCCATGACCACCTGACCGTTTTGCTTAACCTGGTTTAAAATCCTCACCTTATTTTGTCCCCTTAAAGTCTGGACTAAAATATCAGTAAAAATCAGTCCCAAAAGGACTATGATACTCACTACTATAATCAGTTCAATTAGGGTAAACCCCGGTTTTTTCATCAGTATTTAGTTAAAGTAGTCTGCAGGTATGATTCATGGTCCCCGCTGGTATCTGTCCATTTAACTCTGACAGTTAGATCCTTCTCACTTTGATAAAGCGGAGGAGTTCCCGTAGATATATCTTCAAAGATAATCTGCCGGGATAAACTTTCTCCTAAACTCTCCCAGTAAGAAGAACTTACTCCACTATCAGTAAGAGAAATCTCACCCCCTGTGTCAACTAATTTAAAATAGCAGGGACCATTACAATTAGTCGGGTATGACATATTCATATTCCACAAAGCGGAAAAGGTGGCGGTCGTACCCTTAAATGTTACATTACCGTCCCTATCCCTAATGGTCCTGATTCTATCCATAGCATCCTGGGCGTATTTGGTTGCCTGAGTCTGTTTTTGGGCAAATTGGGAATTTTTTAAACCAGTAATAATGGCAACAATCAAAGCCGAAGACAGTATTGTCACCACTACTAAGGCAATTAAAACTTCAACCAGACTTTGTCCCAACTGTTTTCTCATCATTTTAGTTGCTGACATAAATACCGCCACCCTTTTGAACCACTACTGAAGTAAATTCAGTTGGTAAGGCAGAGAGCGTTAAAAACACACCAAGGTTTTTAACCGGCTGGGCAGTATAACTGAAGCAAGGGGAAACCTCGGGGATATTAAAATTGGTATCGGCGGTAATATTATCAAAGATCAGTGAATACCCGGCAAAAACTTTGCTTGTATCGCTGCAACTGCCGGCTGCGGTAACAACCTCTAAAGTTAATATCTCTGTTTCGGCAGGTAAAGAATAGACGGTCGTTGGTTTGTCCGTCCCGTCGGTGCATTGAGGGACTATTTTATAACTGCGGGTATTCTCCAGTACCAAAGACCAGTTCTTAGCCCGGGCTCCGGAGAGGCATTTAACCCCGCTTGAAGCCTGATTTTGGGCCAGACGGATATGGGACTGCAGTTGCTGGGCAGTATCATCAAGTTTTTGGTACTTTTGAAAATTATTCATTTTAGGCAAGATTAAAGCCACTAGTCCGGCGATAATACCGATTACCAACATCAACTCCAAAAGGGTAAAGCCTTTTTTTCTGACAGTTAAACATTCAGCCATATTAATCAGATGAAACCCCCATGGTACAAGTGTAAGCGGGGGAGCTGCCACAAGTTAGGTCGCTACACTTGACACTCCCCACTAAAGGATCAGTAAAAGTCATGCCTCCTTCCTGTTTGGCACAAAGAATATAACTGTAACATTTAGTCTGGCCACCTACGGTAACACAATCTGCAGCACTGTAAACATATTTGCGGTTGGCATCGACATCTTTGGGTATATCATCGGAATAAACCCGACCATCCGGAGCCTGCAATTGGTTATCAATAGATGGATTAAAGTTTTGAGGGTAATAAAGTTGATCATGGCGGTAAAGCTCTAAATATTGACTAATAGTATTTAGATCCAGCAGGCGGGCTTGATCCCGGTTGTTTTTTTGAGCATTGCCATAAACAGAAAGTCCCAGCACGCTAAGCAGTATCATGATAGAGATAACCACTAAAAGTTCTAATATGGTAAAACCTCTAGAGTAAGGCATTAAATCTAACATATCACATCGGGAAAAGAGTTGCTAGAGTTGAGGCGTAACCTCATAGTTGAGTGAGCCGTCAAAAGAACAAATACTGCCGGAAGGAGTAGTTTCCAGTTTAGCGCACATCCGATACCCGGTGCAGTAATTTTTTAATACCGGATCATTTTGACATCCCGAGGGGGAAGCTTCATAAAGGTATTTAAAAGTTAAGTCACTGTCAGCCTTAGGATCTTTAGGGAAAACCCTTAGATACGTCTTTAAACCGCTTGTAAGCCCGCTTAAGGTAGCAGCAACCATAGCAGAATTGCTGGCATAATAGCTTTGGTCAGCATGATACTGCTCCAAAGCGCTTTGGATAATCTTTAAATCAGTTTGCCTTTTAACATCGCGGGAATTTTTTTGAAAACCGGAATAAGAAGAAACCGCAATGGTGATTAAAATGATAATGATGCTGACAACAATTAAAAGTTCGATCAGGGAAAAACCCCTACTTAATCTTTTCATCCTTAGGTTAATTCCATCATAAGGCTTAAATCTATCAACTGTCAATTAAGGGAGGTTATCTAATAATACTCTTGATACAGAAAGGAGTAGTAGTGGCTTCCAAGCTAGCACAAGCTGTCCATGATCTTGTCCCAGCTGCCATGGTCCAAGTATCACTAAAAGCATTATTAAATGGTGCTGCTGGACAACCAGAAGTCCAAGCTGCTGGTGGTGCTGGAGGTGTGGTATCGGTAGTATTAATACCTATGCAATAATTCCTTGTTCCTAGGGGATCTGCCGGATTACTGTTACCAAAATCATTATTATAATAAGTAGTGTTATATTGATATGTTGCGTTAGGGATATCTCTTGATGATTCAAATGATTTAGCAATGGCATTAATCTCTGCTCTTCTTACTCCATCCCGGGCTACCTTTTGAGCATTACCAAATAGTGAGAGTGATACTACTGCCAAAATAGCAATAATGGAGACTACGACTAAAAGTTCAATGAGGGTAAAACCTTGAGTAGCTTTTTGAATTTTCTTAGCAATTAACTTTTGTGTCATGGGCAGTAATCTTTAAACTTTCTTGCTCTAATCTAGTATTGTCATAAACTAAAACAGCTGTCAATACCCCAATTTGAAGCTGGAAAGATAGGAGTTTAAAACCTGAGGACCAAAGAGCAAAGCCAAATAAGCTCCTAAGCTTAGGAAAGGCCCAAAAGGGATGGTTTGTCCAAAATGTTTCTTCCCAAAAGCGATTAAAAAAACCGAAACTATGGCTCCTAAAAAGAAAGCTAAAAATATGCCTACTAAATTATTAGGAAAGCCTAAAGCCAACCCCAAAAATAAAACATATTTCACATCCCCCCAGCCCATGCCTTTACCGCGGGTTATCAATATCAGTAGAACAAAGATCAAAGCTAAAGCTACAGCAGAAAGAAAACTCCAGCCTACCGCAAGCCACATCCTTTGGATAATATCTGTCACATAATTAGAGTAGGGGGGAAGGAAGTATTTACCTAAGGAACTGCTCAGACTATCTTGATAAAAAAACCAGCTTTTGGCTGCTGTAGAGATAATCAGGAAAAGCCCAGACAAAGCTACCGCCGGATAAGTTACTTTATCAAAGATATAGCCGGTTCTCAAATCCACTAAAAAAACAATGGCTAAAATAGACACTACAAATAATTTAAAAAAAAGTTCCAGTCCCAACAATAAAGTCTGCTGATTAAAATTTACCAACATCTCAAACCGGGGAGCTGTTAGTGCAAAAAGTAAAGCCACAGCCAAACCCATTCCTGCTTCTACTATTAAAGCTTGCCGGGGAATCTTTTTCTGGCAATAGCGGCATCTGCCTTTTAGAAGCAGGTAAGAAACAACAGGAAAAAGGTCATACCAGGCAAGTGTTTTTCGACACTTCTCACAGTATGACCTTCCTAAAATAGAAGTTTGTTTAATCAGCCTATTGGAGACTGCCTCAACAAAACTTCCTAAAACCGTACCAATTATAAAGCCCACAATAACCATCTCTTACCAAGTACAAAATGCCCAAGTGCTAGTTAAATCAGAACCCACCTCATAATGGGCAGCATCCAAACCTCCATCAACACTCTCTCTGGCTTTTTCCTTCTCTGATTCCAAATTGGTCAAGATCCTCCAGTTAGTCCCATTACCGCAATACCGGTAATAGTAACCAGTGGTTGTATTATTAGTCGGATCAACTGATAAGACCGGAACCGTGACATTAGATTGGCCGGCAAAATTAATCTTCACCCAACCAGTACCATTAACCGCCCTGCTCCCAGCGACACTGTTATCTGTACAAGTCACATCAGTAGCAGTGTTATCATTACAAGCTGGTGACAACTGACCGGCTGCTGATCCTTCCTGAAGCGAAATATTAATCGCCTGTTGGATATTAGCCAAATCAGTTAAACGGGCTGAATCCCGGCTTCTTCTGGTCAGCTCCAAAGGATTAACAATCAGCACCACCACAGCTGCCAAAATAGCAATAATAGCAATAACAATCAAAAGCTCCACCAAAGTAAAACCCTTAGCAAATTTTTTAGTCATCTTTTCACCCCCTCTAATTGTTCTGCTCTATTATTATTGTTGCCACAGAAACAACTTCCAGTCAAGTACTCGAAATAACTCAAATTTGAGTTTACTTAATATTGGTTGTCAACTGATAAATCGGCATAATAACGGAAATGACTAAAAACCCCACCCCCACACCTAAAACGATTAACACTATCGGTTCTATTAAAGTAGTAATATTTTTTAAGGAGTGTTCTGATTCAGACTCAAAATATTGGGCCAGCTTAGACATCACCTCATCCAATTTACCTGTTTCTTCCCCGGTTTTAACCATCTGACCGACAATCCTGGGGAAAATAGGCAGACCTAGCAGCTGCCCCGAAAGGGGCAACCCTCTTTCCACCCCCCGGTAAGAAACGCTTAAAGCCTCTTGGTACACTTTATTACCCACCACATCGCTGACAATTTTAATGGCATCAAGGATTGATAGACCGGAAGCTGTAAGCAGAGAAAAAGTTCTGGTAAAATTGGTCAGTACTATTAAACGGCTAATTTTACCTAAGACGGGAGTTTCTAAGATAAAACGATCAAAATGGTATCTGCCTTCCGCCGTAGCGGTGTATTTTTTGGTAACCAAAAATACTAAAACCAAGGCCAAAAGTATAGCCCACCAAAAACCGCTGATAAAGCCAGTAAAGGCAATCACTATCTTAGTGGGGAGGGGCAACTCAATTCCTGATTCTTTGTATAAACCCATAAGCCTAGGCATCACAAAAAAGACCATCACCCCAATGACCACAAACATCATTATTACCACCACAAGGGGATAAATCATCGCTCCTTTAACCTTACTTTTAAACTCTCTTTCCTTTTCCAAGGTAGTAGCTAAATCTTGTAAAACTATATCCAGCTTTCCGGAGGCTTGGCCAGCCCGGACCAATTTAGCATAAAGGTTGGGAAAAACATCCGGGAATTTTTCTATGGAAGAGGCAAAATCGAGTCCTCCTTTAACATCAGTCGAAATATATTCCAAAACTTTTTTTAACCTGGCATTAGTTTGCTGCTCCTTTAAGATATCTAAAGCTTCAGATAAAACTAAACCAGCAGCGACCATAGTTGCCAGCTGACGGGTGGTAACGACAATTTCACTAAAAGGAACCCGGTTAAAAAAGTTTAAAAAAAACCCTTTGGAAATTTCAGTTTTGGACTTTAAAGAGATGATGATCAGTTTTTGACGCCTTACCAGATTAGCTGCTTGATATTCATTAGCAGCCTCAACTTCTCCTTTATGATATTGACCTAGGTTATCTTTGGCTGCATAAGTAAAAACTGCCATGGTTTCAAATCTTTAAAGCCCCACCAATTTAACTAATACATCAGGTCTTAAGGTGTAATTTTGAGCTGTTTCTAAAGCAACCTGACCTTCTTTCACCAGTCTGGCTAGGGAGGTCTCTAAACTGACCATCCCCAGCTCTCCCGAAGTTTGTATTAAATTATCAATCATATAGCTTTTAGACTCTCTGATTAAAGAAGAAACAGCCGGAGTTTTCAACAGAAGCTCAGTGGCTAAAATCCGGCCCGGAGAAATGGTGGGGATCAGACGTTGAGAGATGACTGCCTCGAGTGTCGCTGCCAGCTGGATACGGATTTGGGCTTGTTGATTTTCCGGAAAGACATCAATAATCCGGTCAACCGTTTGGGCCGCCGAGTTAGTATGAAGTGTTGCCAAGACTAAGTGGCCGGTTTCAGCAATAGTCAAGGCAGTGGCGATAGTTTCATAGTCCCGCATCTCACCTACCAGCACCACATCCGGATCCTCCCTTAAAGCTGACCTTAAAGAATTGGCCCAGGATTTGGTATCTACTAACAGCTCTCTCTGACTGACCAAACCTTTAGCCTTAGGATAAATATACTCAATCGGATCTTCAATAGTTAAGATATGGGCGGGCCGAGTTTGATTAACCCGGTTAATCATCGCCGCCAAAGTAGTTGACTTGCCATGACCGGTAGGACCGGTCACTAAAATAAAACCTTGGCGAAGATTAACCAGTTTTAAAGCAGCCGGAGGAAGGCCTAAACTGTCCACCTCAGGAATATTAACCGGGATCAATCTAAAAGCTGCTGTTAGATGGCCTTGCTGGCGGAAAACATTCACCCTGAATCGGCCCCGGTCTTGAAAAGCCAAAGCAAAATCTAACTCCATATTATTATCAAAGGCCTGTTTTTGACCAGGAGTCAGCATCGCCAAAATCAAACCGGCAATATCCCCATCAACTAAGGATTGTTCCATCACCGGAGAAAGCTCGCCATTTATCCGCAGCATCGGAGGATAACCTACCACTAAGTGAAGGTCGGAAGCGTTTCTGGCAATAGTCAATTCTAATAACTGCTGAATATTCATGCCCTATACTTCTATTATTGGTAATAGATTATTTTTTTGCAAGAGTTCTCCTTAGTCTTCGGCAACCCGCAGGACCTCTTCCAAGGTGGTTACCCCTTCTAAAACTTTCATATAACCATCCTGCTTTAAAGTAATCATCCCTTCGGAGATAGCTACTGCTTCAATCTCTTTGGCAGAAGATCTTTCTAAAACCAACTGCATAATCTTCGGAGAAAGAGACAAAACCTCAAAGATACCAATCCGGCCCAGATATCCAAGATGTCCGCATTGTTCACATCCACTACCTTTATAAAGTTTAATCGGTTGGTTCTCCGGAACTAACCTCCCCAAAACCCGCCTAATGTTGTCTGCCACCTCAGGCGGCGGATCAAAAGACACCTTACAGCCGGGACAAATCTGGCGCAAAATCCTTTGTCCCACTGCAGCGTTGATGGAGGATGCTAAGAGAAAAGATTCTACCCCCATATCCAAAAGTCTGGGTAAGGATCCGGAAGCAGTATTGGTGTGCAAGGTAGAAAATACCTGGTGGCCGGTCAAAGCTGCCTGGATAGCTAACTCAGCTGTCTCCGTATCACGGACCTCTCCCACTAACATGATGTTCGGATCTTGACGTAAGAAAGAACGCAGAGCTGAAGCAAAAGTCAAACCAATTTGAGGGTTAACCTGAACCTGGTTGGTCCCAAGGATTTGGTACTCTACCGGATCCTCAATAGTTAAAATATTTACCCTGGTGGTTGACAGCTTCGTTAAAATGGAATAGAGGGTGGTGGTTTTACCGGAGCCAGTTGGACCGCAGATTAAAATAATACCGTGAGGACGGGTGATTTGAGTTTCTAAGGTTCTTAAAGCTGAACCGCGAAGACCCAACTCCTGCAAAGTGGGAGCAACGCTGCTTTTAGGCAAAAGCCTCATGACAACTTTTTCCCCGAAAACAGTCGGAACAGTAGAGATACGTAAGTCATAAACATGTTTACTGGAGATGTAACTAAACCTGCCGTCTTGAGGAAGTCTTTTTTCTTCAATTTTTAAACTGGAGAGGATCTTGATCCGGGAAACCAAAGCATCATGAACACCCCGGGGAAGAATAATCTTCTCATGCAAAATGCCGTCAATTCTGTACCTCACCCGGGTTTTATCTTCCAATGGTTCAACGTGAATGTCGGAAGCCCGGGATTTAACAGCATATTCTAAAAGCTGGGTAATGATATTGGCCACCGGGGCTTCCCTAATTACTTCAGCTTTATCAGCAGTTTGGTCTTCTTCACCCTTTTTTAAGTCTGTAACCTCCTTTAAAGCTGAGGTCACATCAGAAGTTAAATTTTGGGAATACTGATCATTAATAGCTTTGGTAATATCCCCAAGGGCTGCCAGATAAGGTTTGATAAAAAGACCGGATTTTTTCTCAATGAATTGAATAATCTGTAAGTCCAATGGGTCTACCATAGCTACAAATAACTTATCGTCTTTTCGATCAAAGGGAATGATATGGTAACGGCTGGCTGCTGCTTCCGGCACTAGATCCAAAACTTCGGTAGGGATAGCCTTACCTTCCAAATCAATAAAAGAAACACCTAAAAGCTGCGCCCTAGCAGAATAAAATTTAGCGGCAGAAACTAATTGATGTTCCTGAATAATCCTTTCCGTAGATTTACCGCTGTTGATGGATTCCAATTTAACAGCTGAAAGCTGGTTAGCATTAATTAGCCCTTGTTTAAAGAGGATATCTTCAATTCCAAGTTGGTCTGGCTGCATAGGCAGATAGGCCTTTTCAAAAAAGGCCTACTTCTATTATCAACAGATTAGATTAGAAGTGTCAATCAGGGTCTTCCCATAATTTCCAAAGTTTGGCTTCCCACACTCCATGTGGGAACGCAACATGTAGAAACGTAAATCATTAAACAAACCTAGTGATATAATCACATCAAATGGTTCCTCATTTATTAATCCATCCTGAAGTTTTAAAAAGACGATTTGCAGCAGAAAAGGTCTTAGAATCTAAGGGGCTTTCCAGAAACCATCTTAATCTATTGTGGTTTGATGAAGAGGATAAGTTGGGGATAGAGCAGGTTAGACAGATTAAAGAATTTTTAAGTTTAAAGCCATATCACGGGGGCAGCCAGGCGGTGGTTTTAATAGCAGCTGAAAATTTAACTTTAGATGCCCAAAATGCTTTGCTAAAAACTTTGGAAGAACCACCAGGGGAAGCTTTAATTATCTTAGGGGTCTCTTCGGAAGATCAACTGCTGCCTACTATTTTATCCCGTTGCCAAACCTTTTTCTTAGAATCTTCTGAAGATCAGCAAAAAACCTTAACTGAAAAAGATGTCAAAAGTATTGAAAAACTCTTAGAATCTTCTGTGGAAGAACGTTTTGTTTTTATAGAAAAACTAAAAGAGAGAGGGGAGTTTTTAAAAACTTTAACCACTTACTTTAGAAACCAACTTCTAGACCACCCTTCAGGTGTCAATACCAGTCCACCTTCCAGGTGGACACATCAACAACTTCATAGCTATCTAAAAGAACTTATCCAAGCCCAAAGATGGGCTAAACAAAATGTTAATATCAGGGCCGTCTTGGAATACTTAATATTAAAGCTGCCCCAGCTTAAACAATAGAGGATATTTAGAGGGAGTTTAGAGCTTTCTAGTAATCTAATTTATCAACCCAAACTTGCAATATTTGACCCAAACTGGTAAACTGGGACAGTTATGGCTACACCAACACCACAATATACTGCTAAAGAGATTCAAGTTTTAGAAGGGCTGGAGCCAGTTAGAAAAAGACCAGGCATGTACATCGGATCAACCGATGAACGCGGCCTTTGGATAATGACCAAAGAAATCCTGGATAACTCTGTTGATGAAGCCCTGGCAGGGAGATGTTCCCAAGTTTGGATAATCTTGCATAAAGATGACTATATTACCATTGCTGACAACGGTTTAGGAATTCCTTGGGAAAAACATCCTAAAGTAGGTAAATCTGCCTTAGAAGTAGCCATGACGGTTCTTCATGCCGGGGGAAAGTTTGGCGAAGGAGCATATAAGATCTCCGGAGGACTGCATGGGGTAGGAGCTTCTGCCACCAACGCTCTTTCCGAATATATGAGAGTAGAAACCAGAAGAGAGGGCAAAACTTATTTTCAAGAGTATCATCTAGGTAAACCTTTATTTGCTGTCAGGGAGATCAAAGCATCAGATAAGGCAACTGCCTACAACTATCACTTTGATTGGCCAACAGAACATGGAGTGAGAACTACCTTTAAAGCTGATAAAGGGGTCATGCAAACCATTGAGCCAAAGATGGAAACAGTCTTAAAGCAAGTCAAAAATAGGGCCTACTTGGTAGCAGGCCTCTTTTTCCATTTTTATGATGAAAGAGTTGATAAAGAATATCATTACTTCTTTGATTCGGGAATTGTGGCTTTAATTAAGCACATCAACCGTAATAAAGGTCCACTTCATGCCCCAATTTATATCCATAAAAGCCTTGATGAGATAGATGTGGAAGTAGGTATTCAGTACTCTGATTCCTTCAATCCCACTGTTGAATCCTATGCTAATGTCCAAAACACAGCTGAAGGAGGAACCCATTTAACTGGTTTTAAAATTGCTTTAACCAGGGCGGTTAATGATTATGCCCGCAAACAAGGTTACCTTAAGGAAAAAGATGAAAACTTAATTGGCGATGATACCCTGGAGGGCATTACGGCAATTGTTACCATCAAAATGGATTCAGACAAGCTGCAATTTGAATCACAAACTAAGGAAAAATTAGGTAATGCTGAGGTAGGGCCAATTGTTTCTCAGGTCACTAAAGAAGGCTTAGATACTTTCTTTGAGGAAAATCCTTCTGAAGGCAGAAGGATTATGGACAAGGTTATCACTGCTTCCAGGGCCAGAATGGCAGCCAGGGCAGCTAAAGATGCAGTGCTCCGAAAGAGTGCTTTTGAAGGAGGGTCTCTACCCGGTAAACTGGCAGATTGCCAAGAAAGGGACCCAGCTGTTTCTGAGTTATATCTTGTTGAAGGTGATTCAGCAGGCGGTTCGGCAAAACAGGGAAGAGACAGAAAATTTCAGGCCATCTTGCCGCTTCGGGGAAAAATCTTGAATACGGAAAGAGCCCGTTTAGATAAAGTTTTGGAATTCGAAGAAATTAAGGCTTTGGTTATTGCCTTGGGTACGGGAATCGGGGACACGATTGATTACAGTAAGGCCAGATACCATCGAGTAGTCTTAATGACGGATGCCGATGTTGACGGAGCTCATATTACAACTTTACTTCTGACGTTCTTTTTCAGGTACATGCCGGAAATGTTAAATAAAGGTTATATTTATGTCGCTCAACCGCCGCTTTATAAACTGCAAAAGGGCAAAGAGTTGCATTACGCTTATTCCGATGGAGAACGAGATCAAATTGTCAAACAGATGACCAACGGTAAAGCCGACAACCTGATTATTCAAAGATATAAAGGTTTGGGAGAAATGAATCCGGACCAGCTTTGGGAAACCACTATGAATCCGGAAAATAGGGTCTTAAAGCAAATCACAGTAGAAGATGCTGCCATGGCAGATGAAGTCTTCTCTATGTTAATGGGAGATCAAGTCCCCCCCCGAAAAAAGTTTATCCAAACCAATGCCAAGCAGGCTATGTTAGATGTCTAAATATGACTGAAACCGAACTATTTACTGAATCCATTCCTTATGGAAATATAGAAAGCCTGCAAGAGTTAGAGATTGCTATTGTCAAAAGAGCTAAAAGTGGCCAAACTACACGTGGAGAAGGAGTTGTTTGGCAGGGTAGCAAAATTGTCCGGATTCAAGATAGGGAATTTCTGCAAGTAGGAGAAAACGGCTGTACCAGAATTGATGTCCGGGTTGGTGCAAGGGGAAGCTACAGTGCGACCATTGATCCGGTAGGTTTCAAAGGCATAGAGCTACCTCCTGCTTGGCAAGAAGAGGAAAATCCTTAATCTTCTTTTAGTATTGCTACCGCCATAAACCGTCCCTCAGGAAAGGCAGAAGCTTTTTGAGTACTTACATAACGAGCAGAGACAACATGGGAAAAAATTAAATCTCTTTCCGCATCACAGGATGTACAGCAAGTCGACACTGCGATATTACTCTCCAGAACTCCTGCCGTTATAAGTTGAGCTCTATTAAAACCATTAATATCTAGGTAAAGTTTTGAGCTAGCATCTTCAGCTCTGACCTTATACAAGGGAGGTTCTAAATTATTAATTCTTTCCACAATACAAGTACTATTACTATCTCCACAGCTTAAGTAGGGAAGCCAAGGATCAGGGGTATGAGTTTGAAGGTATTGCTGTCTGTAGCAACATTTACCTATAGCTGGACCTATGCCAGCCACAAAATCATCAAGATTGGTAAAACCCATCCTTTTGAGCCGAGTAATTACCAGATGGCCGATTTGTAAATCACTCCCTTCTCTACCGGCATGATATAAAGCAAGGAATTCAGCTTGGCGATTTGTTAAAATTACTGGGGCGCAATCAGCAGCATTTAAAGCCAACCCCACTCCTTTATCGGTCGTGATCAGCGCATCAGTTGAAAGAATTGCCGAAGATGCTTCTAAAGATCCTTTTCCTTTATCTTTTAATCCTACAACTTCAATATTAACCTTATGAACAGGTCTCATAAAAACCACGTCTTCTAAAGTCATACCTGCAGCCGCTAAAAAACGTCTTCGGTTGGCTATAACTTCCGTCATCTCCCCATAAGGAAAAGCCATATTGCCAAACTTACGAGGAGAAAATGCATAGTTGATTTCTACCGCGTTAAGGGCATCTAAATTCTTATAGAGCTGGGCTTCTTGTTGATCAAATTCCTTCATGTCCTATAATATATCATAATTAGCCACAAAAAGCAAAAATTTTATTTTTAGGTTAAAATACCTAATAATGAAAGGAAAAATCCATTTTTTAGGTATAGCCGGCAGCGGAGCTTCAGCCATTGCTGCCATAGCTCAAGCACAAGGATACACCATAAGCGGGTGTGACAAAAATCTTCAAAGAGAGTTTACTAAAAAATTTGATCCAAAGCTGCTTTATGAAGGTCACTCTGCTGATCATTTAACAGATGTAGAGATTTTGGCCGTCACACCAGCAATTTATTCATCAGATGCTAATAATCCCGAGCTTCTGACTGCCAAAGAAAAGGGGATAAAAATTCTGACCTGGCAGCAATTTATGGGTAAATATCTGGAAAAAGATAAATTTGTTATCGCTGTTTGTGGAACTCATGGCAAATCAACAACTACAGCCATGGTAGGAACTATCCTTGAGGATGCAAAGCTGGATCCAATGGTAGAACTTGGAGCCAAGGTCCCCAAGTGGGGGGTAAATTATCGGATAGGTAGGGGAAAATATTTTGTCACTGAGGCGGATGAGTTTAACGATAACTTTCTAGTCAGCCACCCTGATATTACCGTAGTAACCACTTTGGAGATGGACCATCCGGAATACTTTAAAGATTTTGAAGCGTATAAGGCTAGCTTTGCCAAATTCTTCAGCCAGACAAAAGGTAAGATTATTGCTAATTTATCAGATCCCGGAGTAAAAGAAGCTTTAGCTTTACACCCCAAGGGTGGCAAGGTAATTGTAGATTACTCATCCCATCCTATAGATTTTCCTCTACAAATTCCTGGGCGTTATAATGTCTTAAATGCTTCAGCAGCTTATCAGGTAGGGCTAGCCTTAGGCATAAACCCCGAAACTATTCAAAAAAGTTTGCGTAATTTTACCGGAATCGGACGGAGATTTGATCACCTTGGTGATTATCAAGGAGCCTATATCTATAGTGATTTCGCTCATCATCCCACAGAAATTAAAGTCACACTTCAAGCAGCTAGAGAAAAATTTCCTAAAAAACGGCTGATGGTCATTTTCCAGCCTCATATGTTTTCCCGCACCTACACCTTGTTTAATGATTTTGTCAGGGTTTTGAAAGAAGCCCCGGTAGATAAAATTTACATTATGGACATCTATCCTTCTCGGGAGGTTGATACCGGAAAAGTAAACAGCCGCCAATTAGTTGAAGCTGTAGGGAAAAAAAGTGTAACTTATCTCGGACCTCAAAAACCAGCTTTAGAGCAAATTCAAGATGTGTTTGGAAAAGATAGCGTAATATTTTTTATGGGGGCTGGCGATACTGAAAAACTGGCTAAAGAAGTTTTAATGTTAAAATAATGAGCGAGTCTTATCAAAATAAAGCAAATATTTTGTTTCACAATAAAAAAGTACTTATTTTAGGACTGGGGATCAATCAAGGAGGGTTGGGTGCCACTAGGTTTTTTGCTACTGCCGGAGCTAAAGTTCGCGTCACTGACTTAAAAAGTAAAGAACAGCTTCAGGTTTCCTTAAATGCCTTAAAAGATTTCCCTGATATTGAATATGTTTTAGGTGAGCATCGCTTTGAGGATCTTGACTGGGCAGATTTAATCATCAAAAACCCGGCCTTAAAGCCGGATAATGAGTACATCAAATATGCCAAGGAGAAGGGCAAAGATATGGAGCTGGACTTAGGTGTTTTCCTGCAATTTGTCAGCCCCCAGCAAATTATTGGGGTGACTGGTACTAAAGGCAAGTCCACCACCGCCTCTTTAATCTATGAAATCATCAAAGCTGGAGGTAAGGAGATTGTCTTTGCCGGTAATATAGGGAAAAGCGTTTTTGATACCATTCCTCACGTTTTATCGAAGACAAAAGGCAAGGTTTTGCAAGCGAGCAGTAAAATATCTTCTACTGCGAGCGAAGCAAGTTCTTATGTTAAAAAAGATACCCTGGTAGTTTTAGAGCTTTCTTCAGCCCAGCTGGAAGCCTTTGATCAGCATCAAATTTCTCCCAGGTGGGCAATTATTACCAATATTTATCCTGATCATATTAATTTTCATGGCTCAATGGAAAACTATATTGAAGCCAAGAAAGCCATTGGCAAATACCAGACCAAGGAAGATTTTTTGTTCCTCAAAAAGGGGGATGAAGTAACCAACAACTCGTCTTTTATCAATGGCTTGAGAGGACAAATTACTTACTTTTCTAAAGATGATCTGCCTCAAGGTTTTACTCCCAAGCTTCCTGGTGAACATAATTTGACTAATATGGCAGCAGCTTTGGCAGTAGCACAAACCTTAGGTATAGAACAAAAAACAGCTATTAAAGTATTAGAAAACTTCAAAGGAGTGGAGTTTAGATTGCAACTAATTTATCACCACCAGGGGATAAAAATTTACAACGACACCGCTGCCACCAATCCCCAAGCAACTATTGAAGCTTTACAAAGCTTACCAAATTCCATTCTTATTGCCGGAGGAGTGAATAAAAATTTGCCTTACAAGAAAATGGCAGAAGCTGTCAGTAAATATGCCAAAGCTGTCTATTTTCTGGAAGGAACAGCTACTGATGAAATCTTAAAAGATTTCCCTTCTGATAAAAATCAAGAAGTCTATAATAATTTAGAAATACTACTAAAAGATATCAAAAAAATTGTTCAGAAAGGAGATGTAATTCTCTTTTCTCCCGGAGCAGCTTCATTTAATCTATTTCAAAATGAATTCGACCGGGGTAGGAAATTTAACCAGGCAGTAGAAAAAATATTCCCCTAGGCAGGGCTAATAGTAAGATGATTCAGCTTTTCAACATCCTTAAAAGACAATATCAAACACTTAATCTGATTCAAATCTCCCATGATGCCTTGACCCATAATTACCACCATTTGTCTTCTTTGGATCAAAATTTAAAAGTGGCTCCGGTTTTAAAAAGTAATGCTTATGGACATGGGATAACAGAAGCAGCTAAAGTTTTAGATTCCCTTGGAGCTCCTTTTTTTTGTGTGGACAGCCTCTATGAAGCTTATGAGTTGTTAAAAGCCCATATTAAAACACCCATCTTGATCATGGGCTATACCCACCCTAATAATTTTAAAGTCAAAAAGCTCCCATTTTCCTATGCTGTTTATGATTTACAAATGGCCCAAGTTTTAAATAACTATCAATGGGATGCTAAAATCCATATCAAAATAGATACCGGGATGCACCGTTTAGGAGTCCCTTTAGAAGAACTGTCTGCCTTTTTACAAGAGCTAAAAAAATTACCCAACTTAAAGGTAGAAGGAGTGATGTCTCATCTAGCTTCAGCTTCCAACACTCAAGACACTCTTTACCAAACTCAGGTCAAAAATTTTAAGCAAGCCTTAAAGATTATCAGGAAGAGTGGTTTTGATCCTAAATGGGTTCATTTGTCTGCCTCAGCCGGACTGCTAAACCCCCAAATTAGAAAGGAGTTAAGTAAGTTTTCCAACATGGCGAGATGTGGTTTATCTGTTTATGGTATCTCACCAAATAAGGAAAGCTCTCATCTAAAACCAGCTCTTAAATTAACTACCAAAATAGCTCAGATTAAAAAATTGAAGAAAGGGGATAAGATTGGTTATGATGGGACTTATACTGCCAAAAAAGAGTTGATCTTGGGAGTGCTGCCAATTGGCTATTTCGACGGAGTAGACAGAAGGCTTTCCAACCAAGGAGCTTTCTTAGTAGAGGGTGTAAAATGTCCAATAGTAGGCAGAGTTAGTATGAATATTACCACCATAGATTTAAGTAAAGTTAAAAATCCTCAAGTTAACCAAGAAGTAGTTATCTTTTCAGATCAAGCCAAAGATCCAAATTCTATTCAAAATGCAGCCCAAACCTGCCAAACCATTCCTTATGACTTATTAGTCCATCTGGCCTCCTCCACCAGAAGAGAAGTGGTATAAAGCTTGCCTTTTTATCCTAAAAATGACATAATAATTGTGCCCAACAGGGCGTTTTTCTTGTTTAAAACCTCATGAGTAATATTGGCAAAATTGAACCCACACCTATTGTAGAAGAGATGAAGCGGTCCTATTTGGATTATGCCATGTCGGTTATTGTAGCCCGAGCTTTACCCGATGTCCGTGACGGTTTAAAACCGGTCCAGCGAAGGATTGTTTATGCCATGTCCCAGCAGGGGCTACACCACACTAGCCGTTATCAAAAATCTGCTGCTGTGGTAGGAGAAGTTTTAAAAAACTACCACCCCCACGGTGACGCTCCAGTTTATGAGGCTATGGTAAGAATGGCCCAAGACTTCTCTATGAGATATACCTTAATTGACGGACAGGGAAATTTTGGTTCAGTTGACGGTGACTCTCCGGCTGCCATGAGGTATTGCGTGACAGGTGATACCTTGGTAATTACAAACGCAGGGTTAGTTCCTATTGAAAAGATTGCTTCTCAGGAGAATATCCAAATTCAGGTCCTATCTAAGGATAAAAAAATTAGTCAGGCCTCTAAATGGTTTGACTCAGGTAAACATCCCACAATTAAAATAACCACCAATAAAGGGTTTACGCTCCAAGGCTCCTATAACCATCCAGTACTTACTCTCATAAAAGATGCAACTGAAAAACCAAAGTTGTCTTGGAGACTACTTCAGGATATACGAACTGAGGACATTGTTGTTATAGATAGGTCCACGGATATCTTATGGCCTGTTTCAGATCTTGATTTATCCTCCTACTATCCTGGGCCAAGAACTGACCGGACGAAACAAACCATTTTACCCCAAAAATTCACCCCAGAACTAGGTTTTATTTTAGGGAGTTTAGTTGCTGAAGGTAGTATTTCCGAAAATAAGATTGAATTTTGTAACGCTGACCCGGAATACATCAATAAATTTATTGATGCCTGGCAAAAAACATTTCCTGATTCTGTGTTACATCAGTTTATCCGCCAACCCAACTCATACGGCAAAAAAAACTATTTTCGTCTGGAATGCCATTACTTATATACTATAGATTTTCTAAAAAACATCGGGCTGACAGTGGGGCGTTCAAATATTAAAAGGATTCCTCACACCATCTTACTTTCTACTAAAAACACTGTTTCATCTTTTTTAAGGGGCTATTTTGAAGGCGATGGATCCATTTCATCTTCACAGAAGATGATTGAATTAAGCTGTTGCTCGGTCAGCGAAACACTCCTTAAAACTATGCAAATTCTTCTACTTCGCTTTGGAATTGATAGTACTAAACGATTCGATAAATATAGAAAAACCCATAAATTGTACTTACGAGGAAAAAGAAATATTCTTAAGTTCTACAAAGAGATCGGTTTTGTTGGAGAGCTAAAAAATAAAAAGCTCGAAGTTGTCATTTTAAATTACCAAAAAGATAACTCTTTGTTCGACTACGTTCCTTTTTTGGCTGATTATGTTAGACAACAAGTAGGTTACTCAAAGTTTTTAGTCAAACATAATTTTGACAGATATGGTAACTTACAAGTCCAAGCTCCCCAAGTATCTGAAATCTTTCTTAAAAAAACAGGAGAAAATTTAAAACCATTCCTAGAATACCTTATCACAAACGATTATCTGTTTGAAAAAGTAAGCCAGGTTAAAGAAAACGGCCTAGAGAATGTTTACTCTCTGAAAGTTGAAAGTGATTGTCATTCATTTGTGGCCAATGGATTTATCAATCATAATACCGAGGCCAGGTTATCGGCTATTGCTGATGAGCTACTCCGGGATATTCATAAAAAAACAGTTGATTTTGTAGACAACTATTCCGGTACCACCCAAGAACCGGTTTGGCTTCCTTCAATTATCCCTAACTTACTTCTCAACGGAGCTTCCGGTATTGCTGTGGGTATGGCTACCCAAATTCCACCCCATAACTTAGGAGAAGTGATTGATGCTCTATCTTATATGATTGATCATTCCCAGAAGGCAACAGGCAGCAGGCCCGCTTTGCCGCGAGGTGAGCAACAGGCAGAAGATGGAAAATTAGAACCTAAATTTACCAGTGAAGCTAATGTTGAAGACCTGATGAAGTTTATCAAGGGCCCGGATTTCCCCACAGGTGGATCAATCTATGATTCTCAAGAGATCTTAAATGCCTATGCTACCGGCAAAGGCAGGGTTGTCATGAGAGCTAAAGCTGAAATTGAAGAGACCAAAGGAGGCAGATTTGATATTGTTATTACCGAACTCCCCTTTCAAGTCAACAAAGCCAACTTGGTAGCCAGGATTGCTGAACTGCACAAAGAAAGAAAGGTGGAAGGCATTGCTGATCTTCGTGATGAATCAGACCGCCACGGCATGAGGGTAGTCATTGAACTAAAAAGAGATGCCCAACCGAAGTCAATTTTAAATAACCTCTACAAACACACTGCCATGCAGTCGGTGTTTAACGTTAATACTGTGGCTTTAGTAGACGGAGTACCTCATCTTTTAACTTTAAAGCATATTCTAGAAGAGTTTATCAACCATCGGCAAATGGTAGTCAGAAGACGTTCCGAGTTTGAACTGGAAGAAGCAAAAACCAGGGAACATATCCTGGAAGGGCTGATGATCGCTATTTCCAATATTGATGCTATTATTGACACCATCCGAAAAAGTAAAGATGCTGATGAGGCTAAAGTCAATTTAATAAACAAATTTAAGTTGACTGACATTCAAGCTCAGGCTATTTTGGACATGCAGTTGAGAAGGCTGGCAGCTTTAGAAAGGTTAAAAATAGAAGAAGAGCTGAAGATGGTCCGGGAAACCATCGCTTATTTGGAAGATTTGCTGGCCCATCCCGAAAAAATCTTAAAAGTTATCAGAGATGAACTTGTAAAAATTAAAGAAAAGTATGGTGATGAAAGAAAAACCCGGGTTTATAAATCCAAAGTCGGGGAATTCTCTGAGGAAGATCTCATTGCTGATGAGCCCACTATTGTGACTATTACTGATGGCGGTTATATCAAAAGACAAGCCCCTTCTACCTTTAGGGTTCAGGCCAGAGGAGGCAAAGGAGTTTCCGGCATTACTACTAAAGAGGCGGATGCTGTCAGCCATATCTTTCATACCATGACTTTGGACAACATCCTTTTCTTTACCGATAAAGGCCGGGTTTTCCAACTTAAAGTTTGGGAGATCCCGGAAACTTCCCGGATAGCCAAAGGCCAGGCTGTGGTGAACCTGATTAATATTGATCAAGGAGAAAAGATTACCGCCATTTTAACACTGCGGCAAAAAGACACTGCCAGATACCTCTTTATGTGTACCAAGCAAGGAAATGTTAAAAAGACTGAAACTTCCCAATATGCCTCTATTAGAAGAAACGGCTTAATCTCTATCAATCTTGACAGCGGAGATACTTTGGGTTGGGTAGTGCCAACCAATGGAGAAAATGAGCTGATTATTGTCTCTAAACTAGGCCAATCAATCAGGTTTACCGAAAAGAATGTCCGTCCCACCCACCGCGATACCTCCGGAGTCAGGGGAGTCAGACTGAGCAAAGATGACAGCGTGGTTTCCTTAAACAAGGTGTCTGACATTAAAGGAGATCAGTTGCTGGTAGTTATGGCCAACGGTTTAGGCAAAAAAACTCTCATCTCTTCTTGGAACAAACAGGGCAGGGGAGGAATGGGAGTAAAGGCTGCCCAGGTAACAAATAAAACTGGGCCCATTGTGACAGCCCAAATTATGGATAAGGATGGTGATACTCTGGTCTTAACTTCCAACAAAGGACAGCTCATTAAAATTAATATTAAAGATGTCCCCACTTTACAAAGACAAACCCAGGGGGTAATACTGATGAGGATGAGGGAGGGGGAAAGAGTGGTAGCAGCCACCATAGTTTCCCACCAGGAAGAGAAGGGATAGATTAGAATGTAACTATGAAACTAGGAAGCCTCAATCTGGATAAAAAAATCTCCTCCTTGGCTATTATTTATTTTACTATTGGCATACTTTTTTCTATCCTCTATGCTCTGTTTTACCACTGGCCGCCTTTATCCTTTTTTAGCCCCGGGTTTTATGCTGTAGTTTTTACCTGGCCTATTCAAGTTCCAGGCTTTATTTTTGATCTCCAAACCTACGGCTTCGCCGGCAAAATTCTCTATTAACCATGATATACTACCATTATGCCTAAGGTGGGAGCGCATGTTTCGGCTGCCGGGAATCTTAGTTTAAGCCTGGACAGGGCTTGGGAGCTGGGGGCCCAGTGTACCCAAATTTTTATCTCTCCTCCCCAACAATGGGCAAAAGTAAACCATTCTGATCAGATAATAGAGGAGTACCGAAGAAAAACCGAGAGTACTAAAATAAGCCCTAACTTTATCCATGCTGTTTACCTTATCAATTTAGCCTCGCCAAATCCGGAATTAGTTAGAAAATCTATTGATTGGTTAATCTACTCCCAAAAGTTGGCAGAAAAGTTGGGAATGAAAGGAACTATTTTCCATCTTGGTTCTTTTAAAAATAGTACTGAAGAAAAAGCCCTAAAACAGGTTATTGAGGCTATCAAGGAGATTTTAGGGAGTAGTGGACAAGTTAATTTAATTTTGGAAAACTCAGCCGGAGCAGGCAATCTAATAGGAGACAGCTTTCGGGAGATAGGGGAGATTGTACGACGAGTAAATGATTCCCGGGTAAAAGTTTGTTTGGATACCCAACATGCCTTTGCCTCAGGTATAGATGTTAAAAGTCAAGAAGGTTTGAATAAAACTTTACAGGAGTTTGATAGGGAAGTGGGGCTTAAAAATTTGATAGCTATCCATGCTAATGATTCCAAAACCGAGTTTAACTCCAAAAGAGACAGGCATGAAAATATTGGAGAGGGATTTATTGGACTGGAAGGCTTTAGAAATATCATCAACCATCCTATATTAAAAGATATTCCCTTTATTTTAGAAGTTCCAGGAGAAGGCTCAGGTCCTGATACTAATAACATCTTAAGATTAAAAAATTTAATCCATTAACGTCATTCTGGAGCCCGCCGAGGGCGGGCGATAGAATCTAAAAATGAGGAATAGTTATGTCTACATAATGACTAATTACACAAATACTACGATCTATATTGGAGTCACTAATAACCTTCTAAGGAGAGTGTATGAACATAAACAAAAACTTGTTCCTGGTTTTACAGCAGAATACAATTTAACTAAACTCGTTTATTTTGAAGTCTATGAAGATATTAAACTGGCCATTGCAAGAGAGAAATCACTCAAAAATCTGGTAAGGAGGAAGAAAAATCTGTTAATAGAGAAAGAAAATCCCTACTGGAAAGACTTATACGATTCCATTATTTAAAGATCCTATCGGTCGCTTCGCTCCCTCCAGGATGACGTTCATCCATATCCCATACTATTCCTTATTCCCTAAGTGGAAACTCTTATGGACATCTTTTAGGTGTTTACGTTTTTGCGTAGCAAAAAGGCAAGCTTTAGACGTTTATAATAAGTACTACTTCTACTCTCGATTACCCGAATGAAAAGATTTATGTATATCTTTTAAATGCTTATTGGTAACATGAGTATAGATTTGGGTGGTGGAGATATTAGAATGCCCCAACATTTCCTGAACTGACCTGATATCTGCTCCATTAATCAACAAATCTGTAGCAAAGGAGTGTCTTAAAGTGTGAGGCGTAGCTTTCACTGATAAACCTGCTGCTTTGACATACTTTTCCACTATCCTTTCAACAGATCTGGGAGTAAGCCTCATCTTCTCCCCATCATTTTCCGGATCTATTTTCCCCTGGTGTCTTATAAATAAAGGCTTAAAGTTGTCTTTCCTGCTTTTGATATACTGATCCAGCCATTTTACCGCCTCATCTGATAGAAAAACAATCCTTTCTTTGGAACCCTTACCAATGACCGGAAACTCCTGCCTGTCTAAATTAATGGTATCTTTGTTTAAAGAGGCCAGCTCCGACACCCGAAGGCCGGTGGAAAAAAGTGTTTCCAGTAAGGCTTTATCCCTCAAACCTGATTTATCTAAAACATCAGGAGCCTTAAGCAATCTCTTTAAATCAGTCTCATCCAAGACCTTAATAGGTGATGCCTCAGCTTCTCCCAGCTCAACTTTTTCTGCTGATAAACTGTTAACATCATGACGGGCTAAATACCGCAAAAATGCCCGCAGAGCAATCATAAAATAGTTTTGAGTCACCCTTTTTAACACCTCCCCGGTTAAAGGATCTTTAAAACGGGAAAGATAGAGACGGTACTTTCTCACCAAACCTAAATCAATCAAAGAAGGCTCAATATCGCCGGTAAAATCCAAAAACCTTTTTAGATAATGATCATAGTTTTGGATAGTTTTTTGAGAGGCTCCTCTTTCCAGTTCCAGATATTCTAAAAAATCAGTGATCAAAGCTGAGAGAGTCATAGATACAAACTATACCTAACAGGACTTTAAAGCAGTAGCAGCCCCAATATGCCAATTAAAATCAAGACGCTGCCCACCACTGCTAAAGCTAAAGTGTTTTCAAAAGCCCCGGACTGAGGTAGGGTAGGCGCTACTTTATCAGTATCTGTAACTCCACCTACAGGTTTGACTGCCTTACTACAAGCTCCGGTTCCCACTGTATAGCTGCCACTACTGACTTTACTTAAAATATCCGAGGTCGTCGCCCGGTCAACAATATTGGAATCACTGGTTTTTTCCTTATCATTAGGATCAAAATCAAACTTGATTTGGCTGACTCCGGTAGGAGCTGTATCAGTTACTTTAAAGTCAATCGTCGCCAAAGTCCCAACCCCTTGAAAAGGCAAACTGACAGAGGCTACTCCGGCAATGGCAATTTTCCCCTCACTATCAAAAATATTACTTTGGGGGTAACTTTGATAAACAGTACCATTTCTGATATCGGTAGCGGTAAAGCGGGTTGGGTCATAAAAAAGGATGGCGTCAGTTCCATCTGTTTGATTCCCTCCGGTGTCAACCTTAATCTCAACCGAGAAAGTACATCCCTGGTTAAATGTTCCGGAAGCCGGAGATAAAGACAAGCTTGCCGTTTGAGCCAAGGCAGGGAGAGCAATAAGCGATAGATTACCGGTGATAAGTAATATCAGAGTCAAAACATGCCAAAGCTTAAATTTGATCATTGTCTTCATGGTAAGATATTTACCTCCAGGTTTTCAACCTCTCCCAACAGATCCTTAGTAGTTTTGGACTCAATAACATTAGAATCCCGGGTATTCCCCAAGGTGGTAAAATCAAAAGCCACCTTGGCCTGACCGACTGCTTTGGCTTTAAAATTAATTAGACCAAATATCCCCCGAGCCAATGTTGCCTCACCCCTTCTGTTAACAGCTGAGACAGAGATAACCCCAGCCTTCTCATCCAGATCATTAAAAAGATATTCATGATAAACGTTGCCCGCAGTTACCGGTACGGCTGGTTTACCAGAGGTAACTACGGTTAGCAGTCTACTGTCATAATAGATAATCAAATCCGCTCCGTCAGAGAGCTTAGAAGAAGAAATATTAATCGTTACCGGAACAGTTTGGCCAACTTTGACAGTTTTTTGGGGAGTAGTTAAAGAAACTTTCGCCAAAGAAACTGGTTTGATAACATCCTTAGCAGCTTTTGAAGGGACATCTTTGCGGTCAACTTTAACTGCCGGCTGAGTTAAAACCCAACCTGCCCAAACTATCTCTCCGGCAATAACCGCCGCTACGGTAAAAATAATTAGTCTCTTAATACCACTGGCTGTAAAATTTGGCAGGATCATACTATATATGATTGAAGCACACTTTTAACAAACTGTCCAGGAACCTAAAACTTGGCATCTTCTTTGCCCCAATTGCTAATAAGACAAGAGTAATCCACGCTGTTAACCCGGGTGTCAGAGTTAAAATCACCGCTTCTTTGGACACTTTGGATTAAACTCCACTGTTGATAAAGTTTAGAGACATCAAAAGTATCAATCCTGCCATCAGGCAAACCTCCCCGGTTGCTGCTGATGTTGCCAACAGCCAACTCCAACATGGAGAGAACTGTTGTCCCTTCCAAGGCTGTAAAATCTAGCCGCTGGGCAACAGAACGGGGGGCTTTGACAAACATCGCATAGTCCCGGCCAATCTCTAGTTGAGGGGCAAAATTGGTCGGTTTACCTTTGTCGTTTAAAGTTATGGTTTGAGTATACAAAGGACGGCTCCCACCCTCCTTATCATAAATTGTGACCTCAACATCGGACAAAGAAAGGTTGGTTGGGGGAGCGCACTGAGCATAAGCGGCAAAACTAATGGTGGTGGTATCAATCAGACAACTACCCTCTAACTGCCGTCCATCATTGAAAGTCATCTCTACCGGAATTTCTCCATCTAATCTGGTGCTCACCCTGGCTATCACCGTAGATGTACTGCTGAGTACAGAAGAAGAGGTTGAAGAAGTAGCTGTCAACTGATCAGTCCAAGATTGAATCCGGGCAAGCTGATTATCCATCTTAACTGTAGCGCTGCCTGAAGCTCCAAAGTTAGCCCCGCTGATTTTGGCAATTGTCCCAATTCCGGTTAAGACATCATAGTTGCAGCTAAGGCTGTTAATTTTAGGAACAGGGGGAAGCAAGGTAATACTTTTTTGCCTGACATCCTTTCGGCCGGTGCTGTCGGTAAATTCTACAAATAAAGTCTTAATGCCGGGAGTGTTATTTAAAAAGGTATAAGTTAAATTTATCGGTTGGCTGTTATAGTTATAACTTGGGGCCTGATTTAAATCAGCTAAATTTTCCCCATAGCGGTAGGAGACAGTATAAATTGCCGGAGTAGGGGTGAGGGTGGGAGTAAGAGTTGGTGTGCTAGTGGGAGTTGGGATAGGAGTAGAGGTGGGAGTGGCGGTAGCAGTAACATTAGGGGGCAAAGTTGGAGTAGCAGTAGGTATGGGAGTATTAGTGGGAGTTAAAGTTATTGTAGGAGGAGATCCATAGTACAAGGTATAATTTCTTGTCCCTGATCCACTATTTGTCACTACCTGAGTTGGACTAATCTGGGTTGTACTACTATCACCAATAGTACAACCTGAAGCATTTAACTGCCATCCAGCAGCTAAGGTATTGCCAGCGCTTTTGGAATTAATGGTCGTAGTTATGGAGAAATTACTACCAGAACTGGTATTCCAATTATTAGTAAAATCTAAATTGGTTTCATCTTTACAGGTAGCACCCGAATCGTTCATTGCTACCCGATGGGAGTTTGTACCAGTGCCCAAATCTCTATACCCCACAGGCTGATTATCACTAAGATCCCAACCTAAATGAGTAATAGTAAGCGTACAGCTCCCGGTACTATAAGTATCAGTAAAAGGTGTTGATTGATAGTTATTAGTACAGGTATTATTCCCACCACAAGCGCAATCTCCTACCCACTCACCCCCCCAACAAGTTCCATCGGCATTTTTAAAACATTGAAGAGTACAATCCCTATCAGCAGGGCAACTAGGGTTATGGATGCCATCATTGGTGCATTGAGCATCACAGTTGCCTGCATAAGAAGTGGGTATTCCTAAAAAAAAAGTCGAAGCATAGGTTATTAATCCTAGAGTCAAAAATATAATAGATTTGTGCTTCATTAGCGTTCCTTTTACTCTCTTAAGGCCTTGGGTCTCCCAAAGGAGACCTTAGCTCTACTTGGACGGTAGGATCAGTGGTGGTGTAATAAGCCGGATCTGTTATCGGCAGAGTGGAGTTTACTTTAACACTGTCTCCCTTAAAAACAATTGGCGGTTCCTCGGCAGCTTTGGACCTTAGTCTTTGCTGCTCTTTAAGCAGGCTGACTGTTAAAGGTATGGACAAAGCAAAAATACCCAGCAATAAAAAAGCAATAAGATTATTTTTAGTTAAAAACTCCCGTCTAAAATCTTCCATTTTATGTGGTCAATCTTAGAGTAGGGTAGAAGCAGGCAGTTGTCAAGCTACCATGCATAAAAGAAGGTTCGCTGTTTTCAATCAGGCAAAATCTGGCAGTTTACCAGGCCAATAATTCGGGAAGAGATAAATATTGTACGACAACGAAAATAGAAACATGAGAAAGATTAAAAAAGCCGGTTTAGAACTTAGATATTTGAAAAAAGATTAAAAAGTTGGAAATTCAAATAACTAGACAATAATAGCATTTTACCAGCTGTCCGACTGTTCGGCAAGCCTAATCTAACCTCTGTAGAGCTTTCAAGAGACTTTTCAGGCATAAGGCCCTGGAAGGGCCCTAAAACGGCCGGAAGGGAAGTGAGACGTATGATACATCATTTAAGGATTAGATTGTTAGGACAACCTAATCAATTTATAAGCGATATTTAATAATCATCAGTAAAAGCAGTAAAAGCTAAAAAATTTTGGGAAAAAATTCTATTGGGAAGTGGCAAAATTAAGTACAATAATAATAATTTATTATCTTTAATTTTAAATCTTTAATTATTCGTCAACTGGCGAATCTGGGTCTCCCCCTGGACCTAGGCATCCAGAATGTCGCATAAGATACATTGTACGACATATATCGGGTAGAGCCCTATCCTAAGGGGAAGGGAGAGAAAGACGGATCTGAAGGTGAGAGCCCGCAAAAAGAGCTTATTGTGTCTTATGGCACCTCCATTTAAACCCCCAAACCTCTCTTCCCCAACAATAAGATCTTCCCCAACAATAAGACCGCTTATTTTTCACGCGTGAAAAGCAATTTAGCAATATCTTCAGGAGAGTAACAAGCAAGAAAAAGAGTACTCTACTCTCAATCCTCTCTAAAATAATTTAGCCCTGCTCTTTAAAAAAATAACTGATGATCTTTTGATGATAAAAATATACCCTATAGTTTTTATATAAACTTATCCACAATTTTCTTCAACTATATCATACTATATCAATTATGTGTAAGAATTACCTCAAATAAGTACCCTCTCTCCTCTATTTGATCTCATCCTACCCAAGAGGTAGTAATAGCAGCAATAATAAACACTAATACCCCCCACCCGACATACTCCCAGACTATTCCCCTGGTCAGCCTCTCCCTTAAAGCATGGGTGGTAATACCCAGGGTAATAAAGATAGTAGTAGCAAGCATCAAGGAAGCCATAGCCTTAGAGATAGGCCAAAAAGACAGCGCCAACCCCAGTTCAGCCACTAGAAAAGCCAGGATCAGTGAGTAAATCAAAATTGAGGCAGTGATTCCCTCCATTTCAATTGACCAGATAAGATGCAGGATTAAGGGAAAGCTCAACAAAAATATCAGTAAAGCATTCCAAATAAAAATTAAGTTAAAAGAAAAAATGACGTTAAATAACAGATAGGCGGTGATTAAAGTTAAGACAAAAACAGTCGTTGAAGCCACCCGGTAAAGCGGGATGGTCCGCATGGAAGCGACATTAAAAACATTTTGAGAAAGCAACAAAGTATAAAAAGTTATACCAAAAAGGACCGCCACCGGCAGTCTGGACCACCAACTGAGAGGCAACAAGAAATAATAGCTGGCTGCAGCCAAAGTAAATAAAGTAGGAAGGATCATTAAAACTACCGCCTTTAGCCTGTCTAACCCCTCCCATAAAGCCCACAGGGATGTCAAATAGGCTAAAATAGTTAAACCACCAATAAATTTGTAGGTTAAATAGATAGGCACAAGCTGAGTAGACAGCAAACCCAGCGACAAAATAATTGAAGTAAGAATAATTTTATGACGCTTGCTTAAATTAAAATTCATAACCTCATCACTTCGCTGCCAGTTTTAAAACATGACAAATAGCAATGGCAATAGCGTCAGTGGCATCATCAGAGAACTTTTTTTGGCTCCTTTTTAAGCCTACCATGGGCCGGAGCAGCTCTCTACTCTTCTGCCCATTTTTACCTAAAAACTTTCTCACCCCATCATGGACCTGTTTTTTATCAGCCCTCCCTGCTCCAGCCACCATCAGTTTTACCTGAAGGCCGGTGTATTCATGAATGGGAATCTGTCTCATGCCAGCAGATAGCATGATCACTCCCCTTGCCTGTCCGACAGCAATAGCTGTCTTAGTGTTAGCTCCAAAAAATAACATCTCTAAAGAGATTATATCGGGCTTAAACTTTTCCACAATATCCTCTATTTGATGATGAAGTATTACCAGCCTTTGGGGCATGGGTAAATCCTTAGGGGTCGAGATAAAACCATAATCTATAAGCCCAATACCATAGTCAAATTTTCTGCCCAAAATATCATCAGGCACTCTGATAATTCCATATCCAGTAGTAGCAGTCCCCGGATCAATACCTAAAATAATCATTATTACTGCTCGCTTGCAGAACCTTGCCTTTCCTCCAATAAGTTATCGGAAACATCAAAATTAGCATAGACTTTTTGGATATCATCCATTGATTCCAGTTTTTCAGTAAAATCCATCACTTTTTTAGCTGTCTCCGGGTCGTGAATATCCACTAAAACATTAGGCTTATAAACTATCCCTGACTCTTCTACTTCAAAACCAACCTGAGTAATTTTATTACCCATAGTATTTAATTCTGGGCTTTCTGTATAGACTAAATATTTTTGTATATTCTCTTCCACAAAATCTTCCACATCCTCAACTCCCAAATCTATTAACTCCAACATTTCCTCTTCCACACTCCCCCCTTTACCTTTCACCTTAATTTCCCCTTTTTTATCAAACATATAGGAGGTACTTCCCTGTCCCCCTAAAGATCCTCCTGACCTTTCAAAAAGGTTCCTTATCTCTTGGTTGGTTCTTAACTTGTTATCTGTTACTCCTTCTACTAAAAAAGCTACTTTGCCCGGCCCAAAGCCCTCATAAATTACCTCTTCTAAAATTTGGCCAGGAAGTTTACCTAAGCCCCTATCTATGGCCCTTTGGATATTTTCCTTGGGCATATTAACTTTCCCGGCATCTTCTAAAGCAGCTCGAAGCCTGGGATTAGAGTTGGGATCACCAGAGCCACCGGTTCTGGCAGTAATGGTGATCGCATTAGCAATTTTAGTGAAGGTCTGGCCTCTTTTAATATCCGCCACCCCTTTTTGTCTCTTAATTGTTGACCACTTACTGTGTCCACTCATACAAGCTTAGATGATAGCGTTTAGTGTCCAGTTTTTCAAGGACATGAATATGCAACCCCCGAGGTTGAACAAATTAGAAGTGTGATAACTGAAGTGATATATTGCAAAAAAAATAAACTCTCATTAAAATCTTTTAGTTGATGGACGAAAATCCTTCTGACCTTCTCAAGCAGGCTATCGATGCTGCTTTATCATCAAATTGGGAAGAGGCTATCAAACTAAACCAACAAATTCTGGAGGTAGACCCCAAAAATACAGATGCTTTAAACCGCTTAGGACGAGCCTGCTTTGAAGTGGGAGAGTTCACCAAATCTAAAAAAAACTTTCAGTATGCCTTAGAATTGGATCCCTATAACCAAATTGCCTATAAATTTTTAAAAAGAATTGACACCTTTTGTAAAAAGGGTCACAAAATGCCTTTGCCTCACAATTACTCTCCTGTCAACAGTGAGCTGTTTATTGAAGAGCCGGGAGCTACTAAGATTGTCGGTCTCCTAAAAGTAGCTGAGCCTCAAAAGTTATCCCTGCTTTCGGCGGGAGTGTTAGTTAATTTAATAGTCAAAAACCGCTATATTGCTATTACCGATCAAAACGGAGATTATCTGGGAGTCCTGCCGGATGATCTGTCCCACCATTTAATCCGTCTTATTAGAGGAGGTAATAAATACCAAGCCATTATTAAAAATATTAAGACCAACAGCCTGTCAATATTAATTAAAGAAGTTTACCGCTGTCCCCGGTTTAAAAACCAACCTTCATTCCTAGATGGTTTAAATGTTAATTTAGCCTATTCTTCTAATTTAATAGTCCATGCTGAGGATGAAGAAACCGCCTTTAATGAAGGTGATGAAGAAGAAGTTATCTAGCTCCCACCAAGTCCAAAATCTCAGAAGCAGTTAAAAGGGGAAAAATTCCCTTGCCGGCAATAACAGTTAAGTTATGAGGAAGAGCCCTGTCTTGATAAAACTTTACCAGCTGAGACACCGCATATGGTTGAGGCAAAAGCGCTAAACCTGCCTCTCCTCCAATCTTAGAAAGGCTTTCTTGTAACTCCTGAGCTTTTTTTTGGTTTGCCGCCACCACTACTGCCCTGATAACCGACTGGAAATGGGAAAGCTTAGGCTGGACTACAACTTGCCACCAAAACTCCTCCTCAACCTGAAGTTGGGGAAATTCCTTAAACAGATTATTTAAGGATAAGGGAGCTGAAGGAGAGTGTTTGGTACCTACTTCCCAACAGGTAACACCTGTAAGATGCTGGGGAGTAAGTTTCTGGCTGTAATCTTCCAGTTCTAACAAACCCAAGCGGGTAGAAAAGGGTTGTAATAGGTTAACCGGACCAAAGACTACCAAGGCTGATTTGGACCCCTTAAAAAGCCTTTCCCAGGACAAAATTAGCCCTTCCTTTAAAATCTCCTGATGGAGAGATTGGATAATCTGTTCCGTTAAAGCCTGAGGCTGACGGATCAAAAACAGGGAATAATCCACTCCTAAACCAATAGTAGTTTCCCGGTAATCCTCCATTGATTTATACGCCAGAATCAAGGAAACCAGCAAAACAAGAAAAAAAAGTGCAAACCAAATAATCATTTTCTTAAGTTTAGACTATAGTATATCAGGAGAAACCGGAATATTAAATCCCCGGACGCTGAACAGTTTTAAGGAAAAAATCTTCTCCCAAAACCACATTAGCTTCAGCCCGGGAAGAGCTTAAAACAGGATCTCCCTCCGAATTAGCGCACGGATCTTTTAAGCAATAAGGAGCAAAAACCTGAGCCAAGCGGGTGGTGGTATAAGAAGCCGGACCGGAAACCAGGCTGTCTTGACGCCTCAGTGAAGCATTGGCGGTAAAAATAACCCTGCCCCCCATATTAGTGACCATCCGGGCGGCCTTTTCTGCCAACTGAGGATGGTCTGTAGCATTAAAGATTCCGATAGTTAAATCTGACTCCTCCATCAAAGAATCATGGATTTGATCGGAGAGAAATTGATCTAACCTCAAGCTATCAATGCCCAAAACCCGGCTCCCATCAGCTAAAAGCAGCGATTTGGTAATCGGAGACTGCCCTAAATCAGTGATTTTGACCTTATCGCCTCTTACCCCCCGCACCTTAAGCAGCAGTTGCATCATCTCCCAAAAGCTTAAATCAGAGCGGCTCTGACGAAGCAGATTAAACCCGCCTAAAGGCTCCTTACGAAGTTTTTCCAACACCTCCTCAGTTGATAAGTCAGCAAAATTTCCGGAAGTTACCACATAGCCATCTACCGGCAAATCAAAAGAGGTGGTAATTGTGGCTTTCAGTAAAGCCGCTCCCAGAGGTGGTTTCTCTGCCTGTCCTAAATCATAAATACTTCTGGCCGGCCAACGGCCAAAGTTAAAAGGCAGATCTAAATAAGTATCCTCAGGAATTTTAATGGCAACCATGGTCTTACTTGCAGGATTAAAAGAGAGGACAAACAGCTCTTGAGATTTGACAACTAAATTTAAAGTGGAATTTCCGTTCCAATTGTAGTTTTTACCGGTCTCCTCCAAGTCTGGGGAATAGGGTTTGGTGAGCCCTGTAGTAAAGGTGATTAATTTTCCCAGCACTACTAAGCCTACAATAAGCAGCAAAACATAAAGGCCTAAGTTGATTTTATGGCGGGTTTTGGTTTGAAGCTGGTATTTTTTCCAGCCGGCTTTTTTCTTAGATTTTTTAGAGACTGACCCGCTCATATTTTGAAAACCGAATCCGTCTCTTCGGCCTTTTTTATTTACCTTCCTTTTTTCCTTTGCCAATTATTTGGGGAGGAACAAAAGCCGGTGCAAGACCAGAAGAGCTGCTCCCTTCCTGGCCTTTTTTCCTTTTTTTCTTCTCCCCCTTAAAAAAACCACTACTTCCCACTATTTTTCACCTCCTTGGTTCACCATAGCTTTAACGCAGACTACCTAATTTAAAAAATAAATTATTACTGATAACGATAATAACCCCAAGCCAGAGTATAAGATTAAACTAGAAGATAACTCAATTAAGTTTAAGCCAGCTAAGGTTAAAAGTAACCCGGCTATGGCTGTAACACTAACAAAAAGGATCTTCTTAATATTCCCCACAACTTTAGTTTAGGCAAAATCTGATCTTAAATCAAGGGGTATAGATTACTCAAAAGCGAGGTGGTTACGGGATAATTTGTTCAGCTCTATCTCGGAACGGTCTTTGAAGAATTTCATTTCCGGCCAGTGGTCTTTTAAAACCTGGGCTACAAAGTCACCGGAGACTACCTCCGGCAAGATGACATAATCCGCACCTAACTTATACAGGCTTTCAGCCTCATCCGGTGAAGAAGCCCGCAAAATAGTAATGGCCTTGGCCTTCCTTCTTTTCAGTTCAGAAAGTAACATCAAGTTGTCATCAATATCGGCAGCAGTAGAAATAATCAGTTTACTATTTTCCAGATTTAAAAAATCCAAAATCTCCGGATCTCCCAAATCTCCATACAAAGCATGAACCTTTTCCTCTATTAGCTTTTTGATCACCCGCGGATTAAAATCCAACACTAAAAAGGGGATCTTCTCTCTCTTTAAAAATTTAATAACCTCTCCTCCCATCCGGTGGGCTCCGATTAAAATAACATGGTTTTCTAAACTTACGTCTCCCAAAACACTTTCAAGTTGATGCACAAATCCCCCACGCTCAAAAAAACTCACCACCGGAACTATCTTTTTATAAATAATTTTTGAGTAAGTAATCATAATCGAGGAAGCAATAATCGAGATGACTCCGGTTAAAGCCATGGCAGTTAAGGCTGCCTGGGAAACGATCCCTAAATTAAATCCCACAACCATCACAATTAAGGAAAATTCCGATACCTGAGACAGGCCAATAGCGGTATTAAAGATGGTATGTTTCCTAAACCCAAACAAACCTAAAATCAGCAAAAAAATGGTGGGTTTGATTACTAAAGCATAAACGGTAAAAATAAGGATTAAAGGCAGCACTGATCCAAGATGCTGGAAAACCACCTGTGATCCCAGGTAAACAAAAAAGAGAGTTACAAAGAAATCCCTGAGCGGTTTAACCTTCCCCTGGATTTCGAAGTGAAAAGGCGAGTTAGCCAAAGCGATCCCTGCCAAAAAGGCGCCGATGACTACGGAAAATCCCAAAAGAAGTGAGGCAGCCACAAAGACAAAGCACCAAGCTACGGCAGAGAGAAAGAGAAGTTCCGCTGATCTGGCTACTGCCGTAAAAACTGTTTCTAAAACATATTTGGCCAGGCCAAAAGCCAAAACCATCAATATTGCGCCTTTAATAAATAAAGCAACCAGCGGAAAGTTACTTTGCAGTCCGCTATCCAAAAAAGAGCTGCCCACCGTCATCACCATCAATAAAATAACTGCCACCAAGTCCTCAAGCAGTAAAATCCCCACACCTAATTTACCATAAAGTGAACTTAAATCTTTTTTCTCCAGCAGAAGTTTAACCACCACTATAGTGGAAGAGAAAGCTAAACCTGCTCCAAGGTAAAAGCTTTCCCCTTCCGAAAACCCTAAAGCTTGGGCTATAACAAAACCAGCCATGGTGGAAAAGATAATTTGGCCCAGCCCGGCAGCAATAATCGGTTTCCCTAAATTTTTAATCTCCTTCATATCCAGCTCCATGCCCACAAAAAACAGTACCAAAGCAATGCCGATCTCCGGCATAAAAGTTAAAACTTCAGAGTGGGAGATATCAAAAACTTGAAACAGGGATAAAAGCAGTCCAGCCACCAGATAAGATACCAAAAGAGGCAGGCGGAATGATCTGACTATAAAGCCCAAGGCAGCTGAAAGCCCCAAGACTACAGCCAGTTGTAAAAATAAAGAATTTGTCCCCTCCATATATATTTGGACTAATTCGGCACATACCCCCTTTTTAACAATAGTCCTACTACCGAATTGTCCACCACATATCTTTCTTCTGCTATATAGTAATTTTTTACTTAACTTTCTCTAAACAACTCAACACTTTCTCTAAGTCTTCTGGTAACTTGCTTTCCAGTCTTATTCTCTCCCCTGTCTGAGGATGGTTAAACTCCAAAACAGAGGCATGCAAGAATTGTCTGGGACACCATCGATGATCCAACCTGACAGTCTTTCTCCCTCCATACTTGCTGTCAGCAACAATGGGAAACCCTAAGTACTTTAAATGTACCCTAATTTGATGGGTCCGTCCAGTCAGGGGTTTACACTTTAAAAGGGTAAATAGTTTATAGTTTGCAGTTTGCAGTTTTTTGAATTGAATTTTGGTAAAGCCTTCAAAGATCTTTTCTAATATCTCATCACTCATAACCAATAATTTTTCCGGTTTATACTCAGTTACAGCTTCCCGACCTTCAATACCTGATCCCTCAACCACCACAAACTTCTCCCTGTCTCCGGGGTTTCTGATAATAGGAGCTTCAACCCTGCCTCCTTTTTCTACCCGCCCGTGAACCAAAGCCAGATACTGTTTGGAAACAGTCCGCTCTTTAAATTGAGATTGAAGGTTTTCAAAAACTTCCGATCTTTTAGCTACCAAGATAAGCCCGGAAGTATCTTTATCCAAACGGTGGACAATTCCGCCACGCTCCAGGGTTGAGCCTTGCGAGACTAAAATATCCTCCAAAGTAGGTTCCTGGTGGGTCTCTGAAGTAGTTACTACCAATCCGGGAGGTTTATCAAAAACTGCTAGAGAGTTGTCTTCCCAAACAACTTTAAGAAGTAGCTTTAGTGCCATTCTTTTGAAGGTAGCTGTTAATTTCAATTAAAACTTCATCAGGATTCATGGCTGATTTAATGAGATAGCCGTTAGCTCCCAGATCAAAAGCCTGATCAATCACCGCATCATGGCCTAAGTTAGTCAAAGCTACAATAGGCCCGTTAGGTTGAGCCACTGATTGAATCTTTAAGTCACGCAGAATTTGCAGTCCGTCTTTTTTAGGCAGCATAATATCCAGTAAAATTAAGCTCCAGCCTCCCTGGACAATCTTTTGCAGAGCCACTTCCCCATCAGCTGCCACATCTACACTGTAGCCTTCAGAGGTTAAAAGTTCCTGATAAAAATCCCGGAGGAACTGGTCATCTTCAACAATTAAGATTCTTTTATTCTTTTTCTCATCCATAAATTAGAATATACCACAATTGGCAAGTCCTTGCTAGTCAGTTTTTAATATCACTACTTGTAATCTAGTCATTCCTTGTCATAAACTCCAATTAGATGATAAAGTGGATTGCTGGATTATCCTTACTGCTGGTTTTTTCTCTTGTCTTCTTTTTCCCACCTCCAGTTTCTGCTGCCACCATACCTTACACCATCACCACCGGTATTCCCAGACTATCCGGCACTCATCTGAGGCAAATACCAGCCAATCAGAACTTTCCATGTTTCCATAAATGGCTGTATTTCTGATTTTATCTCAGTAATTCTTTTTTCCACCAGTTGTTCATTTCTATGTATGTCAAAAGTACCAGGAAGATGGAATGAGTAGTTATGCAATAAAAATATCAGTCTGTAGGATTCATCTGATTCATATTCAACTCCAAATTCTGCTTTGATATATGTTTTGAGGGATGAGATGTCCCAGAACTTACTTGGGATGCCATAATCTGAGGGTGGCTGTTTAAGGATGCTCCCAATTTCCTCTTTTTGTTCCCTGGTCAGTTTCGCTGCATGCTGATTGTTAAGGTATTTGGGGAACAAGGAGGCAATGCGTTCTTTCTGGAATGCCTTAATCCACCGGTAAACTGTTTGTTCGCTGGTGAGTAAAATCTCTGCTATCTCTCCAAAAGTATACCCTTTACTGACAAGAATTACAGAGTGGGATCTTAAACGTATATCTTCACTTAAAGGTTTACGATAATGCTGGATTACAAGCTCCAACTCATCTGATGTTAATTGGATAGGATGGGTTACTTACTCAGCATACCATACCCATAGTATTATCATTCTGTTTTGGGAATGCTATAGGTGTTTAAAGCAGACTTAAAGGAAACTTCTCCAAGAGAAGTGAATAATTTTTTCGTATTAAGCGGTTTCTTTTTCTTAAGCTGACTGGCAGACAAATGTATTGTTCTAGCCTGAACTTTAGTAGAAGGATTCAAAGGTTGACTATTCTGCTGACCAGTAAAGAGTTTAGAAAATAACATAAATAATTAATATCAAATGTCTACTAAAATAGTATGACACTTTAGTAACAAAATTGTAATGGTCTAAGTTGTTTGTCTTTCCCAATCCTGCTTTTTGGTAATCCAACTATAATTCTCGTTAATATTACCAGAACCATCAAGAAATTTTAATCCTTGCACCTGTAAGACTTGACTGTTCACATCAGTATATTCAACACTCTCAATAACAGCTAATTCTACAGATATTTCTTCTACTTTTGGTTGTAATTGATTACCTAGAGAGAGTGGAATGTTTGGTTGTACTTTCTTAAACTCTGTTATTGGACTAAAGAACTCATCAAGTTGTAATTCAACCTCATATTTATTAAATAGTTCCCAAATTAAACCTTCTATTTCTGGCTTCTCTTTCTTTATCTTTAAACCATATTTCCCTGCCTCATCCCTATTTATTGGATGATCGTGTGCAAGAAGTTTAGAACTAAACATTTCGACTATCTTTGTGATCTTTTCTTTATCGCTATTTTTCTTCATATGAAGACCTAATAAATCTTGAGCATACCGTCTTGCTAATTGGGATCCCCTTTTAGAAGCACCAAGAGCTAAGGGGTGTATCCTGTTGTCGGACTGTGAAAGTAACTTGAGAGATTCAACGAAGCTAGATTCACTTTTTAAACCAAAATCCTCTTTTAGAAAATTTATGTAAGAAGCAATATCTTCTACTTGAATAGGCAATTTACTTGCACCTTCTGAGGGGTTAAATACATTACGTGACTGTGGATCGGTTGGACCTAAACATGATCCAGGAAGCATAACTATGGAATCTGCCCCAAGGGCTATAAGGGTAGCAGCACTAAAAGCATGAAGCGGAATTAAAACATTAAACTCGCTCGAAAATTCCCTAATTAGATGAACTAATCTCCAAGCAAAGGTAACATCTCCACCAAAACTATTGATCAGCAAATCAATTTTTTCCTTCTTTTTTATTTGGTAAAGATGATCGTAAATTATCCTTATATCTAATTGCGACATTTCATACCCGATCCCTTGTCTTGTTGCTCCAATATAAGAAATAACCTTAGAACCTCTTGCTTTCTCTAAGGAAGCTATTAATTTTAAACGATCTGCCTTAGCCATTTAGCTGAAGAATACTAATAATTCTCAGTAAAGTAAAGAATAGATTTGAACAGGTACGACATTTCGGGTAAACTACACACCCTGAAATAGTTCGGATAGTGTAATTTTAAGTGCTTTAGCAATTTTTACGAGCTTATCAAGTGTTGGATTTCGCTCCCCTCTCTCAACAAAACCCATATAGCTTCTGTCAACACTTACAAGGTCTGCTAGATCTTCTTGGGTTAGTCCTTTTTGCTTTCGAAGCTCTTGTACCCTTTTACCAAATTTTACATGAATTGAAGATACTGACATCTTTTTACCACCTGTGACTTAGGTTAGGTAAAAAGGGACTGACAGACCAGCTTCTGCTTGTAGCATTTTGTGCTACAATAGCTTCATAAATAAAACTGCCCGACCACAAACGGAGGGTTATAAAACTACACTGCTATGGTCGGGTTTTTGATTGGAAAAAATGAATATGAAAATGAAGAGAATATTAATATTAGTTGTAGCCATATTATGGGTAATTTTAATTACAACTGATTCTTATGCCGTTGAACATTCGGTAGGTATAATCGAAACAGCCAATGTGCAACTAACAAAAGACGTAATAAAAACAACTATCCTTTTAAATTCATACAGCTTATCTGTTAATAATACGTCCTACTTAAAAGGGAAGCCACTTCAGTTTCAGGGACTTTTAGAAGATAACACTCCAATTGTAACTCAGTCAGTAAAAGTAGGATCAAAAGACAAAGAAGCGTTAGCGATCAAATCACTTAGCCCAAAAGTGCCGAAAAAGGTTTCTGAAAATGGAACTATAGTGACTCTTACTTCTGACTATAACCTTAAAAAGAATGTTGTAGAAATTAAATATGATTTTGAGGCCTCCCCATCTGGAAGATGGACAAAAGCAAGAATTTTGCTCCCCGCATTTGATCAAAAAAATTTTCCTAAAGAAAAACTAAAGTTCTACTCAAATATAAAAGGAGCGTGGGAAGATATTACCTCTTTGTCTGCTCCCCGGTTCTTTGGACAATCATTGGCAATTATTAATTCTGAAACGGGAAAAGGTCTAGCGTTCCATTTTACCGGTTCGCATGCATATATAGTCTTAGATCAGGATAAGGACATATTTCAGCTAATATTAGAACACGTTTCTTCGGGAAAGAAATATCTAAACAAAGGGGGTGGGGAAATCTTTATCGTACCGTTTGAATATGGAACCGGGGAGAAAGTAACTTCACCCCTAATCTATAAGGGAGATAACCCATTTGGTGTCGACACTTATCTTCTCTATGAAGCTGATGATATTCATAGCGTATTTAGTGAAAACTTTGTAGAAAGATTAAAATATTTTGAAGAACTTAAATCGTTCGATCCTGACTTTAAAACTACGTTCGTTGTGGTACCTGATATTTTTGATAATCGTAGCAAGCTACTAGATACCAACCTACTTAGCAGTCTTAAAAATACAGGCTATATAAGGTTCGGCATGCATGGAACCTATCATGCCTACCCAACTGATGACCCATCAAATCCTGAGCATTTTGATACAGGGTTAGTTGATTTCAGTGGACCAAATAGTAATAATCAAGAGTGGCTCGATTCAATCATTAAAAAAGGAATTGGTATCTTAGATAGTCAAAACATACCACATACAGTATTCCGAGCTCCACAGTATAAGTATACTGAAGAAAGCCTTTTGGTCTTAGCAGATAATAACGTAAAACTTGCTCATGTATGCGAGAACAGTCCGTTATTTAAGTTCTCTCCTACCGTAATCGAAACTCCGTTAGGAAATCGTATGGTACTTATAAACGATGATCCGTGCAATAAAGGAGTTCTCACTTCGATTTTAGACAAAAAATCATACCAAAGTATTACCTTTAGTCCTTTACTTGTTTCCTTAGGGAAAGAAACAAGCTTTCATGTCCATATCTGGGAGCTTTGGTCAGGACAAAATCCTTATGACGGGAACGCATTTTACAAAACCTATGATGCATTGACTAATTTTTTGACCCAACTACAAAATAATAATACCTACTACCGATGGTTTTATGGAGAAGATGTAGCTAATTTTTACCTTGAGCGAGATGCGATCATTTTAAATGACATTGAAAACGACGTACTCTTAGATAATGAAAAGAGAATTCAGCTTATTGTATCAAGACCTGTCTCTGAAGGACAGAATTTACAGGTCATTCTCCCGAATGGTAGATATGTGGAATCAGTAACTTTGAATGGAAAACACTTACAGTTTTTCCATCGATCTGAGGGTTTAGCCCGGATAATCCTGCCTTCATTGGTTGCTGGTGACTATGAAGTACAACTCTTACTCTCCTCCATGAAAAACCCTTCCACTGTATTGGCGAATAATTACCATGTTTCTGTTCCAAAGGTAAAAAAAGAAAATTCTCCTAAACCCTTAAATTTTAATTTGAAGCAAGTTTCTAATTTTATGAATAGTCAGACGCTTATCTTTGCGATGTCGGTAACAACCTATCTCGCATTTCTATTATTTGGGTTGGTCACTTTTATTAAAAATAGTCGTAAGAAATAATATGCATGTTCTATTGCTGGCCATACTCACATTTTACGGAATATTAAGCTTATCTCATTTTATATTTCAAATGCTTATCGCTCACGCAAATCACCGACGCCAGGATAAAGAGAAGAGGAAAGAATTACCAGAAGAGTTTACATACCCTTCAGTAAGTGTAATCATACCATCATATAACGAGAACCCCAGGTATATAAAAGATTGCGTAGAATCAATTTTAAAACAAAATTATCCTAATGATCTGGGAATATTTATAGCTGATGATGGATCGAAAAACATTGAGCAGCTACAGGGTATCTATCATTATTACGCAAGAAAAGGCTGCACCTTATATCTCGCAGAGAAGAATGTAGGTAAACGTCACGTCCAAAAGATTGGTTTTGATCAGTGTCACGGAGAGATTGTTGTTACTGTTGATTCAGATACAGTTATAGATGTTCCTTATGGCGTAAAAAATTTAGTGGAATCATTTAAGGATCCGACAATAGGAGCAGCAACAGGAAATGTAACTGTAATAAATCGTTATGACAATATTCTCACGAAATTAATTGAACTAAGATATTGGACAGCCTTTCATCAAGAAAGAGCAGCTCAAAGTTTTTTTGGAGTTGTAATGTGTTGTTCTGGTCCCTTTGCTGCTTACCGGAAAAGCCTGATTGAAAATGTGAAAGAAAAATACGTCTCACAGTGTTTTCTAGGGAAGAGTTGCACCTTTGGAGACGATAGGCACCTTACTAATTTAATTTTAGAACAGGGCTATAAAGTTGTTTTTAACAAACATGCAAAGTCCTATACCCATGTCCCCAACACATTAAAAAGATATTTAAAACAGCAAAACCGATGGAATAAAAGTTTTTACAGGGAGTTTTTCTGGACCATAAAATATCTCCCTAAACACCATCCATTTATGGCTTACGACCTAATAATTTCAGCTATTTTACCCTTTTTACTAACTTTTGCTCTTTTAGTAATGCTTTACCAGGTAATAATTTTAGGAGAGACACATCTAATCTTGAATTATATGTCTTTACTTCTAGGGGTAGCCTTTCTTCGGTCATTATACGGATATTATCGTACCGGAAATAGGGAGTTCTTTATCTTCCCGATATATGCATTGATGCATATATTTCTTTTAATCCCAAATAGGGTTTGGGCAATACTAACTATTAATAGAACACACTGGGGTACTAGATAATTTTGGAGAACCTACTTCTAAGATACTTTAAGATAGAAGATGAATATCATTTAATTGAACCTGTTTTAAGTGATTTTAGGCAGGTTATCAGCTTGCAAGCCAAAAGAGATGGTAGCGATTTGGATGGCAGACAGTATACAATTAAAACACTAACCCAAAATCTGGAAGGTAATATTAAAAAAGGAGTTGTGACTGTTGTAGTCCCTCATGATGAGGATAAAAGATAGGCAAAAGATCTATTAATTAAAGATGAATCAAAAAGGTTTTACTTATCTGTTACTTATTGTTGGACTAGTAATCTTAACTGGAGCAATCGGTAGTGTGTACTATTTTTATAAACCTCAAACCCTTGGTGTTCCCTCTACAAATAAGACAAAAGAGGTGCTTGTTACCCCTACTGTTTCTACACCAAAAGAGGACATTGATCCAATTTTAGCTAAATGCAATAAAGATCTGGACCTCTGGTCATTCCTCCCAGAAAATCTTAAAAAAGAAACTTATAAAAAAGGTGTGGTACCACCAGGTGAAGCTACTTACGATCTTTCTCCTCTTGCATGGACAAAAGATTGTAATAAACTAGCTTTTTTACTTGAGCTGGTGGGTCGAGGTGGAGGTGCTTACCAAGAAGAGGATTTTAAACCAAGAGGAGTCTATATCTTTGATAATAAAAACCAAAGCATCAAAGTAGCACGATTAATTGCAAAAAATGTTTCTATAGACCCCAAGGTTACCGATTCTAATTATTGGTCTGGTTCAGACGAGTATATTTTTGTAGAAATTACTAACCCGTTAAAAAGTGAATTTAGTGGTAAAAGATACAAATATGATGATAAAACTGGCCAGGTAACATTAGATAAACAATTCTATGAGGAATAAGTTGTTTTTAAGAACTTCTATTTATTAACACCACCTCTGGGAGCTCTAGTGACACCATTTCAGGAATAGCCACTAAAAGTTTACTGGTTAATGATGAATACAACATTTTTAACTTCACCTTTAATGATTTTAATCAAGTTGTTCCTTTGGAAGCCTGGAGGAATGGTAATGATACTGATGGGAGGACATATAAAATCAAGGCTATAGCAGAGGATAATGCTGGTAATATTGGGACAATGGAAAAGATGGTCTTAGTGGCCCACGACCAAAAAAATTAATTATTGTTTAGCAGGTTTTTTTAATAGTTTTAAGATTACTTTCCATAGAAGAAAAATAATTGCAAACCAAAAAGCAATATTGATGATGGTTATTAATATTGCTTTAAAACTTAGAGTTTGATCTAAGCATAGGTTAAGCGGAAGACCTGTATACATACACGTATCATAAATATTAAATGAACTTATAAATTATATTAAGCCAGAGGTTATAAATACGGCAATACTTAATATCAGGATAATGATAAATGCTTTTTTGCTCATATTTAAAACTTATCACAATCTTGAAAATGCAACAACCTCACCACCTTCTGAAGTCTTGTATAACAATATTTTCCATGGCTCTTCCATCATCCCATTATAAAACTGCTGACTTAAGTTTAGTCTTCTTTTAAAAAAGGGTTCTTGCTGTCAAATTTTAACTCTGGAACTTGATTATTTATTACGTCTTCCGAGATGTTATATCTTAGAGCATATAACTTGTCTACAGCACAAAATAGTGCCTTACTAAAATCCAACTCCATTTTACTTGCTACTTCTTCCACAGACTCTTTTGACTTGCCCTCAATCTCAACATAAGGCTCTAAGAAGGGCCATTCATCAATGGTAATTTCAACACCCCCCAATTGCCAAAGTTCTCGTTTACTTTCCTGATAAGCTCTTTTTCTACATCCAATTAAATCAAGCAGTTGCTCTGCTTTTTCGAAATCGTCTATTTTCAAATAAACCTCTTTTTGGTTCTCAATTTGATCTCCGTCTACGATTTTAAAAGTAAGGGTGATTTTATCTCCCTCATCACGTACTCTTAGCCAACCCCCTTTAATCTCATGACCTTTTGGTAGACTTAGCACAATTCTCCTTTGCAAATACTCACTTCTGATAAGTTTTGCCCCAATAGAGGTTAAAATTTTCCTTATTTTATCTTTATCTATATTGGTAAATGTGGCTTCAAATTCAATATCCATCTTAGAGATTATACTTTCTCCAAACTTTCTTTAAGAGCTTGAGCGATCAGCTTTTCCAATTGAGAATATATTGCTGAGCCCTCTTTACACCCTCCCTTTCTAAAATAACCAGTTTGGATCGTGGAATAATACCTAAGGCAGTTTCTTTATACGATGTTGTAGATTTAGGTCTGGTTGATTTAGCCACTAGATTTGAGAAGGGATTTATTTAAAAAGATCCCGAGCCTGCTTTTTAGTGATCTTTTCTCCTTCAAGACGCAGAGTGGAATAAAGATCTTCGGAAAGCATTTTTTCTACATCTGGTTTTTTGCCCACAGAAAGATAACGCTTTTGGTAGCGTTTAAAGGCTTTAACTAGTCCTTTTTCTTGATGAACTACTTGATTAACTGTCATATATATATTATACCATTTTTAAATAGCTACTGGTTCCAGGGTTTTTACCTCACCTGGAGTAACTTTTTTGGTGAACTGTTCTGCTTTAGATAAAACTTCAGGGGTAGCTACAGGCAGGGAGAAGGTAAAAGTAGATCCCTTGCCAACTCCTTCTGATCTAGCCCAGATTTTACCCCCCATCAACTCTACCAAACTTTTGGAGATAAAAAGTCCCAGCCCTGTACCGCCAGAGGTAGCAGCAGCCACATAAGAGTTATCCAACCTGCCAAACTTTTGGAATAACCTGGACAGATCATCTTTGGACATCCCTACCCCGCTGTCTTTAATAGAAGTTTCCACTGTTTTACCATCGGAAAAAAAGCTGATGGTGATAGACCCCCCTTCCGGGGTAAACTTTAAAGAATTCCCAACTAAGTTAAGTAAAACCTGGTGGACTTTATCCTGGTCTGCAAAGACTTGAGGGATTTGACTTTGAAGGACATGGAGGCTGACAGATTTCTCGGAGGCTTTAGCATTAACCTCAGCCAAAACATCATCTGTTAATTTATCCAAGGCAAAGGCAGAAGGCCTGATTTCAATACTTCCAGCTTCAATCCGGGAAACATTCAACATATCATTAACCAGATTAATTAACCTTTCAGTAGAGATATAAGCTCTATCTAAATACTTATTCATCTTTTCAGATAAAGGAGCATCTGGCCTTTTTAAGGCCATCCAAAGGTAAGATTTAATAGCAGTCATAGGAGTCCTCAGTTCATGGGAAGCCACAGACACAAAATCATCTTTCAGCTGATCAAGCTCCTGAAGTTTGGTATTAGCTACTTGGAGTTGGCTTGTTGTCGTTTTTAACGATGTAAATAATATCGAGTTACGTACTGCCAAACCTACTAGATCAGCAAAACCACTCAAAAGATCTTTCTCATCTTCTGTTACATCATTAAAATCCTTTATCATGCTAAAAATAAGCACACCAATGGGTCTACCTTGAAAAATAAGAGGATAAACCATACTTGATTTTATCCCTACAGCTTTTTGGACAATTTCAGCTTGCTCCTTCGTGTAGACTGGGCGAAGTATATCATACCAGTCGTAAGTCCTATAAATTTGTTTATCTTTCATCGCTTTAATACACAGATTATCAAAGTTATGAATTGGAATTTTAATATCTTTAAAGGCTACGGGAGTTAACTCTAATGCTTTTTTTGCTTCAGGGGTCGAGGAGATTGCAACTCTTTCAAGAAATCCAGTTGATTCGTTGAATAATGTAAGAACAATTATTCGATAACCTAATTTTAAATATCCAAATTCATCAAGAGCACTATTTACAACTTTTCCTGCTACGTTTTCAAATTCTAAATTAACCAGCATTACTTGGACCAGACGCCAAAGTGTTTCCAGGGATTCTTTTTTAACGGGGATTCGAATTCCAGACGTTGAAACTGTTACTTTTAGTAAAGGGTTTTTTCCTAAAAAAGGCAGATGCATCCTGCATTTAGTCTACACTAAATGCAAGCGTTCTTTCAAATCTTCAAAATAGCTTCCTGCAACTTGCCATAAAAGCCCTTTTTGCCAAGAGTGTATTAATGCATCAGCTTGATACAGTTTTTCATCCAAAATTACATCATCAGGGACACGACGAGAAGCTATTTTTACCTTCTCTGGAATTTTAACTTTCAAACCAATATGCTCACTAAATCCTCCTGGAGATAAACTACCTATACGCTTAATACCAAAGACTGGTTCTTCGTCAGCTAGAGGAACAATAAATTGAGAGTGAGAACTAGCAATGTCTAAAGGTTCTAACAGAGGATCTTCTACAATAATAGTCCAGTGAGTTTTCCCCTTTTGTTGAAAATAAGCTATCAATTCTGGTGTAGTAAAGGAGGGTGTTTCACCAGAATCGTTCAAAGAAGAAACTGCAATCTGAGCCTCTGGACAAGCTTTCTTCACTTTTCTTACTAAATGATCGATGGCAGGATCCCCAGTCCAGAAAAGGCAGATTGTAGGCACCGGAACATCGGAAGCGACTTCTTTATCATGGGCTGGAGTTACTACTGCCTCATTTAAAGTACGACCTTCACTTCTATAAGGGAAAATTAGATGGTAAGGCAAAATTGGGTTTTCCCATAATTCTTTTAGTAACCTGGGATCCTGTAGATGTCGAAATTGTTTATGAACACTCTGCCAATCAATATGCTCAACAGCATACTTGGGAGGCTCAAGTAGAGGAACTTTTGCGCCTAAGGGTCTTCCTTCCTTATACAGCCAAAACTTTCGGCTATCAGAAGCATTATCAGCACGGCAACCCATACCTGACACTCCCCATCCATGAAAAGCAATTGCCTCATCGCGTGCTAATGCGCTTACTACTACGTCAGTATGTCGAGGATCTCTAAAAGAAACAATATGTAAGCGATGTGTGCGCCCATCTGGTAATTCTAGATACTCAAAACGACTCCCCCTTGGAAAAGGAATCAGCGGAGGGACTTCATGCGCTACTTCAAGAGTTTCTTTATTTACTATAGCCATTCTGACCGTTATCCTCCATACTTCGAGCGATATTACGAACTTTTTCTTTAGTTAAGACTTCTTGCTGGATAACTGCAGAATTTAGTATTCTCTGCACCATTTTGGGAGATGGTTCGATTCCCAGCTCATCTAAAACACACAGAACACTATCCTCTCCAGCTAATGGCCCTACAAGAACCTCAGGGTCTTTCCCAAACCAACGCTGATCTATTGCTGAATATGGAGATCTCCTATTCTTTAAAGATAATTTGCCTTGTCGGCTAAGCAGACGCATTTTCCATTCAGCAGAACCATGAATTCCCGAAGCTGTTCTTCCTGCTTTATCACCAATAGCTGGGGTATTAGAAGGTATATCTACTCTATATATATTAGAAGCAAATTCTGATAACTCAAGTATTTTTGTTAAATCTTGTCTTTTGGGATCTCCAACAATTTTAAGATTAGTTAATATAGACTCTAGTCTTGTATTCCCTGCCCTTTCGCCTATTCCCAAAACTGAAACATGAACCCTCTTAGCACCACTATCAAATGCTTCCATACTATTAACTACAGCTAAATCTCTATCATTATGGCCATGCCAATCAATAGTGACGCCATCAAATCCAACTAGGACTTCTTTTTTAAAGAAAGTTATTAATCTTTGAACACCCCTCGGTGTAGCAGTACCTGTTGTATCAGCGATACAGACCTTTTTACCTCCATTTTCAAGCCCAACCCTATACAGCAGCTTTATAACCGCAGGTTCCGTTTCGGTTGTATGTTCAGTTGCAACTACTGGTATAATTCCCTCTTGAGCAGCCAAAGCTACATTTTCTTCCATCCATTTTTTCATATAATTAAGCTCCCAACCTTCAACGAACCTACGTAAGGGACTTGAGCCTACAAAAATAATTCCTTCAATATTTCTACCCGCCCCTTGGGCTAATTCAAGAGCAGCTTTGATATCAACCTCATGAGTTCTTGCCAAGCATGCTACTATGACGTTAGAAGGCACTCTTCTAGCAATCTGGATAGCATCCTTTAAATGGGGGCCTCTCGCAACAGGAATAGCAAGATCAATAGCATCAATACCTACCTTAACAAGCTTATCTATAAGTTCTAGTTTTTCCTCTAAATTAGGGTGCCTGATATCAGAATCTTGTAATCCATCTCTTAAAGAGGTATCTAAAACCTCAACATCAGTCTTTGAAAAATCATAATCTCCCCAATTATGGTTTTCAATTTCATTTTCATTAATAGTCATAATTTTATTTTATGTTAACATTTTTGCAATAATATATATTACACTTATTATAATGTTATATTATACTGTTAACAAATATAGTTGAATTATACAATAACTTATAGTATAATGCAAATACCATGTTAGAAACAATAAACATTGAAGGTAAGCGAATCTTATATTTAACGAAAAACCCCATTTTAATAGAGCGACAATTGGCGGGAGAAGATATCGAGCCAGTCAATGAAGATTCTCTTTTAGACCGAGTCTCAACAGATGCTTACCCCACAAAGGCTTGTTTTCGTTTTGACGAAGAGTATATGGCAAGTAAAGCACTCACTGGCCTTCGCCTTAGTAATAGTAGTCCTATTCCTGATGATGCAATAAGAAGGGGGAATTTCGGAGGTATTGTAGCAGGTCGTTCCTTTGGAAGTGGTTCTTCCCGTGAACATTTTCCTTGGTCTTTAAAAGCTGCAGGAATTAAAGTTATCATTGCCTCCTCTGTAGAAAGAATTTGCGCTCAAAATTGTCAAAATATTGGGCTACCTTATATAGAAGGTAATCCCTATTTATACGCAACGAGGCTTGTAAACGAAGGAGTTCTTCCTTTATCAGAAGCGACACGAGGATTAGACCCAATTTCTGCTGCCATTGTCTCGGCAGGAGGACTTTTTCCTTTCCTAAGACAATATCAAGATAATCCTGGGATAATTCCCAAACCCGAGACAGGAACTCGTCCAATGACAGCTCCGGAAAAAATTATTGCTAAACATATGGGAATACTCTATGTAAAACCAGGAGATTTAGGGTTTATAGATGTGGATCATCGCTATTCTTACGAAATCTTTTTCCCAATGAGTTACTCCATCCTGCAAAAACAAATCTCAAATGCTGTCATTAAAGATCCAGACTCTGTTTATCTGTTTTATGACCACTCTCTCCTTGATAGTTCTCCCGATGCATATTCCTTGGCCCAACAGATGCGCTCGATAGCTCGCAAGGAAGGATTTACACTCTACGATGGAAACCGTGAACAGGGAACAGAAGGCATCTGTCACACAGTAATGCTAGAAAGATACTTAAAGCCTGGAGATGTAAGTACAGGCACTGATTCTCACACTTGCAGCCTTGGGCTCGGTGCTTTACCAGTCGGTGTGGGTTCTACGGAATGGGGAGCTGCACTTTGGGCAAAAAAGATACGTATGAGTGTTCCCCCAACAATAAACTTTGAACTAAGAGGATTACCTCCATCTGGTACTATGGCCAAAGATATCATGCTCTATATACTTTCTCGTGACACAATTCGCAGTGGTGGCGGCATTGGAAGAATCTTTTTGTTCAGTGGGACAACATTAGATATATTACCGGTTGACGAACAATTTGTTTTTTCTAATATGACTGTAGAAGGTGGGGGGTATACAGGTTACGTCGAGATGAACAGGATGTTAGCAGAATATTTCATGGAAAGACATCATTTATCTGCTTCAGAAATATCTGAACTGTCAGTATACAGTGATCCAGATGCAGTCTATGAGAATAAATTCCTTATTGACACCTCAAAACTAGAACCATATGTTGCAACGCCTGGGGATCCTCGTAATGGCATACCTCTATCTCAATTATTAGAAGAAAATAATGAAACCGTACAAATTAATAAAGCCTTTATTGGATCCTGCACTGGTGGAAAATATGAAGATTTAGTCGCGGCAGCCAGAGTTTTGGAAGGGAAAAAAGTATATCCGAGCGTACAACTTCATGTTTCAGCCAGCTCTAGATCTATCTACGAAAGACTCTCTCGAGAAGGCATCATAAAAATACTCAGTGAAGCAGGGGCTATCATAGTTCCTTCTGCATGCGGAGCATGTGTTAATTTTGGACCAGGATCTGTAAGTAAAGGTGAAGTGGGAATCTCCGCAACAAATAGAAATTTCCCAGGCAGAATGGGCCAAGGAGATGTTTATCTAGCAAATCCAGCTGTGGTTGCAGCCAGTGCAGTAGCAGGTAGAATTATTTTTCCGAACAAACTCTAGGTTGTTCTTGACAAAAGACAATCTCTCCTCCAATAAATGAAACTTAGTGGCAATTTTGCGAAGCTCTCCAGTGGATGGGAGGACGATGTACCACTGTTCGAGCAGGTGAGGACTTTAACCGAATCTTTATAGAAATTCCCCCTTACCAAAAAGCTCGTCGCTATTCAAGTCGGCCAAAAGCTCATTCAAGAGCCTTCAGTGCAGCTTGAGCGCATTCCACATCTTGAGTCACATCTGCTGAACCACCTACTCCTATTCCGCCAATTAATTTATCTCCCGCTTTGATAGGTAAACCACCTGCTATCGTGGTTAATTCCCCCCCAAATAATGCGTCCATACCATAATAAGGCTTACCAGGAACTGCATAGGGAGCCATATCTACTGTAGCCATACCAATCGTTCCAGCTGTATAGGCTTTGGCAAGCGCAAACTTGGGGCTAATTTTAATAGCTCCTTTCATCCGTGAGAATGCTACTAAATCACCATATTCATCAACTATAGCGGTGGAGATTGCAATCCCCAACTCTTCTGCTTTTGCCTCTGCTGCTTCTATAACTTTTTTAGCTTTAGAAAAATCCATAATTCACCTCCTCTTGTTTCGATACTAATCTTATAGATGCTCTTCTGTCAATACCAAAGTTCGTAACAGCTCAGGAGTTTCCAAAAGTTAAGAAAAATCTGAGTAAGTAAGGGGGTGAGAATATGGAATTACTCTGGTATTTCTTAGCAGGATTCTTTACATGGAATTCTATTCCCCATTTAGTTCCCGGTATCATGGGTCAAACACATATGACACCCTTTAAGAGAGTTTCATCTCCTATGCTAAATGTGGTGTGGGGATTTATAAACTTAATCATTGGACTTTATGTTTTAGGTATCGCTGCAGGAACAGGAGGTTTTGCTTTACCTTGGGATGCAGGTCTTACAGGATCTAATTTCTGGGCATATTTAGCAGGAGCCATAGCTGTAGCAATTACCGCTGCCTGGTTATTTGGGAGACCCAATGCCCGTTTGCCTTGGCACAAAGACTAATTCACATATATTTTATGTAGCAAAAGACCCTCTGTCTTGAGGATTTTTTGTGGAAAATGATTACTCTGCTGGCAAATATAATACTACCTGGAACCTTTGGTCTGAAACTAGTTCAGAATAGCTTTTTAAGAAAATCTAGGTTATTATTTGTTTACAATCATGGATCTTATTATCTTACCTGGTAATAGTCTTTCTAATAAGCAGTGGGCAGAATCTTTAAAATCATCATTAAAATCCCACTTCGACTCTATATACATTCAAAACTACCACCACTGGGGCACTGATGAGAAGTTCCTTAATCTAGAATATGAGCTCAATACTCTAGCTGATTTTACCAGTAATTTTAAGGATTATATTATTTTTGCTAAATCTGTAGGAGTTATCCTTGCCTTGAAAGCAATTTCAGATAAAAAACTTAAAAAACTCAAACCTTCAAAATGTATTTTTGCAGGCATGGCTTTTTCTTGGGCAAAACTCCAAAACATTGATTTAAATTCATTATTCAAAAATTATGAAGTCCCTACTTTATTTATTCAAAATTCCAATGATCCAGCTATCCCCTTTCATCAGTTAACAGAATTTTTAACACAAACTCAAATCAAAAGTTACCAGATAACAAAATTTTCTGGCAATGAACATAAGTATGATGATATCGAAAAACTTAGCAACTTAATATCACAATACAGTTGATAATTTTTTATCTTCTGTGTCTTAATTTCAACGGTAATATTTCAGTCTTGTTGACAAAAGTGTATCAAAACATGTCAGAGATTGCTTCGCTACGCTCGCAATGACGAAATCGTGTCAAGGACTCTGAAATATTACTTTCAACGCCCAATCCGGTATGTACACTTAAATATCCGACACTAGTTCTTTTAAAAACCTTTCTGGTGTCTTCATACCTAAACTCATATGAGGCCTCTTAGTATGATAATACACTAAATAATCTGTTAGTTCTCTAGTTAGGCTTGACAGTTGATCAGCTCTATACTTACTCCAGCCTAAACACTCTTTTCTGAGTGATCTGTTAAAACTCTCAATGTAGCTTTGTTCATTCTTTTTGTATGGCCTGGCTACTCTGAATCTATCTGCATATTTGAATACATTAGCTTTAAATTCAGCCTTAAATTCAGGGCCTCCATCTGTTTGCAAAATGTTACTCGTTTTGGAACAGCAACAGAACAAGATAGCCTGGATGAAGGGGCAAATCTATATAGACAATCTTTGACCATAGAGCCGATCTACTTTGCAGCAGGAGCAAGAATTAAGGATTTTATTGAATGCTATTTAAACGGCTCTTTAGCCTACCTCTCTCCTCAAGATCGTCAAACTTTATTGACTACCTCCTCACCTCCGGCTTATCTAAGGTTCGCAATTGATATGGGAAGATACTATCATACTTCTTTAGACGAAGATATAAATCCCCTGAAAAGTAGACTATTAAAACTGTACTTTAATAACGATGAACAATATTTTCAAACTTGCTGGGGAAGATATAAAAACGCTGATAAACCTTTTCCGTCTGAGGACAGATTAAGTGATATTGAAGATCAAATTCGCGCTCAAACTATCGCAAAAATATACTTCTTGTTAGAACGAGATTTTAAACACTCACAAGAAATCGATGAGCTTTTAGTTATTGATAATTGTTTTGAAAAATATCTGGAGAAGAAACTTTGCTTCTTGCATGATCTTTTCTTAAAGGCTTATCTTGTTGCTAGAATCACTGGTAATCCGTTTATCTTAACCCAAGAGACTATTAGACAGATAATAGAAACAGCTATTGAATATCCAGATGACTTACTTGTTCATCAACTAGCAAATAACCATACCACTTAAAAGAGCTTTTTAAAACTACTCTGCTGGTAAATACAAAACCACCTGGAATCTTTGGTCTTGGATTAATCTAGACGTATGTGGTATTCAACCACAGCAGATATTAGATCACCGGATACTGTCCACCAAGTATTAATGTATGGTACACTTCAAGAAATCAGATCTTTAAAAAAGACACTAGGAGAAAAATGGCTAAAGGAGCTTTTTCTGCACTATCCCAAAAAGATCTACACAAAACCAGCACTCAATTTCATCAAAAATTTTGTGCTAGATATCAACAGTTCAATTGATGAACAAAAATACCTTAAAACTACACCTCGATATATTAGATAATAAAAGGAGGGAGTTGTTACAGACACTACTTCCTCTAACCAAAGGTTTTGTACTGAGTGGGGGGACTGCACTTGCCTTACAACTTGTCCACCGTAAATCTTTTGATTTTGATTTTTTCAGCACCTCACAGATCCCCAAAAAACTATTGGAGAAACTTTCCCAAAGTTTTCCAATTAACAATATTGCTGTTGATACCCCCGACGAGCTAACCTTTTTTACAAAGGACAATATCAAAATTACCTTTCTTTATTACCCTTTTAAACCACACTTTAAGATCCTGGAGTTAGAAGATGGCTTATCTTTATTCCCTGTACAAGAAATTGCTGTACAGAAGGCATATACCATTGGCAGAAGAGGTGAATACCGGGATTATTTTGACCTATACACCATTTTAAAACATGATTATACGGATCTTAAACAGATCATTTCGGTAGCCAAAAGTGTTTACGGCAGTATTTTTGATGAAAAAATCTTTTTAGAACAATTAGTCTATTTTGGAGATTTATCAAATTTTGATATAGTACCTGCTCCTTTGACTACACCTGCCGACCCAAAGGAAATAAAACGATTCTTTACCAAGTTGGTTAAATCCCATATCTAGTTTTACTCTACTGGCAAATATAAACAAGTTTGTCCCAATTCTTGGGATAAAATTACCTAGAAGCTAATACCTGAAACAATCTGTTGAGTTTTTAGAAACAGCCAGTTTAGAAGAAGATCAAGCAGAGAGTTTCAATTTAACTAGATCAGCAATTTCTTCTGCTATCTTGAGAGCGTTTTCAGCGTCAGATTTATTAACTGAGATAACAAAGTCTGGATAGCGGGTTACAATGTAAAATGGATTTAAAAGTTTGGAAGCTTCACTAAATTTATTAAACTCCAAGTCATGTTCTGTACATATTTTCAACCATAAAGGACTTTTCCCTCTGACGGTATTGAAGTTACAAAAGGATCACCTAGTTTTAACCTTTCACTAAATTCCTGCGGTGTGTAGACCAGGAAATCCGCAGCAATATCTTTTTCTATTAGATGGTAAACTTCTACTATCCGGTTGTATGGATCTTTTTTATCATCTTTGATGATTAAAAAATCTAAATCAGAATCTTCGGTCATCTTTCCGGTTACAGAGGAACCAAACAAAAAAATCTTCTGTGGTTTGTACTTTTCTATGAGTTGATTTTTAATAGAGTCTATTTGATCCTGAATTTGCACTTGAGTCATGAGCTAATTATATCATAACTCTAGATCACTTACCTTGCTGGCAAACATAGCACCACCTGAAATCTTTGGTCTTGGATTAATCTAGAAGTAAAGATATGGAACCTTAAGGTTTTGTGGTTAAATAAACACTCAGTTTGAGAACATCAAGTATTTTTACCTCTTTAAAGATATTTCTTCCATTTATCCTGTGTAATAATCTCAGGGATTGTACCCTGCTGTTTTTTTAACCATTGACGAAGTTTTTGTTGAGCGGGGTACCCTTTCTCCTCTGGATTGGTTAGAACTGTTAATGCTTCTTTTAATGATTCAAACTTTTCTTTACCAAATTCTTCTAATAGTTCTGGAAAATAATTATAAAACATAAAATGATTGAGCTCGTGTTTCAAAATATTTATTTGAACATCAATCGGACGCTTATAAGAGACAATAATTTCTCTTTTTCTAAAATTATATGGACAAATTGGGGTAGTTGTATAATAAACCCATATCATTTGAAAAGGAACTTTTTGACCGTAAAGATCGGCCAATTGTCTTTCAATATCTGCTCTTTGTTTGATCCAAGCCTCTTCTAACATTAAAGCAACTTTTCTGAAATAGGATCTTTTACCTATGTATCTATCTTTTAGATAGTTTTTTGCAACTCTGGCTGCCTCTAACCTATTAGGGGCATTATTCAGGGCGATCCTAAACTCTTCAGGGTATGAGTTTAATAATTCTTCTCTGATATTATTTCGACCATGTTTGTATGACTTAAATTGATACAGATAATTCAGATACACTTGAACATCACGACCCCTATTGTAAGCAACTTTGATATTAATCATTAATTAGTTGTATTTGCTCCTAAACTCAGATTAACCTATTGAAAAACTCAAGTCTAGTTCTATCACAGATAAAATCTTTTAAAAAGCAACCGAGAGTTTAAACCCCCGGAGCTTCGATTCCCATAGATGAAATCTATAGACCAAAATAATCCTTTTACAACGGAGAAGGATCGCATTCATCGCATTCTGGGCCATCATAACAACCACCATCATCATACTGGAATATATCACCTTCAACCGCACCACCCACATTATTAAACATAGGAACTATTCCATAAGCCTTAGTGGTATCCACTTGCTTAGGTGCAGTCATCTCACTCTCAGCAACAACTTGTATATCTAATAAACCAACTGAGTTTTCTTTGCTCACAATATCACCTCCTTTCTTCAATTATATTTTTTTTGTATAACAAATGCATCGTTTCAACCAAACTTCCTCTTTCAACACCAATATCATCAGATAAGTCTTTAACAACAAAGGGTGAGTCTTTTCTTTTCTTGTAGAAAGTCAGTATATATTCATTAACTCCCACCCATGCTTTAGGAGATAAAAATAGTATACCCCCAAACTCTTCCCCTCTATATTTTAAATGTGGGTTAAATTGGAAAGCACTTCCCGGATTAAATTTAACATCATCGTTTTTCCATGTTAGCTCCAAGGAGTTAATATTTGGAATATTTTCTGGATCACAATAGGGATTCCTAGACTTTAAATCTCCATTAACTACGCAAGCTTCAACTCTACATCCACCGTAACATACATTTCTTATACTACATTTACTACATTCTTCAGGCAAATATTCATCAGTACGCCATGGCCGTAGCTTCAACCATAACTCTTTAAAGCTGTTTTGATCCGATATTATTCCACTAACTTGATCTGCGTGAGAACAAGGCCTTACAGCTCCGTCAAATCCAATTGTACATATTGATTTACCTGCCCCACAAACACGTTGCCCAAAGGCCTTTAATTGATCGTGGTCTTGAAAATGACACATAGGGTAAGGCTCAAGTGAATCAACAGATACGCCATACTCTGCTTCTGCTTTCTTCAACAAATTAAACATAATCTTTAATTCTTCTAGTGATAATGAATATTGGCTAAAATCTGGACAATTCGGAGGGGCAGTCGCTTTGGTTGCCAAGAAAGAAGTTAGTCCCAGGCTTTTTACATACTTTGCAGTTCCCTCGATATCACCTAAATTTAGTTTACTTACAACCATATTTGGGCTAACTCTAAATCCCATATCCAAAGCTCTTCTGATATTATCGCTTATTTTTTTATGACTTCCAGGACTACAGCATAAACGATCGTGAGTATTAGGGTTATAAGATATTACAGATGTTAGTAACGAAGTAATACCCAAATCCTTAAGAATATGGCCATACTCTCGGTCAAACAAAGTTAAGTTAGAATTAACCTTTAAATCAACGTCTGCATCTCTGAGTAATCCGATTGACTCAGCATATTTTTTGATAAAAGGTAGTGGTTCTCCACCTGTAATTGTCACGCTAAAAACATGATTAGCCACAATTTCCCTTGCTATTGTATGATGAATCTGCCCCACACTATCGGAAGGCTCAACAGTTTCTGGATTATCATTTCGCCAATAATTATAACAATGGAAGCATCGTTGGTTACACCAATCTGTTAATTCCCATTGAGCTGTAACTGGAGCGGAAAGAGTTTTGTATATCTGTTTGGGGGCATTCGGTAAGCTATCTACATTTACTTTAGTGTTTTCAATGCCCATCTTTTTAAATTAACATCAAATTAGCTACTCTTTCTTCCTTCTTAAATTACATCCTTACTAATAACATAACATCTCCATGTTTGTCAAAATACAACTATCAAATACCATTCATTGCTGCTGATAATTTCTGGTATTGTCCCCTGCTGGTGTTAAACCAAAATTTTTGACAGTACCATTTATTAATGATAGTATTCGCGTAGAAGCCCAGGAAAAGATTATGGAAAGAAATCCTCTAGTTCCCTCGCTAGATGTGTATAAAACTCTTAGCGGGCCACTTGACGCTCAGATTGAGTTAACCTCTAGGTGTAACAATTATTGCGTACATTGCTACAACTACTGGAGGGGGGACAAATTTCGGGACTTGAATAAGGATTACTCTAATTCCTCCTTATCCCTGACTGGACTTGAAACCACCATCAGGTATCTTGCTCAGCATCAAATTATAGCACTTACCTTCACAGGAGGAGAGCCGTTACTTAAAAGCAGAAAATTATTAGAAGGAATAAAATTAGCTAAACAATACGATATTGCATGCTCAATAAATAGTAATCTAACTCTAATAACTCCTGAATTAGCCAGAGAATTAAAAATTTCCGGGGTAGACTCAATACTTGCCTCTCTGCATGCAAGTAATAGCACCTTACATGATACGATAACACAAAGAAAAGGATCTTTTAAACAAACCGTTAGAGGAATTGATATTTGTGTAGGAGAAGGCTTAGATATCACTGCAAATATGGTAGTCTCCGCTTTAAATAAGGATCAAGTGCTAGATACTGGTAGGTTAGTAAAAAGTAAGGGAGTCTCTTCATTTTCGGCAACTAAAGTTTCTCCATGTATGGGTGGTATCAACTTTGATGAAATTGATTTGAATAAGGAAGATTATAAGAAAATGTTAGACGATTTATTGTTTCTAGAAGCGGAGGAGGGAATGCATGTCGACAGCTTAATCTCATATCCCTTATGTGCTCTTGGGAATTGGGGGTATTATCGAAAATTTATTGAGAGAAAGTGTGCTGCTGGAGTTGCAACTTGTGCGATTTCCGCTGAAGGAAATGTTAGGCCTTGTACTGTCGCCGATGAAGTTTATGGAAATATATTTAATGAAACTCTTGAAGATATCTGGAAGAGAATGACGGATTGGAGAGACGGTTCCCGTATTCCAAAAGGATGTTTATCTGAATGCGAATATTTTCCTAGCTGTAGAGCCGGTTGCCGTATGAATGCAAAATATTGTAACGGGATTGATGGTATGGATCCTTTGGCAACAAGCCCAGAGGGTGTCTATAATCAGCCACAAAATCAGTCTGAGACTTTTTCTCCTATGGATCTTCTGGATAGAAAACTTGTGTTGGGGAAGAAGATAAAATTTAGGTCAGAGGATTTTGGAGGTATTGTCTCTAACGGTCCTAGAGCTTCCCTGTTTCTTGACAAGTTAGGTTATATCGCTTTAAAAGAAGTAAGATTTTGGGAGAGACCGTTTACAATTAAGGAAATACAAGACCAATTTAGTTTGACAGAAGCCCCGAATGAATTTTTCTTTAGACTATTCAAACTAGGCTTTATTCAACCAGTTAATGAGACAATTAATGATTAAAAACAAAAAAAGAGAGCTTTTCAGCTTAAGTACTACCGCCAAAGGTACAATCTATTATTCATTTGATGACAATTTTATAGGTGAAGTAAAAAAAATGTTGCAGCAATGTTACAGAAGAAATGTGAAGTTCTTCAAAAGGGAAATTGATGGAGTCGATTTGGTTTTATTATATACACGCCAAGAAATGGATGATCTATCTGGCCATAAAACTCCACCCTGGCTGGTAGGTCGTGCTGACCCATCGACCCAAAGCCAGATTTGTATATTTAGCCCGGAAGTATTTGAGAAAGTGAGTAATCATAATAAAAATGAGTTTAAAAAGATCCTTTGCCATGAGATTGCCCACTTATTTACCAGTGCAATACATAAAGGTTATAGACCGCAATGGTTTGATGAGGGTTTGGCCTGTTTTGTTGCTGGCCAGATAAACTTAGCTAGTAACTTTAGTATCAATTTTAACCCCCGGACGATTTTCTTGCTAGGAACATCAAAACAATGGAGTAAGAATGTAGCCAAACCATCTATACAGGGCTATTGGCACAGTTGGAGAGCAGTAAGTTACTTAATTAAAAAATATGGCAAACTTCAACTTTTATATTTTCTGTCGTCACTGGGTGATAGATGTAATAATATAATCTTTTATAAAAAATTTAGGCATGTCTACAACAAGGATTTTCTAGAAGTTATAAAGCAAATTAACTAAATGCTAAGATAATAATATCGGAAGGAGGTGATTTTAATGTTGCGGGAAGTCGAGAACGAATCTTTGGAACAAGCCCAATTGCAAAATGAGCAGTTAACACCAAAATATGAATTTGCAGCTAACCAACTGTTAGCGGAACAAACCCAATTGCAAAGTCAGAGACGAACTATGGAATTTGAATCTATTTTTACTCAACCATTCGTCCAGGCACTGGGAAGAACAGATAGAGGTATAGATTATGCAGGCAGCTGTGATTGTGATGCTGGCTGTTTTAATTGTAACTGCAATTGTGTCATTGTATGTACCTAAAGGAGTACATATACCAATCTTCAATGAGTTTGCAACCTAAAATTTGACAAGTAGGGTAAAAGTGTGATCCCATAATAGTTAATGCCCGAAATTTTAACTGAAGAAGAAGTGCTGGTTTTGAGAAAGGCACATAAACAGGTAAGAGACAAAAGGTTGGCTGATAGAATCAAAGCCATACTCATGGTTCATAGAGGCTTCACATATCCCCAGATAATTGCTGCACTGCTTTTAGACGAGACAACCATCAGGAGATATGTTAAAAGTTTTAAGCAAGAGGGACTGAGTGGATTATTGCAGTTCCACTACACTGGTGGTCATCCAAGACTTACCAAAACCCAAGAGCTGGAACTCAAAAACCATTTAGCAGAAGGTGAGCATATTTACTTAACAGCTAAAGAAGTAGCCCGGTATATTAAATCCACATATCACATTAAATACTCAGTTATTGGTATGACTAAACTCCTCCACAGGTTAGGCTTTGTCTACAAGAAACCCAAGCTTGTACCAGCCAAAGCTGATTTAGACAAACAGCGAGCCTTTTTAGATGAGTACTTAAAACTTAAAAATCAGTTAGAAGCAGCTGACCAGATCTACTTCCTGGATGCAAACTCATCCCCAGCATAATACCAGACCTTCGTATGGTTGGATACTAAAGGGGACTGATAAACTAATTAAGTCTAATACAGGCAGGGACAGGTTAAACTTAAATGGGGCCTTAAATGCTAAAACCCATGATGTAATCATCAGGGAAGATTTAAGGATTAACTCAACTTCCACCATCAATCTGCTGGACCAACTATTAGAAAAGCACCCAACAGGCAGGATTTATCTGATTTGGGACAATGCCAGGTATTACTACTCAAGACAGGTCCAAAACTATCTAAGATACCATCCAAGGTTAATCCCTAAATTCCTGCCACCATATTCACCCAATTTAAACTTGATTGAGAGGTTATGGAGACTGTTTCATCAGAAAGTTACCTACAACCAATACTATGACACTTTCCCTAAATTCAAAGAATCCTGTTTAAACTTCTTTGAAAACATCTACCTTTACCAGAAAGAGATGAGTACACTTTTAACTGATAGTTTTCAACTCATTTCCACCTAAAAGTTGCAAACTGGAGTTAGTTGGGTATACAGACATACATTAAGCACTTGAAATGTTTATAGTCCCTATATGATAGAGTGTTAAGATTTTAATGGGAATTTTATCCCCTTTTATCTCTCTTGAATGATTTAGCAAGATTCTTCTATCAAATATTTGACGTTAAATTTTAATACTCTACTCTGCTGTGAGGTATAATACCACCTGGAACCTTTGGTCTTGGATTAATCTGGAGGTGAAAATATGAAACCTAAAGGTTTTGTGACTTTTGTCTGGCCAAGTAATTACTTTATATTCATAATCTAACAACTTTTTGTGATACTGTTTGGGATCTACTTTGGGCCAAACCTGACGGAATTGCTCATTTTGCATCAACTTTTTGATTAAATCTTTATACCACTTCTCATTATCCCTGCCATTTTGCTCTACTTTAAATTGAGCAACTTGTGCTATCGGGAAAGGTTGGACTGATTTGTCATCATCACCTTTTTCTATTTTAACCGGTAGAACCTCCTTGGGAGAAAAAAGGAATTCCAGTAGATTTGGAGCTTTTTTAAAAGAAATGCTCTTTAGAGCAGAAGGTAACTTAAAGATATCAATAGTATGTTGATTAAGACACAGAACTCTCCAGGAGAAATCTAACAAATAGGCTGGGTAAGGCCAAGTGTTTATTCTTTCTTTTACCAGTTTGATAACCTTTTTAATTTCCTCATCTGTGGGTAGATATCCTCCAACTAGTAAAAACTCTCCTCTTTCCTGCTTATTTAAATCTAGAGCCTCCATGATCTTATCTACTGTCTTCCTAAGAGGTTTCCCCACCCTTCCCTGCTCTATCTTAGATAACCTGGTGGTATCCCTCCAACCTATCCTTAAAGAAATTTCCAGCTGTGAAAGCCTTTTTCTTAATCTATGATCTTTAATTAACCTTCCTAAAGTAGCTGTTAACATAAATTGGCTAAAAAGTGTATTACACTCTCTCTGCACTCACAAAATAATATACTAAACCTCCATTCGCCTCACTTGTAATAGTTGATCATTGGTTAAATCCCCCCTACTGACAAAACAGTCAGCAATAATCATCATTCCGCCATTTTTTAACAACCTCCTCGCTTCCGATATCGTCCTTGGCTTATTAGTTGCATGGGAAAAACTCTCACAAAAAATAATTCGATCAAAAACTTTATCAGAGAAAGCCATCTCCATGTAGTTTTGCACAGAAAAATGTGATAGATTTTGTCCTTCTGGCAAAAAACCACTATGAAGAGCATATAGAGCAGGTCTTTTTAGATCTCTACCCCAATTACTGTAAGCATTTTGTGCGGCAGTATAGTATTCTAACATTCGTTCCGGACAATGATTACTCATATTTTTAAACTTTAAATTTAAACGTATTTTTTTAAAAAATTAACAATTTTATTAACCGATAAAGCAGATATCCGAATATAATAGGATTTTTAATCTGGCTTAAAATTTCCCCTATCATATTAATTTTGTCCTCCCTTATAATAATTTTGTTTCTGTAATTAATAAAGTCCTCGATCTTCCTTCTTTCATAAATCGTCATAGGGGAAGGTAAGTGGTTTAGATCTACCCACTTTAAGGCAACAGTCTCGTTTGAAAGAGTTTTTTTCCCTCCAGTTAGTTCTCCTAAAAAGAGATATTTCCTACTCCTACTCCCTATATTTTTGTAACATGCTATAGTTGTTTTTATTCTTGTCTTCAAACCTGTTTCTTCATGAAACTCCCTTAAGGCAGCAACTTCAGCTAGCTCATTTTCCTCTACATGCCCACCTGGAAGAACCCAAAGAGGAATATCTGCTCTTTTAGAAAGTAATATCTTGTTTAACTTATTTTGAACAATTATATAAACACTTGTTACTTTCATGTCACAGATGCTTCCCCAGTTGATAAACTTTTTTCATGGATAATAAATTGCTTCTGTGTTGCTTTAAAAATTTGTATCGCTTAAAAACTGATCAACCTTTAAAAAAAGATGTAACTTATATCTCACCTCAAGCTCCCCTAGCTCAAGCTATCCTTTTCCATAAAGTTGGTGAAGAAATAGAATACCTCTCCCCAGGAGGACCAGTGATAGTTAAAATTTTAAAGATTTATTAGCTTCTCCTGAAATCTTTAGAAAATCTTATGTATTGTTTTTTTATCTCTTTAAAAAAATCCATATCAATAGCCTTCCCATTTTCTATATAATCTTTAGCTAAATCCTTTAAAGTATAGGCAAAATAGTAATGCCAATCCTCCACCTTAAACCGCTTTTTAGAACCTTCCCCGAAACGATTAAAAATTAACTCAACTGGAAAGTCGAAATGTTTCTTGGCAAGATAACCCTTAGGGAAAAGTGAATCAACCACTACCTCATTAATAATCCTGGAAGTAGGTATTTGCAGAATTTTCCCGTCTAAACCTTCATTCTTCATTTGATCAGAGAAGTCTCTTCTTAATTGTTGGTAGGTAGAGCTATCTTCCTGCCAGAGGTTGTGTGTCAGTTCATGCCAAAATAGTAGCCAGGCTGGCCTTATAGCATCATAATCAGCTCTTGAGACCTCCAAAGTAAGATATCCTTTACCTAAATTTGCTCCTCCCCCTGCCGGATCATTTCTTTTCTCACACATTAGAAGAAAAACTGTGACGCTTTTTAGGGGTTGTTTGTAATTAAAAAATACATCCAAATCCTGAATAAGGGACTCTGTCACAAACCTTTTACTAGTCTTTTCTAAACGTATTTTCCAAACTTTCAATAAATGCTGATCAATATCCCAAATTTTTCTAAAACGACGGTAAAAAACTTCCGAAGCCTCTTTTAATAATTCAATCTCAGATGCAGTAAATTTTTGCCCGGCTTTTTCCCAAACATTATTATTTCCTAGTAAAAAAACTTTGCCCCAGTAATTCTCCCCATATGTATACTTTTTGAAAAAGTCTTTCAACTTTTCTAAACATTTTTCCTCTATTTCTGTAAAATCACCTGTTTGATCTAACCAATAATCTCTATAATAGAGCCTGACACTATCATGCCAACTAACTAAGTTTGACACAAAATGCCAAAAATTAGCTGTTTCAGAAATCTGAAATTTAATAGTCATTACTCAAAATAAACTTCCGTTTTATGAAAATATATAATACCCTAAGATGCTAAATACTTTAATACTGATTATATAATATTGATAAAGTTTTAAGCTTTATCACTCCATCTATCAGCATAGTCACCATAAGGAAAGTTAACATCTACATGATCGCTATGATCTCCCGACCAAAGTGTAATAAGCTTCTTAGATCCTTTTAGCACCTCTTCAATGACCAAGTTTGGTTCTCTGACACTTCGCTCTACCGGTTCAACAGGTACAACAGCTGTTAGATCTAATGTTTCTGCGTCAGTAGATGCTGCCGTTTCTGCTTCTCTTAGCATATTTTTCACCTTCTTTCTTTTATAATTAGATTATACCTCTAGTATATCCCAACTCTGACAATCTTAATTTTATAGTTTGAAATAACGACCTTTTTGCTTCACAAAAGCTAATTTCTTTCGGGTTAAACATACCTTTAGATCCTTCCCAATCTCTTATACATCCGCCATTGCACACATCCATCCACTCACACCCCTCACAGTTAATAATTACACCACGCCTTCCTAAATAGTATCTTCTAAAATCCCCACCTTGCCAAAGCTCATTTACTGCCTGTCTTTTAATATTCCCCAATAGATACCTATCATTAAGGAACTCATCACAAGGATACACATCGCCATTAAAATCAACTGTAAAATATCTTTCGCACTGGCCTAAAAAGCTACAACTCTCTGTATGATAGCCTAAGGTTGCCCTAACTAATTCATCAAGAGGACGGATTTTGATCGCTGGATTATTTTCATTGATCCATAGATCAAATATCTTTAATAAAAATGCGTTATACTCAGCTGGACCAACCGCTAATTTTCTAACCTCTTCCGGATCATCAGTGTTAGCATTACACCGATTTAAAGCCATTGGTATTCCTCCATCTTTGATAAAAGCAAACATAGTCTCTGGATGGTTGACAGTTATCCTATTTACGACCGCTATCCCACCAAAGGAAATATTAGCTGCCTTCAATTGATTGATTCCTGATACCACTTGATCATAAGACCCCCTTCCATCGGTCTGTACCCTCACTAAATCATGAAGCTCAGCAGGACCATCAATACTTACTCCTACACCAAAACTATTTCTTTTAAAAAAGTCTACCCATCCCTGATTGATAAGAGTAGCATTCGTTTGGAGAGAATTACGGATATCTTGATCTGATCTTTTGTACCTCGTTTGTGCTTCTAACGCTTTCTCATAAAATTCTATTCCTAATAGCATTGGCTCACCGCCATGCCAAATAAAATTAAAATGTTTCGATGGAGACTCTAATAAATGTTTAGTAAGAGCTTCTAGGGTGTCAACACTCATCCTTTTTATTTCTGGCTGATTACCAGAATAAAAGCAGTAATTACAGCGTAAGTTACAACCACCAGAGACTGCTTTTATGACTGGAGACAATGAAATTGGAGTGTCAGTATAACTCTCAACCATATCTTAAGATAAGTTTATTCTACATCAGTTGTCAACATATCACTATCGGATACTTAACAGATGTATATTTTAGATCCTACTCTGCTGTGAGGTACAAAACCACCTGCGTATGTGGTATTCAACCACAGCAGATATTAGATCACCGGATACTGTCCACCAAGTATTAATGTATGGTACACTTCAAGAAATCAGATCTTTAAAAAAGCATTACCTTTCTGTATAAATATTTCCTTTATATTCTCCTGTAATTTTTGGTTTTGTCTTGGGGGTAACATCACAAATAAATAAACTGCTGGCACTGCCTATGGACTCTGCCCCACTGTAACGGTTGAATTTATCAAAAACCCATCTGATCATCAGTCCTGAAGAAATAATAACTTCATAAATGGGTAAATATCTTTCCTTAGCTCTGTCACTGTTACCATAACAAAAATAAATCCTCCCAGCCTGATTAGTAGGATCTAAAGCCTGCACAGCCCGAGATAAAAATAGGCTTATACCTTCTCTCGTATAAGGAGGATCAGTAAAAACAATGTCATATTTTCCTGACAACTCTGGAGATAATTTTTCTCTAGCATCATACGGCTTGGTCGTAATTTGATAAGATGAGCTGTCTGAAATTTCTTGAATACCATCTAAAATTTTCTTATCGATATCTACTACAGTAATTGTCTGAGCTTTTCTATAAAAAGCAATAGCAACAGAGGTAAAATCATCATCTCCTAAAAACAGGATTCTTTTCCCTTCAATATCAGCAAAAAAATCCATTAAAGCAGCTCTTTTAACCACCGTCTCAGAATCGGCTAAGAATTGATCATATCCCCTGATAGGCTGAGGTTGAGAATGGGATATGAGTGATAAAAGCTGAGTATTTTTAGCTAAAGATATGTTTATCAATTTCTCTTCCGGGGTATAACTTTCCCCTAATATTTTTTTAGCTATAGTAGTAGCTTGATTAGATAACACAGTAAATTGGCTCTTCTGGATAAAAAATTCTTCTAGCTGTTGTTTAACCTGATTTAAAACATTTCTAGACACTCCTACTGTTTGCAATAAGTTGTTATTTAATATCCTCTTACCACTGCCAAGATAATAGAGAATATCCAGAATCTTTTTTATCGGTAACCCAACTATCCTGGAAACTTCTAATAATTTTTTGTAGGAACTTTCTGCCATAAACATATCCTGAAGGCATTATAGCAGTTAATATCTTAAGGTTTTTTGAGCCTCTTCTTGTCAAATACAGAAAAAATTTCCTCACCTACAACTTTAACCTCATCCCCTAATTCATCAATTAAAGTTTGTATAATTTTATTATTTGGACCTTCTATTTCAATTAAATTTAACTTTGTTGGTTTATAATAATCAATAAATTCAAAGTATACTTGTCCATTTTTCCTGAAAATCCACCTTTTCTCTATCTCTGTATCTTTGATATCTAAATCTTCTGGAATTACCACTAACTTGTCATCATCATCTTCTAAACGGTGAACTATAGCCACCACTTTTCCTGTAAATTCCTCTAAATGTTTCTTAACTTTTAAAACATAAACATCAAACTCTTCCCCATCTGGGGCTAAAACTCCTTCAATAAAACCATAGTTTAAAGGATATTCAAAAACCCCATTTAGGATGTTTACTCCCTAAAGGCCTATCTATTTTAACTTTAACTGTTTTCCCTAGGTAATCTTGGGCTATTTGGAAAGACTTTAAGTCCATAGGGATATAATAATATGGATGGAGCTATAGGTATAGTTTTTGATAAAGATAAAAAGGTCCTGATGGTAAAAAGACGTGATGTGCCTATTTGGGTCTTACCCGGAGGAAGGATAGAAAAATCAGAATCTCCCCAGCAAGCTGTAGTCAGAGAAGTTTGGGAAGAATCCGGTTTTCAAACTAAAGTAAAAAGAAAGGTTGGGGAATATTGTTATCACAATTCTAAAAGGATTAATCATCTTTTTGAATGCCAAATTATCTCAGGATCTGCCCAAACAAGTAATGAATCAAAAGACGTGGCCTTCTTTTACCCAAATAATCTCCCTAAACTACATGATCCACAGCTCTTAACACTGCTTAACGACACCCGCTCTCAAGATAAACAAATTATCAAAAAAGAGGTTCCCCCTATCAGTAAAAAGGTTATTTTTAACGAATTTTTTAAACACCCAACAGTTGTAATAAGATATTTATTTATAAGGATTGGAATAAGGATTAATACTTAAACTATGTTGTATAATAGTTGAAGTATGTTTGTCTGGGACTACGACCCAAAAAAAACTGCAAAAAAGTGAAGCAGGCAGAATACTCCTACTGGAGCGGATGATAAATTATGGTCCAGGAGACAACCATAAAATTAAGCTCTCCGAGGTGAAAAAATACTGGCACAAATTACATCTTCTGCCTCTACGTAAACTTAGGGTTTTTTGAGGAGCTCTACTACTTTATCTAATAGATCTTTGGGGGTAATGTCTGATTTAACAATATAGCCCTTGGCCCCTAACCTTAAAGCTTCTTCAATCTAAATAGATCATACCGTAACACCTTAAAAAATCTCCAGCTCAATTTAGGCTACATTTTTAACCACTTCTCGTTTGCAAAATCAGTATAAAAAGGGGCGCTTGACACAAAATTGGAGCAGTACTGTTTTTGATGAGGTTAATTAGTCTTTAAATAAAACCTCTAATATTTATATTTTCACCACTATAATGTAAAATGGGTCCATGAAAGTAAAGGAAGTGATTGAAAAGTATAGTCCACAAGTTAGAATTGCTTTAGAGTCCTATTTCAACCACAAGCTAGAACAATATCAAGGGAAAAAATTTGGTATTACACCCGAAATAATTAAATTCCTTAGGAAATATACCTTGGCAGAAATTACACAACCCCGACCTGCCCTAGTTTTGGTAGGATATATGGCTGCCGGGAATAAAATCACAGAGAACATAATTAATACTTCAATCTTTACAACTTTTTTCACCAAATATTTAGCTATTCATGATGACATTATTGATCAGGATGATATCAAAAACGATGTACCAACTATTCATATTCAAAGTAGAAAATTCAACAAGAGTGAGAAGATGGGCAATGATTTGGCTATTTTGGCTGGCGACTTCCTGTGGTCTTGGGCAATTGAAATGATACTGAACTCTCCGTATCCCCAAAAAAGAAAAATCGAAGCATTAAACATTATATCTAAAACTAATGAGCTAACTAATATTGGTCAGGTGACAGACCTCGATTTTGTAATGAGGGAACTTGGAAAAATGAAAAATGAACAGGTTTGGGAGATGTATACAAATAAAGCGGCCCTATATTGCTACTCATTACCACTCACTGTTGGTGCTATTCTAGGAGGACTTCCACAAAAACTTATGAACAGTCTTAATAGATACGCTCGTCTTGTGGGTGCAGCTTCGCAATTGAAAGACGACTTAGAAGGTGTATTTGGTAACGAGAAGGTTACGGGGAAATCAAATATTGTTGATTTGCGAATGGGGGTTAAAAGCCTGTTGGTTGTTAAAGGCTATGAGCTTGCTAATAAAGATGAAAAAAATATATTAAAAAATTATATAGGTAAGCCGGATTTGACTCAAAAAGAAGCAAGTCTTATAAGAGAAATAATTACCAAGGTTGGTGCTCGTTCTTATTGTGAGAAAATGCTTAAAGAAAGGGGTATACAGGCGTTAGGTATTTTAGAAAAAAACAAGAAAGATATTAATTTTAACTCTTGGGAGTATTTAGATGACTTAGTCAGATTTAGGTTGGGTTTCAAGTAAAGAACTAATATCGATAATTTGTTGTTCTCCGTTTTGCATATCTTTAATGACCACCTTTTTATCTTGCCACTCTTCAGGAAAAATGATTAGAGAATACTTAGAATTTAGTTGATTGGCTCGAGAAAGTTGTTTTGAGACCTTGTCTGGTTTCTCTTTAGAAATGGAATCATCCAAGATCACTTTTTTACCCTGCTTTCTTAATCTCTGTGAAAGAGTGATAGCATCGATTCGCTGGTTGGCAGACTGTGTAACGATACAATAATCTGCACGAGATTCAGAGGGAACAATCTCTATATTTCTCGATAATAGAATCTCTTCAAGAGGCACATTTCCAAACCCGAAACCAACCCCTGTAATATCAAGTCTTCCTCCTACATCTTTCGTAAGATTATCATATCTTCCTCCACCCATAAGTGCTCTTCTAAAACCATGTTCTGGTTTTCTATCAAATGTTTCGAATACTGATCCTGTATAGTAACCAAGACCTCTGACGATATAAGGAGAAAACTCGCAGTATTCTGACACCCCATACGCCTTCATTAATTCAAAAACCTTAGCTAGATCTTTATATTCTTTTGACTGACTTAGAGGACTAAGCTGTTTATTATCAGCAACTTCCTCAAGACTTTTTATTGACAGCCATCTTTGCAAAAGCTCTCGAGAAAATTTTTGGGGAACAATCTCTTCGACTTTGGTCCCAAATTCCTCAGCTGAAATTTTAGCTGATTTGTCTATAAGAGATAAAAGGTCAAATCTACGATTCTTGTCAAGATCTACTATATCGAACAGTCTTTCAACCAATGATCTGCTATTTATTCTCATCACTATATCGTTTTCTGTTAGGTCGAAGGACTCAAATATGGAAATTGCCACTGCAATAACTTCGGCATCGTCAAAAGACCGATCTCTACCCGAATCTGCACGGTCAAAAATGTCAACATTTAGCTGTTTAAATTGCCTTTTTCTACCTTTTTGAGGTTTTTCTTTTCTAAATAAGTCAGGATTAGACCACCACTTAAGAGGGAAGCTTAATCTGGCATCGTCTTTTGCAATCATATAAGCGACAGTGGGAGTAAGTTCTGGCCTAAGAACAAGTAAACTTCCATCTGTATCTTCGAAGGTATATGTGTGGGCTAACAGTTCTTCTCCTGACTTGACTTGATAGAATTCAATTGGTTGGAGTAATGGTCCTTCTACTTCTCTGAATCCAAAAGATTCAGTTACCATTTTGAATCTATTTTCCATCTCTCTAACAGCCCCGCGCCTTTCGGGAGTTAGGTATTCAAAACCCTTCATAACCCCTTTCCTTCTTAATACATCTGGGGTAAGTATATCTGATCTTCTTTTCATATCGTCTTTTCTTTCATGCATAAGTTCATCACTTTCCTTTATTGATTATTAATGAGACCTACTATATCATGTTAAGAGCCTGCTGTCTATGTGAATTCTGCCTATAGGATCAAGTTGAATAAGCGATTTAAAGACGAGAATATTCGTGAACCGTTAAGGGGTTTTAGAGATATTGTAGGACAAGAGGTGAGAGTTAAAAACTTTATTGCCCATAAAATCTCTGAGGTTTTCCAAAAATGGAGTTATGAGCAAATAGTTTTCCCTCTAGTCGAAAGAGCTAGTAGTTTTAGTGAACAAGTGATCGGTGGTTCTCCGTGGCCAGAATGGGACAAGCGAGGGGTGTTTCATTTGCATATTCAGGATTACAATGAATCTTATAATATCATTCCTGAACAGGTTCCATCTCTCCTCATACCGGAAGGAACTATTTCTGTTTCTCGGTGGCTTGCTAAAGTTCTTGCGACAAACAAGAAGGTTAAAAACTTTTTCCCAATCAAAGTTTTCTATATAACACCTTGTTTCAGAAACGAACTGATTTCTAAACTTTCTGTTACGAAAAATAGAGAATTTAACCAGGTGGGGGTCGAAATACTAGGAACTTCAAATCTGCTTTCGGATATAGAAATTCTTTTCTTACTTTATGAAGGTTTTATAGCAATAAATGTCCCTGGAGAATTAATTACTGTCCGAATAGGTAGCGTCGAACTTTTTAATTTATTGTGCGATGAATCACAGATAGATGAACGGACACGGTTAGTTCTTAAAAACAGTTTGGACACTATTGCCGAATCTCGTGCAGGAAAACAGCCGGAGAGACTTCAACCCGAGATTGATAAGGTAATAGAAATTATAAAAAGGACTGATACTTCTAATCAACTAATGAAAAAGTGGGAGATCGTATGCAATACTTTTGTTACCGTTTTAGACCAACAAACAGAAAAATTGCTTGGTTACAGTAAACCTGTTAACGACTTAAATATCATTGCCTCGGTTCTGCAGGCTCGAGGTATAAAATGTGTCATAGACCCCTCAGTTATTAGAAGCCATGAGTATTATACAGAAATAGTATATGAAATTGATCTTAAATTTGGAAAAGAAGTTTTCGTGGAGGTAGCTGGAGGTGGTAGGTACAATAAGTTGGTTAGCAAATTTTTAGCTGGGAAAGAATATCAAATTCCTGCCGTTGGATTTGCATATGGACTTGAAAGAGTTAGTGAGTTTTTTAATTTACTAAACAAATCAAAAGAGAAACAGTTCTCTGTGAATTACTGGACTGACAAAAATGGTGTTGACAGTGTTTTGCACTCAAATCCCAAAACCACTAAGCAAATAATAAAGCTATTTTCCTCATCTGAAGAATTAAGGAGAGAGGGCAAAAGAGTAAATGTCTATGTTGGAGATGGAAACAGAGAACAAGCTAAAGAGTACTCTAAAAAACTGGGTGCAAAATTTATTCCACAATAATTGTACGACTCGAAAAGAGTTAGGAATTGTTTTAGGGTTTTTTGAGGAGCTCTACTACTTTATCTAATAGATCTTTGGGGGTAATGTCTGATTTAACAATATAGCCCTTGGCCCCTAACCTTAAAGCTTCATTGTAAACTTCATCCTGCCTTAAGGCTGATAAAACCACAATGGGACCATTGTAAACATTTTGATTTAAAGGTTTTTCCTTTAACCTTCTTAAAATCCCCAACCCATCTATTTTGGGCATCATAATATCTAAAAGTATCAGATCATATCCTCCTTGAAGAATCTTGGACAGTCCTTCCTGACCATTTGTTGCCAGCTCGACCTTAAACCCATTGGCAGTTAAATAATCTTTGTAGATATTTCTGATATCATCATCATCGTCGACAATTAAAATCTTTCCCGGGGAAGAAGTAGGTGTTGAAGTAAACATAGCCATATACTAGATTGTATAACACTAATCACCACTTCTGTAAAGTGGATCTTAAGATTGGCAGCTTATCTTTTCTTGCTGTTAACGAATTTCTGGGAGCAGGCAAGGCACAAAGTAGCCATGGGCATCACTTTTAACCTTTCAGTTTCAATAGCAATTTTACACCTCTCACACTTTCCATAAGTGCCCTTTTTAATTCTTAAAAGGGAGGAGGTAATCCTGGAGGAAAAATCCAGCAGATCATTTTTAACCGCCGTCAGCCTTCGATGAGTATCCGCCAGCCATGATTCTGTGCCTGACTCTGAAGCCTCAGCTACTCCGTCTAAGAGCACCGGATCACTTTTTTCCAGGCTCTTCAGTTGCTGATCCACTTCTTTCTGTCTTCGAAGCAGTAAATCTCGAACTTTAGCTAAGGTTTTTTGGGGTAGATTTAACATTCAGTCTCCTTTTTAAATTCTTGGGAGCAAGCTTTAGAAACTCTCCTAATTTTGCCCCTTTAATTCTCCAGTCTACTACAAAATTATACCAGTTTTTCCGAAGATACAACAGCACGGCTTTACGTTTCTTGGGAGAAAAAGGCAGGTTAACCAAAGCAGCACTGTCATCAAAAAATGACCTTTTAGAACGGTTATAAAAGATGGCCAGGCCAACCGCCAAAGATCCAATTGACCACAAATGTCCCTCAGAAATGCCGATGGAAGCAAGATAAATCGCATCTCCTCTAAAGAATTCAAAAATAAATTTTACTGACCCTAAAATTAACAACACTACAGCGATTATTTTTCCAGCAAAGTGATATCTTACCACCTGTTTCCCCACCCAAAAGTAAGCTAATAATAGAGTCAGGCTCTCTAAGGCAGCCAGAGGAAATCTTTTCCCGATCACCCCCGCTACTGAAGTGGCCAAAAAAGAGCCGGATACTTGGCCATAATAACAGCCTCCTAAAAGACAGCCCAAATCCCCCAAGCTTAAAGCCAAAAGCAGACCTGCTGCAGCAAAATCAGCCAGTTGCCAAAAATTTAATTTGCTGCGGGAGGAAAAAAACCATAAGGCCAAAATCCCTCCCGTCAGCCCTCCCCATAAAGAGAGCCCGGGATAACGGCTGATAAGAACAATCTTTTGCAGATTATCAAACAAAGCAAGGTGAGTTAAAACAAAATAAAGCCTGGCACCGATCATCCCCCCAAAAAAGGCCAGGATCCCCAAATCTAAGATCCTCTCTTCATCAATTTCATAAAGACGGGCCATTTTCCAACAGACGTAAATGGCGGCTAAAAAAGCCAATCCCAAAAAGACTCCAAATGAGGAGATGGAAAGAGTCCCTACTGAAAAAATTACCGGTAACATATATTTATAATACCAAATTTTGACTAAATCTTCCTTTTATTGTTATACTGATGGTTGGCGTCACTTATACCTATATGGTTGCTACTGCGCATGCTTTAATCGGAGGAGTTGTTGCTGCTTCTGTCTCTAATCCTCTCCTGGGAGTCACCTTGGCAGCTGTTTCTCATCCCCTGGTAGATGTTATTCCCCACTGGGATTTTGCCCGGGGATGGCGGGATAAACCCAAAACCAAACTGTTTATTGAAAGCTCTTTAGATGTCATCGTCGGGGTTACCCTAACCACTGCCTTATTTAGCCAAGGGGTGGAACCAAGATATTTTGCAGCCTGTATCTTAGCTTCCATTATGTGGGATTTCTTGGAAGCTCCTTATTGGTTTTTAAAACGGAAGATTCCTCCTTTTTATTGGGCTTATCAAATACAACACCGGATGCAGGGAAGAACCGGACCCAAATGGGGAATTTTAACTCAGATAGTAACTGTAGCGGTCATTATTTTCCTAGTCTCTAAACTCTAGCCACTAGAAATTATTTACTTGACTCTTTCTATATATTGCCCTGTTCTGGTATCAACCTTAACTTTGTCCCCAACTTTGGCAAACATCGGAACTTTGACCTCTAAACCATTTTCCAAAGTGGCTGATTTAAAAACATTGGAAACAGTATTGCCTTTTTCAGCAGGTCCGGTATCTTTAATCTCATATATCAGGCTATTGGGAAGCTCCAGGGTTAAAGCTTGGTCTTCTGAAACAATAATCACTACTTCCAAACCTTCTTTGAGAAACCTTACCTGTTCACCTAATATATCCTTACTTAAGGGAAACTGCTCAAAGCTTATAGAATCCATAAAGTAATAAACTCCCTTATCCATATATAAAAACTGGGCTTTCCTTTTTTCCACATCAGCTTCTTCCACCCTGGCTCCGGTGATAAATGATTTTTCTGTAGTTGAGCCTGTTTTTAAATTTCTTACCTTCACCTTGATGGTTCCGCTGCCCCGTCCCATCTTAATATGTTCATAATTTACCACCTGGAGGATCTGGTTATCTTCTTTAAAAACAGCTCCGTTTCGAAGATCTGTAGCGTTTAACATATGGTAAATATACTGACCAACCTTTAAATTGTCAACTAACCTTAAATTCTGATAAAATACCTATGTATCTTCCCTGCCGGGGTGGCGAAATGGTAGACGCGAAGGTCTCAAAAACCTTTGGTTGCAAAATCATGAGGGTTCGAGTCCCTCTCCCGGCACTTTTCTTTCAGGCTGCAGTGGGAGCTTTTTCTTCACTTTTTTCTGCTGGTTTAGCCCGATGTTTTTCCATACCGTAAAACTTGGTTCTTTCCCCGATAAACACCAGTTTAATTTCACCGGTAGCCCCATTTCTGTGTTTTTGGATATCCAAAGTCACATCAGAAATATTGTCCGGATCCTCCCGGTAAATAAACATCACCACATCCGCATCCTGCTCAATAGCTCCGGATTCCCGAAGGTCAGCCAGTTGTGGCCTCCTGGTTGCCCTACTTTCCACTGCCCGGGAAAGCTGAGAAACTGCTAAAACGGGAATCTTTAACTCCCTGGCTAAATTTTTAAGGCCCTGGGAGATTTCTGAGACTTCCTGTACCCGGTTTTCCAGATTCCTCCCGTGAATCAGCTGCAGATAGTCCACAATCAGAAGCTTTAACCCATGCTCCATCTGCAGTCTCCTGGCTTTAGTCCTAATCTCCGCCAAAGACAAACCGGGGGTATCATCAATAAAAAGCGGAGCCTCAGCCAACTCTCCATAAGCTGCCGAAATCTTGTCAAAATCAGCATCATCTAATTTGCCTGTTTTTAACTTCCAGGAATCAATCTCAGCTTTAGAAACAATAATCCTGTCTACTAACTCCTCTTGAGACATCTCCAAAGAGAAAATGCCTACCGGAAGGCCGGTTTTCACTGCCACATACTCAGCCACATTCAACACGAAAGAGGTTTTTCCCTGACCGGGCCTGGCAGCAAAGATAATTAAATTTGACTCTTGAAGCCCGGCCAATTTATTATCCAAATCTTTAAAACCGGTGGGCACACCACGGAGTTTGCCGGAATTTTTCTGCAGCTCATCCAAACGGTCAAAAGAAACAGTCAGTAAATCTTTTAAGGGGACAAAATCCCTTTTGATGTTTTGTTGAGAAATGGCGAAGACACCTTGCTGAGCATCATCCAAAAGCGTCTCCACCGGAACTGATTCATCATAGGCTGATTCCACCAATTTGGTACACTCGGCGATCAGTTTACGCCGCATAGCATGTTCTTTAATAATCCGGGCATAAGATTCAATATGGGCTGAAGTAGGGACGGTGTTGACCAAAGTTGTAAGGTATGCCGGGCCTCCCACTAAGTCCAGAGAATCTTTTTGCCGCAGTTTCTCGGTGATAGTCACCAGATCCACCGGTTCTCTTTTGTCAAAAAGATCTAAAATGGCTTCAAAGATTCTGCCGTGCTGCTCAGTGCGGTAAAAATGAGTCGGGTGCAAGGTTTCAGCAATCCTGACAATAGAGTCTTTATCAATGAGCAGTGCTCCCAAAAGGGATTGTTCAGCTTCAATATTTTGCGGAGGAAGCTTAGTGGTCTGCGCCATAATCTTAAAGTCCAAGCAGTACTACTGTTGTTTCTTCAGGCAGCTTATCGCGGGTGATAGTTAATTTACTGACCGGCTCAACATTTTCTGCTCCCATCTCCTTTAAAAATGGTTCGACCTCTTTAAGGTCAAACTTTAACCCGGGGATTTTATAGTGCATGGGGATAACCACCTTAGGCTCAAATTGAGCTACCACCTTGGCAGCCGTTTCCCCGTCAATAGTATAAATCCCCCCTACCGGCACCAGTAAAATATCTGTAGTCTCAATTTGGCTGATTTGCTCCTCATTTAAAATATGCCCCAAATCTCCAACATGGACAATATTTACTCCATCAATCACTAAGTGGTAGATTGTGCTCCTTCCCCTCTCACTGCCGGAGGAGTTATCATGATAAACTTGGGCTCCATTAATAGTTACTCCCTTAACCTCATACTCACCAGGACCGGTGATGACTAAAGGATCCCCGCTGACCACTCCCACATTATTATGATCTTTGTGATCATGGGTCGATAAAACTATTTGAGCTTCCATCTCTTTGACAGGCAGCTTTAGACCGGTATACTCAGGATCAAAAGGATCTAAAATAACCGTGGTGCTTTTGCCCTTGATACGAAAGCAGGATTGACCATACCAGTAAATATCCATGGCCAGATGTTATCATAATTTTTCTCTTTCAAACAAGATGGACTAAATATATCACCAACTTCTAATTCTTTCTTAAAAATGATAGTATAACTTCTGATAAACTAATTTGATGAAAAAAGTTCTAATTTGGACAGTCATCATTATCTCTATTGTTGCTTTCATTATGGGAGCCACCATAGCCTGGAGACTAGGATATCTTAATACCTTTAAACAGTTTCTGTCTCAGAAAACTTTCCCCGCTGCTCCTCCCCCTCTTACTCTTTTATCCTTACCTCTTAAGCCAATTACCTCCCTGCCTTCAGGCATGACCTTAAACCTTTCCAGCCCGGATGATAATCAGCTGGTCTTTGATGAAAACATACTGCTGCAAGGCAAAACCACCCCGGGTTCTTTGATCTTAATCAGTTTTGAAAGTAGCGATTTGGCTTTAGAGCCTTCTCCCTCCGGAGAGTTCTCCACTACCGTTTATATGGATGAAGGGGTCAATCAGTTTACAGTCACTGCCATCAATAAAGATGGAGATCTCAAGCAGGAAGAAAGAACGGTGTACTATTCCAAGGAGAAACTATGAAAATAATTTACAACTGGAAAATATTTGTCATCATTTTTTTACTTTCAACTCTCCACTTTCAACCCTCAACTTCTCAAGTTTCAGCCCAGGAATCATCTCCTGCTTCCACTGTCAGTGCTGATATTAAAGCCAAACTAAAAGCTTTACAGGAGGAGATTGCTTCCAAAGCTAATCAATTAAAAGTTGAGATGGGTAAAAAGTTACAAAATAAAGTTTATCTGGGGAGCATCAGCTCTAAAGGGGATAATACCTTTGTTCTAAATACCAAAAAGGGAGATAAAAAGATCGAGATTAAAGATTACACTGATTATTTAGGGGGGGGAAAACTTACCTTTAAAAATTTAGCTGTAGGTGATTTTGTCGTAGTTTTAGGAGATGTTGATGATAAAGAAACCTTACTGGCCAAAAGGATCATTAAAACCCAGGCTTTAAAGGTTAATGATAGACAAGTTGTTTTTGGTCAAATAATCTCGGCTGATAAAAAAACCCTGGCTATTAAAGATAAAAAGGATCAACAAATTACCTTTAGTTTTGACAGTAAAACTAAAATCAAAATATCAGGCAAAAATGGCACATCCAAGGATCTTAAAGCAGGACAAAAAATTACCGCCGTCCTTATAAAAGGTCTCGGTGGAATATTTAAAGCCAGATTTATTTACCTTTTCCCTGATCCCGCTACCATTACCCCTACCCCTAGCCAAAATCCAACATCCTCTTAAAATACTTTATGCGTCCACCTTTCAGGTGGACAGTGTGTACACCCGGCTGCACTACCTCAATGGTATTTTTTGTGAGATAATATTTGTTGTATGGGACAACCTTTACAAGCGGTTAAAGGATTTCGGGATTTTTTGCCGGAGCAAGCCAATACCCGAAGATACGTTTTGGAAAAAATAGTCTCCACGTTCCGTCTTTTCGGCTTTGAACCCTTAGAAACGCCGGCTTTAGAATACGCTTCAGTTTTAAAAGGTAAATACGGGGAAGAAGAAAAGTTAATTTATGAGTTTAAAACTAGAGGCGGAGATGAAGTGGCCTTAAGATATGATCAAACTGTACCATTAGCCCGGGTTTTGGCCTCTTACCATAACTTAGCAAAGCCTTTTAAAAGATACCAGACTCAGCCGGTTTGGAGAGGAGAAAGCCCTCAAAAAGGACGTTACCGGGAATTTTTACAATGTGATGCGGATATTGTTGGTGCCTCATCTCCTTTGGCTGATGCAGAGATAATAAACCTGGTTCTAAACATTTACCAAAATCTAGGATTAAATATCACCATTAAAATAAATGACCGGATAAACTTTGAGGGCTTAGAGAAAAAATATGTGGCAGCTATTGATAAATTAGAAAAAATTGGTGAAAGCGGTGTCCTTTCAGAGATGGTACAAAAAGGTATGGTTGAAAAAGAGGCCCAGGAAGCTTTAAAGACGCTGCAAAACAAACCCCTTACCGCCAACCTTCAACAAATCCTAGATCATTTAAAACAAATGGGAACAGATATGGAAAAGATCAAATATGAACCAACACTGGCCAGAGGGTTAGATTACTATACCGGCATGATCTTTGAGACTGTAGCGGAGGGCAGTACAGGGTCAATTTGCAGTGGAGGAAGATGGGACAACCTTATTGGTAATTTTACCGGACAAAACTTACCGGCAGTAGGTTTTGGTTTAGGTTTTGACAGAACTGTAGAGGTATTGAAGGAGCAAGGGATTTTGCTTGAAACTTCCTCCTCAGCTTCAGTCCTGGTGACAATTTTTTCCCCTACTTATCTTGCTAATTCTTTAAAAGTAGCTGAAAAACTACGGGCCAACAATATTAATACTGAACTCTGGTTAGATGCTGATTCCAAACTGGACAAACAGTTAAAATATGCTGATCAAAAAAGCATCCCTTATGTTGTCATTATTGGCCCCGACGAAGCAACTTCAGGAAAAATAGCTTTGAAAGATTTAACTTTGAAGTCTCAGGTCTTGCTTTCCTTTCCTGAAGTTGTTGATAAACTCTCTAACTCAAGATGACTACAGCAGTATTAAAAATTCAAAAATTGTTAAACTTTAACCTTGGCAGTAGAAATTTAGTAACTGTTGCCTGGCCTTATGCAGCTGTTTTGGCAGCTCATACTATTTGGGGGATTAACTTTGTAGTAGCCAAAGTTACCTTACAAGAAGTTCCCCCCATGTCTTTGGCTTTTGTCCGTTTTACCCTGGCTACTCTGCTTCTACTGCCTTTTTTATTAATAGAAAGGGATAAATTAAAGATCAGCAAAAAAGACCTGCCTCAACTGATTGCTATTGGAGCTTTAATGTCTACTTTAAACATTGCCCTTTTTTATCTGGGAATAGCCAGAACTACCGCCACCACCGCCTCAGTACTGACCATGACTATTCCGGTAGTTTCCGTTTTAACTGCCTGGTGGATTTTTAAAGAGAAGATCTATACCTTTAACCTTTTTGGCATCTTACTGGGTTTGCTGGGAGCAGCTTTGGTTATCGGCTTGCCTGTCTATATTTTGGGGACTTCCCTATTTTCAGAGGCTATTTTAGGCAACCTGTTAATCATTCTAGCTTCTATATCCTGGGTGGCTGGAGCTATCCTGTCTAAAAAGATGCTTACAAAATACTCTACCTTAACTATTACTGCCATTGTCTTTTTGGTAGGAATGATCACCTTTGCCCTTCCTGCTGCTGTAGAGTACTTCCAAAACCCCAGCTGGCCCTTAAAAATGACTTTCCTGGGAATCTTTGGTATTATTTATATTGCTGTTTTGTCTTCTACCTCAGCTTATTTTTTATTTGAATGGGGTTTAGGGAAGCTGGGGGTAGTCAAAGCCGATCTTTTTCAATATATAGAGCCTGTTATTGCTGTCACTTTAGGAATACTACTCTTAGGGGAACAGATCAGGTTTACTTTTGTCATAGGAGCCTTATTAATAGGACTGGGAGTTTACTGGAGCACTTTAGCCAAAGAGCAGCATAAACACCACAAAGCCCACAGAGTATAATTAGAGTCTAGTGACATAGACTCTGAGTCTGGACTCTAGTCGCTTATTTTGCTATACTACTCCAGTCATGAAAGCTAGTATTCATCCAACTTATTATAATGATGCTAAAGTTACCTGCGTTTGCGGCAACACCTTTGTTACCGGCTCTACACTGCAGGCAATTAAAGTGGAAATTTGTGCCAAGTGCCACCCTTTCTTTACCGGCCAACAGAAGTATATTGATACCCAAGGGCAGGTAGAAAAATTCGGTAAAAGAGGGGCTTTAGCTGAAGTTAAAAAGGCGGAAAGAGCTAAAATTACCGCGGTCAGGGCTTCTAAAGTCCAAAAGCAAACTACTGAGAAGAAAAGCCTCAAAGACTTACTCCTCCAAGCCAGAAAAAACGTTGCGTCTTAGCTGCCTTCTACTTGTCACCCGAAATCGTTTCGGGATCTAAGATTCTGAGACAAGTTCCCAGTGACAGCAGTATAATTATCCTATGGACGATTATATTCAACAACAACTAGAACAAATAGATCAAAAAATCAAAGACACACAAAAGCTGCTTTCCGACCCAGAGCTAGCTGCTTTAGCACGCTTGGAAATTGAAGATCTAAAAAGACAGAAGGAGGAGCTTGAATCTTCTGCCGCTACTCCTATGTCCCAAGAGGGAGAAGAGGAATCAGGTGAGGGGGTCAATCCTAACATAGCTATCTTAGAAATCAGGTCAGCTGCCGGAGGTGATGAGGCAGGGCTTTTTGCCGGAGACTTAACCAGAATGTACAGCAGATTTTCCCAAAACCAAGGCTGGAAAATTGAGGAGTTAGACCGGTCTGAAGGCAAGATTGGCCAGATCAAGGAGGTAGTTATTAAAATAGCCGGTCAGGGAGCCTATCAATCTCTGCAGTATGAATCAGGTGTCCACCGGGTGCAAAGAGTGCCGGAGACCGAAGCCTCAGGCAGAATCCATACCTCCACAGCTACTGTGGCAGTTTTACCCCAAGTGCCTGAGGCAGAAGTTTATATTAAAAATGTTAATAAAGTAAATACCGCTGTCAGATTAAAACATTTACCTTCTGGTATTGTTATTACCTGTCAAACGGAAAGATCCCAGCTACAAAACAGGGAAAATGCCATGGCCCTACTTCGAGCTAAACTGTGGGAGAAACAAGAAGAAGAAAGACTCAATTCCATATCAAAGCAAAGGAAACTTTCTGTAGGAGAAGGGGGCAGAAGTGAAAAAATCAGGACTTATAATTTTCCCCAAAACAGGATCACTGATCATCGGATTGGTAAATCCTGGTACAACCTGGAAAAAATCATGGAAGGGAACCTTGAGCCGGTGCTGGAAGTTATCCGGGAAGAAGCAGGTAAGGAAGAAGTTTAAAAATCTTTGTCATATGCAGCCAAGACAGTACCAAAGAGGTTGGGTTGAATTTTACAAACTCCGGTTCAAAGTTACCCCTGATGTCTTAATCCCCCGTCCGGAAACAGAACTTTTAGTAGACGAAGTTTTAAGATGGGTAGAAGCATTCATAACTCATTACTCTGAACTCTGCATTCTTGACCTTGGTACTGGCTCCGGCAATATCGCCATCTCTATTACTAAAGGCCTGTCCACCCTTCAAGTGGACGCACAAATTATTGCTACTGATATCTCCCCAAAAGCCATTAAAGTAGCCCGGCAAAACGCTAAGCTTCATGGAGTAGAAGATAAAATTACTTTCCTCCAGAGCAATCTTTTGTCCAAGCTCGGGGGTTGTACATTTTATCCAGATATTATTGTCACTAACTTACCTTATATCCCTTCTGCCAGAATTCCTTATTTAGACTCTTCTGTCAAAGACTATGAACCTCTAGCAGCTTTAGATGGAGGAGACGATGGTTTCAAGCTTTACAGAAAGCTATTTCAGCAAATTGGGGACAAGGGCTGGAAACCAAAGCTGATTTTAGGAGAAATAGATTATACCCATGGAGATTTAGCTTATCTGGAAGCTTCTAAATACTTCCCCAAAGCCTCAGTAGAGGTTAAAAAAGATCTAACTCACCTTCAAAGGGTACTAACTATTAAATATCAATAATAGTTGGGTGTTTTTCTTTTTACTGATTAGGGCTTTCTTGGAGAGTAGCAGTAACTGTTTTTTCCTTACCATCATTCCAGATAACCATCTCGACCCTATCTCCGGTTTTCTTACCGGCAATAACTTCGGAAATTTTAGTTTCTGAATCTACTGCCTGCCCATCAACTTTGGTAATAATATCACCAGTTTGTACACCAGCCTTGGAAGCTGAGGAGTTTTCTACTACCTCTTGAATATAGGCTCCCTGAGGCAGTTCATTTAAAATAGCTAAATCTTTAGAGATAAACCTGTACCTAATCCCCAAAAACGGCCTGGAAACTGTTCCTTTTTGCACAAACTCATCAACAATCTTTTTAACAGAGTTTATAGGAATCGCAAAACCAATGTTTTGAGCTCCCTCGGTAGTAGCCACATTTAAGCCAATCACCTGACCGGCGGAATTTAAAAGCGGCCCTCCGGAATTTCCCGGGTTGATGGCAGCATCTGTTTGTACTAAATCATCCAAGCTTTCCGCTGACCCTGAGAAAGGATCCCCTGCCACCACCCTTCTGCCTAACCCGGAAACTACTCCGGTAGTTACAGTGTTGGTAAACTTGCCCAAAGCATTACCAATAGCAATGACTGTTTGCCCTACTTTCAACTGGGAGGAATCCCCCAGCTCTAAAGCTTTAAAATCAGATCCGTCTATTTGGACCAAAGCCAGATCGAGTATTGGATCCCGGTAAATTTTTTGCACATCAAACCTTTTCCCATCGCGGGTTACAACCGTATAACGGGTATCAGAATCAGAAACTACATGTTTGTTAGTCACGATAATCCCTTTGTCAGAAACCACAAAACCAGTACCAATGGTGCTGCTTTGGTTTCTGGGAACCGAGAAAGGATCAAAGGGGTTAAAAACCTTTCTGGTTGCCCCGATGGCCACCACTGAAGAGGAGGTTTTATCCACCACATCAATGACTGCATTTTCTTCATTCAAAATAGTTTGGGTTTTTTGTTCTAAGGGTGTGGAAATTTTAGGTAAATTAGTCTTAAAAGGCAGATATCCCTGGGAAGCAGCCTGGAAAATAGCTGCCCCGGCTAAAGACCCTAACACTATTGCTAACACTAAAATGGTAAAGAGTGAAAATGGTTTGGCAGTTTTAGATTCCATGGTGTGATTAATTTTAAATCTTTCGGTCCAAAATTTCCAGGGCTGCTTCCAGTTGGGGGTCTTTTTGCTCAGTGGCAGCATCTTCCTCATCTTCCATCTTGACTGCTGTATCCGGGGTTAGCCCGGTGTCATGAATCCACCGACCGCCCGGAGTCAGCCACTTGGCTGTGGTGATATGAATACCTGTTTCTTGCGGCAAATCCTCAGCAGTTTGAATAGTTCCTTTACCAAAAGATTGCTCTCCTACCAAAGTCCCCCGTCCCCGGTCTTGGATCGCCCCAGCCAAAATCTCCGAAGCCGAAGCTGAACCTTTATTGATTAAAACCACCAGCGGTAATCTTAAAATTTTCCCGGAACGGATCACCCCCTGCTCCTGCCTTACTCCTTTAGCATCCTCCTGTAAAACCACCTTACCTCCATCTAAAAACTCTGAAGATATATAAACAGCTGCCTCTAAAAACCCTCCCGGGTTGTTACGGACATCAACAATCACCCCCGATACTGAAGCAGCTAAAAGGCCGGAAACAGCCTCATCCCATTCACTTTTAGTCTTTTCCCCAAACCCGGAAAGCCGTAAATACCCTACCTTCTGACCATTTTTGGTATTTTTGGCCTCAAACTCAACTGTTTTGACAATAATAGTATCCCGGATTAATTTAACCTCTTTGGACTTTTGTTCCTTTTCCCCCAAAAGTTCTAAGGAAACGGTGCTCCCTTTAAGCCCTCTAATTAGCCCTACTGCTTCAGGGAGAGACAAAGTGGTGGTATCTTTACCATCAACTTGCAAGATTAAATCCCCGGCCTTCACTCCAGCCCTATCCGCCGGGGTATCTTTTAAAGGAGCAATGACCACCAGTCTTTTATCTTTGTTATAGCCCAGCTGAATACCCACACCTTCAAAAGAACCTCCCAGCTGTTCTTTAGCTGTTTTTTGAGCCTGAGGGGGTAAAAAAACAGTATAAGGATCACCCACTGCTGATACCATCCCTTGGATAGCTCCATAGTAAAGCTTTTGAGGGTCAATAGCTTTTTTATCGATATATTTTTGGGAAACTAAATCCCAGGTCTGCCAGAAAAGCTTAAAATCAAGATTAACATTTTGAGCCGGAGGTTGCTCATTTAAGACGGTAATTTTTGGTTTATAGCTTTGGAAAGAGAGGGTATAATCGCGGTGGCCCAGTTGCCAACCTAAAACAAAAGCCAACAGGACAATTATTAAACTGCCCGCATTGAGCTTACTTAAAACCCCTCTCCATCCTGATGAGGCTTGATTATCACTTGGTTGGTTAATTTCTTTCATCACATAAAGCCATCACTTCTAAATTAGAATAAGGTACCCTGATTTTCCGGGATCCGCTTCCCACTGTTACCAGATAAGTCTCAAGCCCTGATGGAAGTTTCGTTAAAGTTTGATCAATTGCCTCCACCTTGCCTTGCAACCCTAAAAAAGGAGTGCTGACAATTCTGACTCTGACTCCCTCCCTGATAGGCCACAGCCCAACTTCAGGAGAAGGGTCCGCTTGAAGCTTAGTCGGTAATCCCGTTTTACGAATATATATCATACTGTTTTGTTCATTTATTGGCAAGATTAATCTTGACCTGTTGCCGTCTAACATCACAAAACTTTCGTTGTAATTTTGAAGTAAAGAAAAAATATCCTCGCCGATAGGAGCTGCTCCAAAGCCTTCAGTCACCATTAAAGATAATCCTACATCAGACCAATGTTTATGCCAGATATTCCATTGTCCCCCGGCCATGGACCGGTAGTCGGAAGCGTTAATACCACCGCTAATAATACCGTTTAAACGGACATCCAAAGCCTTCTCCAAAGCTGCCATAAAAACCAGTCCTCCGGCCACCACTATCCTGCCTTGAGCTTGGGAAGGAATTTGTTTAGAACTTGTTAACATATCAGATGGACCGAGGATTTTTAACAGTCCCTCCCTCTCTTTCCCTGAACCTAAAACTCCATATACCATATTGGCCATAGTTCGGATTAAAACTGTCCCTGTAACCTCGTCAATAGCATCAACTATCCCATAAACACCACTTACTAGACGGATAGTTTTGGGGGTTAACTGAATCTTTAAGTTGCCGTTTTGGTGGTCATAAGTCTCAATTACCCCATCTACCGGTGAAAGTATCAGTTGTTTACTCAAACCTAAAAAATCCTTTTTCATGGCTAAAAGCTCACCCTGGTAAATATTCTGGCCTATTTGACGCATCAAATACCCATCTGCTTTTTTGCGGCTGACTTTCAGTTCTGCAGCTAGATGAATAGTCCTAAAACCGGAAGAAGTATGTCCCTCTGCTACCACATCCTGAGGACAAACTTCCTGCCCTACTGACACCTTAATTTGACCCTTGGCATTAATCAAACGCCTTCTGATATGAATAATTTTGTTTTTTTCTATTCTGAGACGGTAAGATCCAAACAGTTGATTCATCTTAAACTTCCACTTCTTTACCACGGGTATCCACCACCACTCCCAGCCTCCCTCCAGATACTTCGGCAACCAGCTTATGATGGTCTAAAATCTTGGCTACCGGAGAATCAAATTTAATAGTGAGATGGTTTAAGCTGCTGGGTATAGTTATAAAGCTGCCTATTTCAATGTCATATTTTTGGTTGCCCACCCACAGAGTGACTTTGCCCTCCGGTTTTAAAATCCGGGGCCGAAGCAGGGTCCCCACACTCTTTGAACCAACATTTTCAGATCTTAAAATCAAAGAGACTAAACCTACAGGTTGTAAAGCATCAACAAAGGCTTGGACTAAACTGGAAGCATCCGGAAATCTTTCTAAGAAATCCACATCAATAAATAATCTATTGAGGTTGCGGTTATAATATTTTGACGGCTGAACCTTTAGAGCCTCTCTTAAAATAGCCATCTCTAAAAACAGCTCTCTTTCACTTAAAGGGATTGTTTGAGGATAAAGTATTCTGTTGCCCATCTCATTTTCCAAAATTTGCCCGCTGCCCTGACCTTTTAGCCACTGTATAACTTTCTCGGGATAAATGGATTCCAGCTGGGGGAAATATTCAAGTAGACTTTTGAAACTGGGCATTAACTATAGTTTAGCAGATTAAGGTATGTCCAGATAGTCCAAAAACTATCTCACACTGACAGTAAAGGGAAGGAGGGCTAAGTGTCTGGCTCTTTTAATTTCCCGGCTGATACGTCTTTGGTGTTTAGCGCAGCATCCACCCCGTCCCCGGGAAACAATTCTGCCTCGGTCATTTAAGAATCTTCTTAAAGTTACCACATCCCAATATTTAGGTTCAATTTTCCCCTTACAAAACTGGCAGACCTTCTTAGGCCGAGAGATTTCTGTGGTTTTTTCTTCTGCTTTCCCGTCTTTTTCAGTCTCTTCAACTGCCTTTAAAGGAAAAGATACTTTAGATTGGACTTTCTTTATTACTGGCATAACTTTAGGATTATATCTAAAAAATACTAGAAGGGCAAGTCTTCGTCTGGAGAAACAGTTTCATCAGCGGAAGCTTTAGGCGCAGGCTTTTCTTTAGCTTCACTTTTCTCAGCGGTTTCTTTGGCAGGCCCTGTTTCAGCTTTAGCAGTTTCAGATGGGCTTTCTAAACCGCCCTCCGTTTCCATCTCTTCATCGGCAAAACTGCCGTTTCTGCTGGTTAAAACAATCAGGTCTTCCATCACAATTTCCGCATCTCTTCTTTTTTGACCGTCTTGAGTTTCCCATTCCCGGTATTGTAATCTTCCGGAGATAAAAGCCCGGGTACCTTTTTTTAAAAGCTGGGTACACAGTTCAGCGAGCTTGTTCCAGGCTACTAAACGGTGGAAATATACCTCTTCTTTTCTTTCACCTTCTACTACATAAGTCCGGTTGGTAGCTATACCAAAAGTAGCCACAGCTGCACCGTTTGGGGTATATCGAAGTTCGGGGTCTCTTGTAAGATTACCTATTAATTCTACTCTGTTCCAGGATCTTGAAGCCATACATTAAACCCTAACCAATAAATATCTCAAAATATCTTCGTCTAATTTAAGTGCTTTGTCAAGCGGGGCAATATCTTTAGGTTCAACACAAAATTGGTAATGAAGAAAATAACCTTTCCTCTGGTGTTTAATAGGATAAGCCAAGTCCCTTACTCCCCACTCCTCTTCTTTTTCTTTCTTTCCCATTTTTTTAGCCATAGATTCTAAAAGCTCCTTGCGGGCTTTTTCCTCTACATCAGGTTTTAATACCAATGTTAAAGCATAATTGTTCACGAGATAAGATTTTACTAGGAATAAGTTAAATATTCAACCAGCAAATTTGTCTGATAATTCTTGGTAATATCTGGTGGTATTAGGCAATATCTGGTAATATTAGGATGTTTATGGTAATCCCTCCAAAATACTTCCTGACTCCTAAAATTTCTCAATTTCTCCAGACTATTGAAGCATGTAAAGAAGTGATCAACTATGTAGATATCCCTCCAGAAATTGAACAAAATATCAGAAGAACATCTACTTTAAAAAGTTCACTTTTTTCTGCCCGTATTGAGGGTAATACCCTAACTTTAAATGAGCTACAAATGTCTTCTTCTAAAGACCAAAAGAAGATGGAAGTTTTTAACATTTTAAAGGCCCTAAATTGGATCCATCAAAGGAAACACCGGGATGTAACCGTTAAAGATATCCTTGAACTACATAAAATAGTCATGGAAGGGCTAGTGGAGAAAATAGATCTGGGCAAGTTTAGAACCAACTTGGAAGCTATTTTTAATAGTGCTGGCATTGCCATTTACCTCCCTCCCAAACCAAACAAGATTTTACCTTTAACGGAACGTTTAGTTAAGCTTACCAACAGTAATAAAGAATCCTTTGTACCAACCAGAGCCTGCCTAGGCCATTACATCTTTGAGAAAATCCATCCCTTTTTAGATGGTAATGGGAGGGTTGGCAGGCTTTTTTTACAAATGGTTTTAATAAAAGGAGGTTATGGGATGAAAGGCTTACTTTCAATAGAAGAATATCTGGACAACCACCGGAGTGAGTATTACCGAGCACTAGAAGCTACCGAGAAAGATGTCACAGATTATCTGGAGTTTATGTTGGAAGCGATATCTCAAACAGCTGAGGAAGCCAAAACTCAAGTTTTGGAAAAGAAAAAGGTTGAAGTTACAGATTTGCTACTTCCTCGCCGGGCTGAAATTTTTAACATCATTAAGGATCATAAAATAGTTAACTTTGACACCATTAGAAGAAGGTTTTTAGCAGTTAGCGAAAGAACCTTAAGGTTTGATTTAAAACATTTAACAGATCGAGGGTTAGTTAAAAAAAGAGGTACTACTAAAGGAGTGTGGTATGAATCAAATAAACAAATAGACTAGCTACTCACCAAAAATTCAATAGCATCTCCATCTTTAACCTCATAACCCTTACCTTCAGTTCTGATCCAACCTAGCTGTTTGGCTTTAGTATAAGAACCAGCTTCTATTAGCTTTTCATATTCTATTACCTGAGCTCTGATAAAACCTTTCTCAAAATCAGTGTGAATCACACCTGCTGCCTGAGGAGTTTTAGTTCCTTTTTTAATAGTCCAAGCCCGGACCTCTTTTTTCCCAGCAGTTAAAAAGGAAATAAGTCCCAAAAGTTCATAGGCTTTTTTAATAAGCCTTTCTAAACCAGTTTCTTCAATCCCCAGCTCATGCAAATACTCTTTTCTTTCTTCTTCTGAATAATCAGCCAGTTCTTCCTCAAGCTTGGCACTGATAACTATCTCATTTTCATTTACATTTCCCTGATCAATTTTTTCTTTATATTCACCTTCAGAAACATTGTAGACATAAAGAATGGGTTTAATAGTTAAAAGCGGTAAGTGTTCAAACCAACTTTTTAACCTTTCATCTCCCATCTCGTAATGGCCCAAAACTTTTCCGTCTTCCAGATTCTTTTTAATAACATTTAGAATCTCCAGTTTTTTCTGTTCAATTGGATCTTTAGCAGCCCTAATTTCCTTTTCCTGGGCTGCTACTAACTTTTCCAGGGTTTGTAAATCTGCCAAAGCTAACTCTGTTTCTATGGTTAACTTATCAGCATCGGGATTTTCTGAACCCTCACGGATCACATCTTCATCCTGGAAATCTCTTAAAACATGAATAATGGCATCTACTTCCCTGATATGAGATAAAAATTGATTTCCTAAACCTGCTCCTTGATGAGCTCCTTTAACCAGCCCGGCTATGTCTACAAATTCAACAACAGCTGGCACAAGCGGTGGCAAATAATCCATCTTCTCCTCATCTTTCACTAGCTCTGCCAGTTCATTTAGCTTCTGATCAGGCACCACCACCACCCCCACATTAGGCTCGATAGTAGCAAAAGGATAATTAGCACTAAGCGCCACCCTCTTTTTCAAAAGGGCATTAAATAAAGTACTTTTCCCCACATTAGGAAGTCCAACTATTCCGCATTTGACCGACGACATGGTTTAGATTCTATCAGGAATAGATAAAAGTGGTTTATTTACTCTTTCCATCTATTCTCAACTCCCTTTAGCATAAGATACCATCCCTTCAAATAAAGGTAAACCTTGAGGTTTACTGATATCTTTATTTTATCTCCAATCACCAATTGGCTATTTATCCTTAATTCCAACCATAACCAAAATTGGCGTTGGTTTAATTGAGTGTTCTCCGGTGCCGTTATAAAGCGAAACATTGCCACTCACTACTGGAACCTCATATTGCCGGCAAATACTACTCAATCCTTCCACTGTTTCGGCAAAAGCTCCCATTGAATCAGCTGGGTATCCAAAGTTTAAACAATTAGTTAGCCCTAATGGTTTAGCACCCTGATCTTTAATGTGCCGGTAAGCTTTTTGGAAAGCATATTCTATACCTATCCGAGGATTTACATCCGACCTTCCTTCATCGGAGGACCAGGCAACCACTAAATCTTTACCGATTTCATCGATATCCAAAACTGCAAAATGTCCTGGCTCGTTTGGCCCCTTTATTGTTCTGGTTCCCACCCGCCAGTCGTATTGATGCCAAACCGAGGCTATCGTTGACTTAGAAGCCTTACGATATTCCCCTCCTTGAGTTCGCCAAGGAGTCAGTGGCCATTCCTGGTCAATCGGCTCGCAAATTTCTTTAATACTCATCGCCGTAGCTTTTCGTTGACCATTTTCTGTATATAGCAAAGTATATTTACCGTCCAAAGTAACTTCTCCCACTACCACCGCTTCAAGATCCCAATTTGTAAATTTTTCCAATATTCTTTCCCGGTAAGGTCTTTTGCCAACAACCATCATTCTCTCTTGAGACTCGGAACACAAAAATTCCGGCGGCGTCATGCCCCCCGCTTTTGCCGGTATAAGATCAAGATCAACTATCGCGCCAAGCGGTAAACCTGTCTTTTTCTGGCCGCGATGAATCACTTCAGTAGTAGAACAAAGTAATCCTGCCGCTCCCATATCCTGCATCCCTTCCAACCAGTTAGTTTCGGCCAACTCAACACAAGCTTCCAATAATAATTTTTCCAAGAAAGGATCGTCATCCTGAATCGCCTTTTCATCCCTCGGAGCGTCTTCTTGAAAAGTCTTGGAAGCAAAACTAGCTCCCCCCATTCCATCACGTCCTGTCCTCGCCCCGACGTAGATTAAATCACTGTCAGTAGTTAAAGCGTTACCATAAATTATATTTTTCTGTGGAACTAAACCCATACAACAAACATTGACCAAACAGTTGCCGTTATAAGTCCGGTCAAAAAAAATTTCTCCCCCCACGACCGGAATCCCAATACAATTGCCATAACGGGAAATACCTTCCGCTACTCCCCTTAAGAGCCAGGTAGCCCGCTGATCGGCTCCAAATCTTAAATTATCAAGCAGAGCAATTGGCCTAGCTCCCATGGTAAAAATATCGCGTATAATACCACCCACACCAGTTGCTGCTCCTTCTGCAGGTTTTACATGCGACGGATGGTTATGACTTTCAATTCTCAAAGCCAAAGCTAACCCCTGCCCCAAATCCAATATTCCGGCATTCTCACCTGGTCCTTGGATAATGTGTTCGCCGGTAGTGTGCAGTCCCGCCAAAAATTTACGGGTACTTTTATAGCTGCAGTGTTCGCTGTGCATAGTATCCCGTATAGCTTCCTCTATCGACATCTCAGCAAATTTGGTTTTAGCTTCTGACATATTTTTTGATTGCCTCCAAAAAAACTCTTTTAGTTTCTAAACTAACAATTCTTTCTGGATGAGGCATCATTGCCCAGATATTGCCATCTTTATTACAAACACCGGCAATATTTTCCACTGAACCGTTAGGATTAAAACCTTGATATCGCAAAAAGACTTGTTTGTTAGCCATTAATCCAGCGTACTCTTCTGCGGTAACTTCATACCGGCCATAACCATGAGCAATATTAATCGGGTAAACATTCCCTGATAAATCAGGGGAATTAAAGAAAGACCGACCTTCCACTGCTACATCAACATCATCACAGAAAAATTTTCCTCTCTCATTGTGCTCTAATTTTCCTGGTAATAGTCCCGCATGACAAAGAATTTGAAATCCGTTACAGATTCCTAAAATTGGTCGCTCGTCTTTTGCCCATTGATCAATAACTTCCATCACTGGGCTTTTTAAAGCTCGGGCTCCCGGGTTCATTCTATACTCACCGGTTGCTCTTTCGTACTCACGGTCACCAAAGGCAAAGCCGCCACACAAAACCAATAAATCAGCCTTCGGCACTATAGTATCTTTATGCCAGAGGAACCTAGCATTATGTCCTCCGCGATGGAAAAACTTAAGAGTATCAAAGTCACAATTTGAACCTGGATATCGAACTACTACCACCTCCAAAGGTTGCTCTCCGCCTCTTATATCTTTTTCTATAAATCCCACTCTAACTTCTTGAATTGCCATAAGACATTTATCCGTGAGGATACATTAACCTTGCTATTTTCTTAGCCAAGGATAAAGTCTGCTCCTCTCCTGGTCTTACTAGCTTTTCTCCTCCTGTAAGCTCTCTTATATTTCCTTTAGCAACATCTTTTAATAAATCTATTTGAACCCTATGTTCTATAGGCAAGACTCGTTGTTGTAAGTCATCTACAGTATCCTCTGGCAAAATTTCAACCCGAGTAGCTTTAACAACCAAACCTTGGTCATATTCGCTGTGCACTCTTTGGCCAATCGCTTCAGTCCAGTTATCTCTCCCGGTGAGTCTTGTAAATAACAATCTAGCAGCATGAACCCGTCTGCCATACACTCCTTTCCCGCCAAATTCCGGTACTGGGCCAGGATGTTGGTTAAACATTGTTTCAGGATATTGATCTATAACAACCCTTGGAGTAAGAGGCAACCAACCATTTTGGGTTACTACAGTTACTCCTCGTTCTTTTACGTTCTTAAGGATTTGTAAACCAAAACCTTCTTGGTCTACCTTTCCATCTCCACCACGAAAATCATTAGGATTTACAACTACAATGTCATGATCTGGGATACCTAATCTTCTGGCTTTTTCTATACCACCGGCTGTAGTGTTACTGGAGATAACTAAAGCCACATCCATGGGGATTTCTCCGGATTGGCAAGCTCTGATGATCTCTTGCGTTGTAGTTCCACTACCAGAAATTAATGTTGCTAATCTTTCTCTCATCTTAATCTCAATTTACAAAAAAAGCTGCATCGGCAGCTTGCATTTAATAATAAGAAGTTCCTCCAGAAAATGCAATATAGAAACTTTACAAGGTGGATTTAGGTGGTAATGGTATGTAATTAGCCTCAATATGATTTGTTCTGTTCCCGCTATTCCTATTTTTAAAGACATATCTTGGCCTCTTTCTGCAAGGGATTTACTTTTGGTAATTTCCTATTTTCTTTAAATCTCTTAAAAAAATTCTTGCTCTTTTTGAGACTGCAAATCTATCCCCAAATCCCTGGAGGTAATTTTCTTTTTTCTTTCATCGTATTTGTATTTCAAGATACCTATCTTTATCATGCCAAATTGTTTTTGTACCAAACTCATCACAAAGCTCAATCATCTTAAAGACAATCTCCTTAAGCTCTGGTTCTTTAGCAAGGCAGGCCTGCATATTTCTGATGACAGTGGGGTAAAGTTTAAGCCTTACTATTTTTCTCCCTTCAGTTTCCACTAAAAAGATAAACGATTGATCATTTCTTTCAACTTCATCAACCGCATAATCATCAATAAAATTCCCCGTTGAATAAAGGATGGGCTTGCTGTTGTAGATTTCTATACCCTGAAAGACATGACAGGAATGGCCAAAAATTAAATCTCCCCCGGCGTCAATTAAAGCCTTAGCGAAGGGAAGATGGCCCGGCTGTGGCCTATATCCCCAATTAGGACCCCAGTGAGCTGAAACAATTAAAAAATCCACATCTTTTTTAGCCTCTTTAATCTGATGTATTAGAACTTTCGCCCGCTTATCTTCTAGATCAATAGGGACATAAAAAACACCCGGCTGATCTCCTATCTCCCATTCCGGTTCGTTATCAGTAAAAGCGATCATCCCTATCTTATCAGAAACTGCTACAGATGATGCTTCTACAAAACTAATACCTGCTCCAGCGTACTCAATATTATTACGGTCCAGGGTCTCTAACATATCTAATAAAGCCTCTTCTTCATAATCCAAGACATGATTATTAGCCAAAGAAATTTTGGGGGTAATAGTCCAAGGTTGCCCTTTATCGGAAATGACACATTCTAAATTACAGATTCGAAGGTCTGCTTTTTTAAAAATAGCTGAAGTATCACCCCAAGGATACCCAGGAGGTTCATGTTTTAACACCTCGTTTACTAACCTTCCTAACATCACATCACCAACAAGTAAAATTTTCATAAATACTTTTTAAACCAGGAGGCAGCATAACTTGCTACATCTTCAAGCTTGCCCGGTTCTTCAAAAAGATGAGTTGCTCCTGGAATAATAACCAACTCTTTGTTTTTAACTTGAGTTAACTTTTTTAAAGTTTGTTTATTTAAATCAATCACCTGATAATCTTCTCCGCCTACCAGTAAAAGAACTGGAGCTTTTACTCTGCCTAATGCTTCTCCGGCCAAATCAGGCCTGCCACCTCTTGAGACTATGGCCGAAGTCCCTTCAGGAAGTTGAGCTGCTGCTACCAAGGCAGCTGCCGCCCCGGTACTGGCCCCAAAGTATCCCACTTTTAACCCCTTGGGGCTTACGGATTGATTGACAAAATGCGTAGCATAAACCAGACGGCTGGCTAAAAGATCAATATTAAAACGATATTCTCGGGTTTCCTCATCAACTCTTTCTTCCTCTTCTGTTAATAAATCTATCAGTAAGGTGGCAATGTCTGTCTTATTAAGCTTAGAGGCCACAAATTTATTTCTGGGACTAAACCTGCTGCTGCCGCTACCATGAGCAAAGACAACTATCCCCCGGGCTTTCTGGGGTAGAGTCAAAGATCCATTTATTATTATCCCGTCAGCATTAATCTGTATTTCCTGTTTTAAATCTTGCTCCCCCATACTTTAGTTATACCCGCTTAAAATTTTCAGCCTTCTTCAGTAAATCCACCACCTCTTCATCAGAAATTTGAGCAAAATTTTTATACCAAAGCCCAACTGCCATAAATTCGGCAGGGGCAGCCAAACAAATAACCTCATCAGCCATTTTTTTAAAACCTTCAACAGTGTCCAAAGCACAAACAGGTATAGCTAAAACAATTTTCTGGGGATTAAGTTTTTTTACCGATTCAATAGCTGCTTTAGCGGTAATCCCTGTGGCCATACCATCATCAACTAAAACAGCGGTTCTGCCTGTCAGATCTGGCAAAGGCTTCTTACCCCGATAAGTTTTAACTCTTCTTTTTAACTCCTCTTCTTCCAACTGAAGTGTATCCTTTATCTCTTCCTCATCTATAGCTAAAACTTCGATAGTAGTCTGATCCAATACTTTTACACCACCTTCAGCAATTGCCCCAATACCAAATTCCCGGTTACCCGATAAGCCAATCTTACGAACCACGATCACTGACAGTGGGGCATGTAAAACCTCAGCTACCTCAAAGCCTATGGGCACTCCACCCCGGGGCATGGCTAAAACATAAGGATTTTCGCTGCGGTATTTAAAAAGTTCACCGGCCAGCTTTTTCCCTGCTTCCTGACGGTTTTCAAAAAACATTTTTATCCTGCTATTTTAACAGGAATTTTCTTGGGTTGCATTGCCGGTGATTTAGCAAATTTTGCTACCAGCAACCCATTCCTGTAACTTACATCCGGGTCTTTACTTGTATCCACACTACTGGGAAGCATGACCTGATAGGAATAGGTTCGCACCTGCCTATGGTAATATTTCCTTTTCTCCTCTCCTTCTTCCTTCTTGACCTCAGCCCTAATCCACAAAGTCCTGTTATCTTTATCAAAGGTTACTTCAACATCTTTGGGATCAACTCCTGCAACTGTGGCTTCAACAAAGACGTTTTTATCATCCTCATAAATTGACATGCCCCGAGGTACTACCATCATCCCTACCCTCATCTCCTCAAGATCTTCTCTCAACTCATCCCAAAGTAAAGGAAGGCGAAGGCGTGGAAAACTTAAAAAATCTCTGGGAATTAAACTTGCCATAATTTCACCACCCTTCTTTGAAAAGATGCTGCCTTTTCACCAATCATCTCTTGTTCTTTTCTTTTACCATCCACCTGCTTACTTTTTCCCTCTCTGGCCTTCCTTGCGTTCCAGTGGGGTAACTTCGATATTACTGACCACGTCCGCTACCCCACTGCTCCAGAAAGCATCGGCATAAGCTAAGGGTTTGGAACGGGGAGTTTTGACAGTTCCCGCAAGGGTCACCACTCTGTTTTTAACCTCAACCTTAATATTATTCTGGTCAAAAGGAGGAATAAACGGATCAGCCTCAATATTATCCCGAACTAAGGCTGTAATCTCGTCATCATCTAAAACGAAGTTATTATTATAATCATACAGGTCTAGATCTGTCCAGCCATATGGTGCCCCCCACCAATAAGGAACTCCTCCCCCATAGGTCGCTGGAAAACCTCCCATCATCGGTCCTCCCCCCATCATTGGTCCATATCCATTTGGCATATTCTCACCTCCTCGTATATTAGATTTACTAACAATAAACTTACTTATCCTAGCAGTCAAATTTATATTAAGGGTTAAAACACGGTAAGAGCTATGAAAGATAAATTACAGATAAAAATCACCTCCTAAGAATAGTTCTTCTATCTTAGAAGTGTTACCGATGTATCTCAGCCTACTCAGGTTAAACCTCTTTAATTTTAGCTTTGGCCTCTTCATTAGAAATCTTCATACCATGCTGTTTCTCAGAATGCATCTTAGCAATCTCCATCAGCTCGTCTAGATTTCTACCCCGGGCCATAAAGTCATCATCACCACATTCAAACATCTTCTCTTCCATTATCCTTCACCCCCTTCTAGTCATATATGCTAATAAAAAAGTATGAAATTTAGAAGAAAATTAGGCAAAATTTTGGTATGAAAGCACATTTAAGCCCTGGCTGCTTTGCCTGTTTGGATCTGACCGCCAGAAAGTTCTAACAGATCTTTTAAAGCTTTGACAAACTTTTTAGCATGTTCCCTACTCATCCCAACCCTGGAAACAATCCGCAGTTTCTTGGGGGAACCAACTCTTTGACAGATGTTTAATGTCACCCCATCTTCATTAGCTTCAATTTGAATAAAATCTGTATAAAAAATAGGGGTAGTATCTAAATTCAAATTAAACTCTATCCCTTGGTCTGAATCTTTTTTATCATCCATAACTTCTCACCTCCTTTTTCCCCGGCCGACTATGACAGTAACCGGGTTATCAACTTCGCTGACCACTTCTACCTTGGCAGCTAAAACAAGCTCTTTACCTAAAACTTCTTCCAGCTTTGTAATAAACTCCTCAGGAACCTCTTTAGTAACTTGGATCAAGGTAGTTTTGTAATTGCTCGTGTCATTATTACCAATAGCTGAGACGCTAAAGCCTGCCGCTTCTAAAATCTCTCCCGTTTTAGCTGCTTCACCTTTCCTGCCGCTGCCATTTAAAACTTTAATTTTATATTGGCTTAAAACCAGCTGGGGGGTAGGTGAGGCCTCTTGGGGAACCGGGCTTAAAGAAGGAATCGGGGTTGCTGTAACTGGTATAAGTTCAACTTTGATTTCTTTTTTATCCCCCGCCTCATAGATAAAAACTCCCCACAGCAACATCCCCCCGATGATAAGCAGCGGTATGATAGCCCAATAAGACGAACGAAACATCAGCCCCACTATTATAATGACCTGCTTCGTACTTCACAAGAAAGATATTGTGAGTTACGGTTTACTTCTCCCTCAAATTAGTCTCCCAAACTAAATTTCTCCCGAATCAGTAGAAAGAATCTCCTCAAGAGGTGGTCTGAGTAACACTTCTGCTAATATCAAGATTCTTCACTAAATCTAAAATAATCACCAGTATAATTGCTGCCAGAGAAGCTATAAACCAACTGAAACTGTCCAAAGAAGTTGTCTCAAAGACATGACTTAAAGGGGAATAAACAATCACTAAAGTAGCGATGACGGAGATGACAGAAGCATAAACTAGATAAATATTGGCAAAAGGAGATCTGGTTAAAACCTTTTGCCTGAAGGAGCGGTAGCTGAAAGCTCCGGCTATCTCCAACAAAATTAAGGTAACCAAAGCAGTCGTTCTAGCTACTTCCAAGCCCTGCCCTAAAATATTAAAGGAGATATAAAAGGATGTTAAAGTCAAAAAAGCCATTAATACCCCTACCCCAATGGTCATATAAAAAAGCGGTCTGTTAAATATTTCAGCCTTCCGGCGGGGTTTGATACGCATTACATCCTTGGAAGTACGGTTTAATCCTAAAGTAATAGCCGGAAGATCATCTGTCACCAAATTCATAAAAAGGATTTGCAGGGCCAAAAGAAGCGGGGCCTGCCATCCTAAAAATGGAGAGAGCAAGACCCCTATAAAAAGTATTAAAATTTCCGCCCAATTGCATGCCAGCTGATAGCTTACAAATTTCCTGATATTGTTAAAAATAGATCTGCCCTCTTTAATTGCCTCGACAATAGTAGCAAAGTTATCATCCTTTAAAGTAAGATCAGCCACAGATCGGGAGACATCAGTACCGTTTTTCCCCATTGCTACCCCGATATGAGCCTCTTTTAAAGCTGGGGCATCATTGACTCCATCACCAGTCATGGTAACTATCTCACCGATAGCTTGTAAAGCTTTAACGATTCTCAGCTTATGCTCCGGTCTGACCCGGCTAAAAATAGTTATTTGGTTTACTACCTTAGCTAACTCCTCATCCGTTAGTTGATCTAAATCAGTTCCCTCAACGGCCTTCCCCGATAAGCCTATCTGGGAAGCGATGGCTAAAGCAGTTTCTTGATGATCACCGGTAACCATTTTGACACTGATACCAGCGCTTTGGCAAAGTTGTAAGGCTTGGGCCACTTCTTCCCGGGGAGGATCTTCCATCCCCACTAATCCCGCCCAGATCAATCCGTCCTCGCTGTAATCTTTATCCAGCCGCTCAACTTTTTTGTAGGCTAAAGCCAAAGTTCGGTAAGACTGATGGTTTAACTGGGCATTTTCTTTAAGGATCTCCTCTTTTTGGGCTTCATTTAAAGTGACACATTTACCGTTAATCTGCTGACAATGGCATTTAGCCAGTAAAATTTCCGGAGCTCCTTTAGCATAGATAAAGTTACCCTCTTTTTCTTTAGATAGCACTGACATCATCTTTCTGTCGGAAGTAAAAGGGATCTCTTCTACTCTAAGATAAGATAAGTCCTCCCGGAAAAGATGGGCTTTGGCGGCTAAAATCATTAAGGCTCCTTCAGTCGGGGTACCGCTAATCTTATATTGGTGGTCCTCACCGGTCCTTTTAATCCGGCTGTCATTACAGATAACCGCTGTCTTCAACAACAAAGTAAGCCCTGGATTTTTTTTAGGATCAAAGCTTCTTTCAGCCACAGAAAATTCCCCCGCAGCCTCATAACCGCTTCCTGAAACCTGCACCATCTTTCCATTAAGATAGATCTTTTTAACTGTCATCTCGCCACTGGTTAAAGTGCCGGTTTTATCGGTACAAATAACTGTCGTTTCACCCAGTGTCTCAATGATGGACATACGGTTGACAATAGCGTTTTTCTTAGCCATCCGCCGGGCTCCTACCGCCAAGGTAGTGATCAAAACTGCCGGTAAACCTTCTGGAAAAGCAGAAACAGCCAGGGCCAGGGTTAAAATTAAGATATTAGTTAAAGATTGGTAGCTTAAAACTTCAGCCCTAGTAAGCATTAAAAGGCCGGTTGAGAAAGAGGCCACTACTGCCACTATCACCATAAAACGGGCGATCTTATTAAGCTTTTGTTGAAGAGGCAAACTTTTCTCAGTTTCCGAGATCATACTAGCGATAGCTCCAAACCTGGTATTCATCCCGGTGTGGACGATTTTTGCCCGGCAACGGCCAGCAATTACAAAAGTACCCATAAAAATCATATTTTCTTCACCGTAAGAATGCTCACTGCGGGCAGCTTTTTTAGAAATTTCCCGCGATTCTCCGGTTAAAACCGATTCATCAACTCTTAAATTATTCTCTTCGATCAACAAACAATCGGCGGGAATTTTCTCTCCGCTGCGGAGAGTCACTATATCCCCCGGAACAAGCTGGGAAGATAGCACTTCCGTCTCTTTCCCCCCTCTTATTGCCGTCGATATCGGTACCACCATTTGTTTTAAAGCCTGGATAGCCTTCTCTGCCCGATATTCTTGGATAAAAGAGACAGTCACAACCATAGCAGCCACCAATACAATAGTCACGGCAGTTACAGTTTCTCCGACAACAAAAGAGATCAAAGAGGCAAAAAGCAACAGATAGAGAATTAGGTTCTTTTTAGTTTGTCTTAAAAAAATTTGCAGCGGGTGAGTCTTACGAGTACCTTTGATTTCATTAGGCCCGTGCTCCTTAAGTCTTAAACGAACCTCATCTTGAGATAATCCAAAGGTGTTTCCAATCATTGAAAGATACCTTCCCAAATCCAAAGAGGGCAGGTGTATTTTAACTATACCAAATTACTGGTTGCCCACCAACTGTTCAACATCCGCTAAAGTTTTAGTTTCCATCAGTTTTATTCTTAAATCACTGGCTCCTTTAAAACCCCTAACATAAGAATTAAAAAACTTTTTTAAGATGGCAAAGTTTTTAGAACCCTGCCAGACCTCATCAAAAAGCCGGGCATGTTCCAATAAAAGCTGCAGCCTCTTTTGAGGAGTAACTTGGGAAGTGTCTACCTGAGGATTAAAAATCCAAGGACTTTTAAAAATCCCCCGCCCAATCATGATCCCATCTATTTTAAACTGCTTGGCTTTTTTTAATCCATCATGGAAAGTGGTAACATCACCATTACCGATAAGTAAAATTTTAACACCCAGTTGATCCCTAACTGCTGCTGCCCGGCCAATTTCCTCCCAGTGAGCAGGAACCTTAGAAAGTTCAGCCACAGTCCGGCCATGAACAGTTAAAGCTGCCAGGTCAAATTTTAACAGGAAACTGATCCATTGTTCAGTTTGGACAGTTTTAAATCCAATCCTGGTTTTAACACTTAAAGGCAGTCCTCCTGCCCCCTCTTGAGTAGCCAAAATAACTTCTTGGGCCAAAGTGGGATTATCAATCAATGCCCCACCAGCCCCACTTTTGACCACTGATCTGTCCGGGCAGCCCATGTTAATATCAATCCCATCAAAACCTAAATCTTTAATTATCATGGCAGCCTGGTACATCGTCTCAGGCTTAGTACCCCAGATTTGAGCCACGATCGGTCTTTCTGCTTCGCTAAACTGAAATTTTTGCAGCAGTTTCTGCTGTCCGGAGGAGATTAAACCATCAGCGCTGACAAACTCGGTAAAGAAAACGTCAGGTTTGCCACAGCTTACTATAATCTGTCTAAAGACAGTGTCTGTAACATCATCCATTGGAGCCAAGGCAAAAAACGGTTTTTTTAGTTTCTGCCAAAAATTAGCCATAATTTCCCTTAGGAGAATTATACAAGATTCTTACGCCAAATTTACTATCCTCATATTGTATTGGCAAAGATTAAAGAAGTGTTATACTAAACTTATGGAGTCGGTAACTCAACCTACTAAAAAGCTTTTCCATTCTTTTAGATTTGCTTTTGAGGGAATGTACTCTGCCATCAAAACAGAGACCAACTGGAAAATTGGTTTAATAGAAGCTTTTTTGGTCATCTTAGCTGGATTCTATTTTCAAATCTCCCGAGTTGATTGGATGATTGTGATCATCCTCATCGGGCTAGTATTATCCGCCGAACTGGGAAACAGTGCTGTAGAAGCTATCGTTGACTCCTTTACCGAAGAAGTCCACCCCAAGGCTAAACTGGCTAAAGATTTCTCAGCTGGTTCTGTAGTCATTGTTATTATTGCTTCAGCTATTGTCGGACTGATCATCTTCCTGCCTTACCTTAAAGCGATGTTTGTTTAACCTGCCATGCCTTTTAATACTGAACTTTTTTTTCAAATTTTCAGCTTAGGCCAGAAGTTCCCTTTTTTAGACAATCTAATGGTTTTTACAGCTCAGTATCTTATCTACTTTGTAATTGCTTCCATCTTCATCCTGGCTATCAAAGGAGGAGTCAAAGAAAAAAAGGCTTTATTAGTGATTATTCTGAGCTTAATTTTTGCTGAGATTATTATAAAAATCTTCCACCTTTTCTACGTTGAACCCCGCCCCTTTGTCACTTACAACTTAGAGCCGCTCATAAAACACCTGCCTGATGCCTCATTCCCTTCAGAACATACCACCGCTATGGCCACAGTAGCTTTCAGTTACTACTTTTACAGATCCAAATGGACTTTGTTGTTTTTAATTCTTATGGTTTCGGTAGGCTTTGCCAGAATTTTTGTCGGAGTTCATTACCCTTTGGATATTGTAGGAGGCATTGCCTTAGGCTTCATCTCAGTTTCCCTAGTCTGGCTCCTCAAATCCTGGCTCAAAACCAAAATCTTTAATTCTTATCCTCACCAGCCTCACCAGAGGTCGTCTGATGAGGCTAGATTATTGACAGTCTAAATCTAGTACTGCAAACTAAATTTATGGCCTCAAAAAATTCCATAAAAGTATATTCTGAAAATACCTACTATCACCTCTATAATCGAGGTGTTGAAAAACGTCCTATTTTTCAAGACGATCAAGACTATGCTGTCTTTCTTTCTTATCTTAAAGAATATTTATTACCTAAAAATGAAGAGGCTCTAAGAAAGAAATTATCTGATCCAAATACTAGTTACAAGGAGAAATATAAAATTTTAAGGCTATTACGTTTAAATAACTTTCATGGTGAAATCATGCTAAATGCCTATTGTTTAATGCCAAATCATTTTCATTTTCTGATCAAGCAGAACTCGGCAAATAGTATCGATACATTTATGAATTCTCTCTGTTTGCGATATGCTAAATTTTTCAACACTAAATACGAACGTGTTGGTCGTTTATTCCAAGACGTTTATAAAGCGGTCATGGTTGACTCAGAACCACAACTGCTTTATCTTACCTCATATATTCATCAAAACCCAATAAAAAATCAAAAGAAAAAGTCAGCCTCACCAGAGGTCGTCTGGCGTGCCTGTTTTTCTCAGCCATCCTCTTTGCCAGAATATTTAGGGCAGAAAAAAACTGAGTGGGTTCATCCAGAAGATATACTGAGCTATTTTTCTAAAACCAATCATCAACTTTCTTACCAAGCTTTTGTAGAACAAGCTGAGGAAATATTACCTATAGAAACAATTACTATTGACTATGTATAAATCCCCATTCACTGTAGAAAAAATTAAAAGATTTCATCCCACTCAGGCAACCACTCTATTAAAAGATCCTGTACACAGATAGAGAGCGGAAACAGGAATAGAGTTAATCCACAAAGAACCAACTATAAAAGAGCAAAAAAGAATCTGGAAAAACTGGCAACAGATGTCAGATGAGCAAAAGACAATCAGTGATCAAAAAAGTCTAGAGTTTTTTGGAGTTACCAAGGGGGAGTACCATCTTAAAATAACAAACAATATTTAACCATAAAAGGCCTGGCCTTACAGGGGTGTCCTTTTTAAGATTAATCACTAAATAACAAACCTCATTCGGGAAAAAGCCCAAATACCTGGCTTTTTTGGCACTAGTAAAGTACCTCCCTCACCTTTCCACTCATAGTCTTCCCCCATTATTCTTTTCCATGCTTCTTCTAATTGATAAGGGTTGTCTTCTATAGCTCGCCAATACTCGATTAACCATCCAAACAAATAATCCCTACCAACCCTTTTTATATCCCAAAGCTCTCCATCATAAAAATTACGGTTGTTTGGGGTTCCACAGTAAATCACTCCCCTTGATTTGTCTTCTAATAAACACTTAACTCTTAATTGGTGGCTTGCACCCTCTACTAAATTTAAAACCATATCGCCCCTTAAATAGAAAGAAACAAAGGGATAGACATAATTTCCTAGCCGTTGTTCTAATGCAGTTTCGATCTCACCCCACCTTATAAGTGGAGATTGTGTAGGTAGTAATCTATAAGACAGCCACGTAATACCTCCTCGTGCTTCAATTGAATCAATGCGGAATCCTTTACTGTAAGCCACCGGTTTCTGACGATGAAACCGAGGATCTATTGGGAAAAAATCTTCCCCCAAACTGACTATTAGCTCACTCATAACTATTTTATGGGCAAGTATAGCAAATAAAAAGATTTAAATCTTCTTAGCAGCTACTAATCTTTGTAAAGCTAAAACATAGGCTGCTGTTCTTAAATCCACACCCTTCTCCTTATGAATCTTCCAAACTTCATCAAAAGCCCCAACCATCTTTTCCTTTAATTTAGTGTTAACCTTCTCTTTAGTCCAACTTTCAGAGTGCATGTTTTGATACCATTCAAAGTAAGAAACTGTTACCCCACCGGAGTTAGCTAGCACATCCGGCACTACCACAACACCTTTTTTAGCCAAGATCTCATCTGCCTCAGCAGTTATTGGACCGTTGGCCATCTCCAAAATTATCTTGGCTTGAATTTTATCAGCATTATCTTCAGTGATTACTCCTTCTAAAGCTGCTGGGATTAAAATATCCACTGGCATCTCTAAAAGCTCTTCATTACTGATCTCCCCATGATGATTATTTCTCAAATCGCAGACTGTCCCAATGCAGTAGCAATCAGCAATCATCCCTCTTTCTAACTTGCAAGACTGAACTAACTCAATGTTAAAGCCCTGACCGCTTTCATCTTTAATCCCTCCCTTGGAATCAGAAAGCCCGACTACAGAGTAACCGTTTTGATGTAGTAAAGCAGCAATATGAGAACCCACATTGCCAAAACCCTGAACTGCCACCTTTAACGGTTTTTGTAAATTCATTTTTTTTACCAACTCCTCCAGCACCAAAAACCCTCCCATACCTGTAGCTTCTTCCCTCCCTTCAGATCCACCTTTACCCACCGGCTTCCCTGTAACAACAGCCTGTAACTGGTTTTCAGTGTATTCACTTTTAAGTTTTAAGTTTTGAGTTTTGAGTTGCTTTACATACTCATCAACAAACCAATCCATAATCTGGGCATTAGTATTGACATCCGGAGCCGGCACATCAAACTCCGGGCCAATGTTGGGAGTAAGCTTAGAAGCAAAACTTCTGGTTAATTGCTCCAATTCTACTTTGGATAAAGATTTAGGATCGATCTCTACCCCACCTTTTCCTCCTCCAAATGGAACATCACAAACAGCATTTTTAATAGTCATCCAAAAAGCCAAGGCTTTGACCTCATCCATATCCACATCCGGATGATATCTTAAACCTCCCTTGTAAGGCCCCCGCCAGTTGTTATACTGAACTCGGTAACCGTTAACCATCTTTATCTCTCCGTTATCTTTCTTTAACGGAAAACTGACCTGAATAGTTCTTTCGGGCTGAGATAAAATATCCACCACCCAGTCTTCAATATCAACAAATTCAGAAGCCTTAATCAGCTGCGCCAAAGCACCTTCAAAAGGGTTTTGCTTTTTCATAGTTTAAATCCTCTCCAAGCTTTCATTTCCGAAGGAAAGTCTATAACAAATCACTTTAACAAAACTAAACTTTTCCAGCAATAGTAAATTTAAGTTTTGAGGATTTTTTCCAGCGGAGCAGCGCTTCTTAAGGGACCAATAACTTGTAAGTTTAGTTTCTGCAGCTGGAATAAATCTTTGGCTACCACCATCAGATCTTCAGCGCTCACCCGGTTTAACTTCTCCAAATATTGATCAGATGTCTCAATTTTTCTATCTATTACCCACTGCAAACCATAAAACTGAGCCAAGTAGTTAGTTGACTCAGATCTGATAGCCATCCTGCCTTTTTGCATCTCTTTGACCTTTTTCAACTCTTCCTCAGTCACTGACTCAACTTTCAATCTCTCTAACTGTTCTAAAATCACTTTCATTCCCTCCAATGCCTTCTCTAACTTCAACCCGGCATAAATTGCCAACATGCCGCTGTCCCTATAGTCCTCCACATCAGCGGAAACATGGTAAGCCAGACCTCTTTTTTCTCTGACTTCAGTAAACAGCCGGGAACTCATACTCTCCCCCAATAAAGAGGCCAAAAGGTAGGCTGCATATCTTCTGGGATCAGAACGGTCATAACTTAAACCACCCAAGACAATGTTAACCTGATCGGTTTTTTTATATGAAATATTCACCTTAGCCTTTGGCTGTCCAGTTGGTTTAAAAGTTTGAGGTTTTTGATTTTGATAATCTGGCAAATTGGAAAAGTACTTCTCTGCCAGCTCTTCCCCGCGGTCACCAATCTTTCCGGCAAAAACTAAGGCCATATTTTTGGGGGAATAAAAGCTTTTAATAAAATCCTGGAAGTCCCTTCTGGCAAAAGATTGAATCACTTTTTCTTCTCCAATAATATTCCAACCCATCGGGGTATCACCAAAAACCAGCTCAAAGAAAAGGTCATAAACCCACCGAGCGGGGTTATCCTGATACATTCTTCTTTCCTCCACAATCACTCCCTTTTCTTTAGTAATCTCCTCTTCAGCCAGTATTGGTTCGGACAACCCGGAGGAGATAATATCTGTGGCCAGTTCTACCTGATCTGAGGCTGATTTAATCCAATAACCGGTAAACTCTTTGGAGGTAAAGGCATTATTGATGGCTCCTATCCCATCCACTAAAGTAGAAATTTCTAAGGCTGTGGGGTATTTGCGGGAGCCTTTAAAAAACATATGTTCAAAAAAGTGGGCTATCCCGCCGATCCTACGGTCTTCATTTCTGGATCCAGCGCCCACTGCCACCATAGTGGTCACAGAATCAAGGTGAGGCAAATCAATGGTAATTAAAGTTAAACCATTTTTTAAAGTAGAAATCTTGTACATTTTTACTAGTTTAACAAATAGAGATAAGATAAAACAATATTGAAGTTAACAAGTTCTTTAGCCAAAATACTTTTTCCCCTTTAATTTTTCCGGCAGTAAATCTTCTTTACTGTATTTTTCATAACCTTTTCCATAACCTAAATCTTTCATTAATTTTGTAGAAGCATTTCTTAAATTCAGGGGGATAGGTAAATTTCCATACTTTTTAACATCTTCTAAAGCTTTAAAGTAAGCCTCATAAGAAGATCTGTCTTTTTTGGCTGATGATAAATAAACCACCCCATGAGCTAAATTAATCTGACATTCTGGGTAACCTATCACTTCACAAGCCTTAAACACTTCATTGGCCACCACTAAAGCTGTAGGTTGGGCCTGACCGATATCTTCCGAGGCAAAGATGACCATCCTTCGGGCAATAAATAAGGGATCTTCTCCAGCTTCTACCATCCGAGCCAAATAATATAAAGCAGCCGTCATGTTAGAAGCCCTCATGGATTTAATAAAAGCCGAAATGGTGTTGTAATGTTCCTCCCCATGTTTATCATAAAATAAAGCTTTTTTCTGCACCGCCTCCTCAATATCTACTTTGTTTATCACCATCATATTTTTTGTGCTTCCACTCTCGGGGTGGCAGGCTAAATTAACGGCAATTTCCAAAGTATTTAGAACCATTCTGGCATCACCACCTGAAACCTCTATCAAAAAATCCAAAGCTTCAGGTTTAAGTTTGACTTTAAATTGGCCCAAACCTCTCTCCTTATCTTTCAAGGCTCTATCAATTAATCCTTCCATCTCTTCTTTAGACAAACTTTGTAAAGTTAAAACTCTAGTACGGGAAAGAAGTGGACCGATCACTTCAAAACTGGGGTTTTCGGTAGTAGCTCCCATAAAAATCACTGTACCCCGTTCTACATGAGGAAGCAGGGCATCTTGCTGGGCTTTACTAAACCGATGGATCTCATCAATAAAGAGAATGGGGGATGTTCCTTTTGCCTGAAGTCTTATCTCTTCTATTAACTTTTTAATCTCTACAATTCCAGTGGTGACTGCTGAGAATTCATGAAACTCTGCCCCTAACTCTGAAGCTAAGACCCTGGCTAAAGTAGTTTTACCAACACCCGGAGGTCCCCAAAAAATTAAAGAAAAGGGCTGCCTACTTTGGACAACCTTGTGTAAGATCTTACCTTCACTAACAAGATGCTGTTGTCCTACAACTTGAGAAAGATTTTGAGGCCTCATTCTATCTGCTAAGGGTGTCATAGGAAGATATTATCCGAAAAATATCCGAAGTTCAACTAGCTTTTATCCTTGGTAATGGACGACGTAGGAAAAAATACCTTCCCTGTCTTTGTCTTAATACTTCTCGAGGGTCTGGCTCATTTTTCGCAGCTTCCAATAGCTCTTCTGCTGTGGGCCATTTTAATGGTCTGGGAGGTAAACCCCAGCTAGGATCACACAATTCAAACTCGTTTTTATTATTAATAGTAAACCCTAATTGCCTCTCAGCCATTTACACTGATACTATAACACTTTCTTCACCTTTGGGCCAGTGGGTGTATCTTCCATTTCATAACCCATCTTTTTAATCTCATCCCTTAGCTCATCTGACTTTTGAAAGTCTTTATTTTTCCTTACCTTTTCCCTTTGATCAACCAATTTTTGAACTTCTTCTGGAACTTCTAAAGGTTTACCCAAATACTCATCCAATTTTAATCCCAAAATTTTATCAAATTTTAATAAACTTTCAGCCTTGGCAGAGGTTGGGTAATCGGACTTTACTAATTCCCATAAAATAGCCAAAGCCTGAGGAACATTTAAATCATTATCGACAGCATTAAAAAATCTTCTTTCATATTCTGCACAACCAATCTTAGATTGATCCCAATCTCTTACTTCCTCCCGTAAATTATTCAAAGCATTTTGGGCTGCCTGTAAAGATTTCCAGGTAAAATTTAACTTATCCCTGTAATGAGCTGTTAAAGCTAAATATCTTAAAGCCAGTGGTTCAAAGCCTTTGGCTTCAATATCTCTTAAAGTAAAGTAGTTCTTTAAAGATTTGGCCATCTTCTGGCCATTAACTAAAAGATGCTCTCCCTCTACAAAAAACATGGAAAACTGCTTACCTGTTTTACCTTCGCTTTGAGCAATCTCATTCTCATGGTGAGGGAAGATTAAATCTACTGCTCCTCCATGGATATCAAAAGTTTCTCCCAGATACTGCTGGCTCATAACAGAACACTCAATATGCCAACCAGGTCTGCCTCTTCCCCAGGGAGAATCATAACCTACCTCTCCTGGATCTACTGATTTCCATAAAGCAAAATCCTGGACATCTTCTTTAGAATATTCATCAGCTTTTACCCTGGCTCCAGCTTTAACTTCTCTTTTATCCAGCTGGGAAAGCTTACCATACTCAGGGAATTTAGAGATATCAAAATAAACTGAGCCATCTTCTGCTACATAAGCCAGACCTTTTTTCACCAAAACTTCGATATATTTGACCATCCCTCCTATATGTTCTGTAGCTTTAGGATAAATATCTGCATATTTAATATTTAACTTTCTTAAATCTTCAAAAAAAGCCAACTCATAGGGGGTGGTAAATTCCTCCAAAGATACACCTTTTTCCTTAGCTTTTTTGATAATCTTATCCTCAATATCTGTTAAATTCATAACTCTCACCACTTTATAACCTTCAGCTTCCAAAACCTTTTGTAAAAGGTCTTCAAAAATAAAAGTCCTTAAGTTCCCAATATGGGCAAAATCATGAACAGTTGGACCACAAGTATACATCCCCACATGAGGTGGATTTAGAGGTTTAAACTCTTCCACTTGCCTGGTTAAAGTGTTGTAAAGTTTTAAGCTTACTGTCATATTAGAAGTATACCTAATTCAAACTTAAGATCAAGTGCTCATTAATTATCTTATAGTTTGATTTCAGTAAGAAAAAGATGTATTATTATAGGGTATGAACAAAGAAATTTTACCTGTTCCATACGATAAAAAGTTAAAAGTTACCGAACATATCAGAAATCATCTGATCCCCGGGTTCGCTCATCGAGGAGATCACCCAGAAAGAGTACTTCAAATTTTGCATCGAGCAGGTACTTGGTATGCAATTCCTACCGATGTTGAACATGAATACCGAAGTTTACGTCATATTGCTTTCTATGCAGGACTAGAACCTATTCCTAGTCACAAAGATCTATTAGCGGCTAAAATAACCCAAGAGTTAGATGGAAGAGTAGATCGATATGTTCCCTTCTATTACTATCCTAAAGGTAATTATCGAGTTCTCGGACTATTTGCTCCTAATGAAAATATTGGTTGGTATATACCGGAAGCTAAAAGCTACTTCACAGGAGCCTTGCCTGTTTCTACTCGTGACTATCACCATCCAGAAAGCCCGATTTACATCCCTCCAGTCATCAATATTGATCTATTTATGTCTCGTATAAGTACCTATTTTGAAGGAGAAATTGTCCAAGCTTGTAATCTTGAAGAGATCGCTAGTGCTATTGCTAAATTTTACTTTTGGGGTTTAGCCATAATCCATCCATTTTTAGGAGGTAATCATAGAGGATTTGATCGCTTTTTGGAATGGGGCTTTGTCCAAAAAGGCATACCAATGAGGGTTCCACAAAATGGAACTTTAAACATCCCTAATGATGATCCTTTTAATATTGCTATCTTTAGAGAAAGAAGACGGTTGCTGACTGAGTTCGGTTTAGAAGAAGAAAAACCAATCAGACAAGGTAAAACAGAACAACCGAAATGGTTAAAATATCAGAGGTTACTTAACAAAACAATTGATGAAATCTTACCTTCTGATTTTATCCATAATAAAGAGATTGCCCAAGCTATGTTAAACTGGCTTTAACCTCCTACACCTCTTTTGATTTCAGCTTTTCTTTCTTGAAGCTGAGCTTGATTTAAATTTTGTTGTTTTTGTTGTTTTTGAACTAACTCAAACTGCTTAACCTTTTTAGTTTCTTGCTCCTGCTGGGTTTGTTGAACCTCCCTTTGCTGATTTTCCTGCCTAACCTTTTGTTGGGTAGCCTGAATCTGGCTGTTCCACTCTATCACCTTTAAAGCCCAGTCTTTTCTTTTTTGTTCTTCTAATTTTTTCTTCTGTTGCTCTTGGGGACTAGAAGGGTTTGAGGAAAACTGGCCTGTCCCAGCTATAGATTGTCCTCCCTCCTCTATCGCTTTACCCACCTCATCAACTACAGGTTTGACCACTGCCTCACCAATATCAGCTATTAATTGTCCGACATTTCCTTTAGCTCCATCAGACATAAGTACTAATTAACAGTTTATAGTTTACAGGCGACAGTTGCAACCTCTCACTTAATCTCTGCCACTAAATTTTCAAACTTCTTTCTATTTTCCTTAGAGTTCTCTACTGGTCCTTGAATGGTTAAACCCAGTTTACTAAAATCCCAGTATTTTTTTATAAATTCTCTAATATCTTTAAGATTTATTCTTTCCACCAAATCTACATATTCTTCCGGAATGTAAATTTTATCTTCCCACATCAAATCCCCGGCTATCCAATCAGCAATAGCTGAAGGGTGATCCCAGTGCATCAGTGCCCTGTTTGTATGATGGTTTTTGGCAAAATCCAGTTCCTCCTGAGTTGGTCCAGTTTTATAAAAAACTGCTAGTTCTTTAGCTATTAGCCTGATAACTTCTTCTAACTTTTCTGCAGCCACTTGGCTGGAGATGTAGGCATAGCCAAAACGCTGATAAGCTATTGAACCTGCTCCCACGCTATAGACTAAACCTCTTCTTTGCCTAAGTAGCCGGTAAAGTCTGCTTCCCCTCAACCCTCCTAAAATATTTTTCACTAAAGCCCGGCAGATCCTTTCCTCAAGAGGCTGACTTTCATCAATAGAGGGAAAAGTCAAATCCAAATAGGTTGTTTTAAGTTTCCTATCTTCTCTAATAGCCACATACCTATCTTTTAAATACTGGTTGGTAAACTTAGGAAATTCTAACTTTTTCTCCAAGGCTGGATACTTGGCAAAAAATTCTTCGATTAACTGCCTGCCTTGATCATTTTTGAAACCTCCCACCAATACCAGGTAGGTGTTTTCAGGATAAAAATAGGTTGTCCACCATTTTACTAAATCTTCTCTGGTTAATTTTTTGATTACCTTCTCATCCCCAGCCGTTTCAAGTTGCATCGGATGGTTAGCGGTAAATCTGTTTTGGGCAAAAAATTGGTATATTTTATATTCTAAAGTATCCTGTTTTTCCTTAATCTCTTCTACAATGACCCTTCTCTCTCTTTCAATAGCATCTTGGGGAAACAGGGGGGAGAAGAAAACCTCACTGGCAATCCTGGTGATTTTTGACAAATGAGCAGCTGGGGCATTAATGCTAAAACGGATATATTGAGGGCTGGTAGCAGCACTGTAGCTGGCAGCTAAACTTTCTAAAAAATTAGAAAAATCCTCCACATTTGGTAAAGTAGGAATACCTTGAACTAACAGATGTTCTCCAAAGTGGGCAATTCCAGCCGTATCTTTAGTATCAAAGATTGATCCTCCCTTAACAGCCATCCATAAAAAAACCGACCTCATCTCTGGGATAGAATAAGTAGCTACATTTAAGCCATTTTTAAGTTTATACGTTAATAACATAAACTAATTACTCATAAACTAACGATATGTGATGGACGATTTGGTAGTATTGTGGTTTTAAATAGAACATGATGTGTCCAAATCTGTCCAAAATTAATATTCTTTTCTCCCCTCTAAGGCCCTGCTTAAAGTTGTCTCATCAGCATACTCGATGTCCCCGCCTACCGGTAAACCCCGAGCAATCCTGGTTACTTTAATCCCCAAAGGAGAAATCAACCTGTCAATATACATGGCAGTAGCTTCCCCTTCCATAGTAGGGTTAGTAGCTAAAATAACCTCCTTGATAGTACCGTCTTTTAACCTAGGTAAAAGTTCCCGGATTCTTAACTCTTCCGGGCCAATGCTTTCCAAAGGAGAGATGGCCCCATGTAGCACATGGTAAAGTCCTTTAAAGTTAGCCTTTTCTAAGGCTAACACATCTAAGGGATCTTCTACGACAGCAATGGTAGTTCTATCCCTGCTGGGATCTTGATCTATCTCACAAGGACTAGTTTCGGAGATATTAAAACAAACCTGGCAAATAACTGTTTTTTCTTTAAGATCTAAAGCAGCTTTAGCTAAAGCCTGAGCTTCTTCTAAAGGAGCATGAAGTAAATGGTAAGTTAACCTTTGGGCAGTTTTAGGACCTATACCAGGCAATCTTTCAAAAGCCTCTATTAAATCTTTCACCACCTTGGGAACCGTTGCCATAACAAAAAGTATTTTAACAAATTACAGGCTAAGTTTATAGTGTAAACCTAACAATTATTAGGTTTATAGGAGAAAACTTACATTCCGGGGAGGCCTAGGCCACCCATCAGGCCTTTCATCTCTTCAGCAGCTACTTTTTGGGATTGTTTTAAAGCTTCATTAACTGCTTCTGCTACCTTGTCCAGGTCATTATCCCCAGAGATGGAAACTACTTTTTGGTCAGCAGTCATCACTACTGTCACACCTTTGTGTTCCACAGTAATCTTAATACCACTAAGCCTTTTTTGGACCTCTAAAGCAGAGTCCCTCATCTTTTTTAAATCACCCAGTTGTTTTAATTTATCAAACATTCCCATCTTAGTTTTTAGGTTTTAGTCTTCTAAGTACCACCTACAACTTACTCACTATTACCTCTTGTTAATTGTACCAGATTTTCCATTAAAGTCACTACTGTCATTGGTCCTACTCCCCCGGGGACCGGAGTAATTTTAGAGGCTTTAGGATAAACAGATTCAAATTCCACATCCCCTACTATTTTACCCTTAACTTTTTCTGCCCCCACATCTATCACTACCACTCCTTCCTTTATCATATCCCCTTGAATAAGTCCTGGCACTCCTGTAGCAGAAACTAAAATATCAGCTGCTAGAGTTTTGGTTTTCAGGTCTTCTGTTTTACTGTCACAGATCTCCACCTCAGCACCTAATTTTTCTAATTCTAAAGCTGCAGGCTTACCCACTAAATCAGAAGCCCCTACCACTACTGCTTTTTTCCCAGTTATCTCTATTCCTTCATCTTTTAAGAGGGACAAAATAGCTCCCACAGCAGCAGGGGGAAAAGGACCTTTACCTGTTAATCCATCAATGTCCTTTTGAGGATCAATAGCTTTCAACAGCTCTTTTTCAGATCTTCCTTGTAAGAATTCCTCCGGAATGGGAAGCTGAATCATAATTCCATCAGGACCGTTTGGCCTGTTTAGCTGGTGGATAATATATCGGACTACACTCTCAAAACTACTATCATCAGCTGGCAACCTAGTTGTTTTAAAGTCTATTCCTAATTCCCCAGCCTTATTCTCTTTAATCTTAGTATAAAGGACAGAAGAAGGGTCGTTCCCTATCAAAATATTTTCTCCACGAGGTACCCTCTTTAACTTTTTGATCTTTTCCCCAAGCTTCTCCTCATGGACCTTTGCCCACTTCCTCCCATCAATGATTTTTGAATTTTTCATAAGGATAAATATTATATCTAAAAAATATTCATTTTAGGAGTCAATTCCAGGCACTGGATATTTGGAGGCAAATTTAGCAATTTCTTGTCTGATTTTCTTTAGTTTAGGATTTTTCTTCATCTTAACTTTTACACTCTTAATAAACTCTTTTCGGAGTTCCTGTTCTTTTGGTAAATCCAAACCTCTGATTTCTTCCAAAACTTCTTTGATCCAACCGGCAATTTTTACCATTTCCTTTTCCTTCATCCCTCTGGAAGTTAAAGCCGGAGTGCCTAATCTTATCCCTGAAGGATAGAAAGGGGAAACTGGTTCCCCTGGAATAGTATTTTTATTAATTGTAATTCCCGCTGCCTCTAAAGCTACCTGACCCTGATAACCCATACCATATCCATAACTTTCCAAGGATAATAAAATAAGATGATTTTCTGATTTACTGCCTAGCTCTGCAGCCAAAACAGCAGCATTTTTCACTACCTGTTTAGCATATCTTTTAAAACTTGGTTTTAAAGCTTCTTCCAAAGCTACAGCAATAGCTGCTGTTTGATGATTATGTGGCCCTCCCTGTAGTCCTGGAATAATAGCCTTCTCAATCTTCCCTTTGATCTCCGGATCTTTTTTATAACCTCTGTCAGTTACCAAAATCATCGCTCCTCTAGGTCCCCTTAAAGTTTTATGAGTAGTGGTAGTAATTAAATCTACATACTTGACCGGGGAAGGATGGACTCCTCCCACAATCAAACCGGAAATATGAGAGATATCAGCTACCAGCCATGCCCCAACTTCATCAGCAATTTTTCTAAACTTGGAGTAATCCAGCTTAAAAGGATAAGCGGTGGTACCTGCCCAAATAAGCTTTGGTTTGTGTTTTTTTGCTAAGTCTTCCAGCTCTTCAAAATTTATTTTCCAGTCCTTGCCTACAGTGTAGTTAACAGCTTTATAAAAAATACTGGAAAAAGAAAGGTTAGCCCCATGAGTTAGGTGTCCTCCTGAAGATAAGGCCAGTCCCATTACTACATCACCGGGATCACAGACAGCCATAGTGGCAGCAAAATTAGCCGGGGAACCGGAGTAAGGTTGGACAAAAGCATACTTGGTGCCAAATAACTTATTGGCCAGGTTTTGAGCATAGATCTCTAACTTATCAATCACTTCATTCCCACCATAATACCGGGCTTTAGGAAAACCTTCAGAATATTTGTTAGTTAAAATTGATCCTAAAGCTTTTAGAACATCAGAGGAAACATAATTTTCCGAAGGGATCATCTCCAGCCCTATCAGCTGGCGTTTCTTTTCCTTTTCAATCAATTTAAAAACCTTTGAAGACATGAGCCTAGATTAATATTATTGATAGTCCACAGTCAATACAGTAAAATAATATTCCTAGTTAACTGTCTCTGAATTGAAGATCTCGGAAGCAATTCTTATAATCTCATCATCAGCTGCTACCTCCACATTGGCCAACTCTTCTCTTTCCACTTTTTTCTTAGCTAAGGCAGTGGAAATCTTGACCGGTCTTGCCAAAATGTCACTTAATATTGACTCCACCAAGTCCCTGGATTTGGGAGCTTCCAAGATCCGCTGATGAAAAGTATAAGGCACCTCAAAAATCACCCCTACCTCATCGCAATGAATTATCTTTGATGACCGCAGTAAGGCTTCCAAAGAATAATTATCCTGTCTGACTGTCTCTAAAATATAGCTCCATTTTTCCGCAATCTTTTGAATATCCAAAGGAGAGCTTGCACTTTCTGCCTTATGGGACTCCTCACCAGAAGCCTCATTTAAAAACACTCCCACCTGTGGCGGCAGCTCTACACACTCACCCTCTTTCTTTTGATGAACTTGAGCAATTTTTATCCCTTCATCTTTTTGGTCGTCATTAAATCTTTTAGCACTTGCATCTGTTTTGACTTTTTCACTTTTTACTTCTAACTTACTGTTTCCTCTTTGGCAGCTCTCCACCACTGCCACCTCCAGCGGCAAAGTAGCAATGGTGACAAACCTGCCCTGTTCCAGACTTTTGTGAAAAACATCAATAGTAAAAAGTAGATCTTCTAAATCAAATTTAGAAGCTAAATCCTGCAGATGAGGGTACTTTTCTTCACCAACCTCTGGTTTAACTAAAGTTTCCCCCATCTTATTTTTAATAAACAGCAACTGCCTTAAAATGTCCAACAAAGAAACAGTCAGCTCTTTAACATTATTCCCGCTACTGAACTGATCTATCAAACTTTGTAAACTTTTTGGGCTATCTTTTAAGACAATATACTGGAGAAGTTCTACCAAAGCTGTAAAAGTTCCTGCCCCCAAAACTTCCTCCACTACAGCAGGATCAATCTTCCCATAAGAAGAGAGTTGATCTAAAAATTTAATTCCATCCCTAAAACTTCCCCCGGCTTTTTTAGCTACCAACAAAAGCGCTTCAGAGTCAATATCAATCTTCTCTTTTTCCGCCACCTTACTTAAGGCTTCAACCAGTTCTTCCACTAAAGCTAATTTAAAATCTAACCTTTGGACCCGCGATAAAATAGTTTGGGGGATCTTCTGAATTTCGGTCGTGGCCAAAATAAACATCACATGGGAAGGAGGCTCTTCTAAAGTTTTCAGCAGGGCATTGAAAGCATCAGGGGACAACATATGGACCTCATCAATAATATAAACCTTTTTTTTAGAAGAGGAGGGGGCTAGTTTGATATTCTCTCGAAGTGTTCGGATATCCTCAATGCCCCGGTTGGAAGCTGCATCCATCTCAATAACATCCAAGCTTGAACCATCAGTAATAGAAAGACAAGAGGAACATTGATTACATGGTAAATTTGGCTCTTGACTCTCGCAATTAACTATCTTGGCCAAAATCCGGGCGGTGGAAGTTTTGCCGGTTCCCCGTGGACCATACAACAAATAAGCGTGAGACAGCTTGCCAGAAGAAATGGCAAAGCTAAGAGATTGTTTAACCAGAGATTGGCCAATTAACTCATCCAAACTCTGAGGGCGGTGTTTTCGATAAAGAACTCTGCCACTATCCATGGTGTATACCCAGCAAATGATTAGTTCCGTATTCCACCAAAAAAATTATCTCATCTTCCACCGAAATTCCTTCTAAAGAGGCATCCTCTACTGCCTGAGAGTAGGAGATACAAATAGAACCTAACCTTAAAATCTTATCCGGAGCAGCTATAAACCCCATTCTGGGTAAAAGTTGCAGATTTTGGGGGTGAGGATCTTCCAGGGCAAAAGTCAAAATATCAGCCGGATAGTCTAAACCACAGTACTTTTTGTTAAGCTCGTGCATCTTCCTGTTGCCTGCTATACTCACCTCAAGCTCAACATTTCCTAAAACATGCTCCCGCCTTAAGACATTAACGATTGCTGTGTAAATAACGGTCCGGTTGATACTGTACCTCGGATCAGATGTGATAATGATATTAATCATATTATTGAGTAAACAATAAACTTGTTCATTAGCTTAACAACTTCTCTTTTACCAGTGCAGAAACCCTTGCTCCTTCTGCTCTGCCAGCTGTTTTGCCCATTACCTCAGACATTACTTTGCCCATATCAGCAACAGAGAAAGCCCCAACCTTTTTTATAGCTTCTTCTATTATTTTAGTCAACTCCTCATCTGCAAGTTGAGATGGTAAATAAGACAGCAAAATTTGAGCTTCAGCTTCTTCTTTTTGAGCATCTTCCTCCCTGCCTCCCTGACGGAAACCTGCTGCCCCCTCTCTCCTTTTTTTAACCTCACGGGAAATCACCGAGATTATATCCTGATCAGAAAGTTCTTCTCCTTTGGCAATTTGAGCATATTTGACCTCGGAGATTAGCATTCTTAACACTGAAACTTTCACTTCATCCCTTTGAAGCTGAGCTTGTCTTAAATCGTCCTGCAGATGGTCAATTAGCATTAGCTGTTATATCTTGACACCTTCATAATTTTACGTAGCCTGGCAGCCCGTCTTTCCTGACGTTTATCGGCCTCAGTTTTATGATACTCCCGGTCCCGGTATTCCTGGACGACATTTTCCATGACTACTTTTCTTTGGAATTTTCTAATCACTGCATCGTTTGAATCATTAGCACCGCGTTTAATAACTATAGACATTTTTTTAAAAGACACCTCCTTTTAATTTGGACTATCTGGACGTGTCTTTAAACTGCTACTTTAGTCTTCATAGCCAGATTGTCCACTACATATCTCCTATTTTCCATAAAGAAAATAAGATATTACTTTCTATTGTACCTTATATGAAAATTTTTTTAAATGGTTTGGACCATCTTTTTGAGAAGATCAAGGGTCTTAATCTGCCTTAGTGAATGGCGAAGGTGCAACCTTGGCTCCTGTTGCTCAAATTGAGTTTTCAACCTGGCATCTTGAATCTTATCAATTTCAGCCTGAAGTTCAGGGTCAGTGATATCCACTCCTTCACGCCGGGCTATCTCAGCCAAACCCAGTTCCATCCTGACATTTTTCTCAGCCTGGGGAGTCCATTTAGCCTTTAAGGAATCCATTGTTTCATTCTGGCTCTTTAAGTATTCATCAAATAATAGCCCCATCTCGGTGACTCTTCTCTGCAGCTGGACCAACATCCTGTTTAGCTCATCCTCAATTAATATCTGGGGGACATCCACGGTGGTAATCTTTTCTACCTCTTGTAAAATAGCTTCTTCAAAATCCAGTTCGTTATTAAATTTAGCTTCATTTTCTAAATCAGCTTTAATTTTAGTTTTTAGATCTGCCAGACTACCAGTTCCCATAGCTTGGGCAAAAGTATCACTCGGTCCAATTAAAGATGAATCGGCTGCCGGTTGTGCTGCCGAAGCAGCAGGTTGGTTAAAAGACATTGAACCAGAAGCTTGAGGGGTAGAAGGAGAGCCATTACCAGAGACAACTGTTTGGTCTGAGGTCTGGGGGCTGACTACTGACGACTGTTTTGCTGACCACCTTTTATAAAGATCTTCCACAATTTTTTCAACTTCCTCATCAGTGACAGTCTTAATAGGCGGTCTTTGGGCAGAAATAGTTTTATAATCTCCCACCTCTACTTTAGGTCTTTCAGTGATAGTAGCTTTAAAAATTAAAGGCTGGCCTTTGGTAAAAGATATTAATTGGTATTTAGGGTAATCGATAGGGACTACATCTGTTCCTTGCAGGGCATCTACCAAAGCTTGGGGCATCACTATTTTTAAAAATTCATCCTGAACCTTACTGCCCAGTTGTTGCTCCACCATATTAAGTGGGGCTTGGCCTTTTCTAAAACCTGGAAGTTCAATATCTTGGGATAATTTCTGTAAGATTTCATCCCATTTAGGGGCAATATCAGCCCAAGGGACTGTTACTTCCATATCAACAATAGCTTTAGGTTGTTTATTGATCGTTTTGATCACCATACTCACAGTAATTTACCAGAAATAGGATAGAAAATCAATCAGGTTGATTATTAACTTTGTTTCAAACATACTATGAGTATATGAATAGATCACCTGATAACCCTCAATGGATTCCTCTCCAAGAAATGGTCCCCCAAGATAGTATCGGATATGCCCTTATTTCTCAAATTTCCAGCTTAGGAGACCGTTTGCGCCCCGAGACTATTTTTCAGCAACCGTTGAAACCACCTCTCAAAATCCAAGCGAAGTTTGCTACAAACGCCGATGTTTTAAGGCTTTCCTTTAGTGAATTTTTAGAATCTGGTTTAAAATTTGATTTAATCAACCATTTAAAAAATTACTTAGAAGGAATTTTAATATTACCGCACAGCCGCCTATTGGCAGCAGTTTATGACGCTCCCCAACTGCCAGTTCCGCCTAACAGGGAAGAAGAGATTGTGGAAGGCATAGAAGGGGCACTAATGCAAATCAGCTCCAAAAAAGCTGCCCTTGTTTTAATATTCCGTTTTGGATTGCTCGATGGAATCACACGCACTTTAGCAGAAACAGGTAAACAACTTAGTACAACAGGATCAGCCAACAGAGAGGTTATCAGGCAGGCCGAAGCAAAAGGAAAGCTTTGCTTATAGCGACTGATTGTAACACTACTCTAATCATTCTAACCACTCCTGATAACCATATCTAACTTTTTAGTCTCGCCACACCCGATGTAGCGATGTAGCGTGGCTATTAGTCTATTCTTCTTCCATAAGGAGATGCTTCATTGTCTCCAATTCCCTAGCAAAGTCTCCGTGCCCCACCACAAATTCCTTATAATCTCTGGTGTTCTTAAAAAAATCTATCACTGGTTGCTTGTTAAAAAGAAAATCATCCTCCATCCCAATAAATCCCCGATATGAGGAATAGGGATAAGTTTTTAGATCTTCAGCAAGATGTGAGACATAAGGATTTAAGTGAATATACCTGGATATATGCATTAATTGAAGGTCTGTTTCAATAGGAACAGCCCGAAAAGCTCCCTGAAGCAAAGGTCCAACCCTGTTATGTTTAGTGTTAAAATATTTTGTATAGCTATTCAAGGTCCTCTGCATACATTTATGGATTCCTCCATCCTTCATCTGTCTTACCAGAAGATGAAAATGATTGGGCATTAGACAATAACAAATTATCTCTACGGATTTAGGGTGATTATTAAAATTTTTGTTTAAAGGTGAATCACGGCGAGAGAAACGGAACTTAAGATCACTAAATTGATAATAGAAAACCGTCTGTAAAAAACGTTGGTAATCCCGATCGTTTAAGAAAATTGATCTTTTCTCAACACCCCGATTATAAAGGTGGTAATAATCTAAATCCACAAATGGTACAACTCTGTAAGGCATCTCTTTTATCTTAACAATACCTGCCACACCCGATGTGGCAATACTGTGGCAATACAATAATCACCTTAACATAATGAATTTCTTGTTACAACTGATCGCTATAGCGATTCAATGTAACGCTTACCGATCTGTTTTATGAGGAGTATTTTAGAAAAGTTTAATGTCTATCATAAAAAAATGGTGGCTGTAAATCTTCTTCTAAATCACTATCTCTTCTTACTAAAGCAACCAAGGAAAAAAAATTCATCGGGTAAAGGCGATAATCCGCACTTAAGGCTACTTTTAGATGAGGCTCAACCAATCGCTGAAGGCTTTTGATTGAGTATAAATGAAAGGAGACGTGATTTTGAAGACGACGCATTTTTTCAGTGAGAAACGAAAATAATATTGGCGGTTCGATACTAGCTAAGATAAGACCATTTCTGTTTAACGATGACCCAATATGAGAAGAAAACCTGCGAATTTGCCGTTGGTCCATAAAATTTAAAGTAAAGTCTAAAGCTAATAAATCAATACCTGGGATGACTGAAGACAGATCTTCCTCTAACTTGGCTTGAACTCGATATGGGTAAGTCTGAGGATCCAGCAAAGCTAAGGGAGCCTCGTTCATATCTAAGAAAACATGTTTATCCTCTGAATTAGGATGAATAGAGGCACAAAAGTTTTTAAAAGCTGTTGCTGTTTTAAAAGAATGAAAGCCTCCTAAAACAAAAGTTGAGGGACAACCTTGAGGCAGAAGCCCTGGAAGTAAAGTTTGAAGATGACTTATTGCCCGGCGGTAATAAAACTCTTGGTCCTGGAAGCTGACCGGATTTTTGACAAAACGATGATATTCTGCCCAACTCATAAGCAGTATTATATTATAGGATAATACAATTTACAAATTTTAAAGATCAATCACTTTTTAACTAATCAATTTGGTTCAGATCTATTTTTCTATCTCCTTTAATAATTCTTCTAAAGTTACCAGTTCTACTTTTTCTTCCCCTCTTCTTTTTATTTCTAACTTATCTTCAGCCTGCCCTGAGCTTGCCGAATGGGTTTTCCTGGAAACTACTACCCTTAAAGGAATACCAATTAAATCAGCATCAGCAAATTTTTCTCCTGCCGAGACTCCAATCCTATCATCATATAAAACTTCCACCCCTTTATCTTGCAGTTTTTGATAAACCTCTTCTGCTTTATTTTTGACCCCCTGTTCTTCTAGCCCCAAACCAACTAGATGAATTATATATGGAGCTACGCTCTCCGGCCAAATAATCCCTTTATCATCATGGAAAATTTCCACTAACACTCCCACCAGTCTACTCACCCCAATGCCATAGCTTCCAAACCAAAGGTCCTGCTTTTTATTTTGTTCATCCAAGAAAAACACTCCCATGTTTTTTGCATACTTAGTTCCTAAAGTAAAAATATGTCCAGCTTCTATGGAATTCACCATTTTTATCTCACCTTTACATCTTGGGCATTTTTCTCCCTCCTTGACTTGGGATACCTCAATATTGGCTGCAAAATCACAGCTTTCACAAATTAATATATTGTCTTCACCAACCGGAGAAACTACTTGAAACTCCTGGGTAAAGCTGTCAGTAAATATCCCACCTGAAGCATCTACCACTCTTGCTTCTAACTCCATTTTTTTAAAAATTCTCAAATAAGCTTCTTTTACCTGCTGAAAATACTGCTGCAGATCCTCTTTTGAAACATGCGCGCTGTAAAGATCTTTCATTAAAAACTCTCTGCCTCGCAAAATTCCCGATTTAGCTCGCGGCTCATTTCTAAATTTGGTGGAAAAATGATAAATCTTTACTGGTAAATCTTTATAAGAATGAATATATTTACCAAGTAAATTCATAACAATCTCTTCATGAGTGAAGGATAAACCCAACTCTTTTCCCCGAATATCTTTAAATTGGTACATAATCTCTTTAACGTCCGGATCAGACCATCGCCCTGTTTGATCCCAAATATCACGAGGATGAAGAAGAGGCATCAGCATCTCCAAAGCTCCGGTGACGTTTAGCTCCTCTCGGATAATGTCATTTATCTTAGAAACTACCCGCCAGCCCAAGGGTAACAGAGTCCAGGAACCAGCCATTAATTGGTCCATATAACCACCCCTTACTAGAAGCTGATGATTTATTGAGTCAGCACCAGCAGGAACTTGTTTTATAGTTTTAGGAAAAGTTTGAGAGTATCTCATCTTCTGTATTGTAATAGCTTAAGGGGAAAATGAAAAGTAATATTTTAATGCTCTTAAATGCCAGCGGTGCTAAGGTCTGAAGAGGAAAGCTGGCTATCTATGACATCAGTGCTTAGCTCATCTATTTCTTTCAAGGTCCTAGTTAAATCTTCTTTATTATTTATAACCTCAATTGTAGGCACCGGGGTTACCTTAACTACCCTCTTGTCAAGTTTTGGGGTAGATATTGACCTAACAGGTGCTTCCTGCTTAGAAAAAAAGGCCATTGGTAAAAAGTTAGTCTTCTGCTGGACTAAATAAACCCCCACTCCAATGGCTATTAGTATCAGCAGTATTATTAAAATACCGGCTATTCCCTTTTGTTTATCCATTATGGCGTTCCCCCGCTTCCTGTAGCCGTGGGAGTAACTGTAGTAGTAGGAATCAATTTTCTAGCTGCCCCGCTGGCTGACTTTTCACCTTCTCCTAAGGCCGTATGAACTGCCACAATCAGATTTCTAATTGACCTCCTATATTCTTTCAAAGCAGCTATTACCCTCTTCATATCCTGATGAAAAGTTCTCAGTTGCTCCTTGGGAGCCTCCTCACAGCTAAAGGCTAAAGCTGTAGCAGAAGCTTGGACTACTGCTGCTGAGGCAGAAGCTTTCTTAGTCTCAATATCAGCTAGTAGAGTATTGTAGTTAGCAACCGTTTTACCAGATGGTTGAACTTTTTCAGTATAGAAATTTTGAACCCTGGCGGAGATAGAAGCAAACTTGGTAAGCATATTATCAGAGAATTTGACAATCTGTTCCGAACGGTTTTTGACCGCAGCTTCCCGCGCTTGACAGGAACGTAGTTTACCTTGGGCATTCTGAGCAGCATCAGTTGCCCGGTTTAACTTACCCGGGGAAGTTGCCCTGGGGCTGTCTGAAACATCCTGGCCCCTGACTAAAACGGGTTTAGCAGCTAAAACCATAACTGCTGAAAAAAGGAATATAGTTACACCAAGAAAGAAGATGGAAGTAATCTTACCGTTAGTCACCCTTTTAGTGTAAAACGAAAGCTTGGACCCTGTCAAGTCCTCCAACTAAAAAAAGATCTTTTTGATATCAGAGAAGGTTACCAATATTATTAAGGCCAATAAAGCCACCATTCCGGCGGCATGGATCAGCCTCTCTACATTTGGCTTGACTCTTTTTCCCACTATCCCTTCAATTACTAAAAAGAAGATTCTCCCGCCGTCTAAAGCTGGGATAGGCAAAATATTAATAATAGCTAAGTTTAAAGACAACAAAGCTACAAAGCTTAAGTATGGAATCAAAGGATTGTCCATCTTTAAAATCTCCCTGGTTAAATTAGCCAGCCCAAATGGCCCCACTACTGTCCCAGAAACAGGCTCTAAATCTTTGGCTTTGATGGCTGAAGAGATAATCTCTCCCAAAACTGCTACAGAATAGGTAGTTAAATTATAACTGTGAACTACCCCTGAGGCCAATTTTTGAGAAGGAGTTTCAAAAGACAGATTGGCTACTTTAACTGTACTCATACCTATTCCTAAAGGCCCTTCTCCTTCGGGAGGATTTTGGCGTGGCATAACTTCCACCGTTTTTTTCTCCCCTTGTTCATTACTTAATACCAAAGTTATTTTCTCTCCTAAGTGCTGTTTGGTAATATCTGACAACTGCTGGGACTCAGAGATAGTTGCCCCATCAACTGCTGTCACCTGATCACCGGCTTTTATTCCGGCAGCTTGAGCCGGAGAGTTAGGATTAACGCTGGCAATTAAAACAGCGGACTCCTCAACTTGAGTAACTCCGGCAAAATTAAAGGGGATAAGCAGCGGAAGACGGGCTTTAAAACCTTGAGCTGCTAAGACTATATAAAACAAAACTACGGCTAAAAGAAGGTTCATCGCTACCCCGGCAGCTACCATAATTATTCTTTGCCAGACTGGCTTTACCGCAAAAGAGCCCTTATCTTGTAAGACTTTCTTATCAGCCTCATCTTCTCCCAAAAGTCTGACAAACCCTCCTACAGGAAGAAAATTTAAAGAAACTAAGGTACCACCCCACTTTTTACCCCAAATCCTGGGTGGTATGCCAAAACCAAACTCTAAAACTTTGACCCCAAACTTTTTGGCCATAATGAAATGCCCAAACTCATGGGACAAAACCAGGATTAACAGCGCGATGGCAAAAACGGCAATGGTCAGTAACATAATGAAGACTCTATACTTGTGACAGCTCCTCTTCCTTAGCCTTCCCCATCTGTTCAATCTGATCTATTGATTTCTCCACTACATCCTGCAAAATTTTTTCCCTCCTTCTAAATTCATCTTCCCCAAATTCTCCACTCTCTTGTTGTTTTTGCCAATCTTCTCTAATATCCTGCCTGATCTGTCTGATCTCAATTCTGGCTTGTTCCATCTTTTGGTGGGCAAGCTTGATAAATTCTTCTCTCCTCTCGGCTGTTAAAGAAGGAATGGGGATCCTTACTATCTGTCCTTCAGAAGAAGGATTAAGTCCTAAATTAGCCTCTTGAATAGCTTTAATGACATCCTGCACGACACCGACATCCCAAACTTGAATAGTTAGTAAGTTTGGTTGAGGAGCAGAGATAGTCCCTACTTCCTGGAGCTTCATTCTAGAACCATAAGAGTTGACCGGAATTTCTTCAATTAAAGAAGGGTTAGCTCTCCCAGCCCTAATAGCAGCCAACTCCCGTTTGAGGTGATCTAAAGCTGCCTGGATTCTTTGGTTAGCTTCTGTTAAAACTGGATCCATTACTCCCTTAATGCTATTCTAGCAAACTTTCCAACCTGGATATTTTCACCCAATTTACCTATCATAGATTTAATAAGTTGTTCTATAGTTTGGGAACCATCTCTAATGTATTCCTGTCTTAATAATTCTTCAGAACTTTGTGGGTTCATGGAAGCAATCTGTAAAGCCAACTCGTGGGCTAAATTTTTGAAATCTTCAGTTTTAGCTACAAAGTCTGTTTCACAAAGTACTTCTACCACCACTCCTACTTTTCCTCCATGAGAGTAAACTTCCACCAAACCGTTTTTAACTACCCTCTCAACTTTTTTCGCTGCCTTATCCAAGCCTCTTTGTTTTAACCAGGCTTTAGCCTTTTTGATATCGCCCTTCGATAAAATTAGGGCCTCCCTACAGTCGGCAATTCCTGCTCCAGTTTCTTCTCTTAATTTTTTAATCTTTTCAATATCCATTAAACTACTCCCTTAGACTCTTCCACCACCTCTTTTTCCACCTTTTTTTCTAAATCAGCAATCTCCGGGCTCACACCCTCTTCTACTTCTCCAGCAGTTTTTACTGATGGCCCTTTTTTAACATCTTCCACCTCTCTTTTTTCCTCTTTTTGATCTTTGACCTTTGATTTTTGATTTTCTTTCAACCCTTCCTCATAAGCTGAAGCTATCGCTTCACTGATAATCTTGATAGATTTCGTGGCATCATCATTACCAGGAACTGGATACTCCACTAAAGCTGGATTACAGTTAGTATCAGTGATAGCCACCAGAGGAATTTTCATCCGGTTAGCTTCTGCCACCGCTGTTTTTTCCGTAACGCAATCAATGATAAACAGGGCATCAGGCAGTTGATCCATCCGGGCCACACCGCCCCACTCTAAATCAAACTTCTCCAGCTTTCTAGAGATTAACAGCTGCTCTTTTTTAGTGCGGGAAAGCTCTCCCTTTTCCTTTTTCTCTTTGAGCTCTTGAAGCTTCTTAATATTTTTTCTAATTTCTTCAAAGTTGGTTAAAGTACCGCCGATCCAGCGGTAGTTGACGAAAGGCGTTCCCACTTTTTTAGCTAACTCGGCAACTATTGGTTGGGCCTGTTTTTTAGTTCCGACAAAAAGGATTATCTTGCCTTCTTGCCCCAATTTATTAACATACTCCGCTGCCTCTTTTAAAAGTTTGTCTGAGTGCTCAAGATTAATAATGTGGACACCATCCCTCACTCCAAAGATATACTCCCTCATTCTGGGATGGCCACGGCGGACTTGGTGTCCAAAATGGACACCAGCTTCCAACAGTTGTTGCATGGAAGGAAGTGAATAATTCATGTTTTCCTTCAACTTCTCTACTGTCTGGGGCTCCAGGAAAACTTAAACAATAGATGTTTGATAAATAGATTTTAACAAACTATCTGAGAGAAATCAACGCCTACCATCCTGAATAGAGTAACGGGGCATAAACCTTCTTCTTTGCCAGTTAATTTCCATTGGCACGGATACCGTTGATCGAGCCTCCAGTCCTGAAGAATCACCTAATAATCCCCAAGCTTTCCAATACCGACCTCGAAGAAAATGGCCTCCTTTTTCAGAGTAATGCTTCTCCCGAACAGCTTGTTTCCCTTCGTTCTCTTTATTTTCTTTTCCTCTTTCCATATGTATAAGGGTAACAAAATCACTAAATCATATATTTGTAGCAAAAGTGTTCGGACTTCGTCAAGCCCCTAAAATTTAACTACAAGATATAAAACTAACAACACTATTGACTACCAGACTTGAAAAGATATAATTGACCAAATGTCAGTCGAAGATTCAGAACTGCGTAGCCTTCAAATCCCTAATTGCTACTCTAGCCGGCAGAAAGCTTGGAGAACAATAGAACAGTGTAGGTGTGGTGTGTCTCCCATCAGCGTCCCAGATAGTAAACAAATCACTCGTATTATTGCCACCCTTCACTCTGAGAAAGTAACTCAAATGATTACGGCAGGCAGATTGACCATCGGACTCATCAAACCTAATGCCCACGAAGGTAGAAACTTACCCCCAGATGACGAGCAAGCAGCTGAAGTTCTTTTAGGTTTGGTCGGTCGAGAAAGACTAGCTTTTCATCTGCCTTTTGCTCTTAGCAGAAGTGAAGCAGAGCTTTTTTATGCGTCTCTTAGGGAAGAATACAGAGAGAAATTTATAGCGCAAAGAACTCGCTATAACGACTTCGGCAAACTTCCTCTGTTCGAAGCCATCACTCGCTTTACCACTTCCGGTCCCCTCACTGTTTTATTCATAGACGGAGAAGATGCTGTGACTTATTGGAGAACAACTATGGGCAAAACAAATCCGGAGCAAGCTGATCCCAATTCTATTAGAGGAAAACATGGCTTACTGGATATTATGCCAAACAGTTTGGTCCACGGAAGCGATTCTATTAAATCAGTTCAGCAGGAAAAAAGAGTTCTCACTGAGGCGCTAATGAGATTTTACATGTCAACTGTCTACGGCCAGTTCTCAACACCTCAATCTTAAACCTGTCTTTCGGCTTCATGGGGAGAGACCCTACCACCTTGGTGCTGGCCTCTGTAGTTAACTGTTTTTCCTTCTATTTTATAAAAGACCATATTACAAATCCTGGCTCCCATCTGTAACTTAACATCAAACTCACTTAGGTTTTTTAGTCCCATGGTTAAAGAGCCTTTATAGCCTGGATCTGTTTTGGAATTTAATAGAAGTAGACCAGCTCTAAATAAGCTGCTTCTGGGATAAATCATAGGCATAACATCTTCGGGAGTATTAACTGTTTCTAAAGTCTGAACTAAATAATAATCTCCTGGATTAATAATTACTTCTTCTTGAGTCTTGGAACCTTCTTTGTATTCAGCTAGAACCTCTGTTTTAACCCCTTTTCTTAAACCTAACCCTACCTCCCCATCACACTCAATAAAAGCCCCACCTTCTACTATTTTAAAGACTTTACCCAAACGAAGATCAAGACCTACCCCTTCAGGGTTATTTAACTCCCGGTCTCCCAGGTTTTCCAGCAGACCTTCTTCTTTTACTCTTCTTAAAACTTCATCAAGCCCCAAAACAGCCATGCAGTTAATTTAGACAAAAACCCTTAAAATATCAAGTTATCAAATTCACAGCCACAAAAGACCTGGTCTTGCAAGGCTAATTATCTTTCCAGCTCTAGGAATTTAAACTTAAAGCCGGCGTCTTCTCCGATATTTTCAGAAATCACTTTAGTAAACTGAGAATAATCCGGGAAGAAGGTATCAGCCCCCGGAAAATCACCTTCTACTGAAGTTAGATATAGTTTGTCTGCCAAAGGTAAAGCCTGCTGGTAAATCTGTCCTCCGCCAATGATAAACACCTCACTATCTCCTGATTTACCATGAGCTTGTTGAAGGGCTTCTTCCAAAGAATGAGTAACTAATACTCCTTCAGCTTTAAACTCCAGATCTTTGGTAATAACAATATTGGTTCTTCCGGGTAAAGGCCTGCCAATACCCTGATGGGTTTTTCTGCCCATAATTATTGGATGACCCATGGTGATCTCCTTAAACCTTTTAAGCTCAGCTGGAATATGCCAAAGCAGACCATTTTTACCTCCTATGGCCCGATTATTACCCATGGCCACAATAATACTAAGCTTGGAGTTGTGCATTTAGAGGAGGCCTTTTCTTTTTGCCAGCAATATATCCTCCCACCACAGAAAGTTCTCCCTTTAAGCTCGGGTGAGGATCATAGTTTTCCAAAGTCACCAACTCTGGTTTAAAATCATCAATATCTTTGACCGAAGAATCAATAGTAATTGTAGGGAAAGGTTTAGGCTTTCTCTTAATTTGTTCTTTAACCTGATCAAAATGGTTGTCATAAATATGAGCATCCCCAAAGGTATGTATAAACTCCCCTGGTTTATATCCCAAAAGCTGAGCTAAAAGAATAGTCAGTAGAGCATAACTGGCAATATTAAAAGGAACTCCCAAGAACATGTCAGCAGTTCTTTGATAGAGCTGGAGATTAAGTTTTCCACCCTTTACACTCACCTGGTAAAGAATATGGCAGAGTGGGAACCTTACTGCCTCCTCAGGGTTAGGAGCCATGTTGTACATATATTCCGGATTCCACACACTCACTACCGCATTGCGAGCATAAGGATCAGCTTTAATTTCATTTATAAGCCACCTTAGCTGATCAATGGTTTTATCTGGATTTCTGGTTGGCCAGTGACGCCAAAAATCTCCGTAGACATGATATAAATGTCCAAACTTATCAGCAAAGGCCTCATCTTCAGCAATTTTTTGCACAAACTCTTCTTTGCTTAGAGCTGGAATTTCTCCTTTGGCCACTTTCTCGTTATAAATTTTATAGGGATAATCGTCCCAAATATGGACCCCGTTTTCTGTTAGATACCTGATATTAGACTGTCCTGAGATAAACCAGTAAAGTTCCTGCAACACCCCTTTCCAGTAAACTTTTTTGGTGGTTAAGAGGGGAAAACCATCGGCCAAATTAAAACGGATCTGCCGCCCAAAAACCCCGTAAGATTTAGCATCCGTACCCTCGTCAATATTTTCTACACCATTCTTAAGGATATCTTTTAATAAATCCAAATATTGATACTCAGGATGTTTTTGCTTAGCCATAATTACCTTCTTTTTATCTGAGAAGTATAGATCTTTCCCGGTGTAATCCTGGAAATATTAGAGACTTCAGGAGAGGTACTACCAGCATAAGTGTAGGGGTTTTTGATATAAGGTCTATCAACTTTAGCTGCCATTTTTTCAAAGGAAAAAGCGCAGATAGGACTGCCTTCATATATAACTATTTTCTTACCTTTGAGGAAAGTTCCAAACTCTAATACCGGGCAGCCATCCCAGCCTGGATCAAACCTGGCAGCAGTGGAGTGAACAGCAATCCCTAACCTAGCTAAACTGCTTTTACCATGAAGGTGTCCTACAACATCATCCGGCAGGGTTAGTTTTTCCCGGGTAGTGGCAATAACAAACTCATTCTCAGTTAAGATAAATGGCTGGCCAGGCTTAAGCTCCACCATTCTCATCATTCCTTCAATCTCCTCTTTGGTGGTAAACCTGGTGTCGATAATGTTTAAGCCATCATTAGTAAAGACCCGGAGTTTGTTGCCTAGGTGAAGGTCAATAGTTACTTCATCCACTAATGTTTCCCAGTTTTCAGCTAAAGGGTCAAGTTTGATTATTCCTTGTCTGATATGCTCTTTTAAAGCCCAGTCAGGTAAAGTCCCTACAAGATCAAAAGGAGAAGGACGTTCTTCTTTTTTATCCTCACCATTAACTCGATAGCTAGTTTTTAAAAATTGGTGGAAACTTTCTTCTAATCTCTTAAAAAAATGCTCATCGTTGGAGTGAGAATTTAGTTTAGACCTAGGCATACTTGTAATGACCTTACTTTAAACATACAAGGATTTTTTTGCAACTGGATCAATATGGATCAATTTTTGCTGCTGCTTTGACAAACCCTAAAAATAATGGATGAGGTTCTAAAGGACGGGATTTTAACTCCGGGTGGAATTGGGTACCCACAAAGAAGGGGTGGTTTTTTAACTCAATGATTTCCACCAATTTTCCATCAGGGCTTGTTCCAGAGATAGTCAAGCCATTGCTTAAAAACTTTTCTAAAAAGTCATTGTTAAACTCATACCGGTGCCGGTGTCTTTCCGAAATTCTGGATTTGCCTGCACTGAGCTTGCCAAATGTGCCATAAAGCTTTCTGACTAAACTACCTGCCTTAAGCTTACATTCCCAAGCCCCCAGCCTCATGGTTCCACCATAATCTTTTTTTAACAGCTTCTTTTGTTGGTCCGACATAATATGGATGACCGGATACTTAGTATCCGAATCCACTTCTGTAGTATTAGCTCCTTTCCAGCCTAAAACATTCCTGGCATATTCTACTACCGAAAGCTGCATGCCATAACACAGTCCAAAGTAAGGAATTTTATTCTCTCTACAGTATTTGATAGCCTCAATTTTACCCTCAATATCCCGGGAACCAAAGCCTCCGGGCACAATAATTCCTTGGTAAGTTTTTAGTTGGTTTATATCTTTTAACAGTTTCCCAGAATCAATCCAGGCTATTTCTGGCTTAAAACCCAAAGTAAAAGCTGCATGTTTTAAGGCTTCAATAACTGAGATGTAAGAATCAACTAAAGTAAAGTCACCGGTAGAAAAATACTTACCAACAATAGCAATTTTGACCTGCTTTTGAGCTGATTGCATCTTCTTTAAAAAAACCCGCCAGGTTTTAAGATCTTTATGTTTTCTTTTAAGTTTAAGTTTTTCCAGAATCCTATTAGTTAACCCTCCTTCATCAAAATTTACTGGGACCTCATAAACATTGCGGACATCGGGAGCAGAGATGACATCCTCTGTTTCCAGTCCAGTAAAAAAGGCTAACTTCTTAATACGGGTTTCATCCAGAGGTTTCTCAGCCCGAGCTAAGATAATATCAGGTTGAATGCCCACTGAGTGTAAATCCCTCACTGACATCTGGGCAGGCTTGCTTTTCATTTCGCCTAAAAAGCTGGGGATGGGTAAGTAAGTGACATGGATATGAAGGACATCATCATGCTTTTTAAGTTTTAAAAGTCTGTTGGCTTCTAAAAATAAGAGATTTTGATATTCACCTGTTGTTCCTCCAATCTCCACCAAAACAATATCGGCATTCTTTGATCTTCCAGCATCTTGAATTCTTCTGATAATTTCCTCTGTAACATGAGCTACCACTTCCACACATTTCCCCTCATATTCTAAATTTCTCTCCCTTTGAATAACTGATAAATAAATATCACCCTGAGTAGCAATATTAGATTTATTTAAACTTTCTCCTAAAAACCTTTCGTAGTGGCCGAGATCTTGATCTGTTTCTGCTCCATCATCTAAGACAAACACCTCACCATGTTCCAGGGGATTCATTGTTCCGGCATCTACATTTAAATAAGGATCCATTTTTAAAGGGGCTACTTTAAAACCTGCGGACTTTAAAAGGAGGGCAATAGAGGCTGTAGCAATACCTTTACCGATACCGGAAATAACTCCACCAGAAACAAAGATATATTTCACGTTTTCAATTTTACCTTAGACTTTCTTTGGGAGGTTTAGGCAGAATTTGAGGCCCTCAATATAATTACAATTTCCTAAACTTTTGTCAATAGACTTAGCTGCGGATTTATAACCACTTGTTTAAGACTAATTAACCCAGGTATGCGGGAGTTTTTTTGGCCTGAGGTAATTTGTTATTACTAGGAGCTTTAACCGCTTCAACCGGTTTAGGCCTCTGTACAGCTTTTGAAAGTACCTCACCTGCATAGCCATTAACCATATCGGGCTCAACTTTAACAACAACCACCACTCTGTCTTTTTGTTCGCTACTCAATTTAAATCACCCCTTTCTTTCAAGAAAAGACTACTTTCTCCATGATATACCCCGTACTTGAAGTCCTGTCAACTACTTTTTAGGTTTTGTCCAGGAGGCAAATTTAGTAGATATTATGTTCTCTGATCTTTTTAATTATATCTGTGGTAGCCCCAGGTCTTTCTTCTTCAGGGTCAACAGAAATAATAAAAGTTCCACTCTGTTTCATTAAAGATACCTCAGGACGATCCTCTGGCTTATGATCAGATCCTGTAAACACTTGAAAAAGATCAACATGAAGCTGAGCAAGTTGGAGGTCATCATCAAAAATAAAAGTCAGATCAACACATCTTAATCCCGCCACAATTTCCGCTCGTGTTCTTTCATCCATCACCGGACGCCCATTTGTTCTTCCTCCCTTATTCCGACGAGTAGACTCATCCGAATTAACGCCCACTACCACCAAACCCTTTCTCCCAGCTCCTAATCTTGAATACACCTCGTAAGCCAATCTTTCTAAGTAGCGTAGATGACCTAAATGAAGGAGATCAAACGTTCCCGAAGTCGCACCCACCAAATACTGACCATGAGCTTCCCTTAATAAGCCAACAAGCCTTTCAATTGGAATTACTCTTTCTGCAGTAGGTAATAAAGGATCTCTATATTGATCAACTTCTAATGTAGTGCCCAGTTCAATACTCATTATTATTTAACTAAAGTGTAAAAAGTAAGGATCTTCATTAAAATGCACTGACTTTAACAATCTTCCAGTAGTTTTTATTAAATGAGTATGGAAATGAGGTTGGCTTTTTGTCAAAGAAACTGTAGCCCTGGTAAAAATATCAAAACCTCTTTCAGAATATTTTTTTAGAATATCTGTATACTCTTGAACCATATCTTTCTCGATTTCTTGCAAAGCCGCTATATGATTTTTTGAAATCAGTAGAAGGTGAATTTTCACCTTCCTTCTATCCCAAATATCATATCCGTAAATATTTTTAATAAGGTAAAAGCTTTTGGTTTCTTCTATGATCCGTTCCCCAGAAAGAGTACAAAAAGGACATCTACTTTCTGTCTTTCGATACTGTTGATAACGATCTTCTGACTTTTTAGTTCGGTACATTCCTAAAAAGTTTTATCTTATTTCTTTAGTTTTGTCCAGGAGGCAAATTTACAGTTGGGGTAGTTTTTACAACCATAAAACGGCTTGCCCTTTTTGGTCCTTCTTAAAACTATATCTCCCCCACAATTTGGACAAGGAATATCAATCTTTTCTTCTAAACTTTCGGTGTATTTACACTCTGGAAAACCGCTGCAGGCTAAAAATTTGCCAAATCTACCAAATTTAATTTGTAAGTTCTTGCCGCATTTGGGACAAACCTTGTCTGTCACCTCTGCTTCTATCTTAACCCTCTCAGCTTTATCAAAAACATTCTCTAATTTAGCCGCAAATGGTTTATAAAACTCAGCTAAAGTCGGCCGCCAAGCTCTTTCCCCCCGAGCGATCTCATCCAGTTCATCCTCCATCTGAGCTGTAAAAGCATAATCAAAAACATCAGGAAAGTTTTGGACTAGAAAATCTGTCACTACTATCCCCAGTTCAGTAGGAATAAACTTTTTCTCCAGCCTTTCGACATAAAACCTTTCTATAATAGTAGAGATAATCGGAGCATAAGTGGAAGGCCGGCCAATCCCCAGCTCCTCCAGTTTTTTAATTAAAGAAGCCTCATTAAACCTAGGAGGAGGCTCAGTAAAATGCTGCTGGTCAATAAGCTGCAGCAACTTTAATAGTTCTCCTTCTGTTAACTGGGGTAAAGTCTGCTCTTTTCCATCATTACCATCTTCTTGTGCCTTTTGATCATCTAAACTTTGAACTTTTAACTTTGCATTTGGAACTTCATATATCTTCAGCCATCCATCAAATTTAATAATACTTCCTGTTGCCCGAAGCAGATAAGTAACACCTCCGAGGTGAGCTGAAGCCGTCACATCTACCAAAGTATGATCAAAGACCGCTTCGGCCATTTGGGAAGCTACCATCCTCTTCCAAATTAAATCATAGATCTTTAAGTGATCTCTGCTTAACCCTTCTGAAGCTGCTAATTTTTCCCCAGTCCTATTAATATCAGTAGGCCTTATAGCTTCATGAGCCTCTTGAGCTACTTTGGATTTGGTTTTATAAACCCTTGGAGTATGAGGCAAATAATTCTTCCCAATACTGTGCTCAATAAAAGTTCTGGCTTGAGATAAGGCTTGAGGGGCCAAATTTACAGAATCAGTCCTCATGTAAGTTATCAACCCGTGTTCATATAAAGTTTGAGCCAACATCATGGTTTTTTTAGAGGTAAAGCCTAATTTATTTGAGGCAGCTTGTTGTAAAGTGGAGGTGGTAAAAGGAGGAGCGGGATATTTTTTAACCTCTTTTTTAGCCACTTTAGAAACTTGATATTCTGCTTTTTCTAAAGCTTTTAGATGTCCCTCTGCTTCAGCCTGATTTTTAATAGTCAACTTTTTTCCCTCTTTTTCTATTAAATTTGCCAAAAAAGAGGAGGCGGGTGACGGCGAACGGGGAGCCCCATGATGGGGCTGTGAGCCGGCAGGACCCTGAGCAGATACCAATTCTGCTTCTATACTCCAGTATTCTATTGGTTTAAAAGCCTTAATCTCCTTTTCCCTCTCCACAATCAACCTTAAAGTTACAGACTGAACCCTCCCGGCTGACAGACCACTTTTAATTTTTTTCCAAAGCAGGGGTGATAGTTTATAACCTACCAGTCTGTCTAAAACCCGTCTCGCTTGCTGGGCATCAACCAACTTTTGATCAATCCTTCTGGGTTCTTCAAAGGCTGCCTTAATAGCCTCAGGAGTAATTTCATGAAACACAACACGCTTCATATCTATTTTCTCATCAGTTTTGAATTTTGAATTTTGAGTTTTGAGTTTTGAACTCCGCAGGAATTCTGCTATGTGCCAGGCGATGGCTTCTCCTTCTCGATCAGGATCTGTAGCCAGCCATAAAGTTTTAGCCCCTAAAGCCAGCTTTTTTAACTCATTAGCTCTTTTTAATTTATCTCTGGGAATAATATACTTAGGTTCGAAATTATCTTCTATATCTACCCCTAAATCAGCCTTAGGCAAATCCCTAATATGCCCCATGGAAGCTTCAACTTGATATTTACTTCCCAAAAACTTAGACAGGGTCCGGGCTTTAGTAGGGCTTTCCACAATCACCAAATTCTGCATATGTTTTCTACTTTCAACTAATTCTATCCAACTTGTCAAGCTCCTTCATTAAATAGCCACAAAGATGGACATCTTTCAAGGCTAAGTTAAGAAAAAAAGTTCTCAGATAAGTAAGATATTACAGTTAGGGAGTAAGTTCAATCCTGTATTGTAAAGAATGGCTTTCAGTAACTTTACTAGATCCTATATATCCTGCTAAACATTCTAAATTCACAGGACCTTCATGGATACCCAGATCTTTATTTGGATTGATGTAAAGCCGGTTATAAACACTCCTATCTTTTAAATTAGTACCCCTAGCTGTAGCAAAACCTCCTGAAGAATTAAAGAAACCCTCGCCTTGTACTCTATGAAGATATCTCACCTGCCATCCATAAGAACCATCGGGGCACTCAGCTAGTTTCAGCCAATTACCAAAGACCAAGCCATTTAAAGCTTTCCCTCGAGATAAAGTTGCCTCAATAACAAGAGGTTCCCTACCAGCAACAGGAGTAGGATCTAACATTCCTCGTCTAATGTAATCTAAACCAGGAGCAGGGGTAGGAGCAGAAGTTTGAGCGACTACCGATTTTTCTGAAGCAGGAGTAGCTAATACTGGACTTAGTTTTGATTCAAAAAGAGGTAATGCAGCCAAAGTCAATAACGCTGCACCTCCTACTACAGCTATCCCCATAGCTACAGCTGTCCTAATTCCACAGCTACCTTTCTCTTGAGTTATCCAACGGGCACGGCCCCTTAACTGCCGAAGAGTGTTTTGAGTAATATTTAAAAAGTTTTCTTGTTTTCCTGTTTCACTCTCAACCATGCCTAGTATTTTAGCTTCTCCTTGTCTTAAAGTCAAACACTATAAGTTAAGTAATTGCTGGGAGGCTATGAACTCTCACTTTGTTCGAGTTCTTGTCTGGTGACAATAAACTTTTCTCCTTTAGGAAGTTTATTTTCTAAAATCATCACTGATAATCTTGCTTCCAAAGTATCCTGGATCAACCTTCTTAAGGGTCGGGCTCCCATGACTGCATCATAACCCTTCTCAGCCAGCTTGACTACCAGTTCATCAGCAAAATCTACCATATACCCTTGATCAGAAAGCTGTTTTTGTAAGGCTGATAACTTTAACCGGACAATCTTTTGTAAATCTAAAGGGATTAGGGGCTTAAACAACACCACTTCATCAAATCTATTAATCAGCTCAGGTTTAAAAATCTGCAATAACTCACTGCTCACTTTATCTTTTAGTTGTTCCAAGATTTGTCCGGATCTCAAACCTTGGGCAATAGTTAAACTGGCAGCGTTGGAGGTAGCCACAATAATAGTGTTGGTAAAATCAACCGTCCTGCCTGACCCAGAAGTTAACCTGCCATCCTCTAGAACCTGGAGAAAAACAGTCAGCACTTTATTATCTGCTTTTTCAAATTCATCCAGTAAAATTAAAGTATAAGGTTTTAGCCTGACACTTTCTGTTAAGATCCCTTCCTCCCCTGACTGGCCAATTAGCTTACTAACTGATTCTGGAGCTTGATACTCAGACATATCAAACCTTAAGAAATTGCCCTGCCTTTTAAAATATTCTTCAGATAAAACCTTAGCCAGTTCAGTCTTTCCCACTCCGGTGGGGCCGACAAATAAAAATGATCCGATTGGTCTGTTTTGTTCCCGCAGTGCAGTAGCTGCCCGGCGCAGCGTCTTGGCAATGGCTGCCACCGCTTCCTCCTGGTCAATAAACTTTTTATGAATGATTGTTTCTAAATTAAGCAGTTCCTGTTTTGTCTCAGCCTCTACCTCTCCTACTGGAATATTCACTTGAGTTTGAAAAACTTTATCCACCGTTGATTTAATTACCCAGCCATCTTCTGCCTGATTCTGGCATTGAAGGAAAATCTTTAGGGCTGAATCTGGCAGCACCCGGTCATGAATATATTGGGAAGTCACCTTAGCAATCTCCTTGATGGCTATTAAACTGGTCTGACTTTTATGTGATTCCTCTTCAATAGCTTTATTTTGTAAAATCTGGACTGTTTCTTGGGCGGAAGCAGGAGGCAGTTCCACTTTAGTAAATAACCTGGCAAAAGCCCCATTTTTTTCTAGGATTTTAGTAAAATTTTGTATTTCAGTGGAAGATAGAAATTGAAAGTTAGAAGACTCAATATAGGGTAAAAGCAGTGAATAAAGGTTAAATTCTGAAGAGACCTCGCCTATTCCTAAATCCTGGATTTCGTCAATATAGATCATGATATTGCCGCAGAATTTGACTTCCTCAAAGATATCACCAACTTTTTGAGCCAACTCTCCTTGAGTTTTGACTCCGGACAAAAGCCTTGTTAAATCCAACCTAACTAAACGTTTGGTAGCCAAAGAGGCTGGAGCATCTCCCAAGACAATCAGTTTGGCCAAGTATGCCACTAAAGTGCTCCTGCCTGACCCCGGCTCACCCACTATGACCACATTTCTTCCTGCCTCTAAAGACAAAATATTGACCACCTGGCTCACCACCTCTGCTCTACCCACAAAATCAGGGAGTTTTTCTTTGGCAGCCTGACGCGTCAGATCATCAGAGGCCATATCTAAATTAGGGGTTGGCACTCCCAACCACCCCCGGTTAATCCCTTTTAAGTGCTTAACATGGAAATCCTCATCCCAAACAGCTGCAAAATGATGGTACTGTTCTTTTCTCTTTAGAAAATCTAAAACAGACAAAAAATCTTCGGCAGTCAAACCCACCTTAGCCAGAGAGCCGCTGATATTAGGAATATTCGTTAAGGCAGCGACAAAAAAATGTTCCGGCTGAAGATAAGGCACCGCCAGTTTTTTACCCAGTTCTAAACAGCTTTGCAGGATCCCGCTGCCGGCAATACTCCCCCCAGAAAGTCCGGCTAAATCCTCAGGTTTTTTTTCTAGATATCGCAGCAGGTTTCTTACCTCTTTGGTTTTTAAAAGGTTTTTCCAATTAGCCTGGCCCTGATTTAACCTGCTGGTCTGCCAAATCTCATCTACACTTTTGATCTGCCAAACCTTTTTAGGAGGATGGGAAAATAAATGATAGATAAAAAGTAACAACCCCAAAAGCAAACTGCCTAAAGCTAAATATCTTAAGTCTCCTTTTAAAACTATTATCCAAAGAGGCAAGGTAAACCAAAAGAGTGTTAAAGTAAAGATAAGGATGCCCACTGACAAAAAGGCAAAAAGGCCTAAAAAAATTCTGGACAATCTAAAGAAAAAACTTAAAATCCTGCCTAAAAAAGAAGAGTCATGAAAGAGGGGCACCAGCAGCAACTTCCACATCAATCCCAAAGCTAAATCTTCTTCTAAATAAAGTATCAAGTTTTTAAAGCTTCGGATAAAGATAACCAGAGCTTGAGGGTACCAAAACTGAAGTAAGTTTAAAGGTATGGACAGGTAGTTCATCTCTATCTCACTCTCACTAAATTCCCTTTTTGATCCAGTTCTACAAAATGCTCAGCCCGGCCTTCTAAAAAGGCAGCACACTGATTATGGGGTAGATCATCTTCCAAAGTCCTGGGGCTTGAAACTACATCTGCCACCCACCCCGGCATCAAATCATTAGAAAGACACGGTCCAGAGGACAGATCCATTTCTCCTTCCTTCCCTTTACGGTAAACATCTTTGGCCCGTATCACCGCCTCAGTATCTTCAGCTGAAAGCTTTCTTTCCACAGGTTTAGATTGGCTGGTCATAAGGGTCAAAGTCACCGTAGCTCCAATGACTATTAAAACTAACATTACCAGCTTTAATTTACTCTCAACCATAGCTTTATCTTAGCAAACTTTGACATAAATTCCTCCCCCCAAATTCTTCACCAAACCATAGATCTCCATTTTGATTAAAGAAGCAGAAACAATTGACGCTTGAAGTTGCAACTCCCGGCAAAACTCATCAACATGTTTGTTCTCTGAAGCCAATGTCTCCAGTATCCGCCGCTCCACTTCATTTAATTTTAAACCGCTTTCCCCTTCACCTTTAACCCTTTTCCCTTTGCTTATCCCGAGCTCTTCCAAGATCTCCCCTGCTTCTGTCACCAGACTAGCTCCTTGTTTAATTAAGGAGGCCGGCCCAGAAGACAACTCTGAGGTGATAGGACCAGGGACAGCAAAAACTTCCCTGCCTTGTTCCAAAGCCAGTTTGGCAGTAATTAAGGACCCAGAATCCTGGGCCGCTTCAGTTACCAAAACTGCCAAAGACAGCCCCGAGATAATTCTGTTTCTGGTAGGGAAGTTTCCTGGCAAGGAAGGAGCGTCCGGGGGAAACTCACTAACCAGGGCTCCAAAGCCAGAAATAATCTGCTTTGCCAGTTGAGTATTTTCCGGAGGAAAAATTTTGAGCAGCCCTCCTCCCAAAACAGCCACGGTCCTACCTTCTTTTTTAATAGCTGTCTGGTGAGCCTGGGTATCTACTCCCCTGGCTAGCCCAGAAACAATAGTTACTCCAGCTTCTACTAACTCTGCAGTTAACTTCTCAGTCACCAGTCTGCCATAACCAGTCATCTTCCTGGTCCCCACCACTGCTACAGCCCTTTTGTCTTCAGGTTTAAAATCCCCCAGGTAATATAAAACTATTGGTGGACCATAAATTTCCTTTAAAAGATCGGGATAATTTTCATCAAAGAGAGTTGTCCATTTAATACCGGAGTTGGAAATTTGCTGGGCATAGTTTTCAGGGTCAAGATGCCTTCTGGTTTCTTCCAAAAGAGAAGCTGTATTTTTAGGAATCCCTAACTGTAAAAGTTCCTTTACTGAAGCTTCCCAAACTTTCTTAGGATCTTCAAAATAGTCCAGTAATGCCTTAAGCCTAATAGGCCCTAAACCATTAATTGAATGTAAAGCCAAAAGATAAGGAATATTATCTTTAACCATTTTTAAGTTGCCATCTTTTGCAATTAATCCTTAATATTTCGTCAAAGTCTGGAACAAGCGCACAACTGACAAAAGCTCTCTCTGTATCCCAAGGTAAAGGATCTCCGTCTACTTCAGCTACATCAACAAACTCACAACTTAGTGGCCGATAGAATCTACAGGTAAAACACCCGCGGTATCTTGCTAAATTTGCTTTCCTTATCAAACTCTCCCATTTCCTACAATCTTCAGCATAGAGCTCTCTCATCCTATCTGTTATCAAACTATCTGTTAAAACTTCTGTCATTTAATGTCTCTTTCCACCTTTCAGGTGGACGCACGAGGACTACAATTTCTTAATCATATCAATATCCCTATCTTGATACCCTAATTTTTTATATAAATCGTGGGTTTTAACATTAGGTAAAAATACCTCAACCCAAATATAGTCACAGTCTTTTCTCTTAAGATACTGCTCCACTTTAGACATTAGTTTAGTTCCTATACCCTGACCCCGAAAAGAATCATCCACATAAAGCTCTGTTACCCTGCCCATAATCCCCGGATGAGCATTAAGCAAACCTTCATCAGATTGTCCTTCTAAAACTCCAACCACAAAACCAACAACCTTATCACCAACCAAAGCAACATAAAATACCCCCTGTTTTTGAGCGACTTCCTTAACAGTTTTCTCTAAAACCTTTTCCCCAAATCCCGGAATTCTCTTTAACCTTTTTAAAGGATCAAGATTAACTAAATAATCCTGAAAATCCTCGAAAAATTTATAAACCTCTACTGCGTATTGTTGTTGATAAAATTCTATTTTGCAGTTCATCATATTCTCATTATTGCAACTATTATATCTACTCCCCTAAAGTTTTACCCGACTCTGTTCCTGAGTTGGTGGAGAGAGGGTTTTTATCTAAACTTTTAATATTTGTTTTATCATCATTAAAGTACCAGGTATAAATCTCTTTGGCTATGGGGGCAGCTATAGAGGATCCTTCCCCCCCTGCTTCTACTAAGACTGTTAAAGCAATCCTGGGGTTTTCTGCCGGAGCATAAGAAGTATACCAAGCATGGGTTTTACCCTCAGGATCACCAAACTCAGCTGTCCCAGTTTTACCCGCTGTAGGGATAGAAAAATTAAAAAAGGGCCAAGCTGTGCCTCCTAGTTTGGGGACCAGCTTCAACCCTTCCCCAACTATCTCTAAATCTTCTTTTTTAAATATATCTTTAACTATTGGCTCAAAGGAGAACTCCTTGATAGTGAACCCCTCAGGAGAAGTAATCTTACTAAGCAGATGGGGTTGAATTAAACTTCCCTTATCAGCAATAAAAGCTGTTTGAGTCAAAACCTGAAGCGGTGTGGTAAGTAAAAAACCCTGGCCAATAGCCAGATGTAAAGTATCACCGGGATACCATACCTCCCCAATGTTTTCTTGTTTCCATTCATTAGTGGGGATTAAACCCTCAGCTTCTTCCGGCAGATCTATCCTCAGCTTTCTGCCAAAGCCCAAACTTTTAGCTACTCTGCCTAATTCCTTCTCTCCCACATATTCTCCCACCCGGTAAAAAAAGATATCATTGGAACGCTGCAAGGCTTTGACTATATCCACCAACCCTTCGGTTTTACCATACTGGGTAAAATACCAATTGGCATATTTGTATGGACCAATACTCACTACTCCACTATCCTCAATTTTAGTCCGAGAGTTAATCTTACCTAAAGATAATCCTGCTAAAGCTGAGGTAATTTTAAAGGTTGATCCAGGAGGATAGGTGCCAGAGATAGCCCTGTTTAAAAAAGGCGCATTTTCATTATTAAAATAACCAGCAGCCTCTTCAATCCTTCGGGGATCAGTTAAAGTATTGGCATCATAGGAGGGTAAAGAGACTAGCGTTAAAACTTCACCACTTTGGGGATCCAAAGCTACAACTGCCCCACAACAGCTTTTAGCTTCTGAAACTCCTTTTTTTAGTGACTGGAAAGCCACTTTCTGCAGATCAATGTCCAAAGATAAATGGATATTCTTACCGGGAGTGGGCTCGATACGGCGGAGCAAGCGAAGTTTTTTACCTTGCGCATCCACTTCCACAATCTCTGCCCCATCGACTCCTTTTAATTGTGCCTCATAACTCTTTTCTATCCCGGCTCTACCCAACCGGTCTCCCAATCTATAGCTTGAGGAGCCTTTCATCTCTTCCTCAGAGATCTCTCCCGTATATCCCAAAACAGGGGCAGCAACTTCCCCATAAGGATAATAGCGGATATTATCAATTTCCAGCTCAGCAAATCGGGGATTGTCTTGAGCTTCCCACTTTAAGGCTTCATCGCGGCTGATGAACAAGTTCTTTCCCATTCTAAAGCCAGGGATGTTCTCGGCTAAAATTTTACCGTTACGGTCATAGATTACACCTCTGGAGGCATGGATAATTTTCATCTGCACCCGGTTGGAATCTGCCAGTTGCTGGTGATAATTTCCCAAAACCACCTGGAGTTGAAACAATCTTAAAAACAAACCAAAAAAAGCCGCCAAAACCAACACTGCCAAAACCAACAGTCTCCAAGAAGAGATCTCTGACTCCACAACCTCAGCTGCAGCCTGGGGCAGCAACATCTCCTCCCAACCTTCACCTGAGGTACCACTTTTTTTAAGATGATGCGTTGAACCATCTACCTTAATCAGTTCATCAGAAAAAGCTAGCCCTAGTTTTCTTTTTTTAGATCTCATTTATTTCCCTATCTTCAATCTTAAATCTCCCTTAGCAGTCAGTCTCTCTTCATAAAACAGCACTGACAGATAAATTGGTAAAATCAGCAGTGTTTCTATTATTAAAAGCCAAGGATTGAAACTGGAGTCAAACCACCAGCTTTCTATCAACCTTTCCAAGATCAACAGAATAAAGGCTATCGGCAACACTATCAACCAGGGAGAAGTAGGCTGAATTTTTTTAAAGACTGTCACCAAAGTTACTACCAAAAGATAGACCAAACTTAAGCTGCCTAAGGGTAAACCTAAAAGCAGAGAGAGCAACAAACCAAAGATAAAGGCCAGCCAAAAATTTTTCCTGTCATCTACTAAAAAACTTCTATTTATCAACACAAGCAAAACTAAACTGACAGGCCAAAGCGTAGCCTGAAGAAAAGTTAGAAATAATAAAACCAAAGTAACTGCCATCATATGTTTCTAATTACAAACAGCATATCCAACTCATGAATATCATAAATTGGTTCCACTTTAGCCTGTTTAAAAACTTCATTCTCTCTTTGAAACACTTCAGTTACCTTACCCACAATCAAACCTTTAGGAAATTTTCCTTCAGTTCCTTCAGAATAGACCAGATCACCTGCCTCCACTGTTTCCTGATGCAGGATCTTATCCATTAAAATCTCTGATCCAAATTGGCCCTGGAGGATCCCCTTAGCCTTTCCCTGGCTGTTTTGGGAATAAACGGCAATTTTAGAATCCGGATCAGAAAGTAACATCACCTCTGAAGTTTTAGGGCTTACTTGTTTAATCTGTCCAATGAGGCTGTCTTTAAAAACAACTGTCTGCCCTACTCCCACTCCATCTTCTAGCCCCCTGTCTAAAGTTACAAATCTGCCTGTTCCAATTGGCCTGGATGGTAAAAGGTCATAAGTTTTAGGGTTTAATTTACTGTATTGTTCCAACAAAGATTCATTTTCAGCCAGTTTCTTTCTCAGATTGGCATTTTCCACCAAAAGATCCCCCAACTGTCTTTTTAAAGCTTTATTTTCTAAAGAAGCACGTCTGACCATAGCCACAAACTCAAACTGTCTGCTTAAAGAAGTCCCTGATTTATAAAAACCATACTGGATAGGAATAGTTAAACTTTGAAGTAGAGATTTAGGAAAATTGAGCATTCCTAGCTGATCAAATAAAAATATAAAAACTGAGGTCAAGCTTAAAAAGATAAACAGCTTAAAGTCAGGCAACACTTTCATCAAGCTATTTATACCATTTAAGTAACCTCTTGACAAAGGCTCCTCTTTAAATTAACGTCATACTATCTGTCCCCTAGTCTATGGCAGAAAGAAACTTCGGCGAGTTAATTAGTAATAATCAGTCAGACGGAAAATTAGTTTGTGTTGGCTATGATCCTGATCTTGATAAACTTCCTCCTTACATGTTTACCCATGTCCGAGGAACACTTCCCGATCTTCCTCATCAATTAGATTATTCGGCACGATCTCAACGAACTTGTGTTTTTCATGATTTTCTTCGACCAATCATAGATGCCACTCATCCGTATGTTTGTACTATTAAACCCAATATAGCTTTTTATGAGCACAGTGAAGAAGGAGAGAGCACCCTAAATAGTATTATCTTGTACACCAATAAAGAATATCCCCATATTCCAATTATTGGGGATGTTAAAAGAGCAGATATCGGAAATACAAACAAAGGATACGCGGAAATGGCCTTTGATCGATATGGTTTCGATGCTATTACCGTTAATCCTTATTTTGGCCATGATACTTATGATCCGTTCTTAAGATATCCAGGCAAGGGACTTATCGTGCTTTGTAAGACCACTAATCCCGGAGCTGCCTTGTATCAAGATGCTCCTGTGGATTTTTATCAGTATCAAAGAGAACAGATACTAAAAGGGTCCCCGATGACAGATGACGAAATGGATCTTGCTCAAGTCGCTGCAAAGCAACATTATTCAGACACTCTTTTAGAAGCGTTGGATAAAGAATCAAAGTTAACTGAAAAACAAAGACGCTTTTTAGAAAAACATCGACCCAGTAACCGCCTTCTACCAATATACCAAATAGTTGCTTTAAGAACTGCTACTTTAGCAGCAAAACATCCCGATACCACCTTCGGGCTGGTAGTAGGAGCGACACACCCAAAAGCTTTTAAACCTGTCAGACTACTTGCTCCCAATCTGTTATTTTTGATTCCAGGAATTGGCAAGCAAGGCGGGGATTTGGAATCTACATTGAAGTTTGCAGGTGACAATATTGTTATCAACAGTTCCAGTGGAATTATATTTGCTTCAAGTGGCCCAGATTTCGCTGAAGCAGCAAAGAGAGAAGTTATTAAATTAGATAATCAAATCAGACACTTAAAGCAAGCAGCATAAATATGGCTAACACTGAAAGAGTCAAAGAAATTTTTGCACAAACCGGAACTATACTTACTGATGATCATTTTCTCTACAAATCCGGACTTCATGGCTCTGAATATGTCAATAAAGACGCCGTTATGCCTCAAACTCTTCGAGCTTTTGAACTTTGTCAAATGATAGCTGAAATGTACATTGATCGTGATATCCAGACTGTAGTTGGACCAGCATCAGGAGGTATAACACTAGCTTGGGGAACAGCCTTAGCCTTAAGTCAAATGACAGGAAGAGAAGTTGTGGGTGTATTTGCGGAAAAAGGATCCGATGACTCATTCTTCTTTGCCCGAGGTCATGATAAATTAATTCATGGGACCCGAGTATTAGCAACTGAAGACGTGCTAACCACTGGAAGCTCTGTCAAAAGCGTTTTGCAAGCCTTACAACCATTAGAAGTAGACCTTGTCAGCTTAGCTGTACTATGCAACCGAGGAAAAGTTAAGCCTGAAGACATTGGGTTCGGCTTAAGAAAGATTAATGCTTTATTGGAAATCTCTATGTCCACCTGGAAACCGGAAGAGTGCCCAATGTGTCAAGCAGGCATTCCCATCAACAAAAATATAGGACATGGGAAAAACCTTCCTACTTCCTAACCTTAATTTAAATCTTATTCTGCCTATGGAGTTCCATTTTTACTTATGTACAAAGAAGTTGTTGGACCGGCTTTAGATTTTTTAGATAGACATGGAATATTAGATTCTGAAGATGCTCATAATCTAGTAAAAAGCGGGCTTCATGTAGCTGAATCTCATCCCTTAACTTTAGCACTTCTAGAAAGATTTTTTGCTTATCGAGGAATACGTTTTACTGACCCCAGACTAAAAGTTTGTGTAGGTGGACTGGAACTGGAAAGTCCGGTAATGGTAGGGGCAGGATGGGACAAAGAAGGTAAGTGTGTTCGAGGTCTCTGGCAGTTAGGAGCCTCTACTGTTACTGTTGGTACCGTTCCTGAACACCCTCAGTATGGAAATCCTAGGAAAAGACAGTTCATTTTGGCTCCGGGGGTGGCTTTAAACAGATTGGGTTTTAACAGCCCGGGGATGATGGCAGTTGATAGAAACTTGGAAAGATACCAGGGTAGTGGAATCCCAATTGGGGTAAGTTTAGGAAAGAATAAGGATGTCCCGGTAGAAGATACTTCCCGAGCTCATGCTGTAGTAGCAAAACAACTTTACCATCATGCCGCTTATTTTGAAATAAATGTCTCCTCTCCTAATACCCCGGGACTCCGGCAACTTCAAAATAAAGGCCCTTTAACTGATATTGTCCAAGCGGTAAATCAGACTATGGATGAAATGGGTGGAAGAAAACCACTGGCCATTAAAGTTGTTCCGGACTTAACATTCCAGGCGGTGGATGATGTCATCCAAGTGGCCATAGATAACCACGTACCAATTATTATCGCTGCCAACACTACAGTTAACACAGATATTAAAGCAAAATATGGTGAAAGGTGGAGGTCTGAGGCTGGAGGGTTATCCGGAGATGACCCAGACTTCCGTAGGATGTCTGACAGGATAATTGCTCATATTTTTAGACAAGCAGGTCAACAACTGGACATTATAGGGGTAGGAGGGATAAAAGATGATTGGACAGCCATGGAAAAAATTATGGTTGGAGCTAAAGCTGTACAAGTTGTGACTGGTTTAAGAGGGGAAGGTTTATCCTTACCAGGAAGCATTACTAGGGGCCTAGTTAATTGGATCAATCTAAGGAGAGATGTAAAAACTATTAACGACTTTGTTGGTGTTTCTGCTAATCATCCAACCTTAATGCCTTAAACTATGCTGTTTTGTTCAACCCCCGAGGTTTGGATAAAAAGCTTGGCTGAACAATCTCTAAGATTTCTTCAAATCTTTCAATATAATAATCCGCTCCAGCCTGAAATAGTTGTTCTCTTACTGAACGCCGGGAAAAACCATAAAGAGCACCAACAGTTGTTCTGATTCCAGCTCTCTTCGCACATAAAATATCCCCGACAGTATCTCCCGACATACAGGCTCCAAAGGGATTAACTCCCAAAATTGCTAAACCTTTTTTTACTGGTTCTGGTTCGGGTTTATGTTCAATTACATCTTCCTGAGCCACGATGGCATTAAAATATCCCGTGATACCAAGATTATCCATAATCTCCATTAAAGAGAGTCTATCCCGGGAAGTAACTAACCCCAACTTTATCCCCTTAGACCTTAACTTTTCTAAAGTTTCTCCCACCTTGGGATAAAGTTGAACTAGATGTAAACTGGACCTACCCACTTTATTGTGATAACGGGATAGATTCAGAATAAACCCTGGGTCTGCTTCCGGATATAATCTTCGATAACACTCCTCTAAAGGAGGCCCAAAAAAAGCATCTATTTCCTCCTGTGTCAAAACACGTTGAGAGTCATAGAAGCTCACCGTGGTAAGCAAAGAGTGAATTATTTGCTGCTCGGTATTAGCAACAGTACCATCATGGTCTAAAAGTAAAGCTTCAGTCTCTTGCCCCAACATAAGCGCCAGTATAACATAAGATTCCTTCTACCTTAAACCTCCCGTAACCTTAACCTTGGAAAGAAGATCTAAATCTTCCAAAACTCTGCCGCAACCCCTGACAACTGTAGTTAAAGGATCATCAGCGATCCACACCGGCATCTTGGTTTCTTCAGCAATCTTTTTATCCAAACCTCGAAGCAATGCCCCCCCTCCAGTGATCACCACCCCTCTTTCTAAAACATCACCTACCAGCTCTGGAGGAGTTTCTTCCAACACCTCACCAATAGTCCCGATGATCTGATTAATGGTCCCTGATATGGCTTCCCTAATCTCTTTAGAGGAGATCTTTAAAGATTTAGGCAGGCCGGTAGCCAAATCCCTGCCTCTAACTACTGTCTCTTTTTCCTCCTTTAAAGGCACTGCTGAACCAATTTCAATTTTTATATTTTCGGCAGTCTTCTCTCCGATTAACAGCCCATACCTCATCTTTAAATAATTGATAATATCCTGATCCATCTCATCTCCAGCTACCCGCAGGGACCTACTCGTCACCATACCGCCTAAGGAAATGACCGCTATCTCAGTTGTCCCCCCGCCAATATCCACAATCATATTCCCCTCGGGCTCTTCAATAGACAGCCCTGCTCCAATAGCATCAGCCATTGGTTCTTCTATTAAATATGCCTGCCTAGCCCCGGCTACCAAAGCCACATCTTGAACTGCCCTTCTTTCTACCTCCGTCACCCCCGAGGGGATGCCAATAACTACCCTGGGCCGGGAAATTTTGGGAACTTTCCATCTGGAAGAGGGGTTTTGATGAACTTTGTGAATAAAATGACGTAGCATCGCTTCCGTAGTATCAAAATCAGAGATCACCCCATCTCTTAAGGGTCTCACTGCTTCAATAGCTTGGGGAGTTCTACCCAGCATCCTTTTAGCCTCAGAACCAATAGCTAAAACCTGTTTACTTTTTCTGTGGATAGCTACCACTGAAGGCTCACGGATAACAATACCTTTATTTTTAACTAACACCAGGGTGTTAACAGTCCCTAAATCTATGCCAATATCGTGGGAAAAAAGTTGCCAAAATTTATCAAACATCACGGAGAGTGTAGCATAAGGGCTTTGCAAGAACAATCTTTTTTGGTAGGATTGAGTTCAAACGATAATATGACTCAAACCATTATCAAATTTTCCTTCTATGCCCTGTTTCTGATTACACCCCTGGTGTGGTTTCCCTTAAACTATGAACTGTTTGAATATAACAAAATGATCTTTGTCTACTTTTTAACCCTGGTTATCACCACTGCCTGGATTATCCGCATAATCCAAAATAAACAGTTAATACTAAAAAGGACTCCTTTAGATATACCCATACTCTTTTTTTTAGGAGCCAACATTCTTTCCACTATTTTTTCCATTGATCCCCATACTTCCTGGTGGGGATATTACACCCGCTCCAATGGGGGACTTATATCTATTATCTCTTATACTCTTTTGTACTATGCCTTAGTTTCTAACTTTAAAACTCAAGAAGGAATTAAGTTTTTAAAAGCAGCTGTAGTTGGTGGTCTGATAGTAGCTTTATATGCTATCCCGGAGCATTTTGGAGTTTCCCCCTCCTGTATTTTTTTAACAGGTAATTTTGATGCTGCCTGCTGGATCCAAAATGTCCAAGCCCGGGTTTTTGCCACCTTAGGCCAAACCAATTGGTTGGCAGCTTATCTGGCCATGCTCATCTTCCCGGCTATTTATTTTGTCCTTAAAGCCCCCGATAAATTAACTGCTATCCGCTACTTGCTCTATGCCGTCATTATCTACATGGCCTTCACCTTTACCTATTCCCGAGGTGGAACGCTGGGATTTTTAGGGGGGTTGAGTGTTTTTATCTTTTTTCAAATACCCATCTTTAAAGATAATTTAACTAAAATTATCCACTCTTTATTTAAAAAGGTCCCGGTAAATCAATTATCACCTAAGACCTCTGCCAAAAACGCCAAGCTTTTTGGAGCGATTTTGGTTAGCTTATTTTTGATCAATTTAATCTTTGGCTCTACTTTGACCAGGTTCAAACTTTTTCTGGATTCCTCCCAACCTACTACCTTTTTAGCCTCCCTGGGCAGTCAGTTAGAAGCCGGGGGCAGTGAGTCAGGACAGATCAGGCTGGTGGTCTGGAAAGGGGCTATAGAAATTTTTAAACACTACCCCATCTTTGGTTCAGGAGTAGAAACCTTTGCCTATTCTTACTATAACTTCAGGCCCATGGAACATAACTACTTATCAGAGTGGGACTTTTTATATAACAAAGCCCACAATGAATTTGTCAATTATTTAGCCACTACAGGAATAGTAGGGTTTGGCACTTACATGTTTTTAATTCTAGCCTTTATCTTTTGGAGTATTAAGTATTATGTATTAAGCAGTAAGCAAAAAACCCTTGATACCAACCACATACTACTAATTACTAGCTTGCTGGCAAGCTATATCTCCTACCATATCCAAAACTTTTTTGGCTTTTCGGTAGTCATCATTGCGGTCTTTTTTTATCTGTTTCCGGCCTTAGCCTTTTTAATCTCGGAAAACACTAAACCTTTATCCCTCCCCAGGTTAAACAAAATAGCTGGTTGGACACTCTACCGCCGCTCCCTTTACTCTAAAGCTTTACAGGTATTAGTTTTACTTGTCTCCTCGATGATACTCGTTAACCTTCTAAAATATTATCTGGCTGATATAGCTTATGCCAAAGGGGGGAAAGCCAATGATCAGGGAGAGGTTGGCAAGGCCTACAACTTCCTGTCAGAAGCAGCCGGTCTCAACCCCAGGGAGCCTCAATACCGCAGTGATTTAGGCTACGCTGCTGCCGCTGCAGCCGTAGCTTTAGAGAATAAAGATGCCACCCTCTCCGCTGAGCTGAAAAAAGAAGCAATTACCGAGACAGAGAGAATTTTAGCGGAAAGCCCCCGCAATGTTTCCTTTTACCGGGCGGCTATAAGAACCTATTATCTACTGTCAGATTTAGATGAAAAATATATCCCCAAAACTTTAGAACTGATGGACAAGACTGCCGCCATGGCTCCCACCGATCCTAAACTGCCCTACCATAAATCAGTAATCCTGGATGATTTAGGAAAACAATATGAAGCAGTGGAACTTCTCAACAAGACTTTGCAGATGAAGCCGGATTACCGGGATGCCAGAATTACTTTAGCTAAATTATATTCCAGACAAGGGAAAAAGGACCAGGCCATAGCCCAATTGGAAATAATTTTAAAAATTAATCCTCAGGATCAAGAAGTTTTAGAAGCTTTAGAGCAGTGGAAAGGGAAATAATGGATGAAACGCCTGGGACAAATACTGGAGGAGCGAAACCCTAACAGGCCTAAAAATCTCTCCCAAGAATTTCAAGTTTACGGAGTTTTCTTAGCTGACACTTTAGGAGATCCCGAACACTACTCTCTCTATATTAAGTTAGCCAAAGAGTATGAAAGAAGTCTTTTAGAAGAGGCTTTAAACTATACCAAAGGTTACACTAGTGCCAAATCCAAAGCCAGGGTTTTTATGTGGAAGTTACAACAACTTAAAAATGACAAGAAGACATGAGTAAACAATGTGTTGTCTGTCAAGATTCACATAACAAAGTTATTTTCAAAGAATTTGATATTGATATTTTAAAATGCCAAAGCTGCGGACATGTTTTTTCTTCATATCAACTTGACCAAAATTACGACGGATATTTCCCTGATCAGATAAAGTCAGAAGAGCAATATTGGTGGAATGAGGCTCATGAAAAGATATACACTGATTTTTGTAATAGGTATTTAAAAGGGAAAAATGGTAGGTTACTGGACGTAGGTTGCGGTTTAGGATTTTTTGTCAAAAAGATCTCCTCCTATTCCGGTTGGCAAACTGTAGGTTATGAGATATCTCCCTCAGCAGTGAAATTTGCCCGGAACAAATTAAAGCTAAAGAATGTCTATTTAGGAAAGGTTGAGCAGTCTAATTTGCCTAAAAATTACTTTGATATTATTACCTTGTGGGATGTCATTGAGCACATCCCCAACCCCCATCCTCTGATTTCTTATCTTCATTCCGTTTTAAAAAAAGATGGGTTGCTTTTTATTCACACCCCCAATATTTTAAACCAGCTGCCCAAAGCCAGATTAAAAAAATTAATCAAGGGAACAAAGAAAGGAGTCTATTATTTAGAATCAAAAGACCATGTAAATATTTATTCCCCTCAAACCATTAAAAAAGTCCTCCAACGGAATGGCTTCAACAGAATAGAGTTTGTCCACTTCCATCCCATCCAAAGCATGGCTGGCTCTAAAAACCCATTTTCCAAGTTAGCCAAAAATTGGTTTTTCTATTTTACCAGGATGGTGGATAATCTCACTTTAGGCCAGGTAAATGTGGATAATTTATTTGTAATTGCTAAAAAATAATCAAATTGGCAAATTCAAGATCAAAATGATAAAATCTAGGCATGCAAGTGGTTAAAGCACCTGATTTAAAATTAAGAATTAAGACAAAACCTATCAAAAAGGTCACTCCTGAGCTTTTAAAAACAGCAGCAGAGATGGTTAAACTGACAGAAAGCTTTAAGGATCCAGAAGGGGTAGGGCTGGCTTCTACTCAAGTAGGCAGAGATGAAAAATTTTTTATAGCTAAATCGGGTAAAAAATTTATTATCTGTTTTAATCCTCACATTTTATCCTATTCCCCTAAGAAAAAAACTTATTTTGAAGGATGTTTATCCATTCCTAATATCTGGGGAGAAACTGAAAGATCTACTTTTATTACTGTAAAGTATGAAGATGAGAAGGGGAAAAAAATTACTAAAAAGCTTCAGGGAACTGATGCCTGGATCTTTCAACATGAGATGGATCATTTAAATGGAACTTTATTTATAGATCACGTTTTAAAGCAAAAAGGTAAAATCTATAAAACAGTTGGTAAGGACAAAGCCGGATCTGACATCTTTGAACCGGTAAAATTACTTTAGCCACGCAAGGCTGGTCCTTGCGAAGCTAGATATATAAATATATGAAAACAGACCCAAATATTATTCCCCTTGTTTTCTTTGGAACCCCTTCTTTGGTGGTTCCCATTTTGCAAAAGCTAACTGAGCATTTCCAGGTACAAGGAGTAGTGACTGCTCCTGATAAACCAGTAGGCAGAAAACAAATTCTCACTTCATCCCCAGTGGCTGAGACAGCCCAAAAGTATGGCATCCCAGTTTTAAAACCTGAAAAACTGGATGAAGAATTTATCAAAAACCATCTGCCCTTTTTAAATGCTGATCTTTATATAGTAGCTGCCTATGGTAAAATTTTACCTCAACAATTATTCAATATCCCCAGACTGGGAGCTTTAAATGTCCATCCCTCCCTTTTACCTAAATATAGAGGGTCTTCTCCTATCCCAGCTGCTATTTTAAATGGTGATAAAGTCTCTGGTATCACCATTATTAAGATGGATGCCAAAATGGACCATGGACCGATACTTTATACAAAAGAGATAAGGATGTCAGATCAAGATACTTTTGATTCTTTGAGTATAAAAATGTTTGAGGAAGCAGCTGAAATTTTAATCGAGGTTATACCCCAATATATTAAAGGAAAGCTCACTTTAAAAGAACAAAACCATCAGGCTGCTACTTTTACCAAACTTATTACTAAAAAGGATGGGTTTTTTGAAATTACTAATCCTCCATCTTTAGATAAATTAGACAGAATGATCAGAGCTTATTATCCCTGGCCTACAGCCTGGACTAGATGGAATAACAAAGTGGTTAAATTTTTACCAGAAGGGCTTGTCCAAATGGAAGGCAAAAAACCAGTAAAATTAGAAGAGTTTTTAAGAGGTTATCCAAATTTCCCTCTAAAAGAGCTTTAGGCTAACAGCTCTGGTTGAGGCTGAAAAATCCTTTGAACTTCCTCCCACTCCTTAAACTTAGTTTGATAAGCTTTTCTCACTGCATAAACAACTCTTTTAAGATATTTCTTTCCCCCCTTCATGCCCTCAATAAACTCAGCCCAAAGCTCTTCTGGGGTTTTAATTTCTCGAGGGTAGCCACGATTATTGGAGGAAGCATCAATTTCATCAGCCATCTTAATAATTTGTCCTTCCTGGGTAATTTCCTTTACTGAAATAGTCTTTGGATAACCATTCCCTAAACAATCTTTGTGGTGTTGTCTAACAGCATCAATAACCTGCCTCTTAAAATTTAAGGCCTGCAACACTGCTCCGCTTACTGTCGGATGGCGGTCCATAACATTCCATTCCTCTTCTGTTAACTTCCCCTTCTTTTTGACAATCTCCTCAGGAACACCATCTTTGCCAATATCATGCAGCAACCCAGCCAAACGGACATTTTCTAAAGCCTCTCCTGTATATCCTAAAACCTCGGCAAGACCTCCGGCAATCGCTTCAACTCTCCTTTGATGAAAAACACTAATTACATCCCGGATAGCTTGAGTCTGTAATAAAATCTCCGCCATATCCCCCCAGGACAACTCCCATCCCTCTTGCCTTAATCTTTGAATATATTCCACTGACCTAGGGAGCAAGGGCATAAAAGCTACCGCCGGGCTAAAGTTTGGTGAGAGCTCATCCTTTGGGGTGGGCTCTTTATTTTCTACTTTCCGGGGAGGGGTCAACTCAGCTAAATCAGCCCTAATTTTTCTCCCCCCAGGAAGAGTTATAATAAAAAATTTTGTCTCATCCATAGGGGATACTATATTTTTTAAATGATGCCACTGCATGGGGAAATATTTAATGTCTTTAATGGGTGCTTCTGTCATGGATTTAAGATATGAGCCCGATGGCTCATAGATATATATCCATTGTTAGAAAACAAAGAAATAAACAAATAATAGAAAGGTAAGAAAATGGTAAGAAATTTACTTAGGCTCAAGCTGCTGGAGAAAATTGTTCAGCTAATAAATCCCGACCCTTGTCAGAGGCAGCTTTAACCATTCTAAGACATTTGGTACAAAGTTTAATACCCCTATAGGTATGTAAATTAGGTCTTTGGGTTCTTTTGTGAATCTGAGCACGCAAGGCCCAGGTACCACCGGCACCTGAAGATCCCTTTTTATGCCTGGACCAGGCAACTTTTTTCATTCCCTTTTGACACAGACTACAAATTAACATATCGTTGTTAAGTTTACCATTTATGGAAAGCTCTTGCAACGGCCTTAAATAAAACCTTAAGTTTTGCACAAAATTAGATCTTGTAATAAAATACACTTATGGCTTATCAAGAAAGACCAGCAGAAGAAATTGTGGCTCAATTTAAAGTTGCTTTAGATAAACTAGAGCAGGATAGAGCTGCTGTCAGTGGTGAGGCGGAAATTCATCCCCGAGAAATAATCTACCAAAATTATGATCAGATTATAAGAGGAGCCTTAAGACTTGCTTTCCAGGCAGAACACCGTCTACAAAGAGTGGCTCCTAAAATTGAAGAAGGAGTTGTCTTGGCTTTAGCTGGGGCAATTTTTATGACTGCCAACGCCCTGGAAAGCCAGGCAAGGTATAGTGTAACTGCTACTCACCCCAAAAATAGGCTGTTAGATAGGGCTTTAAAACAACTGGGAAAATTAGAGCGATATCTCCCTAGTTTGGATGAGATCAACCATACCCTTCATGGACCAATTATTTGGCAGGCAGAAATTGCCAGGGCCAAAGCCATAACTTATGAAAGAAGACCCGCCAGCAGAAAGCCTAACTTAGAGCAAGCAACTAACTATTACCAAAAAGCTATTGATATTGCCGAAAGAAAGATTACCCAAACTCTTTTTCACCCCAATCAGGAACTGCTCATGGAAGCATTAAGTGTTGGTGGTGTAGCCAGAGTAGAACTGGCTCAGATCAATGATTTACTACTGCATGACTTTGGGGAGGAGATTTTAAGAGAAAGGTTGGGTATAAGTAAATCCCAAAAGGAAGGGGGCATAGCTACAATGGAAGGAGAAAAAGCTAGAATGGAGGAGGAGATTAGAAAACTTTTTATTGATGGCAGGGATCTTGTCTGGCAAACCCTGGAAGTTCCCAATTATGACCGTTTGGAAACTATTGAGGGACGAACTTTTAATTATTTAAAAGGTCACAGTAAAAGTGAAGCTGAATTGATAACAGATCCTGAGTTTCTGACTACCATGGAACACTTAAAAAAATTGTCCCAACAAAGTCAATTAGTCAAAGAGAGAATGAAGAAGCGTTTAGCCCAAGGCTTAATCCCTCCCCAATTTACTCCTTGGTTTGAAAGTTAGCCTCACAAGGCCTGGCCTTTAAGGGGTGTCCCTAGAAGCCCAAGTAAGATCAAGCAAGAAGTTGGTCTTTTGTGCCTAAAAAGCCAGGTTAAAAGAGCTTACTCCTTCTGAAGATACTTACCGGTGGTAACTTGGATATCTGCTTCTATCTCCCCTGTCCTGGTCCAGACCTTGGTAAAAGTTTTTTGAAGCTCTTCTAAAACTTCATCTTGAATATCTTGGGACACCCTATTTGAAAAAATTACCACTGCCTCAGTCACTTTCTCTTCAGTATTACCCACCTCAAACTTTACAAACCCCAGCTTTTGTAAAAGCTCTTTCACTCCAACTGCCTGACCTGGTATCCCGGTACCATTTAAAACTTCTACCTTCAGATCTTCCTTACTAACTTCTATCAAAGGTGTAGGAGTAACAGTAAAAAAAGGAGTCGGTGAAAAAACTGCCGCAGGTGCAGCTGTTTTTTTCGCAGAGGATTTAAGGAAATTCTCCCTTAAGGTAACTCCTAAAATTCCGGCTAAAATTAAAGTGATGACTAAGGTTACCCACCAAATTATTTTAGAGGTACTTCCCTTTTTAGCTTCAATCTGAGCGATCTTTTCACCGGCTGCTTCTTCTTTAGTTTCAGTCTGAGCGAGCAGATTATTAAAATCCGGAGGAGTTAAAAAATTATTACTTTTGAGAAGATCAGGTTTTTGCAGAATCCTTGGTGGATCTAAGGTTTCACCCAGTTGACCCCAGATTAAAGAAGGAACTACCGCCGCGATTTCCCATCCCAACTTCTCCAAAGCACCAATCACCGTCTGATAAAGCTCTTTATTGGTAGCTGCCAACACGATACCGCTATCTGCGGAAAAATATATCTTGGCTACTTTTTCAGAATCAAAAGGGATCTCGTTTAAGAAGCTCTCAACAGAAGAAGCGGTATTTCTATCATCGGAAGATAAAGTTTTGCTAAATAAAACCTCTTCTGATAAAACAATTAAGGCTTTCTGTTTACCCAGCTTAGCCCCGCTAATCCAGGCAGTCAACTGATCTGTAAAAGCTGTCTGGTCCTGAATCTCTAAATTCTCTACCAGCCGGGGAGGAAAATCCCATTTTATAAAACCATCTGATAGCTTGTCACTATAAATTAGCAGTGACTTATCTTTAAGGTAAAAAATGGTTTTTAAGGAGTCAAAAGAAAACATGGTAAATTTTTTTGAACAAAGCGAGAAAAGAACTATGTTTATTGTAACATGCTAGGTGAAGACGGTGAAATGCTAAACTATCTGGAAGCGCTGATCGTGGCTGTACCGTCGGTATAGCAGGCTTTGATAGTAACAATTCCATTAGAATCTCTGACTACAGAGTAGCCTGTTTTGGCAGCATTGGCTGTCCCATTGGGGTCAATGGGCATATCCTTTAAATAAGTAGCTAAATTTTGGCTTCCGGTCAGTAAATTGGCGCAAGCAGCAGTGGCAAAATTACACTTGGTATTACTAATCCCGCAGGCGCTACCATCAGTTCCAAGTTGTGCCTCTGTCCCAGCTGCCGGGAAGTTAGAAGGATAAGTTCCTTTATTATCAACAATTGATTGGTGAACGGCTGTTAAAATACTGTCCACATCAGTAGATCTTCTGGCATCCTTGGCATCCTTTAACCTTTGGGCTGGGTTTAAAGCTACAAAGACTGAAACTGCTAAGATAGTTATAATAGTTAAAGCTATCAGAAGTTCAATCAAAGTAAAGCCTGGGGAAGTTTTTTTAGTTTGGGCAGTCATATTTTTTACTCTATATCAAGTATCATCATAATTTTTTACCTCTGTCAATACCCATTTTTTAATTAATCTCTTTCCAGCTATTTAAGGTAATGCCAGTAGGATTTCTGGTAAAAATTATTCTCACCTGCCTTTGATAATCAAGAGACTGGGAAGTCACAGTTAAATCCCAGTTGACCGGCCCTCCCAAGCCACTGTTAACACTGATCAGACACGTCCCCTCTGGCCTGGTAATAGTTGCCCCATTGGCATTGTAATTTTGATCAGCCCGAACTTTCAGCATTACATCCTCCACACACCCTTCCACCAAACTTAAGTTATCTTCCCCTTTAAATAGAGCTAGACCAGATTGAGCCTCACCAATAGACAGTAAAGAAACTGTCAAGGCAATAGATACCACTACCGAAGCTAAAATTAAGACCGTTGATAAAGCAGCAAAACCTCTCTTCATCTAGTTGCTCCTAATTTCTACACTGCCTTCCACAGTGATAGGCGGGACATTATATTCCTGCCTCAAACCAGTATAGTTATCTTCCATAGTAAAAATAAACTGAATATGTTTAGTCTTATTATCAGCTGAGGTATAGTTAGTAAAGGTTAAACTGGTCATATTTGTGTCACTGGAGTTTAAGTTAACCGCCCCTCCCCCTCCCTGGCTGATCCTGATTTTGCCAGCCAAAAAATCAATTACCGTTGGGTTTAAAGAAGCTTCTGATTTAGCTAAAGAGATACTACTTGAAGTAACGTTATTTATTCCGGTGGCATTCCTAATCTCATATTTGATCCTTTCCGAGACAACTCTGGCTTGAGAAAAAACTTCCTGCTCTGCTGCAGATTTAACTCCTGTGCCAATAATATTCCAGGCAAAAGGAATAAGGGCCGTTGATACTATAGCCATAATAGCTACATATAAAATCAGCTCAATTAGTGTAAAACCTTGTGCAGTTCTCATATTTTGTAGATCTAGCTATGGAATTGCAACATTAGTAGAAATTTGGAACTCGCTGATGGTTATTTTTTCTTTTGCATATACGTGAATAAAGAATGTTGAAAATAATGCTGTAATGATAGTAGCGGTAATGACGAGAGCTACTAATATAAATGCATTTCTCGACTTAGGATAACTTGTCTTAATCTTTCTTCTCTTCATAGTAACGATATTTACATAAACAGTATATTATAAAATAATTCACACAAGAAGTAGTGTAACTGCGATTTTAGTATCCTCATGGATTTCTCCAATAGCCGAAATAAAATGGACTAGTAGTAGCCTGGACTAGATTGGTTTCCAATGCTGTCCCATCGGCGTAAGTCGGATCAGTCCAAGTAAAGAAGGTACCTGTACTATCCATTTCTAATCTCTTGGCAAATAAATCATTTACGGAATTTGACACCAAAAACATTAATTTATCTTTATTCTTAGGATCCATCTGTATGTCATACCATCTCGGTGTTCCCAACAAGGGGGTAGGAGTAAACCATGGAGTAGTATCTGTCCCCTGCCTGACAAAGGAGCTACCATTCCACACAAATCCATGAATTCTTTGTGATTGAGTACTACTATTAGCAAATACCACAATTCCGCGAGTAGTTGACCCATTAATCAACCATCCGGTTGCAACTAAACTTGATCCTGCAACAGGAGTTAAGGCAGTGGTATCAAGATCATTTGATCCATTCCATGGAGCACTACCAGACCAGCGAGCTGCTTGTAAATCTGATCCTCCATCACCAATTGAGGCAAAAAGAATGTCGTCCGTGTTTGGATTTGATGATATATCCAGTGAAGTAGCATCGTTTACCATACCATTAATAGCAGTTCTACTTACGTTCCATATACATGATGGAGGCGCACCTCCATCACATTTGTTATAAAATGCACCATTTCCGCTTCCAGACCCTCCTGAACCCCAAACTACCATTAGATTTCCTGAAGACGACTCAAAATCAATATCAAAGGAGTCTCCATTAGGTATTGTTGGAGATGAGTTACAATTCCCTCGACACTCAAGTGTGGTTTCCAATGCTGTTGTCCTTTGTGTCCAACTTGTTCCATCCCAAATTGCTGCTTGTAAATCCCTGCCCATGTCTGCCCAGGCAGCAGCTAAAATATTTGAACCTGACCTGCTATCTGCTGATAACTTGACCCATGTTACCACTCCGCTCGTACCAGGTGAGTCAAAAGCTGCTTGATCTACCCAGTTGGAGCTACCACAACCAAGACCTCCGTCCTTGGTTTGGTAATCAAGTTCATTCGTACCAGCATCAGATGAGTAAAGCACCATTACATCTCCTGTCTGATATTCGTAAGCGATATCAAATCTTCTAGTGGTACCTGTTCCCCCAACAGTGGTACTCCATTCACTAGTCCAGTTTATCCCGTCATAACACATTACTCTTAAAGTATTTGAATCAACATAACCTACAATTGCTTCTTGTTTTGTCGGCGAAGTCTTGATAACAAAATTTCTTCCGGCTGCGCCTGCAATAGTATCACTGTTGGCAGCAAATGTATTATCAGAATTAGTATAGAAATTTGCCCTGGGTATAGTATTTCCTGTTCTGCCATAAACTAATACTCCATCACCATTGACGCTTATTGGCTCTTCCCAATCAGACAAATAGGTTATAAGGCTGATTGTTTCCGGTCTGGCAGAATTAAAATTCCAAGAGACTGTGGAGGTAATCTTTTTAGTATCCGGATCTAAAGTTCCCCCAGAGGAAACAATATTACCGCCATCCCGGTTAACACCTTCTATTTTGATAGTTCTAATGTAGTCATCAGCTGCATTCTGAGCTAAAGTGTTGCTGGTACCATAAAATTCCCAGATATTGTTAGTAGGATGTCTTCTGAGCCCAGCTGAGGTGGTAGCCGCTAAATTACTAAAACTTTGGTTTTTAATTGATTTAACAGCTTCAATCCCTTCTGAGGCAAACTGGTTAGTTATACTCATTTCTACCCCCAACCTGTTAGCATTCATTGACTGCAGCACAGCCACCACTGAGGCAGTGGCAAAGATAATAAAAAAAGCTGCCGCTAAAATTACCTCCAGGATAGAAAAACCTTTTTCTCTCATTGTTTCTCCACCATTCCTTGGGAATTAACAGTTATTGTTTTAGTGTTGTTATTAGAGCTCACAGTGATAGTTAAAGTAGCTGAAGGAGTGCCTGTCATCTTATAAAAGTAAACATTTGACAACCCGAAAACTGTCACATTAGAGTTAACGCTAAATCTTTCATTAAAGGCCGGATTCTGTCCTAAAGCAGTCCCTTTATATAAAGTGATGGTGTTGCCACTGTAATCTACCCCCCAGCTGCTGCCCTGCCTTCCCGTCATACTATAAATTTGAGCTTTTCTTAAACTTCCTACCAGCTGATCTACGGTATTAGCAACGGAGTTTTGCAGCAAAAACCGGGAATAAAAAGCTCCAGCTAAAACAGAAATAGTGAGCATGATAGCTACCACCAACAGTAATTCAATAAGAGTAAATCCTGATTTGCCCATAATAATTAGGTAACCCACAATCCCATAACTTCTCTACCTCCTTATTGATCCTGTCAGTTCATAAATGGGGGAGATAATGGCCAGGGCCACAAAGGCTACTACTAAACCGATGATTATCAAAAGAACCGGCTCTAAAATATTGGCTAAATTTTTGGTGGTGTTATCGACCTCTTCCTCAAAAAAATCCCCTAAATAGATAAAAGTATCTTCCAGTTTGCCGGTTTTTTCTCCTACCCCAATCATCTTAATCATATAATGGGGAATCAAGCTAAACTTTTGGGCAGAAAGAGTCTCTTCCATGGTTTTGCCCTTATCCACAGATTTTAAAAGATTTTGTAAATACTCTCGATAAACTAAATTGGTCAAAGCTTTGCTCTCGGCTTCCAGAGTCGTAGTAATCGGCAAACCGCTTTTTAACATTATCCCCAAATTACGGCAGATGGTGGAAAGCTCCACATTTTGTAAAAGACCCCCAAATAGCGGAATCTTTAGCAGAAAGACATGCCAGAGTGGTTTGATTTTGGGCAGTTGAAGCAAAAAGGACGTTAAAAGGAATAAAGCTGTAAGAGCCAAGCCAATAAAAACTCCATAGTTTTTCATGGTACCGGCAGCAAAAAGGAGGATTCTGGTAGATAAAGGCAAGGTCACATCCAAAGAGGCAAACAGGTCCACCAGTTTGGGTAAGACAAAAAAGGACAAGCCCAGACCGATAATCAGGGTCGAAAGCAGAACTATCGCCGGATATAACATCGCCCCCTGTATTTTTTTCCTAAATTCATAATTTTTGCTCAGATGCAAGGCTAAATAATCTAAATTCTCCTCAAGTTTTCCGGATTTTTCACCGATCTCAATTAAATTAATATACAAAGAGTCAAAAACATGAGGGTAAAGCGATAAAGCTTTAGCTAAAGTCTGTCCGTTGTTGATCTGCTGTAAAATCTGGTGTAGAACTTCTTGAAAAGACTTACCCTTAGTTTGTTCCTCTAAAGTAGAGATAGCCTCAGCTAAGGGGATACCACTTCTTAACATCACCCCTAAATGTCTGGTAAACATTAATTTATCTAAAAAAGTGGGGTGACTAAAAAATTGTCTTGAGGCAGAAAATTTCATCTACTTTCAGATTACCCAAGAAATGGCAGTTTAGCAAGTTACTCCTTAGTAACCCGGAGGACTTCTTCTATGGTAGTAATACCATGCGCTACTTTTTGCAGGCCATCTTCTAACATGGTCGACATACCCTCTTGAATGGCTTTTTTACTCAAAACATCAGCATCAGCTTTGGCCGCAATCAGCTCTTTGATGGCTTCTGTGACCTCTAGCACCTCAAAGACTCCTATCCGGCCGCTGTAACCGCTGTTATGACAAACAGGGCAGCCTTTTCCCTGATAAATCCGTAACTGACTTTTATCACCCAGGTGTTTTTTAATCAGCTCTTTGGGAATCTGTTTACTCAGCTCGGTTAGAGACATCATCTGGGAAAGCCGGCACTTTTGACAAATTTGACGCACCAACCTTTGCCCGACAATAACGTTAACGGTGGAGGCCACCAAAAATGGCTCAATCCCCATATCTATCAAACGGGGTAAGGTAGTGGCAGCGTTATTGGTATGTAAAGTTGACAGCACCAAATGTCCGGTCATCGCCGAGTTTGTGGCAATGCCCGCGGTTTCCTTATCACGGACCTCTCCGACAAAAATAATGTCCGGGTCTTGACGCAAGATAGCCCGTAACCCGTCAGCAAAGGTTAAGTTAGTTTTAGGGTTGACCTGAATTTGGTTGACTCCTTCCATATCATATTCCACCGGATCTTCAATAGTGGCAATATTTTTGTCCCGGGTGTTTAAAATCTTTAAAATTGCATAGATGGTGGTGGTTTTCCCCGAACCAGTTGGACCAGTTGACAACACCATACCGTAGGGTCTTTTAAAACCTGCTTTAACTTTGGCCAGATCCTTATCATTCATCCCCAGGTCTCCTAAAGAAAACTGTCGGGACCGGGAAGAAAGCAATCTCATAACGATTTTTTCCCCATCAACAATCGGGACGATAGAAACCCTAATATCCAGCTCTTCCTCAGGCAAGCTCATCTGCAACTTGCCATCCTGAGCGCTCATATGTTCATCAGTTCGAAGTTTAGAAAGCACCTTAACTCTGGTAACTACCTGGCTGTGAAGAGCAATCGGCATCTTTAAAACATCATGAAGCACCCCATCAATCCTAAAACGGACTAAAGATTGCTGCTCTGCCGGCTCAATATGGATATCGGAAGCCTTATTCTGATAAGCATACTCCACCAACAGATCAACAATTTTGGCGATAGGCACATCCTGAGCCTGACCTTTCTCCACTGCCTCCACTTGTTGCTGGAGCATCTCATCAAAGGTCTTTTGCAGTTCCTTACTGTAAAGACGCATTGCCTCGTTTAAATCTTTGGCGGTAGCATAGTAAGGAATAACTTTCTCTCCCGCTTTTTTGGCAATAAATTGCTGGATCTCCAGGTTTAAAGGATCAGCCATAGCTACTTTGAGTCCCTGGGAATTTTTTTCAAAAGCAATAATTTGCTCCTTTTTAGCCACTACTTCAGGGATGATCTGCAAAAGGTGGACAGGGATAGAAACTTGGGATAGATAGATATAGGGAACTTTTAAAAAATCTGCCGCTAACTTCCCCATCTGGGCATCAGAGATCAGATCCAGGGAAACAACAGCCTCCCACAAGGGAATGTTTCGGCTGCGGCTTAATTCCAAAGACTTTTTTAGCTGGTCTTCCCCTAACAACTGGCTCTCTTTTAAAATCTGCTCTAACTGTTGATCAGAAATAGCCACTATTTTAGATACCCCCTGATCTTATCTACCACCTCCTGGATAGAGAGGTTGGCTTTGGTTAAATAATCTACAGCTCCCAGCTGAACAGTTTTTTTAATATCTTCCTCCTGCCCTAAATTAGAGCTGACCACTACTTTAATATCTTTTAATTTAGGATCAGCTTTGAGCTCTTTTAAAGTTTCAAAGCCATCTTTGACAGGCATAATCAAATCCAACAGGATTAAATCTGGTTTTTTCTGCCTGGCAGAGGTTAAAACTTGCTCCCCATCTCCCACCACTTCTACATCAAAGCCCTCTTTAGCCAGCTTGATTTTATAGATATTAGCATAGAACTTATCATCCTCGCCAACTAAGATATATTTTTTATCAGCCATCTGTTTTCTCCTTTACTAAATTTTTGTCCAAGATATGATTGATCGGTTTCTCCGGCAATCTTAAATAAAAGACAGTCCCTTGACCTTCCCTACTGTCAAACCAGACTTTGCCTCCCCAAGACTCAACATAAGATTTGGCAATAAACAACCCCAAACCATTGCCCTCAGTTTGGCTTTTAGCAGCGTTATCAGCCCTAAAGAACTTAGAAAAGATCTTCCCTTGATCCTTTTTAGGAATACCAATTCCCTGATCTTCCACCTCCAAAAGGACCTGTTTATCTTGATGCCTGACAGTCACCCTTACCTTCTTTCCGGGTTGGTTATATTTTACCGCATTTGACAAGAGGTTTTGGATGACATCACGGAATCTTTGGGAATCAATATACAAAGTGGGAAGAGATTTATTATCAGTTTTCAACTCAACGCTGACAGCTTTTTCCTGACTGCTAAATTCCAGCTCTTTCATAACATCTTTAATAACAACTAAGACGTTCACTTCACTTGGCTGGTCAAAAACCCGGCTTTGTTCAATTCTGGAGACTAACAACAGCTCTCCCACCAGAACAATCATCCGCTGGGTCCCTTGATAAACCTGCATCAGGACATCCCTGACATCTTTAGACACTTCCCCGATATCACCGGTCAAAAGCAGTTCCACATTCCATCTCATGCTCCCTAAAGGAGTACGCAGTTGATGGGCAGCAATTGACAAAAATTCCGTTTTCACCCGGTCAATCTCCTTAATATTGGTTACATCATGAAGGACTAAAGCTGCTCCGGCAATTTCCCCTCCAAAGCTTCTAACGGGATTAATAAACATCTCATAGATAAATTTACCAAGGCAGAGATCTTCTATATAGGCAGCCACCCCACTGGATAACACTTCATCCAGACGTTTGTCCAGATTAACTAAAGTACACTCAAACAGTTTTAAAAAACCTGAAGTAGTCATCTTATTATGAGGGAGATCAGCCATCTCCTCCAAAGCAGGGTTGGTCAGTAAAACCCTTTTTTCCAAATCACAAACCAGCAGCCCATTGGTAATACTTTTTAAAACATCCTCCATCCCGGGCAAAGGGTGGAAGACAGAAGGGGCAGGAGGTTGGACCAATTTTTTTACTACTTTATGATAAAGATGAGCTAAAGGCATAAATTCATAATAACACAAGCGGTACAAGATTTAAGGCAGACAGCCTAAACCACTACTCCAGAGGCTGGAAATTTCTTGAGGAGACAAAGCCCGGTTATAGACTCTCAAATCATCAATTTGACCAGCAAAGCTTGTTCCACCTCCTCCTCCAAGGGTTGTAGCACTAGTGGGACTTATCGTGACTAAACAATCAGTTGTAGAGTTTGTGCTTACCTGCTGAACTCCATTAAGGTACATTCTCATACCCACTGATCCACATACAAAAACTGCATGATACCACGTATTAGGAGAAATGGCGTTATCACTAACAACACTGCGATTACTGCCATTAACTATATTTTCAAAAACCAACTTGTTACTGTAGCCTCCAGGGTAGCTAACAAAAATTGGCTGCCGTGAGTCGGCCGCCCCATTAATATGCCTGTTAAAAAGTAATCTGTTGGTATCAAATGATCCAGTATAGTAAAACCACAGACTCATAGTGGCATTAGTGAGAGTATCAAACTGATAGTTGCCCAAAGTCACATAGGTGTTGTCGCTAAAGGTTCCAGTACGAGTATTATTTGTTTGAGCAGGTGTACGAAGGATAGTATTTGCTCCGCTTACCGCTGTACCACCAATTCCATATCCTGAAAAATCTTTTACTTCTCCTGATGTTCCATTCCAGCTACTTTCATCCATCTTCCAATATCCAACTAAACCATCATCTAAGGTACCATTAGGGTCACAAGAGACAGGATGAAAGGTACCATTATAGACTCCAATTGAGGCTAAATCTCATTGGGATCCAGCTGCTGGTATAAAGAAGAACCATAATCAAACCTGGTCTCTAAATTTTTAGCCAGAGTATCAATATTAGACCTTCTGACTCCATCCCGAGCTGCTTTTTGAACATTACCAAACAAAGCTAGGGAGACCACTGCCAAGATAGCTATAATGGCCACTACCACCAAAAGTTCTATCAAGGTAAAACCCTTTGTTTTAGATGTCTTGGGCATTAATATTAGTGTAAGGATTATCAGTTGTGGTTGTCAAACCTTCTCAGGTCAAGTATCTGTATTTGGGTAAAGTGTATAAAATCTTTAGAATTTAGAGTGATAATAGTTTTAACTTGATTGGATAACATAGTGGCCACTAAAAAGGCATCAAAGATTTGACTGCCACAAATTTTTTTCTGCTTGCAAAGTGATAAGATAATTTCCATTGAGCCTTTAGTTGGTAAAATTATTTCAAAAGATGAGCTAAGGTAATCATCTATTAAATTTATAGCTTCAGTTGCAGACAAGGGGTTCGTGACCCTACGGGGATCAGTAACAATTGCATAAAATTCCAATAAGTTTTGCTCTGTTAATACCCCTTTAATTTCCCCTGCTAAAATTGAACGAATAAAATACGAGGCTTGGGAATGGAAAGGTGAATCCTGATTGTGGGCATACACCAATATATTAGTATCCACAAGCACCGGCTCAGATATTTTCATAGAGGTCTGTCCTGCTTAAACCGGTTTTAATACGACCTAAGTGGTATACTCTTAATTTAAACTCCGGGGTTTTGGCAGCAACTTTTTTAGTGTGTAAATAAGTTTTTAAAGCCTGATTGACAACTTTTGTAAAAGCTATCCGCTCATCTATAGCTTTTTTTCGTGCCTCTTTATAAATACTTTCATCTAATCTGACAGTCGTGCGTATCATATTACGGATAATATAACACCAAGTCATCTTTATGTCAAGGCGTCAAAGTTAAGAAGGCAGACAACCTGAGCCAGGAGGATTAGTCCCATATAAAACCTGAACTTCATCAGGAGATAAAGCCCGGTTGTAAATCCTGACATCATCAATGAGACCGGGAAAATGGTCTCCTCCAGTAGTGTCAATCAAAAATGCCGTTGGATTTAACGATAAATTTCCTCCAACGGCAGGAGTAGTAGTACAATCCTCTAGACCGTTTACATAGCCTTTAAGTGTCGTACCATCATATCTTATTGCTACATGCGTCCAAACATTTAGCGGAATTACAGAACCCGAACAAGTATGCCAAGTATCAGTGTAGATATGGGGCGTTAGTCTTCCGTTGCTGATTTGACTTATCCTTAAAATCATCCCCCCATTGGCATAAGAATACTTTGCCACAACATTACCGAAGACAGGCGTTGCAGTTGGGTTAACCCATGCTGCAATCGTAACATTGGGCAAATTTTGCAAACTCGCCCCAATCCCATCCACATAACTATTAACTCCATCAAAATTACCAGCATTTTTGAAATCATATGGTGACACTCTAACTCCTGGAGCAGTACCTACTCCACCTACCCATGTACCAGTGTTATTGTTACCTGAGTAATCTAAA